>JGI11876J12873_1000019_pt1 | contig 63061 bp, 60 predicted proteins | sample ElkSloMetagenome_4_FD_12873 | JGI IMG/M metagenome (IMG submission 12873) | reverse complement strand
TTTTTGTTTAATATCAGCCTCGGAGCTGATAGGGTAGCGAATTCGATTTGCGATCTTCCCGACAGCAAAGTCGGGACGCGATGACCGGGCTACGCTACACCACATTGATGTATTAAATTTACATTAATTAGATGGGTCTCGCTACATCTAATTAGATCAGCGGAGAGACAGGGACTCGAACCCTGGCGACACTTTCGCGTCGACAGATTAGCAATCTGCTGCATTACCACTCTGCCACCTCTCCAATGTATTTAAGAACTTACGCGTTTTGCGGTTGCAAATATAAGTGCATTTTTGATTTTGGCAAAGCTAAAAACAAATTAATTTGCGTTTCTTTTCTAGCTTAGAAGTTCTCCTCAAGTTTTATGATCAAATCGTTGGCATCCATCTTGCCACTTTGTCTCCAGACCATTTCCCCTGCGCTATACATCATATAGGTGGGAAGCTTTTTAACTTTCAAAGCTTCTACCAACTCAGCGTTTTTTTCAGCATCGATTTTTATCAACTTTGCCTTATCGCCCACAGCGGCACTTACATCTCTCAATTGATCGTGAATATGATCACATTCCTCGCTCCATTCGGCGAAGAAATTGAGTAGAATGGGTTTTTGCTCATCAATAAGTTCACCAAACTTGGTCATCTGCTTTTGATTTTAAATAAAATTAATTTAAAATATTTCAATCTCCAAATCTTTTATTTAGAAGCAGTTGCAGCTTCAGGTTGTTTTTTGAACCTCAATTTGGCTCTTACTACCAGATAAAACATAACCGGAACGACAACCAGAGTTAAGAACGTCGCAAAGATGAGTCCGAAGATGACTGTCCAGGCTAGAGGCCCCCAGAAAATCACATTATCTCCTCCAACGTATACACTCGGGGCATAATCTATAAATAACCCAAAAAAGTCAATATTTAAGCCAACAGCAAGCGGGATAAGCCCTAGAACTGTAGTGATAGCTGTAAGTAATACAGGTCTTAACCTGGATTTGCCTCCAGCAACAATTTCTTCAAAATATTGATCTCTGGTAAGCATCAGATCATCCTCTATGTCTAACTTTTCTTTTCTTCTATCGATCAAGATTTGAGTGTAATCTACCAACACAATCGCATTGTTGACTACAATACCCGCTAAAGAAATGATACCCATCATTGTCATGATGATAATGAAGTCCATTTGGAAAATGCCGAGTCCAAAGAACACACCACCTAAACTCAGGATTACGGCTGTTAAGATGATGATAGGTTTGGAGATGGAATTAAATTGAGCAACCAGAATTAATAAGATGCCTCCAACTGCAAGTAGTAAAGCTTTAAGCAGGAAGTTTAAGTTATCTTCTTGTTCCTCTTGTTCTCCCGTAAATTTGTAGTCTATGCCTTCTTCGAGGTCAAAATAAGCCAATTCTTTTTCAAGCTGAGTTACAATTTCATTACCGTTATATCCACCTAAAACATTGGAGTATAATGTGATGACTCTTTTTAAGTCTTTACGTTTAATCGAAGAGAATGTCGAAGCAGGTTTGGTTTTGATTAAACTGGAAATGGGCGTTTGTATAATCTCCCCTCTATTGTTTCTAAAGGTGATAGGCTGATTAAAAATGGCATTCTCATCATACCTTAATTCTTCATTAAACCTGACGTTGATTTGATAGTCATCTTCATCGTCTTTAAACGTGGAAGCCTCTTCTCCAAAGACAGACCTTCTGATCACCTGTCCCACCTGTGCGGATGAAATCCCAAGCTTTCCGGCTTTAGCTTTATCCACGATCACGTCTAGTTCTGGTTTGGATTTGTTGATGTCAATTTTCAATTCTTCAATACCCTCGATGCCAGTTTCATTAATAAATTCGCTCATGCGCTTGGCTTCTTCAAGCATCAATTCATAGTTGTCACCTGTTAGCTCGATATTGATAGGATAACCTGCAGGAGGTCCTGCGGCATCTTTTTCTACAATGATGGAGACACCAGGAAAACCTTGTACTCCTTCTCTTACTTCATTTAAGACTGTACTACTCTTTACGCCTCTTCTCAATCGGAATTCACGCATGGAGAGGGTAACCTTGCCTCGATGAGGCATTTCATTGACCTGACCGGTATTGCTATTGGGGTTTCCAGAACCTTTACCAACTTGGGAGATGGCCGATTCTACCATAAAATTATAGCCATCTTCATCTTCGTACTTACTAATGACATCAAAAATACGCTGCTCTACTTTCTTGGTTAATGCATTGGTTTTATGAATGCTGGTTCCCTCAGGGTATTCGATGTAAGCCATGATTTGATTAGGCTGGTTTTCTGGAAAAAACAGAACCTTGGGCTGTACAATTCCAATCAATACAAAAGATAAAATCAAGATTCCAATCGTACCAAAAAAGAATAGATAGGCCTTTTTCTTGTGTAGAGCAAACTTTAAAGTCTTTTCGTAAAAGTTTTCAAGCTTTTTCAGGAGGATGAATTGAAAATAGTAAATGGCTTTGATCAAAAATAATTTATACACCCATAATAAGATAGAGGAGAGGATTGCTAAATTTCCAAGTCCTCTGAAAGCCCCAATGTCTGCGATGAAACCTATCGCCAAGAAAATACCACCAATGATGAATAAAATCAAACTCCATCGGATCACTTGTTTGTTTTTTAACTTTTTCTCTTCCACTTTCATGAAATCTGAGGTTAGCATGGCATTGATGACCAAGGCTACAAAAAGTGAAGATCCTAATACGACTGATAAGGTGATTGGGAAATACACCATAAATTTACCAATGGTTCCTGGCCAAAGACCAAGTGGGAAAAAGGCGGCCAGTGTTGTAGCTGTAGAAGCAATGATTGGCCAGGCGATTTCTCCAATACCCTGCTTAGCCGCTTCTATTCTGCTCATCCCCTGATCCATCAAAGAATACACATTTTCTACGACAACGATTCCATTATCTACCAGCATACCCAGACCCATGACCAGCCCAAAAAGCACCATGGTATTCAGGGTGAAGCCAAAGGCTGAAAGAATGATAAGCGATAATAACATAGACATAGGAATAGCCACTCCAACAAAAAGCGCATTCCTAAAGCCTAAGAAGAACATTAAGACAATGATAACCAGTAAAACTCCGAAAATGATATTATTGACTAAATCGTTCACCTGATTTTCTGTCTTAACCGATTGATCGTTGGATAAACTAATGTTTAGCGCGTCAGGATAATAAGATTCAACTTCTGCATCTACGATTTTTTTGATTTCTTCGATGGCTTCGATCATATTTTTCCCAGAACGCTTCTTGACATCCAGCATAACGACCTGTTCACCATAATCTCTGGCGAATGTTGTTGGATCCTTCGTATGAAAATTGACCTCTGCAACATCTCTAAGGTAAATTTCCCCGCCATCATCTTTGATAACGATATTATTAAGCTCTTCAGGATTTTCAATTTCGCCTAGAACACGAATATTTTTTTCTATACCATTGGAGATGATATTTCCGCCAGAAATGGTCTTGTTTTCGTTACGAATGGCTGTTAAGATATCTGTAAAACTGACCTCCATAGCGGCCATCTTGTAAATATCTACTGCTACCTCCACTTCTTTATCGTCTATACCACGGACTTGTGCTTCTTTAATTTGTGGTAACAACTCTACTTTATCCTGCAAGTGTTCTGCATAATCTTTGAGTTGCTGTTTATTAAAATTACCCGTAAAACTGATATTTAAAATGGGGATTTCTTCAGACAGGTTCAAGTCAAACACATTGGGTTCTACCTTCGCACCATTGTCTAAGGTAGGCCAGGTGGTTTCAGATTTTACTTGGTCCACTTTGTCTTTGATCAGTTGCTTAGCGTCCTGAACTTCAACATCTTCCTCAAACTCTACGATGACCATAGAATAATCCTGCATGGTTGAGGAAGTAATTTCTCTCACGCCTTTTACATCCTTAAACTCTTCTTCCAGAGGTTCGGTAATGAACTTTTCTATGTCTTCTACCGAAGTACCAGGCTCGATGGAACTGACATATATTTTAGTTTCAACAATCTCTGGAAAATCTTCTCTAGGCATGTTGTAGTAAGACATGATCCCGCCAATCAGAATAATGGCTATGATGACGTAAACGGTCATCTTATTATCGATGGCCCACGATGAAATTCCAAATTCTTTATAAGTGTTCTTCTTAGCCATTCAACTAGTTGTTTATAAAATTCAAAACTTTGACGTTTTCTCCGCGTTTTACAGTTCTCGCTCCTTCTGTCACTACTATATCTTCTTGCTTTAAGCCGTTCAGGACTTCAACTTCTCCTTGATAGTGCTTTCCAAGTTTTAATTCTCTTAAATCTGCTTTGCCTATACTATCATTTTCCATATTGAGGGCAAAGGTGAAAGATTCACCATCAGCATTTTCCCTTAGAATATTCTCTGGAATAACTACTGCAGCCTCAGATGTGTAATCATTGAGCTGAACTGTAGCGATCAGATTTGGTTTTACAAAGGCAATACTGTCCGGTATGGCTACTCTCACTCTGAAGTTTCTGTTGCTTGCAGTAATATTACTGGATACTCTGGTGACTTTACTCTTAAACTCTTTATTGATGGAACTGAAATTGACAATGGCTTCTGTTCCAACCTCAATAGAACCTACATAATTTTCTGGCACATTGGCGGTCACATACATTTGGCTCAGATTCAACAGTCTGAAAATAGGAGTTTGACCCGGAGAGACCACCTGACCTTGATCGGTGATAACCTCATCTATTTTACCATCAAAGGAAGCATAAATGACAGATTTCTTGAGCTGGCTTCGCATCTGCTTCACAGAATTTTGAATTTGTTCGTAAGCCGTTTCTGCTTCAAGATACTGTATTTCAGACCCTATATTTTGATCCCAAAGGCGTTTTTGGCGTTCGAATCGAGTTTTAGCCAACTCTTTTTGAGCTTCCATTTCTGCTAACTGACTGGATAAACCTCCGTCATCAATTTTTGCTAGTTTCTGACCCTTTTTGACTTCGTCTCCTTCCTTCACATAGATGCTTTCAAGATTTCCAGAAAACTCAGGATAGATCAAGATATTTTCATCGGTAGTCGCTTCCCCTTGCACTTTTATGTAATGCTTAAATTCTTTTGTCATCAATGGCATGGCTTCAACAAGCACATAATCGTAATCTTTTTCAAATTCAGCCAATTTGTTATCTAAAGTATTTAGGTCGCTTTTAAGAGCACGCATTTCTTTGTTAAGCGCTTCACGCTTTTGTTTTAATTCTGCTTGGGATCCATTTTCAACAAGCTCTTCTACAGATTTTTGTTCTTCTCCGCAGGATATCATAAGGAGTCCAGCTAAAACGGTGATATAAGTTAAGTGTTTCATGGGTTTACTTTTCAAAATTTGTAAATGGAGTGTTGATGATTTTTTCGATTTCTGCTTTAGAATTGATGATATCCAGCATAGATTGTAACAATTCGTTTTGAGCAGTATACAGTTGTTGTTGAGCCTGGCGTAATTCAAAACTTGTCCCTACACCTTCTTTAAATTTAATCTGATTTTTATTTTCAATGCGTTTTGCCAAATTCAAGTTCTTTTTAGAAAGCTCATAATTGTCTACTGCAAATTCAAAATCACTTTTAGCATTATTGAGTTGAAGTTTGATCTGATTAATGGCCTGAGTTTTTTGAGTTTCGGCCTTTTGCATTTCAATTTTAGCCTTTTGCGTTCTGGCACTTCGCTGGCCGGAGCTGAAAATAGGAACGTTAAGTCTTACGCCAATAGTAGAAAATTCAAACCAGTCTGCTCTGGAAGAAAAGAACTCAAAATCGTCACCAAAGCTAGTTTGACCGTAATTGGCGAAAGCCGAAAGACTCGGCAAAGCTTTACTTTTCTCGAGTTTCATTTCCAGTTCGCGTTGCTTCACTAGGTTGTCAGCAATTTTGAAATCAATAGTATTTTCAATAGTCATATCCTCAGTCATATATTCGGCTTCGAGAACTTCTCTATTGGCCAAATTCTCTAGATCTTCAAGCAACACCACTTCTGTATGTATCGGAAGGCCTAACACCATATTTAAACTTTCTTTGGAAATATCTTCCATCCGTTTAGCATTGTTGAGCTGACTTTGGAGTTGCTGAGCGGTGATTTGCAACTGCTCTACATCTTCTTCTTCGGCCAGTCCATTTTCAAAAATTTTACGGGTTTCATATAGATTGTCTTCTGCATTTTTCAGGTTGTTTTCTATGATGCTGATGGAATTTCGCGTCAACAATACATTACCATAGGCACTTACGACGTCTTTTCTCACTTCCAGTTTGGTGCGGGTTTCTTCATTGTCTGAATATTCCAGGAAAGTGTTGGCCGCCTGGAGGGCAACGCTGTAAGATCCATCAAAAATCAATTGATTTAAGGTAACAGAGGCATCCATGCTTTGTCTTGGCGAAAATTGCACTGGAACAAAGGTGCCAGGTTCTCCTCCTGCAAGTTCTCCTGGGAGAGGGGTTTGTCTTACAATAGCATTGTATTCATAATTACCAGCTGCATCAATTTGTGGTAAACCATCAGCCGCGGTTTCCCACCTTTGCTTCAGGGCAATCGCCACATCCCGCCTGGCGTTGATGGTTGCATAGCTGCTATCTATAGCAAAATCAATAGCTTCCTGTAAGGTGAATTCGTATTGTTTTGGCTTGGGTTCTGACTCTTGAGCAAAGCTGCTAAAAGTACAGAGTAAAAGCAAACCTATGATCATTCTATTCATTCCTGGAGTTGTTTTTCTAATTCTATTAAGCGTTTATATCCTTTATTGTCTACGATACTTCGTAAATGGTATTTTAAAAATTCTTCGTAAAGTTCTTTTGGACTTAAGTGACTGTCCTTAAACAATTCTTCGTCCTTTAAGTTGAGCATTCCGGCAATGTAGATTCTACAGGTAAATACCTTATGGATGTCTTGTCTGTAATAATCTTCCCTTACACCTCGCTCGATGTTTTTACTGATGCAGTCTTCCATTTTACACACCTGAGATTCGCGCATTTTGGCATAAATTTTCGGATAGTATTTTTGGAATTGAAACTGAGGTGAGGTTTTCTCATTTTTGAGCCGTTTCATCACTACTTTTTTGATTTCGATCATTTCTTCGATAGGGTCCAGTGTTTTCAACTGAACCAAGTCTATTTCTGCGTGAATGCGATCGCGAATAAAATAAGCAACTTGCTCTACCAAGTCCGACTTATTTTTAAAGTAACCATAGATAGTCTTCTTGGATACGCCAAGAGCTTTGGCTAAATCGTCCATGGTGACGCTTTTGAATCCAAACTCCAAAAACAAATCGCCTGCTTTATGTAAAATATCTTCTTTCATTGAGGCTGCAAATGTAAATTGGAAACTTTCAATACAAAGAAAGTTTCCAAGGTTTTGCTTTTATTTAACTTTGGGAAATCAAAAAAAGCCAGCTCTTGTGAGCTGGCTTAGGTCAAATGAGGATGAAATTTGACATTAAAAAGTTATTAAGTTTATTAGTTTTCAGATTGAAAATTCTGTTCTCGTTTTAAGTCTGTGATTCTTCTATACATCAGGTCTTTATACTCAGCGTATTTGGAGTCTTTAAATCGCTGTTCGTAAAGCGTATAAGCTGATAACTTTTTATCGGTGTCCTTGTAGAGCCGATCGGCGGTTAGAGCCAGTTCCACGTAAGCCCGTTCGTAGCCAGGGATTTCATCAATCACTAGTTGAAATTCAGTGATGGCTTCTTCCAGCTTTCCTAATTCCTTTAAGGCTATGGCTTTGGTGAAGCGTTCATTACCTAAACTGGTATCCTTGTAGGCTATGGCCATACGGGCATGAAATTCAGACGCTTCAAAAACGTTTTGATGAGCATAAACTTTTGCCAGTTGTAAATGGTACTTGTAGCTTTTGGGTTTGATGCTTAGTAGCTCTTGATATTTAGTTACCGATTTATCCAGTTGATTAGTAGCTTTGTAAGCAATAGCCATTTTCTCCAGCACAAATTTAGGAGGGCTAGATAAATCTTCGAGGTGTTCAAAGTGATCGAGAGCGGGTTTAAACTTTCGTTGGGCATAGTAAATCTGCCCAAGCAGACCTATTATTCTTTTATGGAGAGGATTGAATTCCAATGCATTTAAACTGACAGTTTCTGCTTTCTCATAACTCTTGATTTTGTAATAAAACTTAGCCAACTCGTAGGCTGCTTTTTGATGAGAAGGATCTTGCTTCAAGGCTATTTCAAAGTAGAGTTCTTCCGAAGCGTTCTTCTGTTTTCCTTTGACTAAGCCCAGTTGAAAAGCGAATTCCGGATTTTCGGGATAGTTGTTGTGGAGCAAGGTCAAAAGACTATCGGCCTTTTGTATCCGATTGTTGGACTTGAGTAATTTGGCGTAGGCGAACTGAGGTAGTGGCGCATCTGCTCGATCTGAAAGCGCTAGATGGTAGGTTTTAAGAGCCTGATCATTATAACCTTTGACTTGAAGGGTTTTAGCTTTCAGTAGGTTATCCTTATAATTATTGGGTGGATAAGTTTCAAAATGTTTTAAGAGTTTAGAATACTCGCCAATACTGTAAAGGCTATCTAAATTCTGGGCATAAATGACTTGTGCACTCCAAAAGAAGCACACAAGTAATGGCATAAGATTTAGTTTGATCATTTACTCAATTTCAAATTTTATAGGTAGCGAGTACAGAACGCCTACGTCTTTGCCTTTCTGCTGGCCAGGTTTCATTTTTGGTAGATTTTTTACAGCCCTTTTACCCTCGGCTTCTAATTCTGGGGTCGCAGCTCTTGCATTTAAGTCTGTGATTTCCCCGTTTTTATCAATTTTAAATTGAACATAAACCCTATTCACTCCTTTTAGGCCATTTTCCTTGGCTACTTTCATGTTGAAGTTTTTACCCACAAACTGACTAATTTTTTCACTCATGCACTCTCTTCGTTCCTCGTTGGATGAGAGGCTCTCACAACCAGGAAATACTGGAACTTCTTCAACAACTGCAAAAGGTACATCCCCCGAATAGCTCACTTTATCTTCTTTAACTTCGGTTATTTTGGTAATAGGAGATCGACTTTCTTTTTCATCTAGATTCTTACCAAGCTGAAATGTAATTGGTAAAGAATAAAGCACTCCAACATTCTGACCTTTTTGTTTTCCAGGTTGCATTTCAGGTAATCCATTGATGACCCTTTCTGCTTCAACTTCTAACTCTGGTTTTTCAGCTCTTGCACTTACATTTACAACTTTACCTTTCTTATTAATTTTGAATTGAATATATATCCTATTTATGCCTTCCAATCCCAAATTTTTAGGTAGGCTGGTATCAAAATTATTATTCACATATTCACTGATTTTTTTGCTCATACACGCTTTGCGTTCTTCATTAGTTTCTAAGTTTTCACAACCTGGAAAAACTGGAACACTTTCAACCACTGAAAAAGGGACATTTCCAATTGAATTATCTATTTCTTCAATTTCAATTTTTTCAGTTGTTTCCTGCTTATTGTCTTGATCTTGGGCTTTAGTTGATGTATACGTCAGCATCAAGCCGAGCAATGGCAAAATCAGCAGATATTTGAATAAACGGTGTGGACGGGAGTTTTTCTTTTGTAACATCATAAGTCGTTGTTTTAATTGTGAATGGTTAAAAAATGAATGTGAGAAGTTCAAATTCTCAGTGCCAAAGGCCTGGTTGAGCAAGCTTTGGGCATAATCGCGTTTGTTGAGGTGTTGTGCGGCCACCTGGTCGGCCTGGAGTTCGTGTACCAGCATCAGTTCTTTTTTGAGCCAGTGGTGCGCTGGACTTATCCAAAAGATTAGTCGAAATAGTTCAACTATCATAAGGTCTAGTCCATGAAAGGCTTTAGCGTGTTCTAACTCATGCGCCATAATTTTCTGGCGCTGCTCTTCCGAGATCTGGTCGCCAATAAATACAGATCGCCAATAGGTGAACGCATTTTCAGAGCCGCTTAATCGATAACATTTCACCTGGTCGATCATGCCATCGAAGCGGGCGTTTTGGGTCAGCTGTTTCAGTTTCCAATAGCCTATGCTGAATTTGATAGCGAAAACACCTATACCAAGAAGATAAATAAGCTTAAGCCAGGTCCCTAGACTCCAGGAAAACGTCTGGGGTTCCACATTGCCTGCTGAAGGGCTTAAGTTCACCTCTTCCCCCAGGATAAAATAAGACTGAAACTGGCGGGCGACCTGACTTGTGCTTTCTTCTGGACCGAAGCTAAAGGCTAGAATACCAAAGTCGAGTAGGGGAATCACAAACGATAGTAGGGCAGTAGCCACTAAATACAAACGATTGTATGCATAAAAGGTCTCTTTTTTAAAGAGCAGGTAAAGCCCCAAAAAGCAGGATTGAAATAAAATTACATCAAATAGATACCACCACATTACTAATCGGTTTTATCGAGTTCGTTGAGGATGCTTTCCAAATCTTTGGTGCTCATGTTTTTTTCTTTGACAAAAAAGGACACCATATTTTTAAATGAACCCTCAAAATAAGAGTTGACCATTTTCCTCATGGTGGCTTTTTGGTAGGTCTCTTTATCGATGAGTGCAAAATATTTATAGCCTCGTCCTGCTTTTTCATGACCTACAAAGCCTTTATCTTCCAGTATCCTAACGATTGTGGAGGTGGTGTTGTAAGCGGGTTTAGGCTCGGTCATGTCATCGATAAGTTCGGCTACTTTAGCTTTTCCTTTCTTCCATAAAAGTTGCATGACTTCTTCTTCGGCTTTGGTGAGTTGTCGCATGTGATTCGTATTTATGAAAACGAATATAAACTAAATATATAGTTTAACTAATAAAATAGTTGTTAAAGTTATTTATTCTTGATGCTAATGATTCAATAACAAGAGGTTTTATCACATGGAGTACGAGTTTTTTTAGATGTGAAAAGATTCTTCACTTCGTTCAGAATGACAATGTCGACAGATGGAGAGAACTTGTTGTTTCGGTTCTCGACTCCGCCTGCCTATGCCCACAGGCAGGCTCGAACTTGAAACAAAAAATAAAAATCTTTAGTGTTGAATTGGTTCTCGATACGATTCCGATATTCATCGGAATCACTCGAACTGACATTGTGATCTTTAGTTTGAATCTTAATAGATAGGGCTTTATGTTGATGTTTGAGCGAAGTCGAGAACTAGATATAATTGCAGAAATTATTAGGTTTGTCTAAAAAGAAACTATGGCTACTATATATCAGGTCGACGCGTTCACCGATCAACTTTTTAAAGGCAATCCTGCCGGAGTGATGCTGCTTGAAGATCAATTTCCAGCCGAAGGCTTAATGGTGAATCTAGTCAGAGAAATGAATGTGTCTGAAATTGCTTTTGTTTTAAAACATGAGAATCAGTTCAAGATTAGGTATTTCACCCCTGGTGGAGAAGTACCACTTTGCGGACATGCTACTTTATCTGCGGCGCATATTTTGTATGAGTTAGGGGTTGTGAATAAAGAGGAGCAGATTGTTTTTCAAGCTCCAAAGGACAAGTTGGAAATTCGTTACACTCCTGAGGGCTATCAAATGAAGTTCCCGCAATATCAATTGGACCCCATTTTGACTACTAATTTTTCAGAAGCTTTAAGCTTAAATATTAATGCTGCTTTTGAAGTCACTAATGACTGGACCATGCTGGTGCTAGAGTCTGAAGACGACCTGGCTGAGTTTCAGCCAGACGCTAAGACCTTGCAAGAGGCAGGTCTTGGACAAAGTATTTTTACAGCAGCTTCAGATTCAGAAGATAGAGATATCGTTTGCCGGTGTTTTGTGCCTAACCTTGGTATTCTTGAGGACCCCGTCACTGGATCGGCTCATTGTGCTTTAGGGGTGTATTGGTCGAAGGAATTAAATAAATCGAAGTTAAGCTCGGAGCAGATTTCAGCGCGGAAAGGTCAGCTTAAGTTAGAGCTTAAAAACGAGAGTGTCTATATTTTAGGGAAGGCTAAGACGGTATTTAAAGCTGAGTTTTACTTGTAAATCAAAAAATAGATTTTTTGATCCTTTATAACTTCCTCTTTCCTAAATCTCTAGCTGAATGATGGATGGTCAAAATATCAATACGAGTTTCTGAGACAATTTTATAAATTATCCTGTAGTTTCCTTCAAAAACTTCTTTGATGTTCGCCTCCTGGATTTCAGGAACTTTTCTTCCAGAGTGTTTATGGGATTTTAGAATTTCTGTTCGGTTTCGAAGTTTCAAAACTTGCCGTTTGGCATAAAGTTTTGAATCTTTTGAAATATAATCGGCAATATCTTTTAAGTCATTTATCGCCTGAAAAGTCCAATTTATTTGAACCATTTATTCAATTCTTTGTCGAATTGTTTTTCGCTTAAAACTTTACCGTCATCCGATTGATTTTTACCATTCTCAATTTTTTCTACTAAAATTAATCGTTCGATTAAATCATCAATCGAAAATTGTTCCGGAAAACTTTCAATTTGTTCTTTTAATTTTGCTTTAGTAATCATGAGATAATTTTTATAAATATACGAAAGATTTTCTCTTCAGTTAGAATAGAAAAACGAGAGTGTCTATATTTTAGGGAAGGCTAAAACGGTGTTTAAAGCAAAGTTTTATTTATAAAACTTAGGTTGTAGTTATCTGTGTGTGCTTTGTGACTTCTATTCACCACGGAGGCACTGAGAGCACAGAGCTTAGTTTATAAGGCCGAGAATTGACTTATTTATAAATCGATCGCCAGTAGACTTTTTGGTAGCTTCTCTCGACTACGCGTCTGATTAATTGTTCCAAGAAATCATCTTCAGCCATAAGTCGCTGAATTTCCTTTTCGTGAATGTCTATTCTATACAACAGGTGGATAAAGCTAGCTGTTTTTTGATGCATCAACTCTTCAAAAATGGGATGTAAGCCTTTCCAGAGTTCATCTGGAGTGATATCGGTATGCAATTCAATTTCTGTCAAGCCTACAAGAGCCAAATCTTTATTCAGTTGGAGGATTAGCTGCTTCCAGACATCTTGATGATCTTCTGTATTCTCAATAATCTCGTTAAGCTGAGCTGGAACAGTCATTTACATTTTGCGATTCATCAGGTTGGTGCCAAATGTTTTTAAATAGGCTTTTCCCGTTTCAGAAATTTCCATCTGATCCAGATGATCAAAAGCGAGTTGAGTGTAGGTTTTAATTTTTTCTGTAGTGGCTTGTTCAGCACCAGATTCAGTAAAAATCTGTTTCGCGGTTTCAATTTTGTTCGTTGGATCTTCGGGAGCGATGGTATACAAGTGTCTTAATTGATCTGAACTTCCCTTTTCGGCTAAATCCAGAGCTTTAAGGTAAAGATAGGTCTTTTTATTTTCAATAATATCCCCGCCAATCTGTTTGCCAAACACCGCCTGATCACCAAACGTATCAAGGTAATCGTCCTGAATTTGAAAAGCTATGCCCAAAAGTCGTCCAAACTCATAAATTTTATTTTGCACTTCTTCGGAAGCATCGCTTACGATAGCTCCCATTTTAAGGGCAGCACCAACAAGTACAGCGGTTTTATATTCAATCATTTTGAGGTACTCGTCGATAGTCACATCATCTCTTTCTTCAAAATCCACATCATACTGCTGGCCTTCGCAGACTTCAATAGCTGTTTTGGTAAATAGTTTTGCCAAAGGCTTAAAATGCTCTGCAGGATAATTTTCAAAGAGTTGATAAGCATTAATCAGCATAGCATCACCAGATAGAATTCCTGTATTGATATCCCATTTTTCATGAACTGTGGATTTTCCTCGCCGCAGTGGCGCATCGTCCATAATATCATCGTGAACCAGAGAGAAGTTGTGAAAGACTTCAATCGCCAGTGCTGCGTCCATCGCTTTTTGGTGTCCACCGCCTAAGATGTCGGCACTCATCAATACTAAAACAGGCCTTAGACGTTTGCCGCCAAGATTTAGAATGTATTCAATGGGTTCGTAAAGGTTTCTAGGTTCTTTTTTAGGAATGCTGGTTTCCATGTAAGACAGGAAAGCACTTTTATAAGCTTCGAGATCTAGCATCGACTTTTTTTTGCGCTAAAATAAATCATTCGAGCAATCTAACTTGTTTTTTAGATAATTGTTATGTGAAGGTTCTGAGATTTTGATGAGGCTCAGCAATGAAATGATAAAATTGTTTCAAAAAAGTTCTGTTTTAGATAGAAATCGTAATTTTGTATGACACATTACTAGATGTAATCTTAATATGGACAAATATTCCTTTTTAAATGCGATGCATCCATCGCAATTAGCAGATCTTTATAATCAATATTTACAAAATCCAGACGCCACCGAACCCAGCATGAGAGCCTTTTTTCAAGGCTTCGATTTCGGTTTAGAATCTGGTTTTGAAGGAGGTGGTTTTGATGAGGGCTCAACAACAGTCACGTTAAAAGACTCCGAAACCAAAGAAAAACAAAACGTTGAAGTTCCTGAAAACGTTCAGAAAGAGTTTCAGGTGGTCAACCTTATCGATGGTTATCGCCATCGCGGGCATTTATTTACCAAAACCAATCCGGTAAGAGAACGACGAAAGTATTCTCCAAAATTACATATTGAGAATTTTGGTTTGTCAGAATCTGATTTGGATTCAGAATTTGAGGCCGGAGAAATTATTGGTATAGGTAAAGCTACACTAAGAGAAATCGTTCAGTTTTTAGAGGACGTTTTCTGCGATTCTATTGGAGTAGAATATGCCTACATCCGTAAGCCAGAAGAGATCAAGTGGATTCAAGACCATATTTATAATAACCGAAACCACACCAACTATACGGAAGATCAAAAGAAAAACATTTTAAGACGTCTCAACGAGGCAGTGACTTTTGAGAGTTTTTTGCATAAAAGTTACGTCGGTCAAAAGCGTTTCTCTCTGGAAGGTAATGAATCCTTGATTCCAGCACTAGATGCATTAATTGAAGGTGCTGCAAATATGGGAGTGAAAGAATTTGTAATGGGCATGGCTCACCGTGGCCGTTTAAATACGTTGGTGAATATCTTTGGTAAAAGTGCCAAAGATATCTTCAATGAATTTGAAGGTAAAGATTACGAAGTAGATGGTTTTGATGGTGACGTTAAATATCACCTGGGCTGGACTTCTAACCGTAAAACTGATTCCGGAAACGAAATCAACCTCAATATAGCTCCCAACCCATCTCACCTGGAAACTGTAGGTTCGGTAGTGCAAGGGATCGCCAGAGCTAAGCAAGACGATCATCATCTTGGTGATGAGCAAAATGTTTTACCCATCGTCGTACATGGAGATGCAGCCATTGCAGGACAAGGCATCGCTTACGAAATTGTACAAATGGCTCAGCTTGATGGCTATAAGACAGGAGGAACCATTCACATCGTGGTGAATAATCAAATAGGATTTACCACTAACTATATTGATGGACGTTCTTCCATTTATTGTACAGATGTTGCTAAAGTGACTCTGTCGCCAGTTCTACATGTCAATGCAGATGATGCTGAAGCAGTAGTACATGCCATGAATTTTGCTTTACAATACAGAATGGAATTTGGAAGAGATGTGTTTATCGATTTGTTGGGCTACAGAAAATACGGACACAATGAAGGAGATGAACCTAAATTTACACAGCCAAAATTGTATCAGGCCATTTCTGAACACAAGAATCCAAGAGATATTTATGCTGATAAACTCAAAGAAGAAGGACTGATTGATGATGAGTATCTGGAAGAGCTTGAAGCAAAAGTAAAATCAAAACTCAACGAAGAATTCGAGGATTCTAAGAAAGAAGATAAAGCGGTCGTTTCTAAAATCCTTCAGGAAGAATGGGAAGGTTTTGAGCCCGCAGATAAGCATAAAATGATGGAGCCGGTAGATACGACCTTCGATCTTGAAGAATTGACCAAGCTGGCCGAATCTATAACTACACTTCCCGAGGATAAGAATTTCATGAGAAAGGTAAACAAGCTCATGAAGACTCGGCACAAGATGTATTTTGAAAAGAATGAACTCGACTGGGCCATGGGTGAACTACTGGCTTATGCCACCTTACTCAAGGAAGGCCATGACGTTAGAATTTCTGGACAGGATGTAGAGCGAGGGACTTTCTCTCACCGACATGCGGTCATTAAAACCGAAAACAGTGAAGAGGAGTACATGCCTCATAACCACTTAGGAGGTGAGCAGGCCAAGTTTTATATCTACAACTCGCTCTTATCAGAGTATGCAGTTGTAGGATTTGATTATGGCTACGCCATGGCAAGTCCATCGACACTTACCATTTGGGAAGCACAGTTTGGAGACTTCAGTAACGGAGCGCAGATCATGATAGACCAGTACATATCTTCGGCAGAAGATAAGTGGAAAACCCAAAATGGATTGATCTTGCTCTTACCGCACGGGTACGAGGGGCAAGGCTCTGAGCATTCCTCAGCACGAATGGAACGTTATTTACAGCTTTGTGCTAAAGACAATATGTTTGTGGCCAACTGTACCAGTCCGGCGAATTATTTCCATCTGTTGAGAAGACAGCTAAAGACCAATTACAGGAAACCATTAATCGTCTTCACGCCAAAAAGTCTGTTGAGACATCCGGAGGTGATTTCTCCAAAAGAAGATTTGGCCAATGGAACTTTCCAAACGGTGATCGATGACCCTAAAGCGAAAGTGAAAGACATCAAAACCTTGGTGATTTGTTCTGGTAAATTTTACTTCGACTTGAAAAAACGAAGAGAAGAAGAAGGGCGTAAGGATGTGGCTTTGGTGAGGCTTGAACAATTATTTCCTGTGCCTAAACAAGAATTAGATAAAATCATCAAGAAATATAAAAACGTAGACGATCTGGTCTGGGCTCAGGAAGAACCTAGAAATATGGGAGCCTATACACATCTCCTCTTGCAGTACCATAAAGCTAAAGACTTTAGAGTCTGTAGTAGACGCTTCTACGGCTCACCGGCAGCAGGTAGTCAGGCTAGATTTAAGAAAAGACACGAAGAAGTGATCGATTATGTGTTCGATCCTTCAAAAGACAATTGTATACAAGATTATAAATAATAAAAACCACTTACGAAATACATAAATATTATGGCTTTAGAAATGAAAGTCCCTTCACCGGGAGAGTCAATTAGCGAAGTTGAAATCGCAGAATGGTTAGTTAAAGACGGCGATTACGTAGAAAAAGACCAGGCCGTTGCCGAGGTTGATAGCGACAAGGCTACCCTGGAACTTCCAGCGGAAGCTTCAGGAATTATTACCTTAAAAGCCGAAGAAGGAGATGTTGTTGAAGTAGGTGAGGTGGTTTGCTTGATCGATACCGACGCCGAGAAACCCTCTGGCGGTGATGATAAAAAAGACGAAAAAGAATCTAAAGAATCTTCAAATGAAGAGTCTTCTTCAGATAAAAAGCAAGAGGAGCAAAAGGAGTCTAAAGATAAAGAGCAGTCATCTTCAAAAGCTGAGGAAGAAAGCAAATCTTCTTCAGATAGCAAAGAAACCTACGCTACAGGAAGTCCATCACCAGCTGCCAAAAAGACTTTGGATGAAAAAGGTGTGGATGCAAAAGATGTGAAAGGCACTGGAAGAGATGGTAGAATTACCAAAGAAGATGCAATAAATGCAGAAGCCAAGCCATCTATGGGTTCTCCTGGTAAAGGTAAACGTGGCGAGTCCAGAAGCAAGATGTCCATGTTGCGCAGAAAAGTGGCCGAGCGTTTGGTGAGTGCCAAAAATGAAACGGCTATGTTGACAACCTTCAACGAGGTAGATATGCAGCCTATTTTCGATTTGAGAGCAGAATATAAGGAGAAGTTTAAAGAAACTCACGGTGTAAGTTTAGGCTTCATGTCTTTCTTTACGCTGGCGGTAGTAAGAGCGCTGGATAAATTCCCGGCGGTCAATTCGATGATCGACGGTAAGGAAATGATCACTTACGATTATAAAGACATTAGTATCGCTGTATCCGGCCCTAAAGGTTTGATGGTGCCCGTCATGCGAAATGCTGAAAATCTTGGCTTTAGAGGTGTAGAGCAGGAAGTGAAACGTTTAGCCTTAAGAGCCAGAGACGGAAAAATTACGGTGGACGAAATGACTGGAGGAACCTTTACCATTTCCAATGGTGGAGTATTTGGCTCTATGCTATCCACACCGATCATCAACCCACCACAAAGTGGAATTTTGGGTATGCACAACATCGTGGAGCGACCAGTGGCGATCGACGGTAAAGTGGAAATTCGTCCAATCATGTACGTGGCCTTGTCTTACGATCACAGAATTATCGATGGTAAAGAATCGGTAGGCTTTTTGGTAGCGATTAAAGAAGCGCTGGAAGATCCTAAAGAACTCTTGATGGATGGAAACGTAGAAAAAGCACTCGAGCTTTAAACTACAGTCCATTTTAATTATAACAACCCTGAAGTTTTTAATGCTTCAGGGTTTTTTGTTTTATTCTGAACTTGATTTCGTTAGCTTAAAGGGGTTTCGATACATTGCTTTATGTCTTCTCTTCATTTCTCCTTTCAATATAATCAGCAAGATTATTTGAAAGTTCTCTGTCAACTTTAAGCTCTGATTATAAATCAGTAGTTGTTCTTAATATTAAAATTCTGTAAATAGTTGAATATTTAAATAAGCATTCCTAAAGCGCTATTATTTCTTAAACGGGGAATTAATTAATAACAAGATCAAATATTTGATCTTATTTGGTATATTTGACTCAAATAAAGTCATAATGATTAAAGAAATATCTAAAGATCAGGTATTAGACCGCATCCGCTTTGAAAACCCATGGTGGATTGAAGGTAAAATTGAAGCAGATTATAATGAAATGCCTCGCAGATTGTATTTCGATCTATTTAAGCCCTTAGTAAAAGAAAGAGAAATTAGAAGAGCCGTAGTTTTAATGGGACCTAGAAGAGTTGGTAAAACAGTTATGCTTTATCATATGGTTCAAGAACTAATTGACAATGGAGTCAATCCTAAAAAGATAATATTTATAACTATTGAAAATCCTATATACAATAATATTTCTCTTGAACAGCTTTTCAGTTATTCAAAAGAGGCAACTGGCTTATCAGATAGATCTGATTGGCACATTATATTTGATGAAATACAATATTGCAGAGATTGGGAAGTACACTTAAAATCATTAGTCGATAGTTATAGAAAGGATAAATTTATAGTATCAGGTTCAGCAGCAGCTGCCTTGAAGTTTGCAAGTCATGAAAGTGGAGCAGGACGTTTTACAGACTTTTTACTCCCTCCTCTCACTTTCAATGAGTATATATCTTTAAAAGATTTAGATAGGCTAATAAAGCCTATCCAATTAGAATGGAACGATAAACAAACAGAATTTTATTCAACAAGTCATTTAGATGAACTCAACAAGCATTTTTTAGATTATATCAATTTTGGAGGATATCCGGAAGTCATTCTTTCTGAAAAAATTCAAGCAAACCCAGGAAGGTACATAAGGCAAGATATCGTTGATAAAGTCATCCTTAGAGATTTGCCTAGCCTTTATGGAATTAGTGACACAAGAGAACTATATTCTTTATTTACAACAATTGCATACAATAGTGGAGGTGAGTTTTCACTAGAAACGTTAAGTAAACAATCTCAAGTCCCTAAAAATACTTTAAAAAAATATATAGAATATTTGGAGGCTGCGTTCCTTATTAAGCAAGTGAAACGAATTGATCAAAGTGGTAAACGATTCAAACGAGATAACTTTTTTAAAATCTACCTCACAAACCCATCCTTAAGAAGCGCATTATTTACACCTATAACAGCTACTGATGAAATGATTGGCAATATGGTTGAAACAGCCATATTTGCTCAATGGATGCACAGGGACTGGTTTACACCATATTACGCTAGGTGGAGCAATGGAGAAGTAGATATGGTTGGTCTAAGTGATACAACTTTAAAGCCTTTGTGGGCTCTCGAAATCAAATGGTCTGACCGATACTTTGATAAACCAAAAGAATTAAAAAGCCTAATTAAATTCTGTCAAGAAAATAATATTAAAACACCCATTGTTACTTCTATTAGTAAAGAAGGAGAAATAGATTATGCAGACTTACATTTTCAATTTTTACCTTCCTCTGCTTACGCTATTACTGTTGGGAAAAACACACTCGATATCAAGATAAGTAAGTAAATGCTCGAAAACAAAATATTAATTATATACTCTGAATAATATCTAATTTTATCACTGCTTCAAATAAAAGTGTATTTTTATTCTCCATACCAATAACTTAAATCTACATTAAATCGATGAATAAACTATTCCTAATCCTAATCGCAATCGTTTCTATTCATTGCAAAGCCCAAGACACTGAAAAATTTAATCTCGATTTTGAAAATCAAACCGATCCTAAGTCACTTTCTGAGGGATGGTTCGTGTGGGGTAACTATGAGGTAAGTATAGACACCTTAGCTCAATCTGGCCTAAAAGCAGGTAAAATTACATCAGATAAAAAAGGCAGTTCCTTTGGGAGTATTGCTTATAGAATTCCAGCAAATTATAAGGGAGAGTCCATAAAGCTTGAGGGATATATGAAAATTGAAAATGTTGTGGACGGATACGCTGGCTTGCTCTTGCGTATTGATGGTAATGGGGATATCCTGGCATTTGATAATATGAAACGTCAAAACATCAAGGGGACAAAAGATTGGGAGAAATACAGCATTACTTTAGATTACCCTGAGGAAGGAGAGACTATTTATGTTGCAGGACTTCTCTCAGGTAAAGGAGAAGCTTGGTTCGATGACTTTATACTGACAATCGACGGTAATAATGTTCAAACATTAAAAGAAGTGGTGAGTGAACCCTCTAAGGCAAGTCTAGATCGAGAGTTTGATGAGGGTTCATTTGTTGAGTTTCCAGCCCTTGATGATAAAACTATTAATAATTTAGAATTGCTAGGTCGAGTTTGGGGTTTTCTCAAATACCATCATCCTGAAATCGCCAAGGGTAATTATAATTGGGACTTTGAATTGTTTAGGTTTTTGCCAACTTATATAGGAGTTGAAAGCCAAGATGAACGTGATAAACTGATTATTGATTGGATAGATTCTTTAGGTGAATTAAAAGCATGTTCAAGGTGTAAGCAAGGAGATGAAGACGCTTTTCTTAAACCAGATTTAGCTTGGATAGACAAGCAAAATCAAGACTTAAATAGCAAGCTGCTTTATGTTTATAAGAATCGGTCTCAAGGAAAACAACATTACATCAATATAAAAGGTAATGTTCGCAATCCAGAATTTACAAATGAGAACGCCTATGTCAATATGCCTTATCCCGACGAGGGATTTCGATTACTTTCCCTTTACAGATATTGGAATATGATCAACTATTTTTTTCCATACAGACACCTCATGGATGAGGACTGGAACACTCAATTAAGCGACTATATTCCTATGTTTATCAATGCTAAGAACGAATTGGAATACGAGCTTGCTGCTCTTCAGTTGATCGGTGAGGTTCAAGACACACATGCCAACCTTTGGGGTGGAGGAGATAAAATCGCCGACTGGAAAGGCTCTAATTATCCGGCAATTCATGTCCGATTTATAGAAAACAAGTTGGTGGTGACAGATTACTATAAGAAGCAGCTAAAACAACTAACAGGACTAGAGATAGGAGATGTCATTACCAAAATCAATGGGGAATCTGTCAAGGATTTGATTGACCAAAAATCAAAATACTATCCTGCATCAAACCAAGAGGCAAAATTAAGGGGTATGTCTAGAGATTTTTTACGTTCTAATTTTGATAAAATTGAAGTTGAAGTAATCTCTAAAAATTCAGAAATGCAAAAACATACTTTACCTCTCTTTTCAGCAGATAGTATAGGCCTTTATGAGTGGTATAAGCCTAGTGAGAAAAAATCGTTTAAACTGCTAGATAACAACATTGGTTACATCACTCTCGAAAGCATCAAAAGTCAAGATGTTCAAGATATCAAAAAAGAGTTTATTAATACCAAGGGTATCATCATAGATATCCGCAACTACCCCTCTGCTTTCGTTCCTTTCAGTTTGGGGTCCTATTTTGTCTCGTCTTCAACTCCTTTCGTAAAATTTACAGAAGGAAGTGTAGATCGTCCAGGAGAGTTTACATTTTCAAAATCTTTGAAAATTCCTGGTAAACGTAAAACCTACCAGGGGAGGTTGGTAGTGTTGGTGAATGAACTAACACAAAGTCAAGCAGAATACACGACCATGGCATTTAGAGCAGGAGATAATACCACAGTTCTTGGGAGTACCACAGCTGGAGCGGACGGAGATGTATCGAGAATCTCGCTTCCTGGAGGACTTAGAACTATGATTTCAGGAATAGGAGTTTACTACCCGGACGGGGAAGAAACGCAACGTGTCGGAATAGTGCCAGATATCGAAGTCAAGCCAACCATCAAAGGCATAAGAGAAGGAAGAGACGAATTACTTGAGAAAGCGACTGAACTCATACTTAACGATTAACTCTAAATCATTTATTATGAATAAAATATTTCTATTAATTGTCGCATTGTTCTTGGTTAGTTTGGAGGGTAAATCTCAATATTTTGATGTTGGTTTTGGAGTAGGTTCGGGCGCAGCATATCTGGTTGAAGCCAACGATAATACAGTTGATATAAGCTATGCGCTTCCCTTCAGTTCTTACTTAGATCTCAAATACACCCCTGCCGAATCCTATTTTGGTTTAAAGCTCAGATTTCAGTACCTCAGTGCAGGGATAGAAGGTGAAAATTGGAAAAACTTCAACCAACCTATCGACGGAGATGTGTCTTCACTTACCACAATGCTAATGTTAGAGCATTTAAAAGAGGATAGCACCTGGAATATTGGCTATCAATTTGGGGTAGGCTATACCCATCAAAGTTTTAGGCAGGACTTAACTAATCTGTCTCCAGTCTTAGAAAGTCGGTATATGAGCCTGGCCTTTTCTGGCTTATTGAGCAGAAAAATAAACGATAAGTTTGCTGTTCAACTGGAACCTGGCTTGTTGTGGACCGATCCTGTAGGCTCTTTGAGATCAAGTGAACAATGGCAAATTGCTGGAGAAGACCTAAGTGTTTTGGTGCAGTTAGGTGTACGTTATACATTATTCTGAACATTGGATTTATTAGACCTCACAGGTTTTCAAAACCTGTGAGGTCTAAATCTTTTAATTTACTGAGTAAAGTATAAACCTTAAGGATGATTTTATTGAATTCTTAAAGATCGAATATACCAAGAGCTTCCTTTTTTTAAATACAACTTCAAATTAATTATATTTAGTATCTATTTTAAAGACAGAGCCATGGAACCCGTTAACCCACATCAGTCCAACGACCAACAACTCAAGAACGAAAAGGATTTAAAAAAATCTAAAATCATAAGTGCTCTTGGGATAGGCTTTTTAATCGGTGTGGTCATGTTTGGATTGGTAGCAGCCATCTATTCAGGAAAGTATATTGTTATCTTACCCTTGCTTTTCCCGATCTATTTTATCTACAAGGCCATAAAAAAGTCAAAAAAAGAAGGGCATTAGATATCTTGAAATACTACGATCTACTTCAAATACAAGTAATCCGTTTTATAATCAATCACCGCCTTTCCCTTTTTTTAAATATCAGCACAAATTCAGCATTTGATCACTTAAAAAACTTCGTGAAAACATAAAATTTATAGTTCTATTTAACCTCTTGAACAACCTTGTCCTACCTATAAAAATGATAAAAATCAAGGAAGCAGAAATGGCTCTAAAGTTGAAAATCTGTTTGAATCATGCGTTAACGTGATGAGTTACTTTTCATCTGTGGCGGAGGATTCCGTAGGATTTAATACAATTTTATAGTAATACTAGAGTTTTTTGGTTCTTTTTTGGTCAATGCAAAAAAGAATAGGGTATCTTATTAATAGGGTAATTAATTCTGACATCAACATTGTCCATAGAAAAGCTATAGATATTCCTTTTAAAAAAATACCACCACTTATTTTAAATACAAGTAATCCGTTTTATAATCAATCACCGCCTTTCCCTTTTTTAAAATATCAGCACCGATGATGCCATGCACCAACTCAGCATCATGATCGCTCAAGGCTTTATTCACGTGCGATAAATCAAATAAAATCAGATCTACTTTCTTTTTAGACCATTTCCCGATACTTATCTTATTATTAGTAGAAGCTCTGGTCAACATATTAGTAGCACCCGCACCTGCAGCTTTGATGTTGCTGTCTTCAGAAAAAAGATTAAAATGCTCTGCATAGGAAAAATCGATGCAGGAACTTGAAGCGCCTGTGTCTATGATAAAGCTGCCTTCTACCCCGTTGATGACGACTTTACACTCATAGTGATTGGTCTCGGTGCTATTCATTTTAAGAGCTTTGTAGTTTTTCTCTTTCAGAAAGGATTTTAAAGAAGACATTTGTTGAATTTTCGGCAAATATAAAGTTTCGTTTTAAATAAATTTGCCCCTATGATAATAACAGATACTCACACCCACTTATACGTAGATGCTTTCGAGGATGATAGAACAAAAATGATCGAACGAGCCTTACAGCAAAACGTCAGGCGTTTCTTTATTCCAGCGATAGATTCAGATACCACTCAGGCCATGTACGCTCTAGAGGAGCAATTTCCAGACCACGTGTATTTAATGATGGGTCTGCATCCTACTTCTGTTAGTCACACTGTAGATCAGGAATTAAAGCATGTTGAAGAAGAATTAGCTAAGCGAAAATTTTATGCGGTTGGTGAAATAGGTATCGATTTGTATTGGGATAAAAGTTTTTTCAACGCTCAGCGAAAAGCCTTTAAGCATCAAATTCAATTGGCTAAAGCACATAATCTACCTATTGTGATTCATTGTCGCGAGGCTTTCGATGAGGTATTCGAGGTGCTTGAAGAAGAAAAAGGCGAAAATTTGTACGGTATTTTTCATTGCTTTACCGGGACTAAAGCTCAGGCCGAGCAAGCGATTAGCTACAACATGAAACTTGGAATAGGTGGCGTGGTAACCTTTAAAAATGGTAAAATCGATCAGTTTTTAAACCAAATCGATCTTAAACATATCGTTTTAGAAACCGATGCGCCTTATCTTGCTCCAAAGCCTTATCGCGGAAAGCGTAACGAAAGTGCCTACCTGATAAAAGTGGCAGAAAAACTTTCAGATGTATACGGGTTGAGTTTAGAGGAAATCGCTAAGCAAACCACTCAAAACTCAAAAGAGGTCTTCGGAATTTAATACAGTTAGTCTTATGTCAAGAATTTTATTGGTTTACACGGGAGGTACCATCGGGATGATCAAAAATCCAGAAACTGGTGCGCTTACCGCTTTCAATTTTGACGAGCTTTTGTCCAATATTCCCGAGTTGAGATTGTTGGAGCATGAGATTAGCACGGTTAGCTTTGAGGAGCCTGTAGACTCCTCCGATATGGATATTAACGACTACGTGAAGCTGGCTGAACTTATCGAAGCGAATTTTGAAGACTATGACGGGTTTGTCGTGCTACATGGGAGTGATACCATGTCTTATACTGCATCAGCCATTTCGTTTATGTTCGAAAATTTGAAGAAACCAATCATTTTCACTGGATCTCAGTTGCCTATTGGGGACTTGAGGACTGATGCTAAAGAAAATTTGATCACTAGTATTCAGTTGGCTGGGTTTAAAGAGCAGGGCAAAACTGTGATTCGAGAAGTTGGCTTGTATTTCGAATATAAGCTCTATCGGGCCAATCGAACCACTAAAATTAATGCAGAGCACTTTCAAGCTTTTGAATCTTCTAATTTTCCTCCTATTGCAGAATCGGGGGTTAATCTGAAAATTAATTACGAAAAGCTACTGAAACCAAACATGAGAAAAAAAATGTTGGTTCATAAATCTCTGGACGACAATATTCTCATTATAAAGTTATTTCCAGGCTTAAATTATAAGACTCTAAAGTATATGCTGGATATTCCACATATAAAAGGAGTAATTCTTGAAACTTTTGGGAGTGGAAATGTTAAAACCGACGATTGGTTTATTCAACTGTTAAAAGAATTCATCAACAGAGGAGTCTACGTCGTAAACGTTACTCAATGTGTTGGAGGAGCCGTGCTGATGGGGAAATACGCTACCAGTGAAGGGTTGAAGCGACTCGGTGTCATCAGTGGTGGAGACATAACAACCGAAGCTGCAGTGGCTAAAATGATGTATCTTTTGGATAAAAACTTAGGTCCAAAAGTATTTAAAACTATATTTGAGACCTCTTTGCGAGGAGAAATGAAATAAAAATTAACGTGTAATTCTTCTTGTAAAAGTATTTTTTTTTATTTATTTGCTGTAAGAATAAATTAACGTTCATTATTTAATAGAGAGGTGACCGAGCGGTCGAAGGTGTACGCCTGGAAAGCGTATGTTCCGATTGTATCGGAACCGAGGGTTCGAATCCCTTCCTCTCTGCTTTTCATAACAAACTAAATATCATTAAACACTAATTATTAATTCTAAGACAGACAACAATGAAAAGATTATTTTCAATTTTAGCCATTTTTGCCATCATGGCGGTTGGTAACACAACTTTAACAGCGGCAAATTCTTCTGATGTTTTTACAGAAGCTACAGTAAACTTTGTACAAGATGACGCAGGTGCTTCTGATGCTGATGCAGAAGAAAGTGTAGGCTTTCATCAAGAATTAAAAAATCGTTTTATTGAAGGTGGTCCTGGATTTATGGGAATTGTTCTTCTTTGTCTAATTCTTGGGCTTGCCATTGCATTTGAAAGAATAATTTATTTAAACTTAGCAACAACTAACACCAAAAAGCTAGCACAGGAAGTGGAAGATGCTATGAAGAGTGGTGGCGTGGAATCTGCAAAAGAAGTTTGTAGAAATACCAGTGGACCTGTGGCATCGATTTATTACCAAGGCCTTGATAGAATGCATGAAGGTGTAGAAGCTTCAGAAAAGGCTGTTGTAGCTTACGGAGGTGTTCAAATGGGACAATTAGAGAAAAACGTATCTTGGGTTTCTTTATTTATCGCTCTAGCTCCTATGCTTGGGTTTATGGGTACGGTAATCGGTATGATTCAGGCTTTTGATAAGATTGAAGCTGCTGGAGATATGCAGCCATCCTTAGTTGCAGGTGGTATTAAAGTTGCACTTTTGACAACTGTATTCGGTTTGATTGTTGCGATTATTCTTCAAATATTTTATAATTATATCATCGCTAAAATCGATAGCATTGTAAATGATATGGAAGATGCATCGATTACACTTATCGATATCTTAGTTGCTCACAAAAACAAATAATCAGTATGAACAAAGTATTTAATATCATAAAAATTGTTTTTGGTGTTTTGGGAGCCATTCTCTTTGTGAGAATCCTGAACGCTGGAGACGATGCGATAGAAGCCGATGCGGCACTACAAGGAAGTGTGCTTGCGCCATTTATGTACGTTTCATATGTCATACTTGGAATAACTGTTCTAGCTGTTGTAATTTTCTCTATAAGAGCTTTATTTACAGGTAACGTTAAAAAGACCCTCATTTCATTAGGCGCATTTATTTTAGTAATTGCAATTTCTTATGCTGTATCCAGTGGTACTGAAACAGCCTTAAGAGATGGAGACGTCTTATCCGCAAGTGGATCAAGATGGGTAAGTACAGGCTTAACCGCTTTTTACATCCTTGCGGCGCTAGCTGTAATAGCAATGCTTTTATCTAGCGTAAGAAAAATCATAACTAAATAATTATGGCAAAACGATCTGCACCAGAGGTAAATGCTGGGTCCATGGCGGACATAGCCTTCCTTTTGCTTATCTTTTTCTTGGTCACAACGACTATAGAAACTGATAGTGGAATTACAAGGAAATTGCCTCCTATAGATGATCAACAAGAAGATCCACCACCATTGAAAGAACGTAATATCTTTATTGTTCTTGTGAATGCTAATGGAGATTTATTTGTTGAGGATGAGAAAATGGAATTTGAAGATTTAAGAGATTCTGCAATTGAATTTTTGGATAATGGTGGTGGTTCTGGTGATGAAGCTTGCGACTATTGTCAGGGTGAAGCCGATCCTAGCTCTTCAGATAATCCTATAAAGGCTGTAATTTCCTTACAGAATGATAGAAAAACAGAGTATGGGCGTTACATAGCTGTTCAAAATGAGCTGGTAGCTGCCTACAATGTTTTGAGAAATAGAGAAGCCAATAGACTCTACAATACAGATTTCACAGATATGGAAGATGCATTTAATGATCCAGAATATCAAGGTGACAAAGATGAGTTGAAAGAGAGAATTGGTGTTATTAAGAAAATGTTTCCACAGAAACTGTCTGAAGCAGAACCTAAACGATAAAATTTGAACTCATATGTCAAAATTTAAAAAGAAAGGTGATGGCGGAACCCCCGCTATATCCACAGCATCTCTACCAGATATTGTCTTTATGCTATTGTTCTTTTTTATGGTGGTTACTGTAATGAGAGATACATCGCTAAAGGTTCAAAATATTCTACCTTTTGCCGATCAAGTTGAAAAATTAGATAAAAAAAATCTAATTATGTATATCTATGCAGGTAAACCTTCGCCTAGATATCAGGAGACTTTTGGTACAGAAGCTAGAATACAACTGAACGATAAATATGCCAACGTCAGCGAAGTACAACAATTTATTAAAGAAGAACGCCAGTCTAAACGTGAAGAATTGCGTGATAAGTTAACAACAGCTCTAAAAGTAGATAAAGAAACTAATATGGGCCTTGTTTCCGATATCAAACAAGAATTACGAAAAGCTGAAGCTTTAAAAATTAATTATTCGACAAAAGAGGGTGATGCTAATTTAAACCTCGATTAGTATTTTATAATTTTTTATAAACCAAAGGCATTCCTCAATGGGGGGTGCCTTTTTTATTTCAACTTACCTTTCTAATTTTCTATTTTTGATGCTAAAATGAAGTTTTTGTTCTCTCTTCTTTTGTTTCTAATGGTTTCCTGTCTTTATGCGCAGGACAGATTATCCTGGTTAAAAGAAAATCAGCCTGATTCTTTATATAGAGAAGACCAATTTTATTTTGGATTTAGCTTCAATTTTTTATCAGATTTACCTTCAGCAGTAGATCAATCTGGTTTTTCAGGTGGCCTTAAATTTGGCTTTATAAGAGATATGCCTGTTAATAAGAGAAGGAATCTTTCTATTGGATTGGGTCTCGGGCTCAATCTCAATACCTTTGGGCAAACACTTCAAATCAATAGGGAAGAAAATACCGATACTTTCGAGCCTATAGATCCTGACGTGGATTACGATTCCAATAGGTTTACAACAAATTTTATAGAAGTTCCTTTAGAATTGAGGTGGAGGTCCTCAGATATAGAAAAGCTCTCGTTTTGGAGGGTGTATTTTGGAATCAATTTTGGCTACATGCTTACCAGTAAATCTGTATTTAATAGTCCAGAAACGAACTACAGCTTTAGATCCATTGATGGCATAAATGATTTTAAAACTAGTATAAAACTTACTTTTGGCTACGGTGCTGTTAATTTTTTTGCAGATTATAGTTTAATTCCAATTTTTGATTCTCAAATAGCATCAACTGGAGAAGCAGTAAGCATACGGCCAATAAAAGTAGGTCTGATTTTTTTCCTTCTTTAAATCCAATAACTGAAAAAATAAATTTGAGGGACTAGCCCTGCTGCAATTCCTAAGCATATTTCAGAGAGACTATGAGCTCGTTCATATAGTCGAGAGGAACTTACCAAGCCAAGAAACACTGATAATCCTATAATATGCGCGATCAGTGGTTCTTGAAAAGACAAGCTTAAGCCAACAATAAAACATGTCAACCCGCTAATCCCCAAAGCATGCAGGCTTATTTTAATCTTGAACATGCTAAATAGCACAGCGGTTATTCCTGAAAACAAAATGCCAGAAAAAAAATAAAAAAGGGTTCTGTAATTATATACATTAAGTATTTGATTGAGTAAAATCAAATTCAGCAAAATAAAAAACATCAAGAATAATCGTCTTTCCTTAATATCAGAGAGGTAATAATCGCTGATGAGCTTTAGAGTTTTGGCTATAAATAAAAAAACAACCGGAAGGAAAATCGTCAAAATACTTATTGCTAATAGCTTAGCGCTTACTAGCTGTTGGTCGAGATAGTTAGGAATAGCATAGAAATAATAAAGACAGCCAATGATAGGCATCCACAGGGGGTGTCCTAGTATAGAAAGAGTTTTGGAAAATCTATTTACTGTTTTCATATCTCTTTTCTTAATCTGGCTACGGGAACGTCCAGCTGTTCTCTATACTTCGCAATCGTTCTTCTGGCGATTGGATAGCCTTTTTCTTTCAAAATGTCAGCTAGCTTGGCGTCGGTATGCGGCTTTTTTTTATCCTCGGCATCAATGGTCATTTCAAGAATTTTTTTGATCTCTCTGGTGGAAACATCTTCACCTTCTTCATTTTTCATCGATTCAGAAAAAAAGCTTTTAATCAAAAAGGTGCCGTAAGGAGTTTCGACATATTTGCTATTGGCCACTCTGGAAACTGTGCTGATATCCATGTCTATTTTCTCAGCAATATCCTTTAAAATCATCGGCTTTAAAGTTCTTTCATCCCCTGTGAGAAAATAATCTTTCTGATGCATCATGATAGCATGCATAGTAGAATATAAGGTTTCCTGTCTTTGCTTAATAGCATCGATGAACCATTTGGCGGAGTCCAGCTTCTGTTTGATAAAAAAAACAGCTTCCTTCTGTGCTTTGGTTTTCGTCTTGGCTTCTTTATAGCCTTTCAGCATATTAGAGTAATCTCTGGAAATATGCATCTCAGGGGCATTCCTGCCATTAAGAGTTAATTCTAACTCACCATTTTTTATGTGAATTGCAAAATCTGGAATCACATGCTCTACAGATTTGCTATTGCTTGAGTAAGAAGCTCCGGGCTTTGGATTGAGATGTTCAATCTCTTCAATAGCTTTTTTCAGCTTATCCTCAGAAATATTAAATTTCTGCAAGAGTTTATCGTAATGTTTTTTGCTGAATTTATCGAAGGCTTCATCAATAATACTGTAGGCCAGGCTTACACTTTCAGTTTTGTCTTTGCGCTGTAGCTGGATCAAAAGACATTCTCTGAGGTCTCTTGCCCCCACACCTGCAGGATCCAAAGATTGAACAATCCTCAGAGCTTTTTTTACAGCTTCTTCATCGGTATAAATATTTTGAGTAAAGGCTAGATCATCTACTATATCCACCATAGAACGTCTAATGTAGCCGCTATCGTCCACGCTGCCTACTAGAAAATAAGCAATTTCCTCCTGGTCATCCTTAAAGGAAAATGTCTGTAATTGTGTTTTTAAATATTGAGAAAAGGAAGTACCAGAGGCGTAAGGCACTTGCTTATCATCGTCATCTGCACTGTAATTATTAGACTTCAGTCGGTAGTTAGGAATCTCGTCATCACTCAGATAATCGTCTACATCAAATTCGGTTTCGATGATATCATGGTCATCCTCGGCTTCGTTTTTAAACTCATCTTCATACTCGTCTTTTTCTTTTCCCGAATCAAGAGCGGGATTTTCTTCATATTCCTGCTTGACCCTCTGTTCAAAAGCGAGCGTAGGAAGCTGAATTAACTTCATCAACTGGATTTGTTGAGGAGATAACTTTTGAGATAGTTTTAAATTAAGCTTCTGTTTAAGCATATTATAGATTCACTTTAATGCTGAAGTTGATTTTAGTTAAGTTAAATTCTAAGAACTCAAATCTAAAATTTTCCCTCTATGCATTTATAAATTTAACGAATTTATGTGGTATCTCGGTTTCTATTTTTAAGCTTTTATGGGTTTTTGGATGTTTAAACTGAACCGATATGGCATGCAGAAACAACTGCTGCTTTATAGACGATCCATACTGATGATCGCCAGCGATAGGATGACCTGCTGATGATAAATGAATTCTTAATTGGTGAGTTCGTCCTGTATCAGGCCATAAGGCGACAAGACTGAATTCTTTGCTGCCTCTTTGAAACACCTTATGCACTTCATACCTGCTTGAACTTGGCTTGCCCTCAATATCTAGATCAAACATGCCCTGCTCTGGTTGAAGCTGGCCTTCAGTAATAGCCAGATATTGTTTTTGAACATTGCTCGTTTCAAATAATATGGATAATAGACTTTTGCAACTTAAAGTTTTAGCTATTAACAATACGCCGGTAGTAGGATTATCTAAACGATGTACTGGCTGTGGGTAGGGAAGACAGTCCTTTTCTTTTGAAGGTTTAAGATTATAGGGCAAGGCATTTTCTACAGTCTTAAAATAATTTCCATTAGTAGGAAATCCTGAAGGTTTGTTGATAACAGCTAAATGCTCATCTTCATAAACCACGTCCATCTTATGCTCAAAAATTTTCTTATTATACTGAATGTCTTCAGCATAGAGGCTTATGACTTGTCCGTTTTCTATCCAGTCTGAGGTATAAGCTAATTTACCATTTATAGCAACCAGTCCTTTTTTGATGCTTTTTTTAAGGGCACTTTTGGTGGGTATGGCTTCAAAAATATTCGCCGCGTAGTCCTGAAGCCTTATCTTTTCTTCAAGGTTTTTGACAACATGGCTTTCAATGCAGGTTTTAGAATTAAAATTCTGCATTTTGGGGAGTTCTAGGATAAGGAATAACATCCCTGATGTTTGTCATGCCCGTAGCAAATAAGACCAGCCGCTCGAACCCTAGACCAAATCCGGAGTGTTTACAGGTGCCAAGTTGACGTGTTTCCAGATACCACCACAATTCTTTTTCATCTACATCCAGATCTTTCATCTTAGAACGTAACACATCGTAGCGCTCTTCTCTCTGAGAGCCTCCAGCAATTTCGCCAATACCAGGAAAGAGAACATCCATGGCTCTTACTGTTTTTTCATCATCATTCAGCCTCATGTAGAATGCCTTAATATCTGCTGGATAATCATAAATAACTACAGGGCAACCAAAATGCTTTTCGACCAGATAACGCTCATGCTCACTTTGCAGGTCTGCACCCCATTCTTCAATAATATAATTGAATTTTTTCTTTTTATTAGGCTTTGAATTTTTCAAAATTTCGATAGCCTCGGTATACGAAACGCGCTTGAAGTTATTCTTTAAAACAAAGTCTATCTTTTCTCTCAAGGGCATTGGAGACCTGTCCTTCTCAGGTTTTGATTTTTCTTCCTGAAGCAATCTGTTTTCTAAAAATTCTAAATCTGCCTGGCAATGCTTAGTGACGTAGCTAAGCACATATTGTATAAAATCTTCAGCCAGATCGATATTGCCTTCCAGATCACAAAATGCCATCTCAGGTTCTATCATCCAAAATTCTGCGAGATGTCTTGAGGTATTAGAATTTTCTGCTCTAAACGTTGGTCCAAAGGTATAAACCTTTCCAAGTCCTAAGGCATAAGTCTCTGCCTCCAGTTGACCACTCACGGTCAGATTGGTTTCTTTTCCAAAGAAATCTTTGGTGAAGTCTATTTCACCAGCATCATTGGTTGGAACGTTGTTAAGATCAAGATTAGTAACTTTAAACATTTCACCAGCGCCTTCAGCATCGCTTCCTGTGACTATAGGTGTGTTGACGTAATAAAATCCGTTTTCGTTGAAGTATTGATGTACCGCAAAAGCCAGCTTAGACCTCATTCTCATCACAGCTCCAAAGGTGTTGGTTCTTACGCGTAAATGAGCTTGTTCTCTAAGTTTCTCCAGAGAATGTTTTTTGGGCTGAAGAATGGTTTTTTTGACATCTTCGGGATCGGCATCTCCTAAAATTTCGATGGATTTTACCGCTAATTCTACGCGTTGTCCTTTGCCTTCGCTCTCTTTGAGGGTACCTATCACAGAAATTGAAGCTCCGGTAGTAATACGTTTTAAAATAGCTTCATCGGTATTTTCAAAATCAACCACACACTGAATATTATTTAAGCACGATCCATCATTTAAAGCTATAAAACGATTACTTCTGAAAGCTCTTACCCAGCCGTTCACTTTGTAATCCTGTAATATATGATCGCTTTCGAGAAGCTCAACTACGTTTTTTACCAACATGTTCGATTAATTTTAGAAAGGCACAAAGGTAATTTTTTCCTTAAGGCTTCACAATACCTTTGTGAAAATAGACTCTGAATTTATTTCTGGCCAAAATCCTATTCAATTAAACTAAAGCTTCTTATTTTTGTTTAAAATTATTCTAAATAAATGGCAACAATTGCTACATTAAAAAAGGGGCAGAAGGCGATTATCGGGGAAATGAATTCGAATGATATTCCACTTAAGCTGTTAGAAATGGGATGCCTGCCAGGTAATGTTGTTGAATTGATACAAATGGCACCTTTCAAAGATCCGTTATATTTGAATATCAATGAAACCTTCCTTTCCATACGAAGAGAAACCGCAAAACTTGTAAATGTTGAATTGATAGAGGATGAGTAAACAGATCAATGTTGCCCTAGTAGGTAATCCAAATACAGGAAAAACTTCCGTTTTTAATACGCTGACCGGTCTTAATCAAAAGGTTGGGAATTATCCAGGCATTACCGTAGAGAAAAAAGAAGCTGTGATCAGGCTCACTAGAAATTTAAAAGCCCACGTTCTTGACTTACCAGGGACTTATAGTTTGAATGCCACATCGCTAGATGAAAATGTGGTGATTGAGCTGCTTTTAAATAAAACAGACAAAGATTATCCGGATGTCGTCGTCGTCGTAAGTGATATTGAAAACCTTAAGCGTAATCTTTTACTTTTTACCCAGATCAAAGATCTAGGTATCCCAACGATTCTGGCCATCAATATGGCCGATCGCATGAGCCGCAAGGGTATTGAACTAGATATCGATGCATTGGAAAAACGGCTCAACACCAGAGTCAACCTCATCAGTGCTAGAAAAAATACTGGGTTTGATGCCTTAAAGCAATCGATTGTAGATTACAATAAAATTTCAGTAGAGCCTTGCCTTGAAGCCTCCTCTATCGATAAGCCCTATTTTGAAGCCCTTCAAAAGGCTTATCCAAAACAAGATTTGTATAAATTATGGTTGGTTATTACCCAGGATGTAAATTTTGGTAAAACCGACAGAAAGCGCATTCCAGCCGAAGATCAATTCAAGCCGAAATCAGATTCAGAAATCAAGCGATTACAGCAGAAGGAAACCATACAGCGCTATAAATTTATTAATGCCACTTTAAAAGAAACCTTAACCAAAGACTTGGCCCTTGCAACAGGGCTTAGAGCGAAAATTGACAGACTTTTAATACACAAAGTCTGGGGATATGTCATTTTTCTAGGAATTTTATTTTTGATTTTTCAGGCTATTTATGAATGGGCGACCTATCCGATGGATCTCATCGATGAAAGCTTCCTGATGATGAGTGAGTTTGTGAAGCAAAATTTTCCTGAAGGTATGCTGAATGGCCTAATTTCTGAAGGTATTATACCTGGAATTGGTGGTATAGTCATTTTTGTACCACAAATTGCTTTTCTTTTTCTTTTTATCTCAATCCTGGAAGAAACAGGGTATATGAGTCGTGTTGTATTTCTGATGGACCGTGTCATGAGAAAATTTGGAATGAGTGGGAAAAGCGTTGTGCCTCTAGTTTCTGGCACAGCCTGTGCCATACCAGCTGTGATGGCAGCTAGAAATATCGAAAGCTGGAAAGAACGACTGGTCACTATTTTAGTAGTCCCATTTACGACTTGTTCTGCCAGATTGCCGGTATATCTTATCATTATCAGTCTAGTGATCCCGGATGAGCGGTGGCTAGGACTATTCAATTATCAGGGAATCACTTTAATGTTGCTTTACCTTATAGGGTTTGGCACAGCAGTAGCTTCAGGTTGGCTAGCCAGTCGATTACTTAAGATTGATTTTAAATCCTATTTTGTGGTAGAAATGCCAAATTATAAACTTCCGATATTCAAAAACGTAGCTTTAACTGTAGTGGAAAAAACCAAATCTTTTGTGTTTGGTGCAGGTAAAATTATTTTAGCTATTTCGATAATTTTATGGGTTCTTGCCAGTTATGGACCTACCGATAAATTCACTAATGCCGAAGAGATTGTTACTTCTTCCGAAGAAGCTTCCTTACTTACTGAAGAAGAACTTGACGCTCAAATTTCATCTTACAAGCTTAAGCATTCTTTTATTGGCTATGCAGGACGAGCCATTGAGCCAGCAGTAACTCCGTTAGGTTACGATTGGAAGATAGGCATTGCGATTATAAGTTCATTTGCAGCAAGAGAAGTTTTTGTGGGGACCCTTGCTACGATTTACAGTGTTGGGAGTGAAGATGAACAAACCATCAAAAGCCGAATGGCCTCAGAAACGAATCCAGTGCTCGGTGGGCCATTATTCACTTTTGCCAGTGGAATTAGTTTGCTTTTATTTTATGCTTTTGCCATGCAGTGCATGAGTACGCTGGCAATCGTTAGAAAAGAAACAGGAACCTGGAAGTGGCCGATGGTCCAACTTTTCGGTATGTCTGGTTTTGCTTATGTTGTCGCTCTAATTAGTTTTCAAATTTTAAAATAAGACCATGTTACAAGAAATTATAGTACTCCTCATATTTCTATCGGCAGTCGGATTTTTAATTAAAAAGTTCTTTTTTAAATCCAGTAAAACTAACTCAGGTTGTGGTTCTGGGCAATGTGGATGTGACGATTAGTTTTGTCTAAAATCGAAGCGATGATCTGGCGTGACGCAATAATCCAAAGCGATGTCATGATCGGTGGATGTAATCGATTCTTCAGGCTCGAAAAAAGAAAGACCAATTTTTAATACTTCAGGTTTGCATTCGCTTAAAAACCTGTCGTAGTAGCCTTTTCCGTAACCAATTCGATTTCCTTTGTTATCATAAGCCATAAGTGGAACAAAAACAACGTCAATTTGATCTGCATTGATTTTTATGCCATTTTTAGGTTCGGGAATACTCCATTGGTTTAGAGTTAATTGAGTTGAATCTGTTAACAGAAAATGTTCAAGCTGTTCTCCTTTTATTTTAGGAATCACCACATTAGCATCTTTTCCAAAGATGATTTGAAGTATAAATTCTGTATTGATTTCTTTTCTGGAGGTGATACTCAAAAATAAATGATAAAATTCATAGTCCCATATATCCAACTTTAAAAGTTGATTGGCGATTTTTAAGCTTTTATCTTCAATGTCTGAGACCGACAGCTTGCTTCTGAGTGCCTTGTATTTTTTTCTCAATTCGTCCTTATTCAACTCCATGCTCTTTAGAAATATGAAAGATAGCATCTCCCTGATACACGATGGGAGATTGGTTGGCGTTTATGATGTAGCCGTTATTACTGGCTTTCACTTTATGCCTGAAACTTCCGTAAGGATCTGTGATCGTAGCGATGAATTCTCCTTTTTCTACTAGTTTTCCAATGGGTATTTTGATGTGAAGTAACCCACTATATTTGGCACGTATCCAATATGTGCTGGAAATAAACTTGGTGTTTTCTTTAGGAACTTCAATCTCAAAATTGGATTTAAGCATATCAAAGTGTTTCATGATGCGTTTCAGGCCATCGACTCCATGCTTGGAAATCAACTTATTATTATCCTGTGATTTCCCACCTTCAAAAAGCAAGACCGTTTTGCCCTGCTTCATGCAGGTGTTGCGATACGAATTTTTTATGACAGAAGAATAAACTGTAAAGGGAGCATTGAAGATTTTAGCCAACTCACTTCCTCTTTCATCGCTTTTATCTATGCGAATTTGAGCAGCATTAAACCTACTGGCTCCTCCGGTATGAAAATCTATGCAGTAATCAGCAACAGGAAGAATTTCTGAAGAAAACTGATAGGCAAATCGACTGGCTAGGGCTCCTTTTTTGGATCCAGGAAACATTCGATTTAAGTCTCTGCCATCGGGAAACTCACGTGTCATTTGCAGGAAGCCAAATACATTAAGCACTGGGACACAAATGACGGTGCCTCGTGTAGGCTTGTTTATTCCTTTAGATATGAATTGCCTCACCGTATCTGCTCCATTGATTTCATCGCCATGAATACAGGCGGTAATCAATAGCACAGGTCCTCTTTTTTTTGCCCTTTCTATGATGACAGGGACTTCCACTGAGGTTGTCGTATAAAGTTTTGCTGTGTTAAAGTTTATTCTTGCTTTTTCTCCTGGATGTACTTTTTTATCCAGGATATGTAAGACATTTTTAGAATCAATATGAGGCATTAAACATTCTTTTCTATGTATTGAATGATAGATTTGGCGATGTCTTTTCCGGTGGCTTTTTCTATGCCTTCCAGACCTGGAGAGGAGTTGACCTCCAGGATAAGTGGCCCGCGTGAACTCTGTAAGAGATCTACACCAGCAACGCCTAAACGCATAGCTTTAGCCGCTTTTATGGCAGCAATTTCCTCTTCATCGGTAAGCTCTATAACTTCTGCAGAGCCTCCCTGGTGAAGGTTGGATCTGAATTCACCCTCTTTACCTTGTCTTTTCATCGCACCTACCACATGACCATCGACTACAAATACACGTATATCTGCCCCTTTGGCTTCTTTGATAAATTCCTGAACAATGACTCTGGCCTGTAAGCCGTTAAAGGCTTCAATGACAGATTTTGCGGCATTTTTAGTTTCAGCTAAAACCACACCAAGACCTTGGGTACCTTCCAGTAATTTGATGACCAAAGGAGTTCCTCCTACCTGCTGGATAACGCCATTTACATCCCTCGAGTAATTGGTAAATACCGTTTTAGGCAAGCCAATTTTGGCTCGGGAAAGTACCTGTAAACTTCTTAATTTATCTCTGCTCCTTACTAAGGCTTCAGAATCTATAGTACTAAAAGCTCCCATCATTTCAAATTGTCTGACAACAGCCGTTCCGTAAAACGTTACTGAAGCCCCTATTCTTGGGATGATAGCATCTGTATCCAGAATATATTCTCCTTTATAATAGATGTTAGGATTGCGCTTTTCAATCACCAAATCACACTTTAGCGGATCGATCACCTGCACGTCATGTTTCCTTTTTTTTGCGGCTTCAACCAGACGCTTTGTTGAATAGAGGCTGGCGTTTCTTGATAAGATTTTAATGTTCATGATGCTGAGTATTATGCGATAAATCCTTTAGTTCTGGGTCTACTATAAATTTTTTATTGAGGAATTTTCGTCCTAATAGGACAGGGTGTTTCATTTCTTTACGATTGCTCAAAGAAAGTGAAATTTTATAAATTTTTCCAAACAATTCAATGTTTGATTTTATTTCATATCTGCTTTCAGCAATACCGTTACTGCTTTTAACTCGTATTTTGTTGTAGTCCTTAAAAATGAATGGCTTATGATTATAGACCGGATGTTCTTCATCTAAAAAGCTACAGTGCAGGCCATCGTTTTTTTCTTCCATATTTTCACAATGAATAGAAGAAGTATAGGCACCGGTATCTATCTTAATTGAAATGTCGTTGAGATTGAGATCTGGAAAATTTGCTTTGTCTAATCTACCAATTATTTTTTTCTTCATATCTATGCAAATTACAAAATTCAAACTCAATATAAATTATAGGACAAATTAATATTATATTTATCTCCCAAAACCAATACTAATGTCATCAGAAGATTTTTACGAAAATATTAGAAGTTCAACCAAACTCAATCACTTTGCAAATCTCGTTAACCTTGCAGCTATAGACGGAGATATTAAGCCCATCGAAGAGAAATTATTAAAGCGATTTTCAAGAAAATTTGACGTCTCAAAAGAGAATTATGAGCGTATTCTAGAAAATCCAGCTTCTTTTCCTGTCCATGCTCTCAATTCTAAAACTCAGCGTCTGGAGTTTTTATTCGATTTGCTTCGCATCATTTATGTGGATAACGAAATGGACGAGGCAGAGGAATTTTTGATACATAAATATGCTGTAGGTTTAGGATTTTCTGAAGAACAGTCTCATGAAATTATAGTGAAGTCTCAAAAACTATTTGAACAAAAATTCCCTTTTGATCTTTACCAGCACTTTATTGAGTCTGATCAATATTAAGAGACCTTTTTAATTTAACCGTTAGGATGGGCAGCTTTCATAAAGGATTCTGCCTTTTCTACCATGGTTTTACTTCCGCAAAAGAAGGGAACGCGTTCGTGTAGTTCTGTGGGCTGTATATCCAGTATTCTTGTAAAGCCATCTGAAGCTTTACCCCCTGCTTGTTCTGCAATAAAAGCTATAGGATTACATTCATAGAGCAATCTTAGCTTACCTTTTTCTGCACTAGAGCTTTTAGGGTACATATATATGCCGCCTTTGATCATATTGCGATGAAAGTCTGAGACTAAGGAGCCTATATATCTGGAGGTGTAGGGATTGCTGTCTCGCTGAGCCTGACAAAATTTGATATAGTCTTTCACTCCTTGCGGGAAGTGAATATAGTTCCCCTCATTAATGGAGTAAATTTTTCCATCTACAGGAAATGTTATGTCGGGATGTGATAGGTAATAGGTCCCAATTGCTGGGTTAAGGGTAAAGCCATTTACTCCATGACCTGTGGTATAAACAAGCATGGTAGATGTCCCATAGATGATGTATCCTGCAGCAACCTGCTGATTACCAGGTTGTAAAAAATCCTGAATTTCTACAGGTTGTCCTTCCGGAGTTATACGTCTGTAAATAGAAAATATAGTTCCAACTGACACGTTCACATCAATATTGGAGCTTCCATCTAAGGGGTCCATTAAAACCACATATTTATTATTGTGGTCCTTATTATTGCCTTGAATGGTGATATAATCGTCATTTTCTTCTGAAGCAATTCCGCAAACAATCTCACGGTTGATCAGAGTTCTTATAAATGTTTCATTGGCATAAACATCCAGTTTTTTTTGATCTTCACCTTGAATATTTTTCTCGCCATAATCTCCAACAATGTCTACGAGTCCTGCTTTGTTGACTTCATGGTTAACTACCTTTGCTGCTAACCGAATGGAATTGATTAGCCTGGAGAGTTCGCCAGAAGTATATTTGAAGGATTTTTGATTTTCAATAATAAACTCACCTAGAGTTTGATTGGTTTTTTTCATGACGAAATCGTTGTAGTTGCGACAAAAATATAAAAATTCATAATGTAGGTATCAAATTGATTCAAATTAATTGTTGCTTGACTATTTTTACTCAAAATTATGAGTGATGGATTTTAAAATCAGATTTGCTACACCAGAAGACCTGGAAGATATTCTTGAACTTATTCAGGAACTCGCAGTTTATGAAAACGAGCCAGACGCAGTGAAGGTTACTCTGGAAGATCTTTATAAGTATGGCTTTGGAGAAGAAGCGCTATATAAATGCTTTGTGGCCGAGGTAGATAACAAAGTAGTAGGCATGGCTTTATTTTATTCCAGATTTTCTACCTGGAAAGGTGAGACCGTTCATTTAGAAGATTTGATCGTTACCAAGTCCATGCGAGGCCAATCTCTTGGTAAAGCTTTGTTTGAGTCTGTGATCATGTATGCAAAAGCCAGAGACATCAAGCGTGTAGAATGGGTAGTTCTGGATTGGAACACCAATGCCATCGATTTTTACGAAAAATACGGAGCTACTGTTTTTAAAGAATGGCGAACAGTTCAGCTTAATGAAGATCAAATTAATCATTTCAATTCTTAATAAATAGTATATGCAGGTATTCAAGTTTGGAGGAGCGTCTGTAAAAGATGCAAAAGGTGTAAAAAATGTTGCAAAGGTTCTGGAAACCACTAGCCCAAAACATAAAGTAGTCGTGATCTCCGCCATGGGTAAAACGACTAATAAACTGGAAAACATCATTTCTTTATACTTTGAAAAGAGCGATAAACTTGCAGAAGCAATTACCAGTTTGAAGCAGGATCATTATGATATCCTAGGTGATTTGTTTGAAAGCACCTCTCATCCTGCTTATACCAAGACCAATTACTTTTTTGATGAATTATCTATATTCTTTGACAGGAACAAATCTCCTAATTATGACTTTGTTTACGATCAGGTTGTGGGCTTTGGCGAATTGATTAGCACTAGTATTGTTAGTTATTACTTAAAGTCAGTAGGAATTGACAACGTATGGCACGACTGTAGAAATTTAATCGATACCGATAGCACCTACAGGGATGCTGATGTCAACTGGGAAAATACCCAGCAAAAAATCCTCAATCATATCAATGAGGAGGAATTGAGCATCACACAAGGTTTTATTGGCTCTGATAATAATAACTTCACAACTACATTAGGTCGTGAGGGATCTGACTATACGGCCGGTATTTTTGCGTATTGTCTTAATGCTGAAAATGTCACAATCTGGAAAGATGTTCCAGGTGTCTTAAACGGTGATCCTAACGTCTTTGAGAACTCTCAGCTGTTGGAACAAATCTCCTACGAAGAGGCGATTGAATTGGCTTTTTATGGTGCTTCTGTCATCCATCCAAAAACTCTTCAGCCTCTCCAGCAAAAAGAGATTGCACTGTACGTAAAGTCCTTCTATAATCCAAAAGATCATGGGACGAAGGTTGGAAAAGGAAAATTGCTTAATCCTTTATTACCGTGTTATATCGTTAAAAAGAATCTGGTATTTCTATCGCTTTCAACTCTAGATTTTTCTTTTTTTGTTGAGGAAAATATCAGTGAAGTATTTGCGCTTTTTCATAAACATCAGGTCAAGGTGGATCTGATTCAAAATTCTGCGATTAGCTTTTCAGTATGTGTAGATAATAAATTTAATAATGTAGATAAGTTGATCGAAATCTTAAAAGCTAAATTTAAAGTAGATCATCAAAAGGGTGTGTCTTTGTTTACCATTAGACATTATGACGACGAAGCTATACAGCGTATCGAAAAAGACAAAACAGTGTTATTAAAACAATTGCATAAGGAAACAATTCAATTCGTAACGTCTTAATGGACTCTCTTACACAAATTGTTCTTGGCGCTGCTGTAGGCGAAGTTGTATTAGGAAGCAAAGTAGGCAACAAAGCCATGATTTATGGTGCTATTGTAGGGACAATACCAGATTTGGATGTTTTTGTGGGTAATGCTTACGATACGGTTACTGCATTAGAAATTCACAGAGGATTCTCTCATTCTTTGGTGTTTTCAGTCTTAATGGGACCTTTGTTGGGTTTCGTTCTGAGCAAAATCCATAAATCGGCTAGCTGGAAGGACTGGTCTTTACTTATGTTTTGGGGATTATTCACTCATCCTATATTAGATTGTTTTACGACCTGGGGTACTCAGCTTTTCTGGCCTTTAGACCTTAGAATTGCATTTAAAACCATATTTGTAATAGACCCGTTTTACACACTTCCTTTTTTGGTTTGTCTTATTATTGCTTCTCGCTATCAAAGAACAGCGAAAAAAAGAAAAAAATGGAATCAGCTTGGAATACTGTTGAGTGCTTCTTATTTGCTGATTACAATAGTGATGAAAGGAATCACTTTTACAAAATTTGAAGAAGCCCTTCAAAAAAAAGGTGTTGAATATTCAGAACTAGAAACAAAACCTTCTCCTTTTAACAGCATCCTGTGGACGGCCAATGTCAAAACTGAAGACGCCTTTTTGATTGGTGATTATTCCGTTTTTGATACCCAGCCCATAAGCTTTAGAAGATTTCCTAAAAATCACGATAAAATTGAAGACTTGAATACCTATGATAATTTACGTAGACTGGTTAACATCACAAACGGCTGGTACACGATAACTCAACAGGGCAATAAATTATATTTAAACGATCTTCGTTTTGGCTTGCTAAGTTTGGGACCAAAAGCCGACACCTTTGCCTTCAGTTATCTTTTGGAGGAAAAAAAAGATCGACTGGTAATCACCGAAGAGCCTAAAACTAGAGGAGATGCTAAGAAATTATTAGAAGACTTATGGTTGAGACTTAAAGGGAATTAACGATTTGCTATTTCAACCAAATGAACTTTTTCCTCATTAATAATTCTTCTCTTTATATAATAGCAATTGTCCTTATATGTCTTAAAAGCAGTTTCTTTATTTAGTGTATCGTTATTGTAAACATAGATATAAGACTTATCCAATTCTACAGCCAATTTGGATAATTGAGGATTCTTAGCTTCTTTTTTTACAAAAGGCAGATAACCAGGAAGTTTTTCATTTCGTATTCGTTGATCTAAAGTCATGTTCTTTACAACAGATTCAATAAATTTTAATTCGTTTTCACGGTAGAACCTCTCTTCTTCGGCCTGACTATTCCAATAGCGAATTAGAGAATTATATTGATCCAAAACATCTTGATTCACAACTATTCCGTTGTAACTGTTTATTGTTTTGCGTTGAAGATTGATGAGCTGAATTGGAGTTGACCTTATTTTAGACTTAAGATTTTCTATTATATTTTCAGTTATAGAAGGATTTGCATCAAGCGTAACAGAAGTGATGAGGCTATCTGTATCATTAAAATTATTTAGTAATGAGTTTATTTTATCAGATACAGTATTTAAATCTAGGGTGTCACTCCCGATAACAAAGTTTTTTTCATTAATTATATTAATTGTAGCTATAGTTTCAATTTTTTTGCTATCTTGCGCTAAAGAATTAGTAAACACAATTAATGAAGTAAATAAAAATATAAATTTAGCTTTCATAACAATCATTTTAGCAAATATAGTTTAAAAATTTTTAAACCTATATGGTTTTTTGTACGTATATAATTTAAATATAGATATTTAGGCAAAATTCTCTGTCTAAATATGAGAAGTTATATATGAATACCTTAAATTTGTTTATTAATTGAACTCTCTTTGAGTACAATCCTAACAATGAAAAAATTAATTTTACTCTTTCTTTTATTTATTCCTTTTGAGGCTATTCTAGCTCAGGGGGGTGGCCCTCCAAATCCACCTGGACCTGTTGACGATGTTCCCGCTCCTATAAACGATTTTATTTGGCCACTATTTCTATTGGCTTTGATTTATGGTTTATATCTTATTGTTATTAGAAAGATTGATTACGGGAAAAAATAATTTTTTTTCCGAAGCATTCAAAAACAATAAAAACATATAACACTACATATTCGATTCCTAAAAGCCAAAAATTTTCTTCAACTTTTCCTGGTTTATAAGCTGAATAACTCAACACAACCAAGCAACTCCATACTAACATATACTTATATCTTGTAAAGATGCTTAAGAATAAGGGGAGCATTAAATACCAAGGATGCACTGTGGTGGCAAGCAGATAATAGCAAGTAGAGCTTAGCAACATAAGTGTAATTAAGGTTTTACTATCAATGCGACGTTGCTTAAAGCTTAAGTATAAAATCAGAACTAAAGTTAGAATACTTAAAGAAGTCCCGATGACCTGAATTTGGTTATAACCGCTTATCCAAAATCCAATTTGTCTCAATATATAATAGATACCTGCATTAAATTCAAAAGAAGAGAAATATAGACTAAGTGTCCTAGTACTTTTGTTTAAAAGATCTGTATCAAAGAATGCAGCATAAGACAATGCAATTCCTAAAAGTAAAGCTCCAAGATATTTGCAGTATTTCAAAATTTGAGGCGTATTAAATCTGCTTTTCTGTGGGTTTAAATAAGGTAAGAGTAATGGTAAAAACATCAGTGGCAGCATTTTTGAAACTACAGCTGCTGCCATTCCAAAGGCTGACTTGTAAAAGCTTGAAGATATCAAATAATATAAGCCCAAAGCCAGAAAGAATAGCATGACGACCTCGAAGTGAAGGTTGAAACTAGACTCTATTATTACCAAAGGATTAAGTGTAAAGAGCAAAATGTGTTTTTCAGGTAACTTTAAATGGGTTAAAATTTTTAGGCTAAACCATACTAGACCTACTTCAGCAAGTAAGTTGAATACTCTAAGACTAATAACATTTATCAGAAGACTATTGCTTCCTAGTGCATAACTAATGGTATAGAATAATTGAGCAATTGGAGGATAGGTAGAAAAGTTCGTAGCGTTTAGTTGTCCCATACCTCTAAAAAGTGTAGGGCTAAGGCTTTCATTCTGAATAGTCTTTGTTTCTATGAGATCTATTGGGAGGTGTAAGTAGGGGTTGTATCCTTTGGTATTCAACATACCATCCCAAATAAATCGATAAAAGTCCTGTGATAATTCTGGAATCGAGAATAAGAAAATCATTTTGAATGAAAAACTAAGGCCTATTAATTTCGGTAAGGTAAGCCCACTTTTGAAAAGGTAAAAAGAGAGTAAAAATGCTGCGAGATATAAGCAAAGTAAATGGTGAAACTGAGTCTTTTCCAACTCATATCCAATCCAATAATAGATGAAGCCAAGGAAGATCGTACTTAAGCACTGAAATCCTATCTCAGTTGACTTACTCATAATTATGCTTTTGAAAACAATGTTTTATAGGATATAAACCCAAACCCAAAGCTTAACATCAAGTGAAATATCACTAAGCCAAAATCCTGAGTAAGATATGCGCTATAGAGACCATAAATGAAATAAACAAACAAAACCATTTCTATTCCATTTATAACCGAAAGTTTTTTATTGAGATAAATATTTCCCTTCCAGGTATCGTTATTTGTAGAAATATCAAATTTTGGTGTGCGTATAAAGGCAGATTTTTTATTAAAGTGACCTTCCAGAATAGCAAGAGTATTATGCACCGAGAGTCCCATAGCTATTGAAAAGAAAGTAATAAAAAGTCCTAAGAATTTGATAAAGGCTATAAATCCTCCTCCATTGATTTCTTTATAACTCGTCCAGTACCCGTAAATAAAGATCACAGTACTAACACCCATTGCCGCAAGGATGTAAAATATACTGTCCCAGGATTGTTGCTGAAACTTGATATATAGCACTGGAATACTCAAAACAGCAACCATCAAAATAAGTAAGAACATACTTGAATTTAATAAGTGGAAGAAACCATGAAGCTTTGAGTTCCCACTAAGCTTACTACTGTTATATATCGATGAAAAGTTTTTTCGGAAATTTTCTGCGGCTCCCTTATTCCAGCGAAATTGCTGAGAACGTGCTGCACTCAAAACCACTGGCAGTTCTGCTGGAGTAACAACGTCTTTGAGGTAGGTAAATTTCCAGCCCCTAAGTTGAGCTCTGTAGCTTAAATCCAAATCTTCTGTCAATGTATCGCCTTGCCAATTACCAGCATCTGTGATACAGGTTTTTCGCCACACTCCAGCTGTACCGTTGAAATTGATAAAATGACCTCCATGAGACCTACCTACTTGTTCTATCACAAAGTGAAAATCTAACGCAAAAGCCTGAATTTTTGTCAATATGCTGTAGTTTTTATTGACGTGTCCCCAGCGAGTTTGAACCACACCTATTTCTGGAGAATTGAAATGTGGAATTGTTTTCCTTAACCAATCTTTTTGAGGTAGAAAGTCGGCATCAAATATGGCGACAAACTCACCCTCTGCGATTTCCATGCCTTCTTTCAACGCACCGGCTTTGAAATTTTTGCGCTTAATTCGATGTATATATTTTGCATTGAAGCCTTTTTTCTTTAAGTCCTGAGTCAATTGCTCAGTGTAATCTTTTGAGACATCAGTAGAGTCATCCAAAACTTGTATCTCTAGTTTGTCCAAAGGATAATCCAATTGAGATACAGAGTCTAATAAACGCTTAACCACATACTGTTCATTAAAAAGTGGCAGTTGAACGGTAACTTTTGGCCAAATTTCAGGGTCATCTACTTTTATTTTCTTTTTTCTATTCGCTTTTTTATAATTGAGTACCAACTGCAATTGTAATATACTATAAACCAATATCACAAAAAGCGATAAAGTGTAAAGTCCTATAATGATATAATCTAAAATCATTTAAACGTATATTTAAAAATCCAACCTAATATTTTAATTCCAGCCATAACGGCTCCTTTTACGGTTCCAGATACTTTTGAGGTTCCAATTCTATTTCTGTAGTCGATCGGGACTTCAGTGTAGGAAAAATTTTGTTTCAAAGCTTTCAATTGCATTTCAACAGTCCAGCCATAGGTTTTGTCCTGCATTTTCAGTTGAAGAAGCTTGTTGTATTTGATAGCTCTAAAAGGACCTAAGTCTGTAAACCTTGAATTGAAAAAAATCTTCATCAAAGCTGTTGCAAGCCAATTTCCAAATAATTGAGGAATTGTCATGGCCCCTTCCTCTCGTTTAGATGCTACTCTTGCTCCAATAACCAGGTCAATATTATCTTTCAGTATAGGTTGAATTATGTCATCCAACTGCTCGGGATAATCGCTGTAATCGCCATCGAGAAATACCACAATATCCGTGGGCAACTGTTCAGATTTAATGTAATCCAAACCCTTTAAACATGCATTTCCATAGCCCATTTTTGACTCATATAGGGCCGTTGCTCCAGTTTTTAAGACTTCAGCTGTGGTGTTATCTGTGGAACAATTGTCTACGACAATCACTTCTTCAACATGATCCGGGAGGTCTTTAATGACTTTCGCTATCGAGCCTTCTTCATTATATGCTGGAATAATTACTCTTATATAAGTCATAGGCTGCAAAAATACATTATTAAAGATTCAGGAAGTTGAATTTGTGTTTCATTTCGATGCTATTTAAACCCTACCGCTTTTATTTACGTAAATGCTTACAGATAAGTTTTTCTAAACTTAAGTTTTGGTTGTTTTTTGTTGATAGATTGGAAATTGTGGTTAACGCCACAATTTCCTTTTTATAGACAAGATTTGCAGAGTAAATTAAAATGGGTAGATTTAAAAAAAATTGCAAATGCAGCCAGATAAACTTATTTTAGAATTGAAACAGAAGAATGAAGTTGCTTTTTCTCAGATATATGACATGTATTCAGAAAATATTTTTGGGATTATCAATACCATTGTGAAAGATGCTGAGGTTGCAGAAGAGGTTCTTCAGGATGTTTTCATCAAAGTTTGGGATAAATCAGACTCATATTCAAACGAGAAAGGTCGCTTTTTTACCTGGCTGCTCAACATTTCTAGGAATGCAGCTATCGATAAAGTAAGATCTAAAGCTTATAAAAACAAACAAAAAAATTCAGATTTTGAAGACTTCTCTTTTTTTATAAAAGATGATATGGATTTAGACAGTATTAGCGATGGTTATGGTATTAGAAAATTTGTTGAAAAATTAAAGCCAGTATGTATTAAATTAATCGACTTACTATTTTTTAAAGGATATACCCAAAAAGAAGCTTCGGAAACACTAGACATCCCTTTGGGAACTGTAAAATCTAGGAACAGATCTTGCTTAAATTCATTAAGAGAAACAATAGAATAATATGATGACTAAAGACTATATAGAATCTGGACTCCTTGAACTCTACGTTTACGGGGTGCTTCCCGAAGAGGAGCAGGCGAAAGTTGCAGCCGATGTAGAGAAAGACCTGGAGCTTCAGGCTGAAGTACAGGCCATTGAAGCTACTTTGCTCGAACTGTCGAGAGTGACCTCCACTGGATTAAAACCAGCTGCAAAAAAGAAGGTGCTCGAAAAAATTCGCAAAAAGAACACGAAACCCAAAGTGAAAATTATCACTTCTAATTATTCATATTTTGGCTGGGCAGCTGCAATTTTATTGCTCGGTGGAATTTTATGGCTATTAAAGTTGAATCAGGATTTAAAACAGGACCTTAAAGTAGCTTCAGAGGAGTTGGAAAATAAAGAGACTCAGGTATCAAAAAGTACTCAAAAAGTTGAGACTTTAGAAGAGATCTTAGTTAAGATGTCTCAACCAGGAACTCAAAAAATCACCTTACCTGGTAATGCCAAAAACGCACCAAATACTGCAGTTGCAGCATTCTATGATAAAGACACTAATGAGTTGATCTTAGACCTTAGTAAATTGCCTGAGGCACCTGAGGGTATGGTTTATCAAGCTTGGTCATTAACTTTTGAGCCTTTAACTCCAAAAAGCATTGGAATTTTAGCTGAAGCGTCATCAGAAGGGAATAAACTATTTAGGTTACAGGATATTCCGGCATCAGAAGGCTTCGGTATTACATTAGAACCTGCTGGAGGTAGTGAATCTCCTAATTTGGATCAGCTTTACGCTTTGGGTACTATTTAATTAAGTCTCCAGATTTCAAAATTCAAGGCTGCTGCAAAAACTAACCATAGAATGTAGGGTATCAATAAATAGGCAGCAGCTGTATTTACAATTTTGAACCATTTGAAGGTAATCAGAACTAATGTTATAAGACCTACAATGATAAGAAGAGCAAATAAAGGGGATTGATATCCAAAAAATACTATAGACCAGGCTGCATTTAGGATAAGTTGAAAACCAAAATGATACAATGCTGTTTTGACCCAAATGTGGTGAAACCCTCTGCTCCAAACAATGCCAGCAGCAACACCCATTAGGATATACAATAAAGTCCACACTGGTGCAAAGAGCCAGCTTGGCGGATTAAAACTTGGTTTGTTCAGCGTTGTGAACCAAGTATCAACACTGCTCTGGGTGGCTATAGATCCTATGAATCCTATGCCCAGACAAATCAAAATCCCAATAAAAATTTTTACAACTGTAGATGTTTTCATAGGTCAAAATCTGATAAGCAAAATATTAATATTTTTCATGATTTACAATACCAGTCATTACATTAGCCTTTCACTATCTTTGTTATAAATTAAAATTAAAATGAAGACAACAGATTTTATATATAAAACCCCGCAGCTATTACCAGATCTTGGAGACTATGAAGCCAATGCGCCCAGCAATATTGCACTGGTGAAGTACTGGGGAAAATATGGTGAACAACTGCCTAAAAATACTTCCATAAGTTATACGCTCAGCCAGTGTAAAACTCAAACCAAGGTTGTATTGACCCAAAAAATTGAGGCTGAAGACCATTTCAATTTCGACATTTTCTTAGATGGGCAATCCGCTCCTGCATTCAAACCTAAAGTTGATACTTTTTTAAAACGTATCGAAGCCTATTCTCCTTTTTTGAAGTCGTTTAAATTTGAGATACATACTCAAAATAGCTTTCCCCATAGTAGCGGAATAGCCTCTTCCGCAAGTGGAATGGCAGCTTTATCAAAATGCATCATGGCGATGGAAGCGTCTGTATCCCCGCAGATGAGCAAAGCCTACAAAGATCAAAAAACTTCCTTCCTTGCCAGATTAGGTTCTGGAAGTGCCTGTAGAAGCACAGGAGGAAAACTTGTGGTATGGGGACAGCACAAAGATATTGATGGAAGCTCGAGTTTTTACGGTATCGATTATCCTTATGAGGTGCATGCCAATTTTAGAAACTTCAAAGACTCTATATTGTTGATCGATGAAGGACAAAAACAGGTGAGTAGTAGTGTTGGTCATAATTTGATGCATGATCATCCGTTTGCAGAAAGGCGTTTTCAGCAGGCTGATGAACACATCACTAAATTAAGATCCATTTTGACCACAGGAAAGTTTGATGATTTTTTTGCTTTGGTAGAGTCTGAAGCCTTATCCCTGCATGCGATGATGATGACTAGCATGCCTTACTTTATTTTGATGAAACCCAACACATTAGAAGTGATAAATGCAGTATGGGAGTTTCGAAGAGAAAATGATATTCCGGTAGGATTCACCTTAGACGCCGGGGCAAATGTCCATTTGCTTTACCCGGAACAAGCTGATGCTGAGGTCAAAAAATTTATAGAAAACGAGTTACTCAAATATTGCCAGGGAGAAAAAGTAATACACGATCATATCATATTTTAACTTTGTTTATTGAAATTAAGTGTAAGTTGAACAAAATAAACTAATTTTGTTATTAGAATGTAATCGTACAAATTATTCTTGAATCTTTACTCATTATCGCTTAAGAATCATTAATATTTGCATATTAGTTCGCTATTATCCTAAAAGCCATGACCATGAAAGGACCTTTATTTTATTCTAAAATTTTATTGTTTGGTGAATACGGTATCATTAAAGACTCCAAAGGTCTTTCCATTCCTTATAATTTTTACAATGGTGCTCTTAAGGTAGATGAGAACCCAGATGCCAAAGCCGTTAAATCTAATTCTGAATTGAAGCGATTTTCGGATCACTTAAAACAGCTTAGTCAGGAAAAAACAACTCCCGTACGATTTGATCTTGATGCATTAAACGCTGATCTTGACAAAGGCATGTATTTCGACAGTAGCATACCACAAGGCTACGGCGTAGGCAGTAGTGGGGCCTTAGTTGCGGCGATTTATGATAAGTATGCCTTTGATAGAATTACAGTTCTTGAAAACCTTTCTAAAGATAAACTCCTCAAGTTAAAAACTATTTTTTCAAAAATGGAATCCTTTTTTCATGGAAAATCCTCTGGACTGGATCCGTTAAATAGTTATTTAAGTCTTCCTATTTTAATCAATTCTAAGGATAGCATTGAACCAGCAGGAATTCCTTCTCAAACCAAAAATGGTAATGGAGCGGTGTTCTTATTGGACAGTGGGATTGTTGGAGAAACGGCGCCAATGGTGCAGATTTTTATGGATAACATGAAGCAGGAAGGTTTTAGAAATATTATCAAAGAGAAGTTTGTAAAACATACCGATGCCTGTGTGGACAACTTTTTAGCAGGTGATTTTAAATCACTTTTTGGAAACATAAAGCATCTTTCCAATGTTGTCTTTGACAATTTTAAACCCATGATTCCAACTCAATTTCACGAACTCTGGAAAAAAGGGATTGAAACAAACGACTACTATCTAAAGCTTTGTGGCTCCGGTGGAGGTGGTTATATTCTTGGTTTTACAGAAGATTTTGAAAAGGCTAAAGCTGCCCTTAAAGATCATAAACTAGAAGTTGTTTATACCTTTTAAAATCAGGTTTTAAATGTCTCGAAAGAACAAGCGCTTATGGCTTAAGTTTTTGAGTTTGTTCTCTGTTATTCGTGGCTATAATATTCTGATTATAATTCTTGCTCAATATTTGGCGTCGGTTTTTATCATGGCTCGTCATTTAGCTATAAAGCAAGTGGTTTTGGATATCAATCTTTTCCTGATCGTTATTTCTACTGCACTTGCCATAGCCTCAGGCTATATCATCAATCATTTTTATGATTCAGAAAAAGACCTGATCAACAGACCCAAAAAAACACTACTGGATAATTATATAAGTCAAAAGACCAAACTAGGAGTTTACTTTACACTCAATTTTTTAAGTGTGATTATAGCCAGTTATGTCAGTTTTAAAGCAGTATTGTTTTTTTCGTTTTACATATTTGTTTTATGGCTGTATTCGCACAAGGTAAAACGCTATCCATTTCTAGGTACACTTACTGCAGGAATAGTAGCCATTTTGCCCTTCTTTATCATCTTTGTGTATTACAGGAATTTTGAGGCTGTTATTATTGTTCATGCCGTGTTTTTATTTTTCATCATACTCATAAGAGAGCTTGTAAAAGATTTGGAAAATATTAAAGGTGATTTTACATTAGATTATTCAACCATTCCAGTAAAATACAATGTGGCATTTACAAAACGACTCATTTCTATTTTGGTTATTTCTACAATCATTCCAGCTCTGATTTTGGTATTATATTTCGATTCAGGATATATGGATTATTATTTTCTGCTTTGCGTGGTATTGCTCATCATATTTCTATTACAATTATGGAGGTCTGAACAAAAAATTCACTACCTCTTTCTTCATAACTTACTTAAGTTTGTCATCGTCCTTGGTGTTTTCAGCATCATATTGATAGATCTTGAAGCCGTTGTTAAGCGTTTGTTTTAAAGATTTTTTCAAGAGCTATTTAAGAAACCATAAAAAAAAGCCCAATCGTTTAAATTGGACTTTCATATCTAATTTAGATAATTGAATTTTATCTTCTCATGATTCCTTTGATGTTGACAAACTCTTTTAAACCGAATCCTCCGTGTTCACGGCCGTAGCCTGAGTCTTTTACTCCACCAAAAGGTATCGCTGGATCTGCCAAACCAAATGAATTGATAAACACCATACCAGTATCAAAATGTTTTTTCGCTATCTCAAAGGCAGCATCCTCGTCTTGAGAAAATATTCCACCACCTAGTCCAAAACGACTATCGTTTGCAATTCGCATAGCATCTTCATTATCTTTTGCTTTGATCAATGATGCTACTGGCCCAAAAAGTTCATCTTCATAAGCTGGTTGTCCAGGCTTTACGTTTTCTAAAACGGTAGCTGGGTAATAGAACCCGTCACCTTCTGGAATTTCACCTCCACAGGCTACTTTTGCGCCATTTTCGATACTTTCTTTGACTTGCTGATGCAGATCTTCTCTTAAGTCTTCTCGAGCTATAGGACCTAACTGAGTTTGCTCATCATTAGGGTCGCCCATCTTTACATTACTCATAGATTGAACAAATTTTTTACGAAATTCATCATGCACTTTTTCGGCTACAATAAACCGTTTGGCGGCAATACAAGTTTCTCCATTGTTGTAAATACGCCCATTCACACATTCTTTTACGGCAAGATCTATATCGGCATCGTCGAAGACCAAGTAGGCATCATTGGCGCCTAGTTCTAAGACTGTTTTCTTTAATTCTGCAGCAGCTTTCTGACCTACATATTGTCCTGCAGCTGCGCTTCCAGTAAGCGTAACACCTCTTACAGCTTTATGTTTGATGACCTGATCAGATTGATCATGATCAATACTTAAGTTGGTGAACAAACCCTTTGGAATTTCGGCCCTATGATAAATTTTCTCCAGAAGCTTACCAGTTCCAGTTACATTGGAAGCATGCTTCAATAATACGGCATTTCCTGCCATTAAACTTGCAATCGAATAGCGTACTACCTGATAGCAAGGGTAATTCCAGGGCTGTATGCCGTATACGACACCAATTGGAGAATAAGCTACTTCACCACGCTCACCGTTCACCATGTCTCGCTTTTCAGTTTTTAAGGCATCAGGCCCATTTTTAGCAGTGTATTCACAGATGGCCACGCATAAGTCCACTTCCTGCTTGCTTTGTTCCAGCGTTTTGCCCATTTCATCAGTCATCAGTTGTGCTAATTCTTCTTTGGCATCATTCAATTCATCTCCAATGGCTTTAATAGTATGGGCACGATCTTTTGCCGCTACGTTTTTCCATTTTTTAAATGCATCTTGGCAATCTGAAATTGCAGCTAGCATATCTTTATCAGAAAGGTAATTGTAACCTTTTATTGTTTGACCCGTAACTGGATTTATGGTTTCTATATCTTTCTTTGTTTCTTCTTTACTCATAATGGTATAGGTTTTTGATTTAATATTGTAATTAAACCAAGTTAAGGATCTAATAATCTGAAGTAAAAGGGATTAAGAAAGGTTTGTGTAAACCTTATGAGTTGAAATAACTTAGTAAGAATAATGTTAATTTGTTTCTTCAGGGTTGAAGCTTAGTGATATCTAGCTTGAAAGCAAAGGCCAAACTTTACTCTAGCACTATATAAAAAGAAATATTTTATGAGAACCTGGGACATCTTGAGACCTCACAGGTTTCCAAAACCTGTGAGGTCTCAATTAACTTCACTTAAACTGAAAATTACCCGACTTCAGGAGAACGGGTTTATTGATTAGTAAAGATACCTATGAATTTGAAATCGACTAAAGCGAAGGTTTTAATGGGTACTGCATCTAGAAAGCTTGATGTCGTAGAGCATTTAAGCTGCTAGTACTAAATTCCGAAGAAAGATCTATCTTTTGGCAAATATTCGAGCCTTAAGATATCAATATCTTCCATCAGTTGTTCTATTTCCTCAGGATTGGTGCCATCATAGAAACCCCGAATGCGCTTTTCTTTGTCCACCAATACAAAATTCTCGGTATGGACGAGGTCGTATGGGCCACCATCACCTTCAGATTTAGAAGCTAGGTACTCCTTCCTGGCAAGGTTGTAAATTTGTTTTTTATCACCCGTGACCAAGTTCCACTTGCTATCGATAACGTCTTTCTCCAGAGCGTATTTTTTGAGTTGAGCGACATCATCAATTTCTGGTGTTACAGAATGTGATAACAACTTGATGTCATCGTCATTTTTATATTCCTTTTGCAAAGTTTGCATGCTTTTGGCCATGTCGATACAGATGCTCTGGCAGGTGGTAAAAAAGAAATCGGCTACGTAGATTTTATCTTGATAGTCCTTCTGAGTAATCGTGTCGCCGTTTTGATTAACGAGCTTAAAATCGTCTACTTTATGGTACTTGCGAATGTATTGAACTGTGGTATCTACCAGATCTGCTGTGACCATATCAGGTTGATAAACTGGGAGCTTAGGTGTGGGCTTGTAAAGGTTGTAGATAACACTGATAATGACGGCAGAAAGGATGAGCATTACCACCGCAAAGAATTTATATTTTGCAAAAAATTTGAGCATGATCGATAAGTCTATTGCAAAAATAGCCTGAAAGTGAAATTAAAAGTGTCTCATAGGTTACAATTATTTGTTAACTCTAGGCAGTAGCCGATCAAAAATTTTTTATGCCCCGATAAAAGATTACTTTTGCGGTTGAAAATTACAGATTAATGGATCCATTTTTAATAAAAGCTATACAGCTCATCCTAAGTTTATCAATACTTATTGTTTTACACGAACTAGGGCATTTCATACCGGCTAAATTATTCAAAACCAGAGTCGAGAAGTTTTATTTATTCTTTGACGTCAAGTTTTCACTTTTCAAAAAGAAAATTGGAGAAACGGTTTATGGCATAGGCTGGTTACCCTTGGGAGGTTATGTAAAGATTTCTGGAATGATAGATGAAAGCATGGATAAAGAGCAGATGGCTAAACCGCCAGAGCCCTGGGAGTTTAGAAGTAAGCCAACCTGGCAACGTCTTATTATCATGCTTGGTGGCGTTACTGTGAATATTATTCTTGGGTTTGTGATCTACATGATGGTCCTTTTCGTTTGGGGTGAAGACTATTTAGACCCTGATGTTTTTGAAGACGGTATGGAGGTTGCTGAGGTGATGAAGGATTATGGTTTTCAGGATGGAGATCAGATCCTAAACGTAAACGGAGAGCCACTGGATAGCCAGATCGACATCAATAAATACTTGCTTCTTAGGGAAGTAAATACTGTGGAGGTAAAACGAGCTGCTGGCTCTTCTGAAACTTTAGATATACCTGAAGACATCGGACAGAAGTTATTTCAATCGGGGAGTATTCAGCCTTTTTCGCCGGTGAAGCGTCCATTAATCGATAGTGTCATCCCAGATTCTCCTGCAGATCAAGCAGGCTTGAAAAAAGGAGATATAATTACATCAGTCAATGGGGAACAGCTTACTTACTGGCATGAGTTTAGACAAAAAATTATAGAGAATAAAGGAACTCCTGTTGAATTAACTTATACCTCTAAAGATGTAGAAGCTAATGAAGGTTTAGAAAGAGAGCTCAATACAAAGGGTCTTGGTAAAGCTACGGTAACGACCAATGAGGAATGTAATATTGGAGTCTTTACTTCTGCCTTTACCGCCGATGATATTTTGACAAAAGAGTATAGTTTTGGAGAAAGTGTTGTAACTGGTTTTGACTTTGCCTATTGGACGCTTCATGATTATGTCGCCCAGTTTAAATACGTTTTTACCAAAAAAGGGGCGACACAGGTTGGAGGTTTTGGAGCTATCGGAAGCCTGTTTCCAGAAGCCTGGGACTGGAGAGCCTTTTGGACGACAACAGCCTTTATTTCTATCATCCTAGCATTTATGAATATCTTGCCCATCCCTGCATTAGATGGAGGCCATGTTATGTTCTTATTGTATGAAATGATTTCTGGTCGTAAGCCCAACGAAAAGGTGATGGAATACGCGCAAATGATTGGCTTCTTTATACTTATAGCTTTGGTGTTGTTTGCCAATGGTAACGACGTTTATCGCTGGTTGACGGGAGGCTAAAATTCTGATATTTTTTTAAACAAAATATTTTGTGAAACTAAATATTGGTTTATATTTGCAACCGCAAAACACGAGAGTTTTTGCTTAAAAATACATTCCTCCTTAGCTCAGTTGGTTAGAGCATCTGACTGTTAATCAGAGGGTCCAAGGTTCGAGTCCTTGAGGGGGAGCAAACAAAGCCTGATATGAAAATATCGGGCTTTTTTGTTTTGATGCCAATGTTTTACATCTATATCATATACTCAGAAAAGTTTGATAAATACTACACAGGATCTTCGACTGATCCTTGGAAGCGATTGGAGAAACACAACAGCTCTTCATTCCACACATTTACGTCTAAATACAGACCTTGGGTTTTAAAAGCTGTTTTTGAAGCAGGATCTTCACGAAACGAAGCAGAGTCTGTCGAAAAATTTATTAAAAAGCAAAAGAGTAGACGGTTACTTCTAAAGCTTTTAGAATCTGAGTTCACTCCGACTGGTAAGTTAGCTCAGTTGGTTAGAGTCCCGCATGTGCGGGATTAATCAGAGGGTCCAAGGTTCGCCCCGATAATTATCGGGGTTGAGGGGGAGCAAACAAAGCCTGATACAGACGTATCGGGTTTTTTTGTTTAAAAGGCTTTATTCTTAAGGACTGTTAAGCAGCGGGTTAAACTGTGTTAAGTCTCATTATGTAAGAGTTTTAACTTGTAATTTTAAGAAAAATAATATTATGACACATACAAACGAAGTAACTGATAAATTAAACGATCTATTGGAAAAAAACTATGATGCCGAAGCAGGATATATCGCTGCTAAAGACCATGTAGAAAATCCACAATTAAAAGAATTTTTTAAAGATAGAGCAACCGATCGCTACGATTTTGGTCACGAATTAAAAGAAGAAATTCGTTTATTTTCTGAAGCGCCAGATAAAGGAACTAGCCTTAAAGGTGATGCTCATAGAATTTGGATGGATTTAAAATCTAAGTTCACAGATGATACTGAAGAAGCAATTTTAGAGGAAGCTGTAAGAGGTGAAGAGAATGCTTTAGAGGATTACAATGAAATCCTTAATGACATGACCTTAGCACCATCTACAGAAGAGATGCTCAAAAAACAAAGAGATAGTGTAAAAGCGGCATTAAAATCTGTAAAGACTTTTGAAAAAATCAGCTAATATATCTTATTAATATAAAAACCCATCATTTAATTTCAATGATGGGTTTTTTATGTTTAGACATAATACAAAATTTAATGAATAACCTAAGTCATAAACTCATAGTGTAATGACGTCTAAAGAGATCATCTCGACGCTGAAGCAGCCCGAAAAGACAGCGGAATTGGCTGACTTAATTTACGTTCCGGATGCTAAGTTTACCATTATTCGTAAACCATACGGGAAGGGCTTCACCTACTTTAAAGAAAATAAACGCATCAAGTCAAAAAAACTATTAAAGCGTATTAATTCATTGGTGATACCACCCAAATGGAGTGACGTGAAAATTTCTCAGTTTGAAAACGGACATTTACAAGCAGTTGGTAGGGATGCTAAGCATAGAAAGGTTTATAAATATCACCCGTTATGGACAGAGGTGAGAAATCAAACCAAATTTTTAAAAATGGTGTCTTTTGGAAAAGCACTTCCTAAGATTAGAAATCAGGTCGAGACCGATTTATCTCAGAAGGGCATGCCTAAAACCAAAGTTTTGGCCATTGTGGTTAAGTTGATGGAGGAAACTCACATTCGGGTAGGGAACGCATATTATGCAAAGCGTAATCAAACTTACGGCTTATCTACATTACGCTCAAGACACCTTGATGTGGATGCTCATAAAATCAGGTTTCATTTTGTAGGGAAACGCGGTAAGGAACATTCTATCACTATCAGAAATAAAAGACTCATCAAGCTGGTAAACCAGTGTGAAGAAATACCGGGGTGGGAGCTATTCAACTATTTTGAGAAAGGTGAAAAACATAGGATAGACAGCAGTATGGTTAATGATTACATACATCAACTCAGTGGGTATAATTTCTCTGCCAAAGATTTTAGAACCTGGGCTGCCAGTAAAATTTTCTTTGAAAGCTTGTCAGAATTACCAGCGCCCAAAACAACCAAAGAAAAAGATAAAAACTTATTATATGGCATCGATCAGGCTGCTCAGGCTTTAGGTAATACAAGGAATGTGTGTAGAGCATATTACATACACCCAACTTTGATAGAATTATATGAGGATACCATTCTCTCACAGTATTTTGAAAAGTATAAAACTACAGAAGAGTCTACAGATTTTACTTCTTCTGAAAAGGTGCTTCTCGAATTGTACGCAAAATATGAGATCAGGTTAGACTCCGCAAAACCATTTTAAATTTAGGTGAATTCGATTTTGCTGAACATTCTAGAGTACAAATTGAAATGTGATGTAGTTCCATTGGTGATAAATCCTTAGCTTTAGGAAAAATTTACATCATGAAAACTTCAATCTCGTTTCTTTTCTTTTTGGTTATTATCGGGGGGCTGTCAGCTCAGGACCAATACATCTATTGTGGAAATCTCCTGGATGTAGAAAACGGAAAAGTTCTATCCAACAAAACTATAATTGTAAAAGCAGATAAAATTCACGGGATTGAAGATGGATTTGTGGATGTGCCTAAGGCTGCAGAATTAATCGATTTAAAGTCGTACACGATCTTACCTGGATTATTCGATATGCACGTACATTTGGAATCTGAAACCTCTCCTGATAATTATATAAAGCCTTTTACGCTCAATGAGGCAGACGTTGCCTATGAAGCCCAAAAACATGCCAAAACTACCTTAATGGCTGGCTTTACATCGGTAAGAGATCTAGGAGGAAGCGGAGTAAATACTAGCCTAAGAGATGCCATTAATAAGGGCTTGGTGATGGGGCCTACTATTTATTCTGCAGGAAAATCTATCGCAACCACCGGGGGGCATGCAGATCCAACCAATGGCTATAAAGCAGATCTTATGGGGCATCCAGGACCAGATCAAGGGGTCATAAACGGAACTGCTGAAGCCCGTGAAGCAGTAAGACAGCGTTATAAAAATGGGGCTGATGTGATTAAAATTACAGCGACTGGAGGTGTATTGAGTGTTGCCAAAAGCAGTCAAAATCCTCAGTTTTTTGAAGATGAACTTAGAGCTATTGTAGAAACCGCCAATGATTATGGAATGGTAACTGCTGCTCATGCTCATGGAGATGAGGGTATGCAAAGAGCTGTTAAAGCGGGAATTAAAACCATTGAGCACGGCACTTTAATGTCTGAAGAAACTATGGAGCTGATGAAAGAACGAGATGCCTATCTTGTGCCTACAATAACCGCAGGGAAAAGTGTTGCAGAAATGGCAGAAATAGAAGGGTATTATCCAGAATTGGTTGTGCCTAAAGCTAAAGCCATAGGACCACAGATACAAGGCACCTTTAAAAAGGCTTATATGAAAGGAGTCAATATTTTATTCGGTACCGATGCAGGGGTTTTTAAACATGGGCTCAATGCTAAAGAATTTGGCTATATGGTAGAAGTGGGTATGCCAGCGATGGAAGCTATCCAGTCAGCGACTATAGTTCCTGCAAAATTGCTAAAGGTGGAAGACAACTACGGTTCAATTTCAAAAGGTAAAAAAGCGGATATCATTGCAGTTAGAAGTAACCCACTAGAAGACATTTCTACTCTAATGAATGTCATTTTTGTGATGAAGCATGGAAAAGTTGTAAAAGACTGACTAGCAGTAATGTAATTCTATCGGCTAATTAATTATCGAACTAATTCTACAAGAATTTGAATTTCGGTGTTTTAATTTTGTTCAAAATCTATTATTATGAACAAAATTACTTGTTTTTTATTTCTTTTCATAAACTTCACCTTCTTTCAAGTTGCTAATGCTCAGGGATCAGGAAATGCCTTAAGTTTTAATGGTTCAAACACAGATATTACTATTCAAAATAATAGTAATATAGTTGATGCCAATACTATTTCCTATGAACTTTGGTTTAATCCAACAAGCTTAGGAGGTAATAGGCAAATGATTGGAAAGTCAGTTCATGGGGGAGGAGTCTCCAGAGCTCAAATGGGAATCTGGCTTGATGGAAATCAATTAGTAGCAAGAGCTGTTAGAGTAGGAGAAAACCCAGGTTTAACAATAAACCATAATGGTATAGTACAGAATAGATGGTATCATGTGGCTGCAGTTTATGGTGGTACTTTTTTTCGTCTATACCTAAACGGTGAATTGGTTGCTTCTACAACTTTTACAGCAAGGTCTCTAGTTGTGAATAATGATCCACTAAAAATTGGTTGTGATTTTGGAAGATGTGGTGGAAGTTCTCAAAATTATACTTTTAATGGCATTATTGATGAAGTAAGAATTTGGAAAAAAGCTTTATCTCTAACTGAAATTAGAGAAAATATGACCAAAAGATTGACTGGAAGCGAAGCAGGTTTAGGTGGTTATTGGAGGCTTGATGAAGGAACAGGGGCAACAGTAGTTGATGCAACCTCAAATGCAATTGATGGGACATTTAGTATTAATCCACCATCATGGCAAGTGTCAGGTGCAGCTATTGGAAATTCCAGTGATTTTTTTTATGCACCAAACCTTCCTGGAACGTACATTCATACTTCAAATCAAGGAGACAGCTTTACAGTTAATAATTTTACTGGAACCCCTAGCGGTGTTCATATTTATAGTGTTGATTCATCACCTAATACAGATCAGGGTACTTCTCAGTTAGGAAATAATGAGCACTATTTTGGAGTTTATGTAGTTGGTGATGTTAATAGTGAGTTTGATGCTACCTACGATTATTCAAATAATCCTGCTTATTTGGCTATCCAATCTTCGATTGACCTCACAGAAATTAGACTTTTTGAAAGAGAGCGTAATAATATTTTGAATTGGACAAATTCTAATGCTGCTCAAAATGTTGGGGCTAATACGGTTTCAACTTCTAACATTTACAGACAGGAGTATTACCTAGCCTTATTCCAATATATATTCGACACTGCTGGAGATTGGGATACCAATACCAACTGGTCAAATGACCTTCTTCCACCAGACTCAGGTAGTGTTTTAATAACTGCAAACCCTACAGTTAATTCTGATCAATCGGTATTTAACATGGAAGTACAAAGTGGTGTTAATGTGGAAATTGTTAATGGACGGGAAATAGCTATATCTGGAAATTTATTGAATTCTGGCTCAATCACTGGCGACGGCGAAGTCATTTTAGACGGCACATCAGCCCAGACGATATCCGGCGGCGGTTCTTTTGAGAATTTAAGATTAGATAATGCAACAACGGTAGATGTCAATGCTGCATCAGATTTATTTGGTAACCTTTATGT
>JGI11876J12873_1000015_pt1 | contig 80411 bp, 74 predicted proteins | sample ElkSloMetagenome_4_FD_12873 | JGI IMG/M metagenome (IMG submission 12873) | reverse complement strand
CCCTGCCATTAAGAATGGCCTGCTGGCCTACGACCTTTACGATTGGTATGGCTCGGCAGCGCTGCCGGTCTACCTCAAAAGGGCCGATCAGATCTGGACGACTAAGCCCTAAATGTCGTTGGCTTCGTTTGATGAGCTACCATTAATCCATTTACCATCTTTAAAAGAAATAAAACGCCGAAAACAGATCGCCTGCAGTGAACGATCAACAGAAAAACTAAATGTCTAAGATACATTTTCCAGAAGTTAGCCTATACGATGTAGCTAGGGCAAACCGCTTTAAAAAAGCAAAATATACTTCATGATTAGTGTATTGTAAAGAGTATGTTTAAAAGAAGAGTTGTTACTAAATAAGTATCCCTATTCGAGACAATTTTAAATCTCATACTTCTTCACTATAATTTGACATTCTGTTTCTAATTTATTAGAAATTAATACTTAAATTAACCACCTCAACCAAAAACCAAAAACCATGAAAAAAAATCTTACAAAGAATGTATCAACTTTTGTTTTAAGCCTATTTGTCTTGGCGTTGATCGGATGTAATTCTAATCCTGCGGAAAGCGAAGAGCACAAAGCAATGGTCAAAGAACACGAGGACATGGAAAAAACTCATGAATCCATGGAAGAAGCCCACGCAGAAATGGAAGCAACTCGAGAAGAAATGATGCAAAAACATGCAGAATTTACTGAAATGCCAGAAATGGATAGCATTCACAATAAAATGCAGCAGAAACATCAAATAATCTTTAAAGAGCATACACAAATTCTTGATGAGCATGATAGAATGCTAGAAAATCATCAGGAATTGGTAGATAAACATGCAAGCGGAGAAGTGGACATGGAAACCATGACAACAGAACATGAGATGATGAAGAACGAACATCAGCAAATGAAAGAGGATCATGAAGAGATGATGCAAGAGCATGAAATGATTCAAAAGCAACACGAGCAGATGATGGAAGATCATGCTTCTGCAGAAGAGTCTGAAGAAGAGATGTAAATGCTTTTAAATTTATAAAAGGCGTGCAATAGCATGCCTTTTTTTATTGATCATCTTCAATAAGTGCTTTAGATTTACCTTATCCCTCATTTATTCTCTTTACTCAATCGATGTTAACGTCGTTCTCAACAGTTAAAAGTAGCTCATCATTGATTTCAGAGCAAGCAAGAGAGAAGACCTGTCTGGTTTAAAATTTCAAATTGAATACAAGTTTTTGCATAAATTTTTCCCATTTGCCCTTAACCTTAAGTTCAGAATTTTTTAAATTAATAGGCGATGCTCGCATTTCACTAATCTATGGGCCTTTAGGCCATTTAATTTTCGTGACAAACCGATTTTATGTATCCGTTTGATTTTAAGGCTTTTTGGAAAAGCATACATCTATTTTAAAAAACCAAACCAAAATTACAGAAGTGTTTTCGAAAGTGGTGCATCTAAATAATGAATCTCTTCTGGTTACATATCGAAACGATGGATATTGAAGACTCAAAAAAAACCCGAAATCCGACTACTCTAGCTTAAAAGTGAAAACCTGTGTAATGAATAAGATCCAAACACCAATGCTATGTACCTTTACTTCTCCAGTATTCCTTCCTCAGATTTAGATAAAGTTATAGCTATGTTTCAAGCTGCGGCCCAGAAAATCAATAAGATGAAAATCGATCATTGGCAGTACTGGAAGAATCCGCCTTCAGATAAAATTCAATGGGTGAAAGAAGGTCTCGCTAATGCTGAGTATGTTTACGTCAAAAATAAAGAAGGCGATACCGTCGGCATGCTTCGTATCTTAGATGAGGACCTCATATATTGGGGAGAACAGCAAGAAAAGGCTAAATACGTGCATTCTTTGGTGGTGAAAGAAGCGTTTAATGGACAAGGCCTGGGTCAACAGATTTTGAAGCAGGTCGCTGATCTGGCCAGATTAGACCAGTGTCGCTATTTGAGGCTGGACGCTGATGCTAAAAACCCAAAACTTTGTCAGTACTACGAAAGTATGGGCTTTAAAAAGGTGGGCAGCACCACACAGCGGATTTCAACCTATAACCTTTACCAAAAAGAGGTCTTGAGAATCTGAGAAATTGGTTAAAATTCTTCTACTCAAAATTTTTATCGAGAATTTTTTATAAATTCAAGTGATACTAAGGAGCTAATCTTTTCCACTATGTCTTTTAGTTCATTGTCTTTTTCAGCAATACATTTTTTCTTTAGCAGGTATTGTGTTTTTCTTTTGATGATTTGGTTTATTGGCATTCCTGGTAGTTTTGGACAAGCCAACGATAGCCTGGCTGAGCCGCTTATTAAGATTAACAAGGGTAAATTTTTTAAAGATCTAAACATCGGTTTTGATATGCGTACCGAATTTCAAGCCTACCGCTTTAGTGGAGGAGAAGAATTTCCCCGGGGCATGCTGTTCGAAAATGGATTCACAGCTTTAAGGATTTCTGGTCAACTCCACGAACGAGTTGATTTTACTTTTAGAAATCGCTTTAACCGAACTACAGCTGTTCAGTCATTAGACAATTTGAGCAGTGATATTGAATTTGCCTTTCTTAAAATAAAAACTTCGGAGCGTCTGGACCTGTATATTGGTAAAATGTTTGCCTTTTATGGCGGCTATGAGTACGAATACAGCCCCTTATACATCTTGGAATTTAATGATATCTATTCCAATGCTCTTGCGTTTGTGACAGGGGCAGGCTTATCTTACCAGGCTTTTGATCAACATCAGTTGAGATTCCAGATACTCAATTCCAGAACCTTGAGGTATGAAGACCTCTACGGAGATGTAGTTTCAGAAAACATTCAGGAGCCAATTTGGCCAGTCAATTTTGTAGGGAATTGGCGCGGACTTTTTTTTGATGGAAAATTCGAAACCAATTATAGTGCGAGTTATAGCAACGAGGTAAGAGATCGAGGCACATATTTTATCACCTTAGGTCATAAGTATAAGTCCAATGACTTAAGTATTATGTACGATTTTCAATACAGCAAAGAAGATATCGATACTAAAGGTATAGTAAGTACACTTTTGGACGATGAATTGGCAGAAGATGTTCTCTATGTAGAAAACTGGTTGAGGGCAGAATATCGGTTTAGTCGTAAATTTCAAGGCTTAATCACCTTGATGACCAGTACGGCTTACGATAATTTCTCAACGTCCAGAGACCTCATCAGAACTAGTTATGGTGCTATTCCCACCCTTTATTACAACCCCTTTAAAAAAATAGATATTCGCTTTTTTATGGCCTACATAGGTCGTTATTACGACTATTCTACCTATGCCAAGCAAAATCTTGGCGTAGAAAGCTTCAATAAAAACGAATTGAGAATCGGCATTCTAGCACCACTAAATTTGCTCTGAAGGTTTGGAAGTTCTGTATTTTAAAAATAAAATGAGGAAATTAATTTTTCTTAAAAGTGAAAAAGCAGATTTAGAGAATCTCCTCAATCACAAACGTATCCCCATTAAAGGTCACCTCATCTTTTTCAATTTTTCCCATTAACACCCGGCCCATAGGCGTGCCAGGTGAAATCGCATAGTAGGCTTTTCCATCAAGATCTAAAGGCCCCAAGCTGGCGGCGATATAATAATTGGCCTTGGATGTAAACACCAGGCTTCCTAAGCCGACGTGGCTATGATTTGTTTTCGGGTCAATTTTAGATAAAACTGTTCGTATTTTATTGATTTCCGCCAGTTGATGTCCAGCTTTTTCGCGTTCCAGCTGCACCATAGCCCTGCCGGTTTCGTGCTTATCGCCCGCACTGCTTTTGGTCTCCGAGCTCAAACTTTGCTGTAAATCAGCAATCTGCTTTTGAATGACCTGATACCGATTATCGACCAGCTGCTGGCATTGGGTGTATAAATCCTGTTTAAGAGACATTTGGAACCATTTTTTTGAGATATTATAATGGTAAAGATAAGTTCTTCTAAAAAAGAAGGAGAAAAGCAAGGGTCAACTTCAGAATTATTTTAAGTCAAACGTAGAAGGCTTTCGCTGCATTTAATATCTTCACCCCGTGAAGGTATCTAAGTCTATTTTACCGCTAATTGTGCTGGCTCAGTTTTGCTGTACCTCGCTATGGTTTGCCGGCAATGCTGTGATGCCGCAACTGGTCCACCAATTTGATCTGTTGCCGGGAGCTTTAGGACATTTAACCTCAGCAGTCCAGCTGGGGTTTATTTTTGGGACCTTGCTTTTTGCCGTTTTGAGCTTTGCCGACCGGTATTCGCCTTCACGGGTGTTTTTTGTATCAGCACTTTTGGGAGCTGGATTCAACCTGGCGGTGATTTGGCATGGCCACAGCTTTACAAGCTTAGTGTTTTGTAGAGTCATGACTGGACTTTTTCTGGCGGGAATCTATCCGGTAGGCATGAAAATCGCTGCAGACTATTACCAGAAAGGACTGGGAAAATCCCTGGGATTTTTGGTAGGCGCCCTGGTGCTAGGCACCGCCTTTCCTCATTTGCTCAGTGATCTGACTACCAGCCTGGCCTGGGAATCGGTATCGATGCTGACCTCTGCCCTGGCGGTCATCGGTGGGATACTCATTTTGAGTTTTGTACCCGATGGTCCCTACCGTAAAGCCAGCTTTCAGTTGGATCTATCGGGGTTTTGGACGGTGTTTAAAGTTAAATCCTTCCGTAAAGCTGCATTTGGATATTTTGGACACATGTGGGAACTGTATGCCTTTTGGGCTTTTGTTCCAGTCATGTTGAGTCTTTACGAGCAGTTTCATCCCGATACCCAACTGAATATCGCTTTACTATCGTTTTTGATCATCGGCGTGGGGAGTTTATCCTGTGTGGCTGCCGGTTACCTCTCTCAGCGTTTTGGCGCACTACGCATCGCTGGTTTAGCTCTGGCGATTTCCGGAAGCTGCTGCCTGATCTCTCCCTGGATGTTTGGCCTAGAAAATGAATACCTCTTTATCAGCTTTCTGGTGGTCTGGGGTCTGGCGGTGATTGCCGATTCGCCTTTGTTGTCTTCTCTAGTCGCTCAAAATGCTCCTGCCGATCGAAAAGGGACAGCTCTTACCATTGTGAACTGCATTGGCTTTGCCATTACTATTCTTAGTATTCAGCTACTAAGTACGTTAAGTTTAAACACCAATCCGTTTAGCATCTACGTAGTCTTGGCCATAGGTCCTGTGTTGGGTCTGCTGGCTTTGCGGATGACGTCTAAATAGCACAGATTATATTCATTTGTGTTTATGATCGCATAGAGGTTTTCTTAAACAAGTTGAGAGATCGACATAGGAGATCTTCAGTTTTTTTATTTAATCAAATTAAAAACTTTATTTAAAAATGGATGAAATTGAAATTTATTTTTATTTAGAAGCGTTAATAACTTTTTGATCTTAAACCAGTTAGTATTTTATAGCAACTTAAATTAATTAAAATCAATTTTTTAAAACATTTTAGATTATTTTTGACTCAGTTTTGTATAAGAACAATAAAAACTTATTAAATCAATTTATCTTTTAAAATCCATTTATTATGAAAAAACAATTACTTTTTAGTTTACTTGCTTTATTTTTCTATCTAAATTCTTACTCTCAAAATGTTAGAATAACTGCTATGGTGGAGGGAGATTGTCCAACTGGATCAATTGCTCCTCGAGTTATAGAATTGTATGTAGAGGGTACTGTTGACGTTACGAACCTAAGAATACAATTTCAGTTTGCATCAGCTCCAAACTGGACATTAAACACCACGATAGGAGCTGGAGAATATACAGATACATTTTTATACCTAGTCAATGACATTGATGCTTTTGATGAAAACTTTCCCGATATTAGAACACCCTCTAATACAACTTTTGGGACTATAATATCATCTGTTGAAGGAGGTGATAAAGTAAGATTAGTTGATGGTTCAAATGATGATGCAGTAATAGACATTTTTGGGTTTGACGGTCAAAATGGTGAAAATACGACTTGGAATTTTTCAAACTCTTACGTAAAAAGAAACCCTGGTAGTGGTCCTAGTGAAATATTTACAGAATCTGAATGGGATATAAAACCTAAAAACACTCTTTTATTTGAAGGAATATGTTGGGAAGAGGACGCTCTCAATTCTATTGTAGGCCTACAGTCCTTTACATTATCCAATGAAAACTTCTTGTTGGACAGAAAGGAAATTGGAATCTACCCCAACCCATCCAGTGCCAATATCCAGTTGATTGGTTTAGAAATCACTCAGCAATATAGCATTTATGATATGAGCGGAAGGCAGGTGAGCAAAGGGAAAGCCTTACCAAATGCCAATATCGACATAAGTACTCTAAATTCAGGTGTATATTTTATTAAAACTGAACAAGGTGGAGTTTCAAAATTTATCAAAGAGTAGTTAGTCACCTCTAATTAAATACAGTTTAATATGAAAAATATTCTTAAAACGCTTTCAATAGTGTTACTCGTTTTTATTTGCGTATCCTGTGCATCAGATGACACACAAGACCTTAATGTAGAAAACCCATCCATTACGCCTGAAGCTGCTACAATTGACTCCTACTCCAAGAACTTTGGCTACAGCGGAGATACTGTTGTAATTTCTGGGACTAATTTTACGACCAATGTAAATGAGGTTGAAGTTTCATTTGATAACGTTAGGGCTGAGATCAATTCTGTAAATGAGCAGGAGATCAGTTTGATTTTACCAGAAACCGAGTCAACTATTCCAGAGCTAAAGGTTTCTATTGAGAACAGAATAATCACTAACACAGTAGAGAATGACTATAATGGTAATATAGGTGTTTTAGCCAGTGCTTTAAATCAATGGCATACCATAGACCACACGGGGATTATAAATTACAATGAACCTATTAATTATGTACATAAATCTCAATCTGTAGGAAAAGATAAATTCTATTTTTCACACGATGATTCTTTTGGTGGGAGTGGAGTATATAGAACTAAAGATGGAGGTATAACCTGGAGTAATTGGGGAAGATGTGGGTTTGATGGCTCTTTTTATGCCACTGCTAATGATGAAGGCTGGACTAAAGCTATCGGAGTTAGTAAAGTTCCAGTTGGTGGTAGTATTTTAATAAATGAAGATATTCATCCTAATAATACCTTAATAGGATTATATGTGAGTGATGATTTATCTAAAGGATTTTTGATAAGTCATTGGAAATTTGTTTATCAAACTACAAATGGAACTACTTTTAATCAAGTTTATAACAATAATCCTAGAGATAGTGAAGAACCGTATGGAACTGATAGTTTCTTAAGTGTATTTTCTGAATTTGATGACACTCACATATGGGCTGGCGGCTATATCGATATTAATCCAAATCTTGGCTACACTCCTATCAATGATTTTTTTGCACCACTTATTTTATTTACAGATAATGGTAATTGGGTAGAAGTAACCATACAAGGAATTGAAACATCCTCTCAAGTAAAACAACTACAATTTATAACTGAACATACAGGATACGTTTCAATAAACAGAAAAAGTAGTGCAGAATTAATAAACCGTATCTATAAATCGACGGACGGGGGTTACAATTGGGAACTTATGTTTGATGCAGGGGATGAAGAAATCACCTCGTTCGTTTTCATGGATGAAATGACTGGCTGGTATTGTAGTGGCAATACTATTTATAAAACTACAGATGGAGGTATTTCCTGGTCTGTAGATTATACTGCTGATAGTGACGTAAGTAATATGTCGTATGGTGATGGAGTGGTTTGGGCTATCACTAAAGACGAAGTGCTCAAGTATTTCACAGAATAAACTTGATTATTCTATTTTAGAATCATTATGTAAAGAATAACCTGCATCAGTAAAGTCAATTTTATCGATGTAGGTTTTTTTTTATGCTTTCAACCATTGCTGTTTGATCTATTAACTCAATCTTTTTTGATTGATAATTGTGAATCATCAAAGCATCGGCAGCTCAGATTTCAAAATACAGATAACCTACTCTAACCCATCTTATTCACTTACAAAAGGCATCTGATATGCAAATTTATCATCTTCAACTTGACTTAAAATAAAATCAGCTAAATCTGCCCTGGTAATTTGAGTGCTGGCATTCACCCCTACCCATCCAATACGATAACTTTCTTTTTTGGGTTTATTAGTAAGTCTTGGAGCCCTTACAATGGTCCAGTTCAAGCCACTTTCTTCTAAAACATGATGATGTTGGATAGCATCGTTCAAGATTTTTGGAACTGCAATCTTCATAATGGTTCTTATCAATTTATCAGCAAATTTTGGCTGATCCTTTTCTGGATATGGAAGGCCTCCACCCGATAAAGAAATAATTCTATCGACCTTGCTGGTTTTCATCGCTTTTATGATATGACGAGTGCCTTGAGTTTGCAGCCATTCTGGTGAGCCTTTAACATGACCAAATAGGCTCACGACACCATCTGTCCCGTCAATAGTTTGCTCTACATCATTTTGATTTAAGACGTCCCCTTTTACAATTGAGAGTTGAGCGTTGGACACATTTAATTTGTCTGGATCTCTTACCAAGGCTTTTACGTCGTAACCTGCCTCCAGAGCATATTTTAGAAACAGTTGGCCTGTTTGTCCCGTGGCACCAAATAAAGCTATTGTTTTAATCATATTAATTGTATTTAAATGATAATATGTTGTTTTTAAGTCGTTCGTAAGCAAGATAGCCACTGCTTACTTTCACGTATTTATCTTTGTGTTTAATAAAAACAGTTGGAAAGCCTTGGACTCCTAAATTTGCCGAGGTTTTAAAATCTTCCTGAGCTAACTGGTGGTAAAACGGGTCATGCCATTTTTTAATAAAGCGTTTTTTATCTATACCAAAATCTGATGCTAAGGCTAGGTAAGTTTTAGGATCTCCTGGTAACATTCCGGTATCGTAAATCGCCTTCTGGATTGCAGCGGCAAAGAACAAGCTATCATTAGGTTTTATGTGCTTAACAATCGATAATGCAATGGCTGGAGGAATCGAGGTAAATATAGCTTCTCCATTGGCCAGGGTATGATTTAAAAATCCTTGGCCAAACTTCACACCGCAGTTAGCTTCCACGGTTTTATAAGCCGATTTGATATAAGAGGCAACTTCGCCTATAGGCCCTATTCTGGAACCAGTAATCATCCCACCAGAAATGACCTCAATGGTTAGATCTGGTTTGTATTCTTCCTGAAGTTTCATGATGACAGGTGAAAACCCGTAACACCAACCACATAAGGCATCATAGACGTAAACTATAGTCATCACTTTCAATTAAAATCAATATTTTTAAACGGAATCGAATCAAATATATCTACTTTTATAGTACCTAAATTGAAATATAGTACTAACCTTTTTGTAAGTATGGAAAACAAAGAACTTAAAGTCACCGCCAGGTGTCCTATTCGGACCACCTCAGATTTACTAAGTGGAAAATGGAAGCTTCTGATTCTATATCAACTCGCTCCTAAAGCTCTCAGGCCTTCACAATTAAAACGATTGATACCCGACATCAGTGAAAAAATGTTGAACCAGGAACTCAAAACGCTTTGCGACTCAGGTTTGGTTGTTCGTTATAATTATGGTGAAGTTCCGCCTAAAGTTCACTACGAGTTATCTGCCATTGGGCATAAAACCATGCCAATCATTGCTGAAATGCAGTCGTTTGCGATGGCTTATGAAGAGGAAATCAAAACCAATTGATTCTGCAGTAATGACAAAAGTTTTAATTACAGGGCCTACAGGCACTGTCGGAAAATCTGTTCTTGAAAACTTATCAGAAAGAGAACACGAGCTGGAGATTTTTGCGGGAGTAAGGAATAAGAAGAAGTCTTCAGAATTATTGAAGACCTTTAGAGCTAAGCCTGTCCAATTTGATTTTACCGAGTTGAATACGTTCACACCTGCCCTTGCACAGATGGACATGATCTTTTTACTTCGTCCTCCCCAACTTGCTGATGTTAATACCTATTTTAAACCTCTTATAGAAATTGCTGCTAAAACCCAGATCAAACACATTGTATTTTTATCGGTGCAAGGAGTACAACGCAGCAAATGGATTCCTCATCATCAAATCGAAACGTTAATCAAGAACAGTGGTGTGGCTTATACCTTTCTTCGCCCCGCTTATTTTATGCAAAATTTTACCACCCTGTTGCGGCGTGATTTAGTTGAGCACCAGCGTATTTATTTGCCAGCAGGTAAGGCTAAATTTACCTTGATAGATGTTAAAGACCTGGGAGCTGTTGCTGCCCAAATTTTGGTCTCTCCAGAACGACATATCGGTGAGGCTTACGATCTTACCAATGAGGAACTTTTGACCTTCGGGGACATGGCAGATAAGTTAAGCATCGGCTTAGAAAAAAATATTCGCTTTGAATCCCCAAATTTGTTGTCTTTCTTTTTGACTAAAAAAAGACAAGGCTTATCTGCAGCTTATATTTTCGTTTTGATCTTGCTTCATTATTTACCGAGGTTCCAAAGCACACCCCAAACGACGAATTGGGTCCAGAACATCACGGGTAAAAACCCAAAATCGTTTAGCGAATTTATAAGGAGGCATAAAGACACTTTCAATTAATTAAAGATGAAAAATAAGGGAATTAGCCATACCTCAAACCGTGTCGGTTGAGGATAAACGTGTATATTTAAAGAAATTATAAAATTTCAATCTACATCTATTATGAAACTCGAAAAGATTTTAGACAAGCTTAATTCAATTGATAAAAATAATTTTATCAAAGTGATTGATAATATTATTTCCCAAAACCCGAGTAATTCTAGACAAATCGATAAAATTTTGAGTTCTGCAGATCGTGGTTTAAAATCTGTAGATAGTCAGAATGTTTCCAAAGTATTTACATTAATAGAAGATGAATTTTTTGAATATCTGATATCTGAATTTCAAGATACATCAAACCAGTTAGATATTTTAATTGATATTTTGATTCGAGATGGTAACTGTATTATGAAACAAGATTGGTTTTCAAGACTTTATGAAGATGAATTAAAAAATATTAAATCAAAAATCAAAAAAACAAACCAAGAATTTAAGGACGATAAATCTGAAATATCTGAAGACAGAAAAAGAGATTATAGAATCTATAAAGCTTGTTTGAGTACAGCTTATAAGAATGACCTAGATAATAATAGAGAAGCTAAAATTACTACAGATGAATTATCTATTATTCTCACACTTTCCAATGAATTAAATCTTTCACAAGAAGAAATTAAACTGATTAACTATTCGATACTTCCAATAAAAAAACTCGATGTAATGGAAGTAATCAATAATTTGAAAAACATAGGCGTTATTTTTTATTCGAAAAAAGATAGTTCAATTTACATAGCCGATGAAATGGTTCGCCTTTTAAGAAAACTCAGAAAAAAAGAGGTTGCTGATAAGTTTCTTAGAAGAACTTTGAGACTTTTAAGAGAGCCAATTATAAACCAAATAGCAAGAAAACATAACATTGATAGAAACTTAACTTACTTAGATAAAATTGAAGAAATAATCACAGAGGGTGTTTCTTTCAGAGGACTTCTTTTAAACGACATCTATAAAAATGAGTCTAATCTTACTGAAAAAAAGAAAACCTTAAATGAATTATGCGAAAAGAAATTAAATATAAAAAATCTGCGTGGCGGTACTTTAGAAGATAAAATAGATAATCTGATTATATATTTTGATACCATTGAGAAAGACGAGAATATTAATATTTCATTGGATGGATTTGAAAAAATGCTAACTGAACTTAATGAATCGCTACCAAATTTGAATAAAGAAATACGATCGAAGTTTCAAATTCAAGATGAATTTGTATTAAAAGCTGATTTTTTATTAGATTATAATATCAAGCCAAGGGATATCTTGGATTTAATCTCTAAAGACGATTTTAAAAAATTTATTCTAGATCAGGGTATTAAGCAAAGAGGTGACAACATTCTTAATACTCTAGAACATTACAAAGATGCAGAAAATCTTTACCTTGAAAATTATGAAAAAGTAGCTTACAGAGATTTAAATTCATTAAAAGAAAATGGTATTTCTGTGAAAGAAAGCGAGCTTGGGATCAAATTTGAAGAATTAACTAAAAAGATTTTTTCTGAATTAGGTTTCAATGTTGATGAAGATCTAAAAAAGGAATTGAATACAAAGAAAGACTTAATAGATATCCTTATAAGACTAGATAATGATGATGTTATTATCGTTGAATGCAAGACAAAAAAAGAGAAAGGATACAATAAATTCAGTACCGTATCAAGACAACTTAAATCTTATAAAAACGTAACTGAAAAGAATGATATCAGAGTTTCTAAAATTCTTTTGATAGCACCAGAGTTCAGTGATGATTTTATTACTGATTGCGAAATGAATACAGAATTAAATCTTTCTCTATTAACAGCCTCGGCACTATCAGATATTTTTGAAGCGTTTAAAACATCAAAACATAAAGTTTTTCCTCATGTGTTATTCAGAGATATAGTTATTAACGAAGACCGAATAATTAAAGCTCTCACTAAATAATTTGAATATATTTTGAAGCACATTTTTACTTGCCTACTCATCTTATCCTCCTTCATCAGCTTTGGTCAACATATAGATGATCCGATATCGATTAAAAAAATGCAGAAAGATCTGGAAGTGTTTAAAGAGATTCGAGAACAGGCTAATTCTGGGCTTTACAAGTACAGATCAAAAGCCCAAATCGATAGTATTTACAACTGGGCAGAAACTGAAATTGAAGAATCCTCTACATATCTGGATTTTTATAATATCATCTGCCAACTTACAGATTTTGAAGGCAGCTTGCATAATGATACGGGTTTACCAGATAAATACTGGGAAAGCTTAAGTGCAGAACCCACTGGCTATTTTCCATATCCTATCAAATGGATTGAAGGGAAATGGCGAATTAATTTTGAAGGTGGAGAGCTGCCATTAGGTGCCGAAGTAATCGAAATCAATGGCGATCCGATGGAAGAAGTTGTTAAAAATACTTACAAATACTATACGACAGATGGTTACAATATTACTGGCAAAAGAACTGGATTACGTACCCATTTTTCAAGATACTACAGATGGCATTATGGTCAACAAAAAGAGTTTGAGGTAGTTTTCAAAATAACTGATTCCTTAGAAACCAAAACTTTTAAAAGCGTAAGCTACTTAGACTATTATAAGAATTTCAGAGGAAGGCACTCTTTCCCAACGGATCAAGTGAGTTACATTGATTTAAAAGAGAGTCAGAAATATGGATATAGACAAGTAGATGATTCCACAGGAGTTTTGACGCTTCGTTCTTTTTCAATAGGAAATGAAACGACAGAAGAGCATAAAACCTATGCTGCATTTTTGGATAGCATCTTTATAAAGCTTAAAAAGGATAATATTGAAAATTTAATTGTAGACGTTCGAGGAAATGGAGGTGGAGATGATCCTAATGATCTCTTAACCTACTCATATTTAACCCAAAGAAATTTTCAGGAAAATACTAAAGCCTGGATTAGTTTTAGGAAAATTCCACTGCTCAGATATTATGATACCTGGATTCCAAAATTTATTAGGCCATTGGTTGTTGGTGGATATAATAATCAACTTCAAAATATTTTCCCTTTGGAAAAAGGCGGTAAATATTTTCAGGATGATACCAGTGATGATCATCAAGTGCGACAACCTCATAAAAACGCATTTACAGGACAAATTTATTTACTCATAAGTCCTGCCGTTGCTTCGGCTGGTAGTTTGTTTGCCGCCATGGTTGCTGGAAATGAAAATACAATTACGATAGGAGAGGAAACCATTGGGGGTTATTACGGACACAATGGGCATACTCCTTTCGATTATGTGTTGCCGAAATCCAAACTCACTACCAGTTTTTCAATAGTGAATCTGAAACAAGACGTTCCTGAGAAATCTAATCAGATCTATGGTAGAGGAATCATCCCAGATTATGAAGTTCATCAAACTCTTGAAGATTTTCTTAATAATAAGGATACTCAGATGGAATATACTCTGGAGCTGATCAACAAGGGATAAAAATCAATTAATCAACTCAATTAAATGACCACACTACAAAACAGAATTTTAGGGACACTCCTTTTGGTTTCAGGTATCGTAATCAGTGCTTTTGACTTCTATAAGTCTGAGTTTCTTTCTGGTGCACTTTTAGGAATTGGTTTTGGAATAATTGTATGTGCCAAAATCATCTTTAAAAAGAAACAGTCATGAGTTTTGGTGCAGGACATATTCAAGATATGAACAATCGGTTGAAACAAAACCGGGCACAGCGCCCTTCTCAGCGAAAAAAATTCAAAGACAACAATCGGGAAGGCATTCATTCTAAAGAAAAGACTTCAAAGGCAACACCCCTAAAAACCTTTACAGCTCAAGAAATTGAAATGTCAAAACAGCAAGTTCGAAAAAAGGCATTAGCCCAGCGCAGAATCTTAAGAATCTTTTATGCGCAAAGCCACGTCTTTACGGTGTTAGTATTTATCGCTCTTTACCTGTTACACAACTAAGCCTTCTTTTTCCAGACACTCACCTCAGACTTCTTCACTTCAAAGGATCGACTCGATTTTCGGATTGGATAGGTCAACTGCACAGGCTCGGTTTCTAAGCTAAAGTGTTCCTCAAGAATAGCAGTGATGCCGTCAATGGATTTCACGGGTTCTCCGTTTCTCTTGAAACCTCCTGGCCAATGTTCTATCTCGCTAGTGCTGGATTCCCAATCGTAGGTAGAGCCTAAAATCAAGGTTCCGCCAGCGTTTAAGCGTTCGTGGATCATGCTCAACACTGCTTTGGGCTGGCGAATCTCTTCCAGCAGATTCATCGCGACGATCACATCATAACCGCTGTAGCGCTCTTTCAGTTTCATCACATCGTCCTGCATAAATTGAAGGTGTTCCAATTTTCCTTCCAGCTTCAAATCCTTCAGAAGCACATCCTTAAATACGGACAACTCGCCTTCATCTTTAATGACATACCTAAGCAAACCATTCTTTTGCAATTCAATAGCCGGGCTGATAAACCTTGCCGAGGCATCTATGGCCATCACCTCCTTAAAATAGCGAGTCGCTTCAAAGGCCAGACGACCAGTGTCGCAGTTGAGGTCCAGCAATTTCTTTTCTGAAGGGTTTTCCACCTTCTCTTTTAATAAGTCTAACACCTGAAGTGGCAACTTGGTCATGCCCAGATAGTCGTCTCCATAGTTCTTTTCGCAGGAGATGGCGACTTCTTCATCGGTTTCGTAGCTGTCTACTCTTATTTCAGGCTCAAATTTTGATTCGACATAGCGAAAGCCAGCATGCTGATAGAAATGCCGTCTAAAGGCATAGCGGGCATTCAGCGTGGCTTCATTTCCCGTAGAGATCCATGAGCCCCCTTTGATGATGTTATGCTTACCATCGAAGGTCGGCGTCGAAAAATCGTCGTATAAGTGGTGTACTTTAAACCCTGGATAACCTGTAATCGGGGTTTCGGTCCACTGCCAGACGTTCCCCATGAGATCGTAAAAATCTCCGAAGGGAAATGCATCTACAGGACAGGAAGAGCTGTAATGTTCTAAGTTAATGTTGCCCGGAGCAACATCCCACTCGATAGCATCTTTCACCTGGCTGATCTCGATTAACTTATACCATTCGGCTTCTGTAGGCAGGCGGAGTTTTTTACCCGTTTTAGCAGATTTCCAGTTGCAAAAGGCCTTGGCTTCCAGATAATTGATTTCTGCCGGAAAGCTCCATTTCATAGGAACAATTTGGGTCATTAATCGTAACTTGTAACTGTCATTTTCCTTGATCCAGAATTGAGGATGCTCCGCTTTTTTGTAGGTACACCAGGACCAGCCTTCTTCGGTCCACCATTGTTGGTCCTGATAGCCTCCAGCTTCGATGAATTCTAAAAATTCAGCATTGGAGACCAGGTATTTTGAGGACTTAAAGTCATCGACGCGCTCTTCAAAACTACCGTATTCCAGATCCCAGCCGTAAAGGGGGTGGTTTTGTTTTTTGCCTAACTGCACTTCAGAGCCGTCAATGCTTATCAGCTCGTTGGCCACGACCGAGTGATCTTCATTACATACGTTGCTAAAAATACCCGTCTGCAGCTTCTCTACAGGCAGCTGCCTGATGAGGACAGAAGAGGTTTCGATATGAATGTTTTGGTGTTCAATGCCCATAATGATAGGCCAGAAGGGGTTTTCCCAATTGATAGGGAGCTCGAGAGGTAATTCTTTTATGAGTTTGGTAATTTCAGCTTTCACCGTGTTTCGGTATTCCCGAACTTCGGCTACTGTAGGCCAGTCATAATTTTCTTCGTTGAGATCGTCCCAGGACATCTCATCCACACCGATGGCAAAAATCGATTCGAAGTGGGGATTGATATGCTTTGGTAATACTCCTGCCAGAACCAGCTTGTTCACAAAAAATACACTGGTATGCCCATAGTAAAAAATGATGGGATGCCTTAGCGGATCTGCACGCATATAAAAGGCATCTTCTTCTTTTAAGGTGCTATAAAGCTGAGTATCCAGCTCGAACGTTCTGTTGAAATAGTCAAGGATCTCCTGTCGTTTTTCCTCAGGTTGACCTTGAGCTAAATGAGGTGTTTTTATATTGAATTCTTTCATAGTCTGTATTAGTAAGCTTTCACCATATAGCGTTTTTCCATTTCGAAAGGCGCTTTAGTGGTTGGTTTTAGTTTTTGTTGAATGATGCTCCCACAGTCTTTAAATCCTGAAGATTTATACAGATTGTAGGCGATTTCATTTTTACTCCATACCCTTAATAAAACGTGAGTAATGTCTGCACTTAGGGTAGCTTCAAACTTTTCAAATAAGCCTTTGCCAAGACCCATGCCGCGAAAATTTTCATCAACCAGAACTTCAGCAATGTATAAAGTATGAGTATCAGGATAATTCTCTTTGAGGTGATCTGGGCGTTCCTGGTCAAAGCTTGGAGGGGTTACGATTAAAGCTGCCACCAGCTGTTCGTCAGAAAAGCCCAAAATCCCATATCCCTTTTCAAAGAGTGCTTTGAGATATACCTCAGCATCGTCAGTTTCGATATGCTGAGCTGAGAGGCCTTTGGTAAAGGCCTCCAGATACAAGTCTCTAAGCTGTAAACTCAGATCTGGATAGGTTGCCTTGGCGATTTTTCTGTAACTAATCATGTGCTGCAAAATTATGTTTAAAGATTTTCAATTAAGTTTCTATTTTTATTAAAAATTCATTAATAAATTTGTTACAGTATTCTATTTATCAAACTGAAAATGACTCGAGTCAAGGCCTTTAGAACTCAGAAAATATGGTCCAAGATCATGATTGGTTTTGGAGTATTGTTTTTAGTAGTTGGCCTCTTTGCTGTTGCAGAATTGATTTTTAAAGATTCTGACTTTGATTGGATACCATTATTTCAGGGATTTCAAGGCGTATTTTTTATAGGCCTGGGTGTGTATAATTTGAGAAACGACAAGTATTATATCGAATGGGATGATCAGCAGGTGAGATTTTTCCTCCCTCAAACCAAACAACTTGAAGTCATCAATATTGTGGATATACAAAGCATTGAGGTTAGATTATTCGAAATTGAGCTTCAGCTCGAGGGCCAAAACTATACGTTGGACCTGAATACGATGGAAGATAAAGCTTTAAAACAGGTGAAGGCTAAATTCAAGGATCTTCAAGAGGCAAAAACAAATGCTAATCTAAAAACCAACACTTATGAACATCAATAAAAAAGGGTGGTATGCTCTAAACTTTATGTTACTTCTATCTCTAATCATAGGCTACTATGAACTCGTAGAGATAAAAACCTTGGTGGCGGTTTTTATCACTCCTGCATTTATCGTTTCTGCTTCGTTAAGGTATAAGGCTAACAGGAAAAAAGTAAAGCATAGTTAAACAGCATTTTTAGCAGAAGTTTAGCAAATTTGAGTCATTTTCAGAATTAATTTATACTATTGATTATTCTAACCAAAATTCTAAAAATGAAAAATGTACTAAGCACCATATCTGGTGTAATGCTTTTAGTCCTCATCTGTGTAAGTTGTTCTGACGATGAATATGATTTTGATGTCAATCCAGACTCTTCATGCAGAGATACACAGCTCGAAATGCTAATTGATGGTGAAGATTTTAACTGGATTACCAATTCATATGGATGGGAAGAGAGCCCTGCAAATACTGGAGAAGTAAGTATATTTATAAGGGGTTATGTAGAAAACGATCAAGGTGTAGCAAAAAATTTCACACTTAGATTACCTTATGAAGAGACTGGAAAAGATGTAGTCTCAAGCATTGAATATTCACAGAATAAAGATGCTGCTGAGTTTGATGGAACAAGTACTAAAATGAATATTGAAAGCAATGTCATTACGAATTCTTCGGATTGCTTTTTTGCAACCTTTTCATCCACGGTAACAGATGGAACTGAAGAGATAGTGATCACTAATGGTTCTTTAAGTTTCAATTATTCTGAACCGATTCCTTTTTAATTTATGAGAAGGAGTTATGAGGTGTTTGATGCTTTAAATAATTTTTCTAAACCTATTTTAATTACAATTTATGGGACTATTTTCATCACTGCTCGGCAATGCCGGAGCGGTAAGTCAGCAAGAACTGGAAAAGGATTACAGTCAGTTACTCACCGATAATGAAAGCATTGAAATTGGCTTTAAGCTGGTGAGAGATACCTTTATTTTTACCAACAAACGCCTGATTTTAGTCGATAAACAAGGCCTAACCGGTCGTAAAGTCGAGTATTTTTCGGTGGGCTATAAAAGCATCAGCCGCTTCAGCGTGGAAACCGCAGGTTCCTTTGATCTGGAGGCCGAGTTGAAGATCTGGATTTCCAGCGAGCAGAACCCTAGCATTCAGAAAAAATTCAATAAAAGTGTGAATGTGTATGATGTCCAAAAAGTATTGGCGCAGCATGTGTTAGGCTAAGCTTAAAGCTTTCAATCAGTAGAAATACATTATAATCAACGGTTCATCAATACCATTTGACGGTTCGTAAACTTTAGAAGGCCTCCAAGAGCGTGTTTTTCAACATTTGTTTTATCAAATGAAAAAAACACGCCAGATGAAAGCTCCTTTGTTTCTGATTATACTATTTCTAAGCGTTCAGGTCTTAGCGCAACAATCTATTTCTGGTAAAGTCACCGACCGTCAGGGTCTTCCAATTACTGGAGCCAATGTGTACCTGGTAGGGACTTATGATGGAGCCACGACAGATGCAGAGGGGAAGTTTTCATTTAGCACTTCAGAAACCGGAGAACAAACCCTATATATTTCATTTTTGTCTTTTGAGGACTACGTTCTTACTACTGAAGTCACCAAGCTTAAAGATCTTAATATTCAACTCAGAGAAGATGTCAATACGCTGGATGCCGTGATGCTTACTGCCGGTACCTTTGAGGCGGGGGAAGCCTCACGGGTTACTGCACTCAAACCATTGGACGTCGTCACAACCGCCAGTGCTCTTGGTGATTTTTTAGGAGCGTTACAGACCTTACCCGGGACCTCAACGGTGGCCGAAGACGGAAGACTTTTTGTAAGAGGTGGCAGGGCCGAGGAAACCCAGATCTTTATAGACGGTATGCGGGTGTTCGCGCCTTATACGCCTACGACCAACAATATTCCAACCCGCGGACGCTTTTCACCATTCCTATTTAAAGGAATTTCATTTTCTACAGGCGGCTATTCTGCAGAATACGGCCAGGCGCTGTCTGGTGTTTTAAAATTGAATACTATCGACGAGCCCGATCAGGAAAAAACAGAAGTATCGTTAATGACGGTAGGGGTGGGTGTTGGAAACACTCAAAAATGGGAGAAAAGTTCGTTGAGTATCAACACCTCGTACATCAACTTAACGCCTTATCTCGAAGCCTTACCCGATCGGAACCAATGGTTGAGCCCAATCCAGTCTGCCAATGGGGAACTGGTTTATCGCTATAAAACTAACGAGACCGACCTTATCAAACTATATGGTGGCTTCAGTTATACCAATCTTGACCTCATTCAGGAGGATATTAACTTCGACGAAGGGCTTCGTTTTGCCAACGAAAACCAAAACCTCTACATCAACGGGTCTTACAAAAGTTATTTAGGCGAGAGCTGGACCCTACAGACCGGATTTTCGCTGTCCAACGATCATAACGAATTTCAGGTCGATGAAAATTTAATCTCCAATTTAGATCAGTCGGGGCATGTGAAAGTGAAGTTGAGAAAACGCTTTAACAACCGCCTAAAATTCAACCTGGGAGGTGAATATTTTGTCACTGATTTTGAGGAGCGTTTTGAGTCAGCGTCAGTTTCTGAAGTTACTTACGGATTCCAAAATAACATCTCTGCCGGATTTGCAGAACTGGATATTTTTTTCTCAAAGCACCTTGCCGCCAATGTTGGTGGGAGGGTCGATCACTATGAGTTATTGAACCAGACTGTGTTTTCGCCGAGGGCTTCAATAGCTTATAAATCCGGAAAACATTCTCAGTTTTCATTGGCTTACGGCCGTTTTTTTCAAAATCCTAATGCGGAGGTGTTGAAATTCGAAAACAACTTAAACCCGGAAAATGCAACCCATTTCATAGCTAACTTTCAATACATAAGAAAAAATCAAATTTTTAGGGTGGAAGCTTATCACAAATCCTATGATAATTTAATCAAGTTTGACACAGAACTTCCAGGCTTTAGTACCGCTTACAACAACCTGGGTTTTGGAGAGGCCAGCGGAGTGGATGTCTTTTGGAGAGACAACAGAAGCTTTAAAAACTTGGAATACTGGACGTCTTACTCATTCCTGGATACCGAACGGGACTATAGAAATTTTCCAGAAGCAGCCAGACCTGGTTTTGCTTCGGCTCATAACGCTTCTTTGGTGACCAAATACTGGATAGAAGACTGGAACAGTCAGTTAGGCTTCAGTTATGTCTTTGCAACAGGAAGGAATTATACCAATCCTAATCAGCCTGGATTTTTAAACCAAAAGACTAAAACCTTCCATAACCTGAGCTTTAATTGGGCGTATTTGATCGATCAACAGAAGATTCTTTATTTTTCTGTCAGCAATGTGCTGAATACTAGAAATGTCTTTGGTTATAATTATGCCAATCAAGCTGATGCCAATGGAGTTTTCCAGAGACAGGCGATTGTTCCGAACGACGATCAGTTCTTTTTTGTAGGCTTCTTCTGGACCTTAAGCGACGATAAAACCTCCAATCAATTGAATAATTTGTAATTCACTAGCAGAGTTTTAGACGTTTTAAATTTATTTTTAAATAGTAAAATTCTTGTAAGCCTAGACTTTTCCTGCCTACCTGCGGTATAGCAGGCAAGTTGTTTCTTTTTTAGGCAATGTAAATCGAGGAACGAGATTCATGAACACTTAATTAATAAGAGCGAGAGTGAACTAAAAAAGAAAAGAGTGTGATTATTGCTTGAAGTCTAATAGCTCAAAATAAGGCTAAGGACAATAAGGCTATTTTTAAAAGCGATTCATCTTTAAAATACAACGGCTCGTCATTTAACTTATTCCTAAAGCGCATTGACTTCCTACTTTTAGATCATAAAATACTTATATCATGAAAACAATCTACTATGTATTATTTTTTTGCCTCATGAGTTTCACCGCTCAGGCTCAAAGTGATTCAACAGTGAGCTTAACTGTTGAATTTGATGTCACCGAAAATGAAGAGGGCTCCATAAGACTTGCCTTATACGATTCTGCAGAAAACTACCTGAAGACGCCATTCAAATCCGTTTCTTCTTCCATTGAAGACCATACAGCAATCTTGTTTATAGAAAATATACCCAAAGGCGTTTACAGCTTTGCTTATTACCATGATGTTAATAACAACGATAAGCTGGATAGAAATATGATGGAAATTCCTAAAGAACCTTATGGATTTTCAAACGACGAAAAAGGATATTATGGTCCACCAAGCTTTAAAGACTGCCAAATTGAAATCACAGCCAATACTGTTTTAAAAATCATTATAAAATAAATCTCATGAAAACGCTAGCTATTATTACCACATTACTCGCGATGAATTTTATCACTATCGCCCAAACCCCTTATGAAAAAGGAATGCAAAATGCTTTCGATCTTTGGGAAAATGGAAAAGTTGAAGAGGCCTCCAGCCAATTTGAACGCATTGCCAAAGTAGAGAATCAAAATTGGTTACCTCCTTTTTATGCCGGTTATACCCTTGTACTTACAGCATTTGAAGTTAAGGAAGAATCGACCTTGAAATTAAAACTTGATAAGGCTAAGGCTCTCCTGGACCAAGCTGCAGAATTATCGCCTAAAAATCCTGAAATATGGATTGCCAAAGCCTTAGCGAATACGGCTTATATCAGCTTTGATGGACAAAAGTACGGGATGAGCTTATCATCAAAGAATCAGGCGATATATCAAGACGCTTTGAGCATAGCTCCAAATAATCCAAGAGTTATTCTTGCCAAGGCCGAATGGGATATGGGTACTGCCAAATTCTTTGGTCAGTCTATTCAGCCTTATTGTGAAGATGTTCAAAAAGCACTCGGCCTTTTCGAAACCGAAGAGAAGTCTGATGTCAAATTTTATCCGGACTGGGGAAAGAAACGAGCTCAACAGATTTTAGAGGAAGATTGCGAAAATTAATTAAAGATCGAGCATTTGAAGCTTCAAAACATGGTATAGAGAGAGGTGATAATCTCACTTTTACCATCACTGCAAGGAAGAAACAGCAGTGGAATAGAAGTTTTGACCTTCAGATTAAAAGGCGGTGCGAGAAGATCGACACCGCTTTGCTTTTTTAAACGGGTGCCCTGGCCAGAAATAATATCCAGATTAGGGGTAAAATCGCCTGTTGGAATATGTTCTGTTAAAATAACGTGCTTGTAGTGCTTCAGTTTTTCTGCAATGCTGGCTACTTCTTTATTTGATAAATGCTGGAGAACCTGCCTAAGTAAAACGACATCTCCACTAGGTAGTGCATCTGTTGCCAAATCGAGAGTCTTAAATTCTAAATATTTTTCCTTAAAATGCTTTTGGTTGTAACGAATTAAGGGTTCTACAATATCAACGGCAATGTAAGATTGAGCATAGTCGACCAGCTGAGAACCTACATTGAAATCGCCACATCCTAAATCACAAACCACAGGCGGGACATTAAACCCCGTTAAGAAAGAAGAGACGACTTTCACATAAGGATTTACCAGCTCAGGAAGATGAGAGCCTTCACCAGAATACAGGTCGTGATCTCGACCACCCCACAAGTGTTGCTCGTATACCTGTGTCATGGCTGCCTTAGTGGGCCAGGGTCGTTTTGAAGAGGATGATTTGATTGTTTTAATGAATAAATAGCTTATATTTATGTTGTAAATTTAAGATTATGAAAGGAATAAGCATTTTATTTTGTTTCTGCTTTGTATGTTTTAGTTCTTTAGCTCAGAAAAAAGATCAGGTTTCTATGACTATTGAGTTTGAGATTACTGAGACAAATTCTGGTGAAATCAGGTTTGCTATATACGATTCTAAGGAAAATCATATGGAGAAAGAATTCAGAACTGCCACCTCTTCAGTTGAGAACAACACCGCTAAAATCAATTTGGAAAATATGCCAAAGGGGACCTATAGTTTTTCTTATTATCACGATGTTAATAACAACAATGAACTGGATAAAAATATGATGGGTATACCAAAAGAACCCTATGGTTTTTCCAATGGAGAAAAAGGAAGATTTGGACCTCCAAGCTTTGAAGAATCAAAAATTGTCATCACCAAGGATACAACTCTTCAAATTAAAATCAAGTAAACCAGTCTGCACTAGTCGCTTTAATTATTTAGCTAAACATCCATTAAGATATCTGGGTTAATGTCTTGCTTTATCGGCTAAAGTCATGATGATGGTAGTTTTTTGAAGTCTTCAAAAATTTTCATAGTAATGGAATTATACAATCTTCTTTAGCAATGGTGACTCTTAATATTTATAATATTTGATTTACAGTTCGTTATAATTTTTAATTCAATCACACTAAATTTTAATCAATACTTCTGTTTTAAAAAGTTTATGAATTCAAGGCGTAAAAATTAATTATGCATAAATATTTTTCATTTTTGAGCACCTAAATTTTATTAGTACGACAAAGTTATTTATTTAAGTAGAGTCCAGAAACTATAAACGGGGTGATACCGAAAAACCATAAGAGTAGGCTAACAATCTTGAATTCAATTAAAATGAAAATCAAACAATTATTATTATTAACGATCCTAGTATTATCACTTTCAAGCTGTTCTTACAGGCTTGTAGATTTCACTGTTATCAGTTCAAAAAATGTAAATCTAAATTTTGACAAATCTGAAGGTAAACAAGTTGAAGGTAAAAAATCATATTTCTTAGGTTTTGGCTGGAACATTAAAGATGCAATGGATAGGGCTCTTGAAAGTGCTGGTCCAGAATATGATTTATTAGTAGACGGTGTAGTAAAATATACTGATTATCCATTTGTGTTAACAATAACTGTAGACGGAACAGCAATAAGCTCAGACGCAATGAGAAATAAACTAGGCGATGCAGGTTTTAAAAAATGGTTAAAAGACAACCAGGTAACTTATAATTCTAAAACGGAACAAGTTTCGACTGATAACCAGTAATTCGATAGTTTATATTGTTCGTACTAATTTACTAAGCGTGTAAGTTCGGTTAAGAATTTACACGCTTTTTCATGAACATTGCCTTCAGATGAATATAATTAAACCTCATACTCGTGTATTGCTTATAACATAAAACATCTTGTTAACTTGTCTGGTCTGGGCCTTTGAAATCTTTAGTTTTGTGCTCAAAACTATTTAGCTATGCAAGATCACAAAGTGCAGATGTATATTAAATCTATTTTAGACCATATACCAACAGACTGGTTAAAGCTGACGACGCACAGACTGGATATTTATAACGAAAGCAAGGCTAAAACCGAATTTCTGGAGCAGCTGGAAGTACTGTATCAGAATCATGAAGCAGAAACTACCCAACTAGCACAACTACCAACAGCTTATGATTACATTCGATTAGGACACCCTTTATCTTCGGTTTTAGAATGGGGAATTGCTCGCAAATACGATATAGACCCAGAACAGGTCATCAGCTTTTCATCTCAGACCATGTCTGCATTTGCTGTATTACGCACTAATAAACTGAAAGATAAAGCAACACAGATTGCTTACACTGAAGATTTACCAGACTTTTTTGACGCAGAAACTTTGCGCAAGGTCTATGGCTACAACTTTGAATTGATTAAGGTTGAAAGCATCCAAAATATCCCAGCCTTTGAAGGGAGTACTATTTTTATTTCTCAGGATCACGAAGTAGGTAAAGCAGAGTTAAACCCAGCCATTGATTTCTACATCAATCTTTATCCAAAACTAGGAAGTATTTTGATCGTGAATGGGGAAAAGAATAAATCCTATGTGTCCGAAATTCAGCACGTGAGGCGACGAGAAACGGTGGCCATGACACCAGTGGATAGTTTTGAAGCTTTACAGCGATTTGTTGATATAACACCTACGATCGCAAGGAATGAAGACCGACCTACTAATTTATCTAGCGTGATAAAATCAGTACAGGATATAACTTTGGCTACTTCTGATGTACTTCTAGGCTCCTGTGGGCTTTCCGTACAGTATGCTATAATGATGGGACTGATCGGTGATGCCAAAGCTAAACACCCAGGTAAACCTATTAAAATAATTGTACCACCCAATTGTTACGGCGGCACTAACGATCAGGCCAGACGAGTGGTAGATGCAATAGATGGTGTGGATATTATGGACCTCCCCGTAGATCAGGATAACGATATGGTCCAGAGTACCAACCAAGTCCTGGATCAAACTGCCAAAGTTAATGCAGTGCCTTACATTATTGCAGAAATTCCTACCAATCCAAGAGTAGAAGTTCCCGATATAGAAGCCTTAACCAATGCCTTAAAGAAAGGACGTCACACTCCATCAGGAGAAAAAGCCGTAGATCCTGTGTTTATTTTAGACCAGACCTTCTGTCCAAACGCACACTTTTTAAATGAAGATGGATTGTTTTCAGAGATAAAAACCATCTCTTATGTGAGCGGATCCAAGTTTCCAAGTGGAGGTCGCTGTACTGCCGGGTATTGCGTTGCCAATGAAAAGGCAGATTATCTCATGTCCAGCATTCAAAAGCATTTTCAGCTTTGTGATAATGAGGCCACAGATATGCAGGTCGAGATTTTAGCTGAGCAGCTACCTTCGATGAACGACAGAATTAAAGCCGCTTATAAAAACACCCGTGAGTTTGTTGATTTTATTAAAGACGAACTTCCTGAAGCTAAAATTAATTTTGTTCCCGATGAGGTGGTCGAACAAGGCTTTACGCCTTCAGTGTTTTCGCTGGACTTGCCTACCAAAGGCGATACAGATGAAGAGCGAGAATCTTATAAACGAGCACTCAATCATAAACTCATCACCATGATGATCACGCAGATTCCAGAAAGCAAGCATTGTGTGAGTTATGGTCAGTTAAAAGGTTGTTACTGGACCATCCCTGCCACTTCCACCCAGGGTACCACAAAAGAAGAAGACAAAGACTACATCGCTAGAGTATCGGTTTCTCCAGATTTGGACCTGGATAAACACAAGCAAGTGTTTAAAGACTTTGTGAGTCAGCTCTAGAATAATTTAACTAAAATCATAACCCTGTCTCCTTGCTTTTGTAGGGGACAGGATTTTTATGTTTCGAATGTATATTGAGGTAATTAAGTTATCAAGACCTCACAGGTCTCGAAGACCTGTGAGGTCTGTTAAACCACTTGTCTAAAAACCTTCCTGAATAAAGCTTACAAATTCGCCTTATGTTGTCCGCCATCTACTGCCAGACAAGTACCCACCAGCCAGCTTGCTGCTGGAGACACCACGAATGTGGCAACTTTTCCCACTTCATCTGCTGTGCCCAGTCTGCCGGAAGGAATCATATTAAGGATCATCTCATAAAAAGGAGGGTTTTGAGTTTTGGTCTGTTCCCACAATCCACCAGGAAATTCTATAGATCCTGGAGCTAAGGTGTTAACTCTGATGTTTTTTGGGGCCAGTTGAATAGCCATGGTTTTAGAATAACTGATCAATGCGGCTTTTACAGCAGCATAAGCAGGAGGTGAACCCGCTTCTAGGCCTGAGCCCGATGAAATAAATAAGATGTTTCCGCCCCCGGCTTCAGTCATCCAGGGGATTACTTTTCTGGTACCACGCACACTACCTAGTAAATCAACATTGATGGAGGCCTCCCAGTCACTGTGGTCATCACCCAGGCTTAAGGCTGAAACATTATTGACTAAAATATCGATCGTTCCAAATTCCTCTTTGACCTTTTCCAGAAAGTCATCCAGCTGTTTGTCATCTCCAACATCACAGGTGAGCGTAATAACTTTTACGCCTTTGTCGAGGAGTTCTTTTTCAGTCTCTTTTAACGCGTCTTTGCCACGGGCACAGATGGCGACATTTGCGCCTTCTTGCGCCAGGTTTAAGGCAATACTTCTGCCTATACCTTTACTTCCTCCAGTGACGATGGCGTTTTTTCCTTTGAGTTGTAAATCCATGATTTTAAATATTTTAATATGTGACTTTTATTAGTAAATTTTCAATTTCTAATGTTTGATGAACTTAGACCGAATCTTTTAAAATACTTGTCACCCTTTGTTTTTATTTTTAATTAAAAAAGCCGGATTAGTCTAGAAACTATCCGGCTTTGCGACTAATCAATAGTTTTAAATATCAGATTAGTTAGATAACTCAGGTTTGTATGACCAAATATAGGACCAGGCTTCAACTCCCGCATCGTCCCACATTTTATCCATTTCTTTAGTTTTCTCTTCACCTTTGGCTTTGAGGTATAAATTATAAGGACTATCTCTATCTTCGTCCAGCTCTGCCCAGCTTGAATAAATACCTGAAACCATATAATCGGCGTTATCTCTATCTCCTCCAATTAGACGATACCAATAACCTCTGGGTTCACCTTCCACTTCTGTAATTGTTGATGACATTTCTTTAATGACATCAGAAAAAACTCCTGCGTCCTCTACTTTGAAGTAGGTTACCCAAGTCAATTTTGTTTCAGAAGGTTGATTTTTCTTGCTCCAATCCGGCAAGGTTCTCGCCATATTATAGGTTGTCTTTTCGATGTGAGGCATAATAAAGTTCATCACAATGGCATAACAGTCTTTTCCAGCTTCATCGGTTTCATCCATTTCTGCCCAGTTATCCATAAAGCCAGTGAGACCATAAACTGTTCCTTCGCCCTGCATTCTGGACCAAAAACCCCATGTATTTTCTCCACCGTTTTCAGTGTAACATTCTTTCCATTTTTTGACACCATCCTGAAATTGTGGCGTATGACCTTGTTTAATTTTAAATTCGGTCATGGTCATAATTCGTTCTTCAACCTCTTGAGCAAAAGCCATAAAAGGGAAGATTAATAATAGCATACATAATTTTTTCATGAGTGTAATTTTAAGTCGTCATTAGGTTTTTATTAACATTTGCAATTTAAAACGGGTAAGTGCCTCTGTCAATCACATATTGATGTGGTTGTTATAGAAATGTTATATATTTGATAAAATTAATTACAGAATATTGATAGTCAGGTATTTATTAGGGGTGTGTTTCTGGTGTTGGATTTGTACTGTTAGCCCAATTTCAGCTCAGAATTCCATTCAAGTAGAAAAACTAACGACAGATGCTGGCTTGAATTTTAGACATGTTAACAGTGTTGTTCAAGATGACAAGGGATTTATGTGGTTTGGTACAAGTCAAGGCCTTGCCAAATATGATGGAAATATCTTCAAAATTTTCAATAACAGTAAAAACAATCCCAATTTCATTCCTTATGAGAACATATTAGATTTTGAATATCAAAGTTCAACTAACTTACTTTGGTATATAGCTAATCATAAGTTATTTGCATTAAATCTTAATACCGAAACAGTTGAACCGATTGAAGTGCTTGAAAAATCCATAAGTGGCGAAGTTTTAGATATTGCCTTGGATAAAACTAACAATTTATGGATTGTATTAGATTACCCCGTCAATAATAAAAAGACACAACACCTTATTAAGTATGACGGAAATTCCATTCATAAGATAAAATCATTAGGGCGAAAGAGTGCTGGCTTTACTTCTCTTAATATCAACAATTCGAACCAGGTCTGCTGGACCACCGTAAATCATGGATTGTCCCTCTTTAATCAGGATGGGTTGATCATACATCAAAAAATATTAGACACTTACAATTGGTACGGTAGAACTATTCATTTTGGAGAGTCCTTCATCGATTCTAAGAATCGATATTACTATTTTTCTGAATCTAAAGGCGGTGTTGATGTCTATAAAGACTTTGAATTTGATTACAATTTGATAACCTACCCTTCTGTTTTCTATAATGCAGTAGAGGATAACAATGGAGGAGTCTGGTTGACAGGAAAAAAAGCTGTGTTTTACCGTTCTCCTTCTGGAGAAGTTATAGATTATACTTCAGAAATTAAAGATGTTTTAAACTCTTCAGATATCACTTCGGCTTACGTTGATTTATCCAACTTGTTATGGCTAAGTACCGACAATGGTCTTATTAAGGTAAAACTAACCCCTCAAAATTTCGAAAAACTTCTTCACCTCGACAATTTGGAATGGGGTAATAGTTTTAGAAGCATCTTTGGTCTCAAACATGGTGGTGTCATTGCCATGTGTGAAACTGAAAATCAACTATATAAAAAAAGTGAACAAGGCAAATGGCAAAGTGTTTCTTTACTAAAGGGACAGCAAAGACTGAAAGATGCGCGTTTTTTTGTTTCAGATACGGTTAATAATCGAGCGTTTACAGTGACCAACGCTCTAATTGAAATTGATTTTAAGACTGAGACGACTCAGCTTCATAAAGAATTTGAGCCTTACTTGAATGAGACCAAAACCAATCCTTTGATCGGTCTAAGCGATGGTTCACTTTTGATGGGGTATACACTATCTCGATTAATTCGCGTTGATGTTGAAACCAAAACCTTAAGCCCGATATTTAAGGTAAAACCTAAATCTGATTATCTAATCAATACGATATTCCAGTCCAAAAAGGACACCAGTTTAATTTGGGTTGGAACCCAAAGTCATGGCTTATTAAAAATAGATCTCAAGGGTAGGATTCAATCTCAGTATGACATATCTACAGCACCTTCGCTTAATAAAAACGCTGTCTTATCCCTTTTGGAAGTGGATGACCGTTTATTAATTGGAACTTTTGGTGGTGGCATTAATGTATTGGATTTGAATCAAAATACAGTTCAGATCCTGAATACAGAAAATGGTCTTTGTGATAACAATGTAGTCTCCATACTACCAGTGACGACAAATGAAGTCATAGCAGCAACCTACCACGGCTTAAGCCGAATAAACCTGGCAACCCATGAAATTCAAAATTATTTTGAAAAGGATGGGGTCTCAAATAATGAATTCAATTACACCTCTGCTTATAAAGACAAAAACGGTGATTTTTATTTTGGAGGATTAAATGGAATTACTCGATTTTCAATTGAAAGCCTTTCCAACAAAAAAATATTACCAGCTTTAAATTTCACTCAACTTGAATTTTTTAATCAACGGAAAGACACCTTAGTCCAGATCACAAGAATAGATGATGAAACTCCAGTGATTTTATCACCTTATGATATCAACCTCAAAGTAGACTGGTCTGTTCCTGACTATTTCAACAAAAAAAATTATACCTATTACACCATGATGGAGGGCTTTGAGACTAAATGGTTTTACCAGGGACAATCGAATACTATCCGATATAATCAATTGCCGGCAGGTGAATATAAACTGAAAATAAAGGGCGTAGATACCAACGGTAATATAAGCGAGGCGGGGCTGACCATTCCGATTCTTGTTAACCCTGTTTTCTATAAAACCTGGTGGTTTGTCAGTTTGGTCATTTTATGTTTGTTAGCTATCATCTACCTTGTTTTTCAATATCGATTAGAACAGGCTTTAACTTTGGAGAGGCTTCGTACCAAAATATCAAGTGATTTGCACGACGATGTAGGCTCTATGCTTACAGGGCTTGCCATGCAAACGGAAATACTTGAAATGCAATCGACCAACCCAATTTATAAACAGAAATTACATAAGATTACAGCTCTGAGCAGGAACACGATTTCCAACATGCGAGATTTGGTCTGGAGCATAGATAGCCGAAGAGATACTGTGGGAGATATTGTTGAACGGATGCATGAGCTGGCTGAAGAGCTTTTATTGCCCGCTCAAATTTCTTACAGAATCAATGCTGATGATATTAATCTTGAAAAGAAAGTAGACTTGAATTGTCGAAGACACTTATTTCTAATTTATAAAGAAGCCATCCATAATGTAGTAAAACACTCTGATGCTAAGCATGTACAGGTTCTGATTAAAAACGAAATAGGGGGCTGTCAATTCTTTATTAAAGATGATGGAAACATGAAAAAAGTCAATCGGTCTACGGGATTAGGCTTAGCCAACATGAAAATGAGAGCTAAAAGTATCAACGCAGATCTTGAATTTGATTATAAAGGCGGTTTTGGAATAAGACTTGTCGTACCTCATACTATTTAAAAAAAAATCACATGTATATGTGATATGTAACAACTACTGGTTTTTATAATTTGTTTATACTCTTAATCTTAATAATTTGTCGAAGCCTATTCATATCATAATTGTAGAAGACGATGCTGTAGTTTTAGACAGTTTGACCTCGTTTTTTGAGTTGCACTCCAGCATCATCGTATTAAACCATTTTGGGAGTGCTGAGTCATTTATTGACTGGCTGAAGGTCGAGCAGAATTTAGTTTCCTTTATTTTGCTTTTGGATATTCAGCTTCCTGGGAAAACCGGCGTTGAAGCCTTACCAGAAATAAAGAAACTCTTACCAGATCTCGATGTTATTATCCTTACCACTTTTGAGGAAACAGATATGATTTTCAAAGCTTTAAGTGCTGGGGCATGTTCTTATATTTCGAAGCGAAGTGCTTTGCCAAAAATCAAGGAAGCTCTGGAGATAGTTGATGAAGGAGGCTCTTATATGTCACCAGCTATTGCCAGAAAAATAGCCAATCATTTTGTACCCAAACAAAAGCAGCAGCTCACCACCAGGCAGCTGGAAATTGTAGAAGGTATTGTGAGCGGCAAGAGCTATAAAATGATAGCCACAGACTTATTTATCTCTATTGATACAGTTCGAAGTCACATCAAGAATATTTACCACACTTTAGAAATAAATTCAAAAGCAGAGCTGATCAAAAAGTCTTATGATAACAAATTGTAGGGAATCGTATTTGATTTTCAAAACCTTGTCTTGAGCAGGGCTTTATAGATAAAGCAAAAAATAACTTAGCAGCTATACACCTTTTAAGTTACCGAGCTCACTGTCACTAATTTTACCAAACATTTAAAATCCTTTAGAGCCTAGCCCATTGTTAATTGTATTTATTTTGTGGCTCTTTATTAGGTCTATATGCTCAAAGTTGCTTTTCACCCCATTTACAAACACCCTTTGCCAGAAGGTCATCGCTTTCCGATGGAGAAATACGATTTACTACCCAAACAGTTGTTACATGAAGGCACTTGTGAGCAGGAGAACTTTTTTCAGCCTGAGGTGAGAGAAGAGAATGAGCAATACATAAGATCGGTACATACCTCAGACTATCTTAATGAGTTATACAACATTACTATAGAACCCAGAAAAGCCAGAAAAATTGGTTTTCCACTTTCAGCTGAATTGGTCGAACGTGAGCGAATTATCACCGATGGTACTATCAAGGCTTGTCAGTTTGCTTTGGAACATGGTGTGGCCATGAACATTGCCGGAGGGACACATCACGCCTATACCGATCACGGCGAAGCCTTTTGTATGCTCAACGATCAAGCAATCGGGGCACAGTATTTACTTCAAAACAAACTGGCCAGACAAATTTTGGTGGTGGACCTCGATGTGCATCAGGGCAATGGTACTGCTGAAATCTTTCAAAATGATGATCGGGTCTTTACCTTTTCCATGCACGGTAAAAGCAATTATCCCTTCAAAAAAGAAGTCTCAGACCTGGATCTGGCTATGGAAAACGACTGTGGAGACGAAGAGTATTTGAAGACTTTATCCTACACACTTCCTCGACTGATCGAACGCGTCAAGCCTGACTTTATCTTTTTCCTCTCCGGTGTAGATATTCTGAGCACCGATAAACTTGGGAAACTCGGTTGTACGGTGGCAGGCTGTAAACAACGGGATGAGTTTGTGTTTGAGCAATGCCTAAAGTACGAAATACCAGTAGAAGTCAGTATGGGAGGAGGTTACTCTAAAGACATCAAAACCATTATCAACGCTCATGCTAATACCTACCGTTCCGCTCAGTTGATGTTTTTTTGACAGTGGTTCTTTAGTTTTTGAGTCAATGAGGTCGTAAGTTTTTTAGTTGATGAGTTATAAAAATTTGAAATACCAATTTTGAATTCTGAAATAGGAAATAGTGGGTAAGTTTTAGGGATTAGTAGTTGTTGAGTCAGTGAGTTTTTGAGGAAATAAAATTCACAATTCTTTAGTTTTTATTCTATAGTAAATAAATTCACTATTCACTATTCACTATTCACTATTCACTAATCACTAATCACTAATCACTATTCACTAATCACTATTCACTATTCACTAATCACTATTCACTATTCACCAATCACTATTTATGCTTCCAGCTAAAGCCTTTGAGCATAAGGGCGGTTCTTAAGACGTCTTTCTGACTTACAATCCCAATAATTCTATCTTCTTCTACCACTGGAAAGCGTCGGCGTTTAGATTTTAAAAATAAATTCGCTACATCAAAGAGGTTCATGTCTGGTGCAATGGTTTCTACTTCTCGGGACATGTAGCGCTCAACGCTGGTGTCCTCCATGGGCATGTTATAGTATCTGCTTTCAGAAATCTGTTTGACGCAATCCCCTTCAGAAATAATCCCGATCACTCTTTTTTGTTCGTCCACCACAGGTCCACCAGACACTCTGAATTTGATTAGCATATCCACAACTTCTATGATGCTCTGGTCTTTGTTGAAAAGAATCATGCTTTGCGACATGCAGTCTCTTACCGTTATTTTTTCTGCCTTTACATTCGCATCCCCAACCTGTTTACCTTGAAAACTTTTAATACCCATAACTTTAAATTTGTTATTAAATTAAGTATTAAAATGATAAAAAAATAACATTAAGAGTTAAAAAATAAATTAAATACATTTTTAAAGACAAAAATATAAGAATATGTCTTTTTAAATACGGGACTTAAAGCTAGTTTTAGATCACTGTTGACCAGGTGGTTTGATTTCATAGCTAGTTTTTATTGATTTACAAGTATTAAAATCTAATCAGGTACTGGTGATATCACATCTAATTTGATTATAATTTTTAAGACTTTTAAGTTAAGTTAGTGGTTATCATTGCGGCTTAAAGTTAACTTTGCAACATATAGAAAGAATATTACTCCAGAATGGCAAGAAGAAAAAAGGAATCTGATCTCCCCAAAGCAAAATTGAATAAAGAAAATCTCAAGAAATCTTTACGCCTTTTTTCTTATATCGGGCCTCACAAATGGAAACTCATCATCGGGATGGTCTTCTTGGGGTTTACCGGACTTACCGCCCTGCTTTTTCCAAAATTGATGGGAGATTTGATTGAAACGGCCGATTTTACTTCAGATGATATCAATAGGATGGGATTGATTCTGCTGGCCTTATTTACCGCTCAGGCTGTATTTTCTTTTTTTAGAGTTGTGCTATTTGTTAATGTCACCGAAAACATGTTATCTTCCATTAGACAGGATACTTATAACACATTGGTAAAAATGCCGATGCAATTTTTCTCTTCCAGAAGAGTAAGTGAATTGAACAGTAGAGTTGCGGCAGATATTTCTCAGATTCAGGATACGTTTACCACGGGTATCGCAGAATTTTTAAGGCAGATGATTATCGTCATCGGTGGAATTACAGCCTTGTTTTTTACCTCGGTTAAGTTGTCCTTACTAATGCTGGCCACCATCCCCGTCTTTGCTATTGTGGCAGTGTTTTTTGGACGATTCATAAAAAAATTATCAAAAGAGGCTCAGGATAAGGTCGCCGACTCCAATACCATTGTAGGGGAAAGCCTTCAGGGTATTGCTAACGTTAAGGCGTTTACCAACGAAGCTTTTGAAATGCTGAGGTATAAATTCGCCGTTAATGATATCAAGAAGATCGCGATCAAGGGAGGTCTGGCTAGAGGGGCTTTCTCCTCGTTTATCATCTTTTGCATTTTTGGCGCCATCGTGCTTTTGGTTTGGTATGCGGTTAAGCTTCAAAATGTAGGTGAGTTGAGTCAGTCTCAGCTCATTACTTTTATTTTGTATACCATCTTCGTAGGCGCTTCTATTGGAGGTCTACCCATTCAATATGCCCAAATCCAAAAAGCCATTGGCGCAACTGAGCGGGTGTTTGACATCATTGATGAAGAGCCAGAAACGATAGTTGAAACCGAATCCAAAACCAAATTAAAGGGAAAATTAAGCTTTAAAGATCTCAAATTTGCTTATCCAACCCGTCCAGAGCTTACGGTATTGAAACAAATTAATTTTAAAGCTGAAGCTGGAGAATCTATTGCCATTGTTGGACCCAGTGGTGCAGGAAAATCTACTATTGCCTCTTTAATTTTAAGGTTCTATGAGCCTCAGGAAGGCCAAATGCTTCTCGACGATATCCCAGCTTCAGAATTTACACTTCACGATTTAAGAAGTCAGATGGCCATCGTTCCTCAGGATATTTTGCTTTTTGGGGGAACCATCAAAGAAAATATTGCCTACGGCAAGCCAGAAGCCACAGATGAAGAAATTCTGGAAGCTGCCAAAAAAGCTAATGCTCACGATTTTATCATGTCTTTTCCAGAGCAATATGAAACCATTGTAGGGGAACGTGGAGTTCAATTGTCTGGTGGACAGCGTCAGCGAGTGGCTATTGCCAGAGCAGTACTGAAAAACCCTGTGATCTTAATTTTAGACGAAGCAACGAGTTCTTTAGATTCAGAATCTGAACAACTGGTGCAGGAAGCTTTGGATAAATTGATGAAAGGAAGGACGTCTTTTGTCATTGCTCACCGCTTATCTACCATCAAAAATGCCGACCAGATTCTGGTGCTGGAAGATGGTAACATCGTAGAGAAAGGGACACACTCCGATTTGATTCAACATGAAAACGGCCTATACCATAAGCTAATTCAGTTACAAATGGAGCTCAACTGAAGCCCATAAAGCATGCTCATAATGAATATGTTGGAACTCTATCGTTTGAGTGAACGCTATTAAAATCAGTAGAAAAAACTCTCTTATTTTTGAAGCCACTTTGATGTAATTTGATACTTTAGAGGTTTAAAAATCAATAGTTATGGCTCCAATAAAAACCTCCTTTCCCAAAGATAAAATGAAAATTGTTTTGCTTGAGAGTATAAGCACCTCTGCTGTAGAATCTTTCAAAAAGGCAGGTTACACACATGTAGAACAACATGTAGGAGCATTGTCGGGTCAAGAACTTGATGAGGCATTAAAGGATGCCAAAATAGTCTGTGTAAGATCAAAAACTCAGCTGACGAAAGAGGTTATTCAAAAAGCTGAAAAACTAGTGGCGATTGGCTGCTTCTGCATAGGTACTAATCAAGTCGACCTTGACGCAGCTAATAAAGCCGGTGTTTGCGTGTTTAATGCTCCCTTTAGCAATACGCGATCTGTAGCCGAACTAGTAATCGCGACGGCGATTATGTTGATAAGGAGAATACCAGACAAAGACAAAGCCGCCCACGCAGGAGAGTGGGACAAAAGTTCTAATAACGCTCATGAAATACGAGGAAAGCGTCTTGGTGTAGTAGGTTATGGCCACATTGGCTCTCAGGTTTCTATCCTGGCTGAGGCCATGGGATTAAAAGTGTCTTATTACGATGTGGAAAACAAATTACCTTTAGGAAACGCAGAAAGTGTTGGGGACCTCAAAACATTAATTGAAGACAGCGATATCATTACACTGCATGTTCCGGGAAATTCTAGCACTCAAAATTTATTCAACAGCAACGTTTTAAGCTGGTTCACCAAAGGACAATTACTCATCAATATGAGCCGCGGAGATGTTGTGGATATTGAGGCTTTAAAAACTGCACTACAAGAACAGCGAATTGGTGGTGCTGCAGTAGATGTTTTTCCAGAAGAACCCAAAAATAAGTCTGAGAAATTTAGCTCAGCATTGCAGAACGTTTCTAATGTGATTTTAACTCCGCATATAGGAGGCTCAACTGAGGAAGCCCAATGGAATATAGGGCTGGATGTGTCTGCCAAACTGATTAAATACATAGAAAATGGAGCGAGCATAGGAAGTCATTCTATCCCTGAGTTATCTCTTCCAAAAATGGAAGACACCCACCGCATTCTTCATATCCATAAAAATGTATCTGGAGTCCTTTCGGAAATAAACTCTAAAATTTCTAAGCTGAATGTGAACATTTTAGGTCAGTATCTCAGTACCAACTTTGATGTGGGTTATGTAGTATTGGATATTGCCAAAAATGACTCACTGGATACTTTAAAAGAACTTAAGCGTATTGACCACACTATTAAAGTAAGAATACTATACTAGTCTCCTTTTTCAGTTTCTACGTTCTCTGTTGCCTGTTCTTTGGGTGGTAAAAAAAAGACCAGGGGCCTGTTGCCAAAATAATTCAGTACAGAAAGAATGATAGCTTTAAATTCTGAAAATGGAATTCGCCTGGAACGAAAAGCGACCAGCATAGAGAGGCCAAAACTCACCCAGAAATTCATCATGCCAATAAAAAAGATACCGGCAAGGGACCAAACGATCATTTCGGGAGTCAGGCTAAAGCTAGAGCCGTACATGCCTAAGGCAAAATTTCCAGCCGAAAAGGCAATATGTCTTATGTCTAAATTCAATCCTAAGAATACACCCACAGAGGCAGTACTTCCCATAAACACTCCAAACCAAAAGTTGGACATCAATCCGGCCCATTTATTCTCTATGAATTTGGCGAGTTTAACAGCAAATTTTTTACCAAAATTCCGCTTGAGGTAGGGATGCTGTCCAATACGATGATACACATCATTGAATTTGTTTCGGTTGGCTATCCCTCCGGCAATAATGCCGGCGAGAAATAGATAAATTCCTGCTATACCTGCATGAAGAATAGCCAAAGAACCAACTGGATTCAGTTTTTTGACCAGCTTCTCCCATTTGACTTCAGGAATATTATAATCCAAGTTAAGATCTACCAGATAAACTACCAGCATAGCCACTGGAAAGGCCATTATGATATTTCCAATGAAAGCCACAAACTGAGAGCGGAAGACTTCAGAGAAGAGTTTTGCAAAAGCCTTATGCTTAATGCGTCTGGAGCCTTTGGATTTCATACCAGCTTCTACAGCAGAAATCAAGGTAGAAGCAGTCATGGCAGGTTGTTTGGTGGCCAAAGTGAACCCCAGAAGATACAGGATCATAAAACCGATAGAATAATTCATACTATACAAAAAGGCCTCACCAAAACTGCTGAGTTCAAGCTTATAAAGTAAGATTTTAGACACGCACATCAGCCCAACAATCAATCCACCACCAATTGAGGTGAAAAGCATCTTAGAATAGCCTTTTCTGGTCTTGGTAATGTAATGCTCGCCGGTTTTTGCGGTTTGCTCTGTGATTTCATAGGACAACACACGTGTACCTTCGTCAAAGAATTTGCTTAAATTGTTTTTGTAGCAATTGTGTCTGATGAGTCTTTTCCCTAGGTTGATGCTGTTTTCTCTCAGATCATCATCATCCTCTGCCGAAAGAAATGGCAGCGTCACTTCCATCCGCAGAAGTTGTCTTTTAATGCGTAATAAGTCCTGATTTACTCTAAGGGAAATACCAAACTTTTTACTGTTTTTATAAGCCTGGTTCACATAGTCTTTACATTGTTGTAACAAGACAAAAAGTTGCTTGAAATCTTCATCACTTGGCGAAATGCAATGGGAGTCATCCTTTAAAATTCGTTTTTCTATCAGACTCAGGTCATTTTGAAAGGCGACGAAAGGACTGTCCAGGTTATTATATTCCGGAACCATTTTCATCACCTTACTTTCCAGGGCATTGCCACAAATCCTAAGCGTCATGATTTCAAAGGCAAACAATACCTCAGATAAGGGTGACTGAACTTCAACCGAGGTATTTAAGGGTTTGAATTCTAATAAGGTGAATAAAATTCTGAACTCCCCTGGGTCGATTTTTTCAATCCATTCTGTATCATCAGTCTTATAAAAGACCTGGTTAAGAATGTATTCCAGGTCGCATTCTTCAGGTTGTTTGGGGAGAAACTTAGCAAATAACTTTTCTTTGATTTCAAAAAAGAAGTCAGACTCTTCTGGAATACCTGCATCAGAAATTAAAGAATGAAAGACTTTTCCTTTGAGCAAGGTATTTATATAATCGGCAAATTGAGACCGATAGGTGTTGTTGTCTTTTAAAAGATAAATCAGAGGATTTACAGAGACAGGTTCTTTCTCCTTAATAGATTCTGGTCTAAGTAGGTCGACCAGTTTGACCAATAAATCTACCTGTGCCGAAACATTTTCCCAGGACTTGTCGTTAAAGTAAGTTTTGAAGAATGCGTATAAGTCCTGCTTTTGTTCTGCCATAGAGAATTAAAAACTCAAAGGTAAATCGCTATCTTCTATAAAGCAGGCTCTTTATCTTGTTTTTAACCAACCTGTAATACTAAGCCGCTCACCATTAAGGACTTTTCTTACTTCATGTTCCAACTGCTGACTTTCAAAAATGACGACTCTTCCAGGTAGAGGATTGATGATAACATCATCTAAACCCTCTGGGTATAATACCAGATCTCCACCGTTCGCAGGCAACCAGGAATTATCGTTGAGATAACAAACCAAAGATAGTTTTCTGCGATCGTCGTTTAGAAATGTGTCGATATGCCTTTTATATAAGGTTCCTTTGGGATATACCGCATAGTGAAACTCCTGATGCAGGATGCCCATAAAACAGGTTTTATTGAGATATGTCTTGAACTGGTGAATCTGTTCAAAAAAATCTTTTTCTACAGAATTGGCCTGTAATTCATTGATCCACTGTATATAATCTCCGCGAATACTGTCTTCAATAGACTCATTTACTTTATTCCCAATGGCAGCTTTTTTGAGCTCGCTCTGATCATAAAGCAATTGAAGTTGAACTCTTAACTGATCTACCAGAGCTATATCCAAAAAGCGATCACAGATGGAATAGCCTTGTTCAACAAGATCAGAAATTATAGATTCGTAAATCTGATTTTCCTGAAACGAGATATCTTCTGTCAAAAGAGGTATGCTCACGACTATAGTGTTTTAAAGAAGTCAAATTTAGTTGTTATTTGGATATATAATCAACTATTCAAAATTTTAAAAGTAAAAGGACCTTAAAAGACGATGTAAAGCATGATGGGTCGATTTTAGGGAACACAACTGAAATGTCAAACCTTTAGAGGCAAATTAATTTTATAAATCCAGTATCTTTGCCACAATTTATAAGTCATGACAAAAATTAGAATTACAAAACAATTTACGTTTGAAACCGCACATGCCCTCTACGGTTATGATGGAAAATGCAAAAATATTCACGGGCATAGTTATAAGTTAGATGTCACCGTGATCGGAGAGCCTATTACCGACATGGATAACGTTAAATGCGGAATGGTCATCGACTTTGGTGACCTCAAGAAAATTGTAAAATCTGAAGTGGTTGATACCATGGACCATGCCATCTTGCTCAACAAAGAAACCCCTCACCTAAGTTTAGCAAAAGATCTTATGGCTTCTGGTCATGATGTGGTGCTGGTAGATTATCAACCTACAAGCGAAAATATGGTGGCTGATTTTGCTCAGCGAATTTCAAAACGACTAGACTCGAGCCTCAAATTACACTCCCTTAAGCTTAGAGAAACTGAAACGGCCTTCGCAGAATGGTACGCCAGCGATAATGTTTAGAAATCGATTTCAAACTCTTCAACAGCTTCTTCCTGGCCCTCGTTTTCTGAAGGTTCATCACAGTCGATTTGGATACTTAAGTTATCGGGCTTTTCAAATTCTTCACTAGAAATATCTAAATCTTCATCAGCATAAACATCTTTCATGTACATTCCCCAAATCGGTAAGGCTAAGGTGGCTCCTTGACCGTAGGTGATGCTTGGAAATCTCACACTTCTATCCTCTCCTCCTACCCAAACGCCTGTGGCTAAGTTAGGGACCATACCTATAAACCAGCCATCACTTTGGTTTTGCGTGGTTCCTGTTTTTCCGGCGATGTCGTTTTCTAAAGCATAAGGATAGCCCGTTACTACTTTTTTATATTGTTCTGTATTTTTTAGGTAATCGTAATTAGTTCTCAGCCTCACGCCAGAGCCAAACCTGGTGACCCCTTCCAGCAATTTGATAGTGACATAAGCAGATTCTTCGCTCAGTACATCTCGACTCTGTGGCTTATGTTGGTACAAAATAGTACCGTTTTTATCTTCAATACGTTGAATGGTATAAGGTTTTACGTAAACGCCTTTATTGGCAAACGTACTGTAAGCTGAAACCATTTCGTAAACACTAATGTCTGGCGTTCCCAAGGCGATAGCTGCTACAGGAAGTATATTGGAAGTGTCTACTCCAAGTTTATCGACTAGATTGATCACACTTTCTGGTCCTGTTTTATCGATGACTCGTGCGGTTATCGTGTTGATGGATTCTGCCAAAGCTCTTTTTAAAGATTTTACGCCACCGTAATCGTCGTTACTATTACTCGGCGTCCAGTCTTTCGTGACCCCATGTTTCCCTTTTGGAATTGTGTATGGATTGTTAGGCAATTCGTAACAAGGCGAATAATGTAGTTGGTCGATAGCTGTGGCATAGACAAAAGGTTTAAAGGTAGAGCCTACTTGTCGTTTGGCTTGTTTGACGTGTTCATATTTAAAAAACTTGTAATTTACCCCACCTACCCAGGCTTTTACTTCGCCTGTTTGAGGCGTCATGGACATCATGCCTGTGTTTAAAAACGATTTGTAATAACGAATCGAGTCTCTAGGTGTCATGATTGTATCAATAGGTCCTTCCCAGGAAAACATGCGCATTTCACGTTTTTTATCGAAGCTTTCTATAATTGAATCTTCATCTATTCCCTGACGACTCATTTTCCTGTAACGGTCTGAGTTTTTGATGCCTCTTTGTATGATTTTTTCAATCTCTGATGCAGTGATCCCTCTAAAGGGAGCTGTTCTATTATTCACATTTTGAGCATCAAATTCTTTCTGAAGATTTTTAAGATGTTTTTCTACTGCGGTTTCGGCGTAAGTTTGCATTTTAGAATCTACAGTGGTGTAGATTTTCAAACCATCGCTATACATACTGTAGAGACTTCCATCAGGTTTTGGATTATCCTCAATCCAGTCTTTCATGAATTCCTGAACGTAAGCTCTAAAATAAGTGGCTATGCCGTCGTCGTGTTCTTCTGGAGAAAAGTACGTAGTAAGCGGTAAATCTTGAAGTGAATCTTTAACCTGAGTGGTTAAGAACCCGTTTTTCTCCATTTGCTTCAACACCTGATTCCTTCTTTGAAGTGAATTGGCTTTAAACTGTTCTTTCTGTGGATTGTAAAGAATAGGATTTTTGAGCATTGCTACAAGGGTAGCTGATTCTTCAATCGTAAGCTCCTTAGGTTCTTTTGAGAAATAAATCCTGGCAGCAGAACGTATTCCGACAGCCTGATAAAGAAAGTCGAACTTATTCAGGTACATTGTAATAATTTCATTTTTAGCGTACTGCTCCTCAAGCCTTACGGCGATTACCCATTCTTTTACCTTCTGTATGATACGATTGAAAGTCCCTCTCTTGTTAGGATCTGTAAACAATAATTTTGAAAGCTGTTGTGTAATCGTACTGGCACCACCGCGTTGACCAAGAAACACAGCGGCCCTTAGGGTTCCTCTGGCATCGATACCAGAATGGCTGTAAAACCGTTCATCTTCTGTTGCGACTAAGGCATTGACAAGATGGTCTGGAAGATCATCATAATCAACAGGAGTTCTATTTTCTTTAAAATACTTTCCAAGTGTTTTACCGTCAGAAGAAATGACCTCTGTGGCCAGATTGGTCTCAGGGTTTTCTAGTTCTTCAAAGCTTGGCATAGGACCTAAAGCCCCCCAGCCAGCTAATAAAAAGGTAAAAGCGATGATTAATACACCAGCTAAAAATAAGATCCAGAAGCCAAGAATATATTTCTTAAAGCCTTTTTTTGATGATTCTGTTTTACTCATAATAATTGTAAAAGTCTATTTCTTAGATGTATCGGTAGTCTCCAATTGTATGCCAAAGTCTAAGACACCCTTTAAAGTGTCAAGGGCTTTAACCTTGCCAAATTTTCGCATGGCCTGATTCACTTCGATTTTATAGTCTCCCTGTTCTGAAAAAATCACGTTGGATTTGTACCACAACTTACTTTCTTTCACACTTCCGAAGCCAGTCCCCATCAATTCTCCGCTTGGATAAGCTATCTCATACTCCAACGTATCACCAATTTGTTTTCCATTTGGAAAATGAATGGTGGAGATGAGGTAAAGGTTATCAAATGCATAATCCTGATTCAGCCTTGTGTTGAAATATAAATGGAAAGGCCTGATGGTATCTGGTGCTTCAAAGTTAAAGACTAAGGTATCTGTTTTTTTCCAGCCCTCAGACAAACTTTTATAATCAGATAAGACCACATTATCCTGGCAACCTACAACGCAAAGAATACTAGCAATAAGTACTATCAGTTTAAGATTTCGCATTATTCTTTTTGGACCTCTTGTTTTTATTAGACTTCCTTTTGTTTTTATGCTTCTTGCGTTTAGGCTTATCGAATCGGGTTAAACTATCCTGGCCAAAGTCGTTAGAAAATTCTGTTTTTTCTGGAGCGACTTCAGTAGAGAATTCTTCGAGACTGGCTACTGGATTTTTATCACGCTGAGCTTTTAAAATAACTTTTACAGCATCCGTATCCAGCTCGATCCAGTTGTTGTACTCCTTCTCGTAAGCATACCATAACTTTCCCTTAAAAATGTCTATTTTTTGGCAAACGGCTTCTCCTTTTTGGGTGACGAGTTTTTTATCCTGTCTGGGGAAATCTTTTAAAGCCTCTTGGTAGGTATCTAGCTCGTAGTTGAGACAGCATTTCAATTTTCCACATTGCCCTGCCAGTTTAAGTGGATTCAAAGACAGCTGCTGGTATCTGGCCGCAGACGTTTTTACAGTTCTGAAATCAGTAAGCCACGTAGAGCAGCACAATTCACGTCCACAGGAGCCGATGCCCCCAAGTCTTGCCGCTTCTTGTCTAAACCCGATCTGTCGCATTTCGATTCTGGTTTTAAACTCATAGGCAAATTCCTTGATCAATTGCCTAAAGTCAACGCGCTCTTCTGCTGTATAATAAAATATGGCTTTAGAGCCGTCTCCCTGAAACTCGATGTCGCTTATCTTCATCTTCAAGTTCAACCGAATAGCGATTTGTCTTGCTTTCACCTTCATGGCTTCCTCACGCTCTCGAGCCTCTTGCCAGACATCGATGTCCTTTTGTGAGGCTTTACGATAGACTTTAGGAATATCTTTGGAGAAGGGGTCGGTTTTCTTTTTCTTCATTTGAACTTTAACCAGTTCTCCAGTTAAGGTTACAATACCAATATCATGACCAGGTGAGGCCTCAGTGGCAACGATATCTCCCATAGAGAGAGTTAAGCCCTCTGTATTTCTAAAAAATTCTTTTCTACTATTTTTAAATCTAACTTCAACACAATCAAAAGCGGTTTGACCACCTGGAAGCTCTACATCCGATAACCAATCAAAAACCGTAAGTTTATTACAGCCGTCTGTTCCACATGTTCCGTTGTTCTTACAGCCCTTAGGTTGACCGTCTTTGCTGGTTGAGCAACTGCTACATCCCATAAATTCTATATATTGAAGCGCTTATACACTAAAACGCTGAGGATTAATTTTTCTTATTCTAAAAATCAAAGATACCAAATTATTACCAGAGAAATCGGTTTAGCGTTTTTGGACTTCTTCTGAATTTAATAGGGAGTCCCTTTAGATTTTTCGATCTTTGCTTCAAAAAAGAACTCACTTGAAACAACCGATTTACATCAATGGCTTTGGATCCATGTCTGCTTTAGGTCATGATCCTAAAGAGGTTTTAAAGCAATACAAAACCGCAACTAGCCATTTTTCCAAGTTGAGGTGGAATCAAAAAACAGTTCAAGCTGCTCAATTGAAAGCTTCCTCCTTAACAGAACTCGATAGTATTTCAAAAGAAAACAACAGATATAGAGACCTGGATAAGTCTGTGCTTATGGCGATGTATGCCAGTAGACTGGCTATTGCCAACTTAGACTTTAATCCTGAGTCCACAGGAATCAACCTGGGATCCTCTCGCGGAGCAACAGGCTTATTTGAGAAACATCATAAAGACTTTTTAGAAGGTAAACCCTTGTCACCACTTGCATCTCCAACCACAACTCTAGGAAATCTTTCTTCCTGGGTGGCTCAGGATATTGGCGTAGAAGGTCCTAATATCAACCATTCCATTACCTGTTCTACAGCGTTGCACGCTATGCTAAATGCCAAAGCCTGGCTAGAGGCAGGAATGAGTGATTTATTTCTAGTTGGAGGTGCCGAAGCTCCACTTACCGAGTTCACTGTGGCACAGATGCAGTCCTTAAAATTATATTCCACTTTGGACACAGGCTATCCTTGTGAAAGCCTTAAACTCGATAAGCTCAAAAATTCTTTGGTTTTAGGTGAAGGAGCGGCTATGGCTGCGATGTCCAGATCTCCGAAGAATGCTCTAGCTCAGATCACAGGATTTGGCTTTGCGACCGAACAAATCACCCATAACATATCCATATCTTCCGACGCCAAATGTTTTCAAAAGTCGATGAAAATGGCACTGGATGAAGCTGGAAGAAAAGAGGTAGACGCCGTTGTGCTTCACGCTCCCGGCACCAAAAAAGGAGATAACGCAGAGGTCAAGGCCATCCAGAATACCTTTAACACACAGCCATTGCTTACCACCAACAAATGGAAACTGGGGCATACCTTTGGGGCTTCCGGCATGCTAAGTGTAGAAATGGCCCTGCTGATGTTGAAGACAGGTGAATTTTTTGAAAATCCTTTTTACCCCTACGCTAAGCAGACGTCGGAGATCACTTCAGTAATGGTCAATGCAGTAGGATTTGGGGGGAATGCTGTGAGTATTTTACTGGAACTACCTAAATCTTCAAAAAATTAATTTGCCTCAAATAATTTTCAAAATAGCTATTACACCTACTTTTTTCTATTTTTGAATCATTAAATAAAATACCATGACAAGAAACGACTGGACCAAGGAAGAAATTTTAGAGATATACAACAAGCCATTGATGGAGCTTCTTTACGAAGCTGCCACAATTCATAGACTACACCACGACCCGAACAAAGTCCAGGTGTCTACCTTGTTGTCGATTAAGACGGGAGGTTGTCCAGAAGATTGTGGCTACTGTCCGCAGGCGGCCAGATACCATACCGATATCGAAGGCAATGATTTGATAAGTGTGTCTCAGGTCAAAGCTCAGGCACTTCGCGCAAAGTCTGCGGGAAGCTCAAGAGTGTGTATGGGAGCAGCCTGGAGAAATGTAAAGGATGGAGAAGAGTTTGATAACGTTTTGGAAATGGTGAGAACCATCAACAAACTGGACATGGAAGTTTGTTGTACGTTGGGTATGGTCACAGAAAACCAGGCCAAACGCTTGGCAGAAGCAGGATTATATGCTTACAATCATAATTTAGATTCTTCAGAAGAATATTATAAGGAAGTAATTTCAACACGAGGCTATCAGGACAGATTGGATACGATCGATAATGTAAGAAAAAGTAATGTCACGGTATGTAGTGGAGGAATTATTGGAATGGGAGAAGATATTGAAGATAGAGCTGGCATGCTGGTGGCTTTAGCTACCTTAAACCCACAGCCAGAATCCACTCCCATCAACGCACTTGTGCCTGTAGAAGGAACACCACTGGAGGAGCAGCAAAAAGTGTCTATCTGGGAAATGGTACGCATGGTAGCTACGACTAGAATAGTGATGCCAGAAACACAGGTAAGACTTTCTGCCGGGAGAACCGATATGAGTAGAGAAGGACAGGCCATGTGCTTCTTTGCTGGAGCTAATTCTATTTTTGCCGGAGATAAGCTGCTTACGACACCAAATCCAGATGTAAACGAAGACATGGAAATGTTTAAGCTATTAGGATTGGAACCTCAAAAGCCATTTGAGAAAAAGGAACAGCCACAAACGGTTTCCAAAGAAGAGTCGCAATACCAACCTCTTGGAGAGAAACCAAAATGGTCCAGACCTGGACATAAAATTGAACGTAACGAGGAGGCTAAACAAAAAGCCAAAGTGAAGGCTTAATTCTAAGTATTCAGTCAATTACCTAAGCTTCATTTTGTAACTTTCAAAATGAAGCTTACTTTTGTATGTTATGGATACCAACCAAAAACTCAATCTACAACAGGTGGAGAGGGTTAAGACGATATCTCCTGAAGCTTTTTTAGAGAATTACGTCAAGCCTCAAAAGCCAGTCGTTATAGAGCAACTTACCAAAGACTGGCCTGCCTACAAGAAGTGGTCTCTTGCTTATCTTAAGGATCTTGCCGGAGAAGTAGAAGTCCCCTTGTACGATAACAGGCCTGTATCGGCGAAGGATAAATTTAACGAACCTCATGCCAAAATGAAACTCAAGGACTACGTAGACTTGCTCAAAAAAGGCCCTACGAAGTATAGGATCTTTCTGTTTAACTTAATGAAAGAAGTCCCTGAGCTACAATCGCATGTTAAGATGCCAAATCTTGGGGTTAAGTTTTTAAAAAAACTGCCTTTTCTTTTTTTTGGAGCAGAAAATTCCTCGGTGTTTATGCATTATGACATCGACTTTGCCAATATACTTCATATTCATTTTGAGGGGAAAAAGCGCTGCATTATCTATCCACCTTCAGAGACTAAATACTTATATAAAGTCCCCAACGCTTTGATCAGTCTCAATGAAATTAACTTCAATAATCCAGATTTGGACAAGTTTCCTGCTCTACAACTGGCTAAAGGTTATGAAGCCTATTTGGAACACGGTGAAGCCTTGTATATGCCAGAAGGGTATTGGCACAATATGACGTATCTGACCCCTGGATTTTCTATGAGCTTAAGAACTTTGCCAAGAAGTCTAAAACATATTGGTAAAGCTGTTTATAACCTGACGGTCATGAGAAGTGTTGAAAATGTTATGCGAAAATTAAGCGGGGATAAGTGGATAAAACACAAAAATCAGTTGGCCTACAAACGTCAAAATAAACGAATTAAGGATCATGAATTACATCGGAAGTAGCTCGTTGATGACATCATAAATCAGTTCGTTTTCATAACCCTTATAAGCCAGATGTTGATATAGTTTTTGTCTCTTTTTGAAAGTGTCGATGTTTTTAAGACTTTTCAGTTTCAATTCGGCTAGACTTTTAAGCGTTTGTAGATAGTCTTGTTCTTCAATTTCAGATAGCGCGGCTTTCTGATTGTATGAAGAGATATTCTTCGTTTTAAGCTCTCTCAAAATCCTTATGCGGCCGTATTTTTTTATTCTGAATTTACCTCGCGCATAGCTTCTGGCAAAGCGTTCTTCGTTTAAAAAATCTTCCTCAATGAGCTTGGATAGGATGTAAGCTTTAGCATCTTCATACATGTCTAACTCATTCAGTTTCTTTTCAACTTCCTGATGGCACCTATCTTGATACACACAGTAGTTCATCACCTTCAGTAAGGCTTCATCTACAGTCAGAGATTTTTTTGTTTTGGTGTAGTCTTTGGACATGCGTCTATGCTAATTCTGCAAAGGTACAAAAACAAAAAAACCCCGTATTCGCTATGAATACGGGGTTTTATTAATTGTTGATTAATTAAACTTTTATGATGGACCCATTCTGGTCATAAAAATGATATTCAAGGTAATTGTAAGCATCACGGGGTTGAATTTTAACCCATTTTTTGAAATCAAAAAACCACTTGCTTCTTGGCGAAGGAAAACCTTTCATAAGATAGGCGGCGATAAATGGATGCGCGGTAAGCGTAATCTTTTTATCTCCTTTTTTAAGGATTTTTTGTAAATCAGCATTGATTTTGTTTACAATTACAATTGGAGCTTCAATTTCACCCTCTCCATTGGGATTTTTTTCACGAGTTTTAATGTTCATCTCTGGACGAACACGTTGTCTGGTGATTTGGATCAAACCAAATTTACTTGGAGGAAGGATTTTGTGTTTAGCTCTATCATCATTCATCTCGTTACGGAGATGATCGTAAAGTTTTTTTCGGTTGTCTGGGTTGTTCATGTCTATAAAATCGACGACAATGATACCTCCCATGTCTCTTAATCTCAACTGACGTGCGATCTCTGTTGCGCTAATCATGTTGACTTCGAGTGCTGTATCTTCTTGATTTTTTGCCTTATTACTTCTGTTTCCACTATTCACATCTATGACATGCATAGCTTCTGTATGCTCGATGACCAGATAAGCTCCTTTCTTCATAGTAACGGTTTTTCCAAAAGACGTCTTGATTTGTCTTTCAATTCCGAACTTTTCGAATATAGGAACCTTGGAATTATAGTGAGAAACAATAGATTCTTTGTCTGGGGATATTTTCCCGACGTAATCACTAATTTGATTGTAGGTCACTTCATCGTCCACACAAATGGAGGTGAAGGAGTCGTTGAACATATCTCTCAATATTGATGAAGCTTTATTAAGCTCACCCAAAACTTTTGAGGGTTGATGTGCTTTGTGGAGTTTCTTACACATATTTTCCCAGCGTTTCATCAAATTTTGAAGGTCTTTGTCTATATCAGCCACCTTTTTGCCTTCGGCAACGGTTCTGATGATGACACTGAAACCTTTGGGTTTAATACTTTTTACTAATCGCTTGAGTCTGCTTTTTTCTTCTTTGCTTTCAATTTTCTGGGAAACTGAAACGCGATCCGAAAAAGGAACTAAAACAATATAGCGGCCTGCTAAAGAAAGCTCGCTGCTTAATCTAGGGCCTTTGGTAGAAATAGGTTCTTTTACAACTTGTACCAAAACAGATTGGTTGGAGTGTAGCGTATCAGCTATGGATCCATTTTTATCGATTTCTGGCTCAAAAGGAAAATCTCTTAATGAGAAATTTTTCAATTGATTGGAAGTTGTTTTCTTAACAAACTTCAGCATAGATTTGACGTTAGGTCCAAGATCATGATAGTGTAAAAACCCATCTTTCTCATAGCCCACATTCACAAATGCAGCATTAAGACCTGGCAAAGCTTTTCTGATTTTTGCTAAAAATATATCTCCTACAGAAAAATCAAAACCTTCTGTTTCTTTATGGAGCTCTATGAGTCTTCCATCTTTTAATAAGGCAAAATCTACAGCGTCGGAACTAGAACGTACTATTAATTCCTTATTCACGCTTTTTAGATTTAGTAAGCATGTTTTTATAAAACAAACTAAAATTATACATAAGTAATTCTATTACGATGAATAAAATTACAATTAATTAATGAAGAAATTCTAAGAATAAAATTTCAATGTCAAAGAACGTATGTAATGAGAAAAAGTAGTGATACACTACTTTTTCTTGTGACGGTTAGCTCTACTTCTCTTTTTTCTTTTGTGAGTAGCTACCTTATGTCTCTTTCTTTTTTTACCGCTTGGCATAGGCTTGTATTTTATAGATTATTAAAATTTATTTTACTTCAACGTTCTGCTTAACCCCTTCTACAAATACTTTAGCAGGTTTAAATGCTGGAATATTGTGTGCTGGAATTTTGATGGTTGTGTTTTTTGAGATATTTCTACCTGTTTTTTCTGCTCTAGTTTTTACTATAAAGCTTCCAAAACCTCTTAAATACACATTATCTCCACCTTCTAAAGAATTCTTTACTTCATCCATAAAGGTTTCTACAGTAGCTTGAACTTCATTTTTCTCTAAGCCGAGTTTGTCTGAAATGTTAGCTACAATATCTGCTTTCGTCATAATTCAAAAATATTTATTCAGGATTAATCTAGATTTTTTTTGAGCTTGCAAATATAAGTAATTAATCCGCAATAATTAAACACAATGCGCTAAATAGTAGGCGGATATGAATTATACTTGCAAAAAGACCATTATGAATTTCTCAAAACCCCTTCTGGATTGGTACAGGTCAGAGCATAGAGATTTGCCCTGGAGAAAGACAAAAGACCCATATGTTATTTGGCTAAGTGAGATCATACTCCAGCAAACCCAGGTAAAACAAGGGCTGCCCTACTTCGAAAAATTCATTTCTAGATTTCCAAACGTTCATGACCTTGCTGCCGCCAGCGAAGATGAGGTCTTGAAACTGTGGCAGGGATTAGGCTATTATTCCAGAGCCAGAAATCTTCATTATACAGCTCAGTATGTTAGTAAAACCTTAAACGGGCATTTTCCAGATAATTTTAAGGACCTTAAACAATTGAAAGGCGTTGGCGATTATACGGCTGCGGCTATCGCTTCTTTTGCTTACGATGAGCCTGTGGCCGTCGTAGATGGAAACGTACAACGGGTTTTATCACGATACTTAGGCATTCAAACTCCCATCAACTCAACGGAAGGCATCAAGGAGTTCAAATATAAAGCTCAGCAGATGCTGGATGCCTCCGATCCTGCAATCTACAATCAGGCTATTATGGAGTTTGGCGCTATGCACTGCCGGCCAAAATCTCCAAAGTGCATGTTTTGTATGTTTCAAAAGGATTGTGCTGCGTTTCAGCAAGGTCTTCAAGAGGAGCTGCCAGTAAAGTTGAAAAAGACTAAAGTCAAAAAACGCTATTTCGACTACCTGGTAATGCTCGATCAGGACGGGTATACTTTAGTGCGTAAGCGAAGCGGAGCTGGCATTTGGAAAGGACTTTATGAATTTCCGCTGCTTGAGCACGAGCAGGCCCAAAAACAACCCTCCCAGGAGTTGGTTTGCGATTTGTTGAAAACTCAAAAGCTTGCTATCAATGAAATTCTGCCGTACAACGAGGTTCCAGTGGTTCACTTATTGTCGCATAGAAAAATCATGGCCAGCTTTTTTAAGGTGGTCGTCAAGGGTAAGTTAAGCGAGGTTCAACTAGCCGATAATTTTGAGGTTATCGCTCTAAACGACCTACACCAACTCGCCGTTCCGGTTCTGATTCAAAATTTTATAGAAACTGAATTTTCCACGGCATAATTCTTTTTCTTACATTTACATAAATTTACAATTATGGCAGGAACACTCAACAAAGTCATGCTTATTGGTCATACTGGCGATGAAGTAAAGATGCATTATTTTGAAGGCGGAAATTGCATTGGGCGTTTCCCTTTAGCCACCAACGAAGAGTACATCAATAAGGCTACCAACGAAAAGGTAAGCAATACCGAATGGCATAATATTGTGGTGAGAAATAAGGCTGCAGAGATATGTGAGAAATACCTTAAAAAAGGAGATAAAGTTTATATCGAAGGTCGTATCAAAACTCGTAAATGGCAAGACGACAAAGGTATGGACCGGTATTCTACAGAAATACAATGCCTGGAATTTACCTTCTTAACTCCCAAAGACGCGAGTGGATCTTCAGAGATGGGGCAAGCTCCGTCGTCGGCTCAAGCTAAGCCTTCTCCAAAACCATCTCAGGCTCCTCAGGCCATGGAAGAGGAAGAAGATGATTTACCATTTTAAATTTAAAATTTATTAAATTTTGGAACCCGGTCCCTCGAGTTACATCTTATTTTCAGTAATTGAATTTACTGATGTTTTCAAGATTTTATTTTTCTTTATTTTACTTGTTTCTTCTGCGCTGATTTCAGGTTCGGAAGTAGCTTTGTTTTCTTTAAAACCTTCAGATTTTGATGTGAAAGAAGGGAATGTGACCAATAAACAAGAACAGATCATTATCAACCTTTTGGATAAGCCCAAGAAGTTGCTGGCTACGATTCTTATCGCCAATAATTTTATCAATATTGCTATTGTTCTGCTTTACGCGTCCATCAGTGAAGTGTTTTATGGGGAAAGTTCAACTCAATTTTTTGGAATAAGCCTTAGATTTCTGATTGATGTTGGCTTGGTAACCTTCTTGATTTTGATGTTTGGTGAGATTCTACCTAAGGTGTACGCTAACAGAAATAACGTTGTGTTTGCACATTTTATGGCCGTTCCTCTTAGTATTTTGGACCGTTTACTTACGCCACTGAGTTTGCCCATGCGATCGATCACCAATTTGATTCAAACCCGATTTGGTAAACAGAAAACCAATCTGAGTGTCGACCAGCTTTCTCAGGCGCTTGAGCTTACCAGCGAAGAGGATACCTCAAAAGATGAAAAGAAAATCCTTCAGGGGATTGTGTCGTTTGGAAATACAGACACCAAGCAGGTGATGCGCCCCAGGCTGGACATATTTGCGCTGAATGATCAGCAAAGTTTCCAGGAGGTGATAGAGGGGATTCAGGAAAACGGTTATTCCAGAATTCCTGTATATGAAGATAATATCGATAATATCACAGGAATTTTATACATCAAAGACCTGCTGCCTCACCTTCACCAAAAGAAATTTGACTGGCAGTCTTTAGTGAGAGAGCCTTATTTTGTTCCTGAAAACAAGAAATTAGACGATCTTCTGGCCGATTTTCAGGAGCAAAAAAATCACTTGGCCATTGTTGTAGATGAGTATGGAGGCACCAGTGGTTTGATTTCTTTGGAAGATATTATTGAAGAAATTGTAGGGGATATTAGCGATGAGTTTGATGATGAGGATGTGATTTATTCTAAAATCAATGAGTCTACCTACGTTTTTGAAGGTAAAACTCCACTAAAGGATTTTTATAAGATCCTAAAGTTAAGGGACGATAAGATCGATGAATTAGAATCCAACAAAGGAGAAGCTGAAACTTTAGCTGGATTTGTCCTGGAATCTGCCAAAGGCTTTCCAAAAAAAGGACAATTGATCACCTTTAGCAATTTCACCTTTACCGTAGAAGCTTTGGACAGCAAACGGATTGTCCAATTAAAAGTAAAAATCAACCCCGAAGAAAATTTAGAAGAAGATGCCTAAAGCGACTTTTCTACTCTTGTTACTTCTATGGTCCTGCCAGGATACTACTCAGCCCAAACCTTCTGGCTTTCTTGCTTTAAGCTATGAGGAGCCTAGCTACACTTCTATAGATTTAGACTGTCCGTATAGTTTTGAAAAGAATGTGAAAGCAGAGGTGCAAACCCCTAATCCTAACCGACCGTGCTGGATCAATTTGGATTATCCTCAACTCAACGCTAAAATCTACCTCACTTATGCGCCAGTAGAGCAGAATCTAAGAGATTTGCTCATCGACGCGCAGAAACTTCCCGATAAGCACGCGATCAAGGCCGATATGATTGAGGTGAGCATATATGAAAATAAGGAAAAACAAAGCTTTGGTAATTTCTACGAGGTAGAAGGAGATGCTGCCTCCCAGGCCCAGTTTTACGTCACCGATAGTACTACTCATTTTCTTACCGGCTCTATTTACTTTGACGCTAAGCCCAACTATGACTCTATACTTCCGGCTGCTGCTTATATGAAATCTGAGATGAGACACCTGATGGAAACTTTGGAGTGGAAGTAAGTTTGCAGTCCTGACTGTCGCAAGTTTTTCAACCCTTTTATTTATTTTTTATTCTTGACAGTTAAATTTTGATTGATAGTTGTATCTTTTCATGGATATTTACTAGTTAGCGATCATATGAAAAAAATAAACTTTATAGTATTATTAATTTTGACAGCTTTTGCAAACGGACAAAGCTCTGATATGTTGGTTTGGAATAATGATACGCTTAATCTTTATTCAAATCCATTAGAATTAAGAGCTGATGGGGATAAATTAAATCAAATAATTTCAACTCGGATTGAAGAGCAAAAAAGTATAGAGTCAAAAGATACGATATTTGTACTGCCCTGGAGAAACTATCGAACAGAGTGGATAATAGAAAATGATAGTCTTTTCTTAACTAAGATTAGTTCTTTTTATCATAATCAGAAAACAATCGATATCGAAAAAATTCTCTCGTCTAATGAGAGACGGATTTTTGCTGAATGGCTTACTGACTCATTGATTATTTTTCAGGGTAATTGTATTGTCTGTGAATCTAATCATATAAAAAACACTTCGATTTATCCGAACGAATTAATAGTCGAATTTAGAAAAGGAATATTGATTAATAAGTCCCGATATAAAAACCAAGTTTTGAAAAAGTCTAAATTATCAAATTTAGACCCTAATGAATATCTCAATTATATTTATAGCAAAGTCAATTGGAACCATTTACGGAAAATGGATAGAACTAAGCAAGCCTTTGTAAACATTCAACCTGATAAAAATGGTAAACTAAAAAAAATTGATTGGGAATACACTTATCTGATTTCTGTCGACGACATAATAACAAATAAAAAAAACAGGTTTTTAAAAGAAGCTGTCCGAATCGCTAAAGAAATTCCCGATTGGACTGTGATTTTGAGGCACGAAAAGATTATCAATCAAGGCTTTTCGATCATATTTAGTCCTGAAATGAAAGAAAAATACGCTCGCTAGCATTTAGTATAGTCAATAGTTTTTATGAGCTAAACCCAAAGCTTCTGTATATTTAGAATCTTAAAAAATAAATGAAAACTAAGCTAAAATTTGCACGTTAAGAGCTATACTAGAGAAGTGATAAAAATTTAGTAAGACCTTTATATATCCATAAACTAAAATGTTATGTTTTTTAACCTATATCAAACTTAAAACGTATGAAAACAACCTTTAACTCCATCCTCATTCTACTGCTTCTGATCTCTTCATCTCTACTGGCGCAGACTGAAATTGTAGCAGAAGAGCTCAATCTTAAGAATGACAGTATTTTATTGCCAGGAACCCTGACCTATACAAAAAGTCAGGAGCATCAGCCATTGGTTATTTATGTGCACGGCTCTGGAAACGTCGATAGAAACGGCAACCAAGCCGGTATGGTTAAGGCCAATTATATCAAGCAATTGTCTGAAGCTTTAAACGAGAGCGGCATTGCCTTTTATAGGTATGATAAGCGAACGGCAACGAGAGAAAACCTAAAGTTTGTCATGAAAGGGATTTCCTTTTTGGACTTTGTCGAGGATTTAAAGGTTGCGATTGAACATTTTAAAGATGACACAAGATTTTCTAGTATAACTCTTATCGGTCATAGTCAGGGCAGTTTGGTGGCCATGCTGGCCATGTCAGACGATGTCGATAAATACGTGTCGCTTGCAGGTCCAGACATAAGTATTGATGAGTTCTTTACCGAGCAGTACCGACAACAACTGGGGGACTCAATTGCAGGCCTGATGACCGCCCAGTTTGACGAGTTGAGAACTACGGGCACAATAGAGCAGGTCAATCCCATGTTTGCTCAGATATTCAGCCCAACTAATCAACCATTCTTTGAGTCTTGGATGAAATATAAACCACTAGAAGAAATCCAGAACTTCGATCAGCCGACTTTAATTATCAATGGTAAAAAAGACCTGCAGGTGCAACCTGAGGAAGCTGAAGCTTTGCACCAGGCCAGGCCTGAGTCTAAACTTGTGCTTATCGATAACATGAATCACGTTTTGAAAACCATTGAAAAGGATGAAGAGAATTTAAAATCTTACGGGACACCAGATTTTCCGATCTCTGAGGAATTGGTGATTGTGCTGACTGACTTTGTAAAATCGAATTAATAAGATTGCAAAACATTTTCAAAATGCAAAATAAAATATATGAAAAACATATTTCTACTCCTGGTGGTAATGCTTTCGAGTTGCCAGAGTGATAAAAAAACAGGCGAGCTTGAACAATATTTACGCTGGGTAGGAGATATTGAAAAAACAAACAAAAGGATGAGACAGACTTCGAACTTTGTATTGGGGATGAATCAGTTTATCAATACATTCACTTTGGAGAAGGTCCTGTTTACCACGGAGAAAAACCTAAAATCTTTAGACACTTCGAGTCTAACTACAAACCAATATCAGGAGAAGAAGTAAGTACCAGATTCTCTCTTCGGTCTTGAATTTTTTGATTTACTTTTTTTGAAGTCAACCTTACTGAAAGTGCCAGGTTTCCTTATAATCTTTTTCCCCTTATTCTAATGCAATTATTTCCTTATTTATAAATGAAAAAATAAGGAAATTAGCTGGGGTATGTAGTTCAAAAAATTTAATAGAAAAGGCAAAAGATTAATAAACAGAGCAGTTAAAATCATATTTGTAAGGAACAACTATTTTTTTAAGCATAAAAATTCCGCCAAAAAGTAGTATTTTCCTATTCGAAGTTGTTCTATAAGTAATCTTAAAGCTATTGTTATGAAACTAAAACTATTTTTTTTAATTATTTTCTTATTAATTGATCATGTCGTTTCTCATGCGCAAGATTTAGAAATTGGCACTCCAGCAAACCTTACAGAATGCTTTGAGTCCCCTACTGATGGTTTTGATTTAACCCTTAACGATGAAAATGTGTTAGACGGACTTTCTTCTGATTTATACACAATTTATTATTTTGATAATCAAATCGATTCAAATAACAATCAAATAGCTAATGCGATTTCAAATCCAAGTAATTATTCAATAGGGAGCTTTGGGTTAGGACAAGTCTGGGTAAATGTAGTTGAAGACGCAGATGAAACTAATTTTGGAACTGCTACTTTTCTATTGATTAGTAATCGAGAACCAATAGCTAACAGTCCTGGGCTTTCAAGCTTATCTGGCGACTTTTATGTGAATGATTGCGATGCAGGGGACAGCTATGACTTAACTCAAAATGATGCAAATGTTATTGGATCTCAGCAAGGTAATTTTATAGTTACATATTTTGAAAACTTGAGCGATGCCAATAATAATATAAATGCAATTCAAAATCCAGAGAATTTTCCAATTGATATTGCAAACGGTCCAGTTCAGAAATTTTTCTTGGTGGCGCGTATTGAATTTGATGATGCAACAGATTGTTTTGATACTGCTATTTTTGAATTAAACACCTACCAACAACAGGAGGGAGATGTAGAAGTAGTTGATCTAGAAGTGTGTTCAGATAGTTCAGGGCTGGTGTTTGTAGATTTTGATGACGCTCTTCTGATTAATAATAGTGATCTTCCAATCATTCCAAATTTTACAGACTTTACTATAGTAGATGACGGTGGAAATACATTTACCAACATTTTTAATGATGAAAATCAGGTTTCGTTAACTACTTATAATCCTTTTACTGTAGAGGTGTCTTACGTCGTAGGATTAGACATTACTGAGTTTTCCTTTGACAATTGTATTTTTACTGAAACTTTTACGGTTTTCCCAAGCTTTACACCTCAAGTTGAAGATATAAATGACATAATAGCATGCTCGTCAGACGATGAAGAAATAACCTTTGATTTGACCCAAAATACTCCACTTGCTATCGGAAATCAGACTGGGAACTTCAATGTTTCTTACCACTTTACCTTATCTGATGCCAACGCAAATATCAATTCAGTTACCGATTCCGGGTTTGACCCATCTGCTTTTACCTTAGATAATTTTCAGGGATTCTTGTTTTTAAGAATTGAAAATGCTGACCAGCCCAATTGTTTTTCAGTTGATTTTTTCACTCTACAGGATGCTGGAAATTTAATAGCGAATACTCCACAGAATACTCAATTTTGTTCGCTTCCAGGGGAAGGCACTTTAAGTATAGATTTAACTGCCTTTGACGATGCCATCAAAGGCAGTCAAATCAATAATGATTTAGTGGTAGACTATTTTGAAAATGGAGTTCTCATCGATGATCCATCTGATTTTCTATTACAAAATGAAACAACTAGTATTACGGCTTCACTTTCTTTATTCAATATAGAAAACTGTTCAGATGAAGTTGTATTTGATGTTTTACTTTTTCAATCGCCCGAAATCCAAAATCTAAACGATCTAGAAGTCTGCTCAGATTTTGATTTGACTTCCACTTTCAATTTAACCCAAAACATTCCCGAAGCTATTGGAACACAAGATGAAACAGAAATAGGAGTTTCATTTTTCATGTCCTTAGCCGATGCAGAAAACAATCAAAATTCTTTAGAAGAACAAGGAATAGATATCACCGAGTATTCTGTATCTGACGAAACGGAAACTATTTTCATCCGGTTACAAAACCAAAGTTCTGCGAGTTGTTCTGTGGTAGGATCCTTTGAGCTCTTAAGCTTTCCAACTGAAATTAATGAAGTAGCAGATTTGGTACAATGTACAGAGGAAGGAGTAGCTTCTGCTATTTTTGATTTAACTCAAGTTGAAAATGATTTGTTTCCAGCTGAAGCAGAAGCGTCTGATTTTTCTGTTACATATTTTGATGAAAATGATATTGAAATTATCGATTCCTCAGCATATGAAATTACAAGTGCTGAAACAATTTCAGTTGAAATTACTAATCTCAATAATTCGCAATGTCTGGCTTCTACCAGTTTCAATTTGAGTTTTGATGTCACTCCCGAAATCCAAAACCTAAACGATCTAGAAGTCTGCTCAGATTTTGATTTGACTTCCACTTTCAATTTAACCCAAAACATTCCCGAAGCTATTGGAACACAAGATGAAACAGAAATAGGAGTTTCATTTTTCACGTCCTTAGCCGATGCAGAAAACAATCAAAATTCTTTAGAAGAACAAGGATTAGATATCACCGAATATTCTGTATCTAGCGAAACGGAAACTATTTTCATCCGGTTACAAAACCAAAGTTCTGCGAGTTGTTCTGTGGTAGGATCCTTTGAGCTCTTGAGCTTTCCAGTTGAAGTAAATCCAGTTGAAAATTTGTCTGAATGTCTCAATGTTGATACAGGGGTAGCCAGCTTCGACTTATCTGCCATTCCAATTTTAGTATCTGGTGGTTCCGAAAATTTAAGTGAATTGGAAGTAAAGGTGTTTAATGAAAATAACGATTTGCTGGATATTAGTCAAGTTTACGAAACCGCAAATGATGAAAGTTTATTGATTGAAGTTAGTAATTTTGTCAAGCCTGACTGTTTTGCAACAACATCTGTATTTTTGGAAGTGCTACCAGAAGGAGATGAAGCTTGCACGTTGAGTACGATTACAGAGGAAAATTTAGCTTTTAAAGTATATCCTAATCCTTTTGCAAATAGCTTAAATATTTCATCTCAACAGCCAATTACACAGGTAACTATCTTTGATATTCAAGGAAAAAAAGTTTTAGAGAAACAAGCAAATAATTTGAGGAAATTGAACTTAAATAATTTTGCATCTGGTCTTTATTTTGCTCAATTTCAAAGCGGAAAGGTCATTCTAATCCGAAAAATAATAAAACTTTAGAAATGTAAACCTAAGCTTAAAATTGAATTTTAGTGATAAACCAAGTCGTTTGTTGCGCAATTTTATTTCATCGAATTGAGAAATGATTACGGACTTATAGATACTGGAGGTGTACCCAATCGAGTCAACGGAAAGGTAAAAACAAATGCAATAAAACTTATACTAGGCTGGAATTTAGGAATATAAGTAAAGTGAATAAGGCTTTGTACTTAGGTTTCCCATAAATAATGGCTTTTTTCTTGACTGTTATGACAAATGGCTTTGCTAATTTAAGTTAGTTATTGTGAGATTTTTATAGCCTCTACTGTGGTATTCAAACGGGAATCTATATCTTGTGTATTATTTTTGGCTAAGCATTGGAAAGAAAAGGGTGTTCAATACAGATAGAAAGCAAATTGACTTATGGCAAAACATAAACGAATTAACTTAAACATAAGTCAAAGGCTAAGCGATCATCTAATTCAGGGCTTCTTAATTTTTCTAAGTGTCTTTTTTGCCTTTTGGCTTACCGAATACAGAGAGTCACAAAAAGACGCAGACACCCTCGAGATTTCTCTACAGTATATCGCTTCCGAAATGAGTTATAATCATAACAGAGTTGAGTCTATATTTGAATACCATACTCAATTGCTTTTAGAAATAGATAGTTTAAGAACAGATACGGATTCCAACTGGATGCAAATGAAAGGAAGTGATTTAGAAAATTGGAAAGGGCTACAAATACCCCTCTTACGCTCAACAGCATACCAGACATACCTTAACTCGAATATAATTGATAATGTAGAATTTGAACTGGCAAAGTCATTGACCAGGGTTTACTATGCACAATCTATTACAGAGCGCCTTGATAACTCTTTGATCGAATCTACGATAACTGATTCTGAAGGATTGATGAGTTTGCCGAGATTAAGAAATTTAGTATTGGTCTATTTATCAACTTTGCCAGAAGTAATGATGGAATATCAACGCGCTAAAAAGGATTGGCTTGATGTATACGGTTACGATATGGATATAATAAATGATGGCCTTAAAAAGGAAACGAATAGAAGGATTAATGCTAATTAAAAGTTGAGTATAAAATAGGGAAAACGGCTACTAATGTAAGCCTAATTATACTAGTGCATCGATGATATTGAGTCACTAAAACATATCTAAACATAAGCTCTTTGACCACAACAGAAGTCGTTATTATGAGCTTTTTCAAGCCTTCACAGTGAAGGTTTCTAAGAAAAGAATATATTTAAACTTATAAGAGTCTTTCTATCCCTTTATTAAAATAAATGAACAAAATATCTATATTTCTATCACTAGCTATAGTGCTTTTAAGTTGCCAAAGCGAAACAGAAAAAAATCAGCAAGAAAAATACTTGCGCTGGGTAGGAGATATTGAGAAAAACAAACAAAAAGATGAGACAGACTTTGAACTTTGTGATGGGGATGAATCAGTTTATCAATATTTCCACTTTGGAGAAGGTCCTGTTTACAACGGAGAAAAACCTAAAATCTTTACACATTTCGAATCTAAATACAAACCGATATTAGGAGATGAAGAAAGTGGCTTCATTCGAATACGGTTTATAGTCAATTGTGAGGGGCAAGCGGGTAGATTTAGAGTACTAGAGTCTGATGAAAACTACCAGGAAAAAGAATTCAACACTACAATTGTCTCTCAGCTACTTAACTTGACCAAGGAAATCGACCAGTGGGAAGTCTTCTATCGTAATGAAAAGCCAGTGGATTATTATATGTATCTCATATTTAAAGTGAAGAACGGACAGTTAATAGAAATTTTACCCTGATGAAGAATTTTATTTTGGCTTGCATTTTCTTATCTTTTTCATTCGCTTTTACGCAGAACTGCGATGCCTACAAATATCAGGGTGACACTTTAAAATATAAAGCTTGTATCAAAGCTAAAGAGAGAGCAGGACATTACCAATTTAGTATAGCTTATCAAACGGCGATGGATCAAGCCCTAGAAATTGACTCTACTTATGCTTATGCCTATTTTGGAAAATCTGTAGCATATCTTAAAAGTGGAGATTTTGTAACTTGGAAAGCTCTGATCGATAAAGCTGTGCTTTACGACCCAGAACAACACCTGTGGTATAGAGGCTGGTGCCGCTTTCAATTCTTCCGAGACTATGAGGGTGCCATCAAAGATATTGAGGAATTTGATCGGTTAATTGACGACGATATCGGGCAATCTCAAAATGGGGTTTATCATTTGAATATTGCAAAAGGTTTATGTTATAAAGGCATTGGTGAGTATTCAAAAGCCATTCAAATACTCGAAAAGCAAATTCAGATCAACGAAAAAGATAGCTATGTCGGAGCTTACGATTATTTGCATTTGGGTGTTTTATATTTCGAAACTAGGCAATTTAAAAAAGCAGTTGATACCTTCAAGAAGCAATCTGAAGCCAATGAATTGGCAGAAAATCAGTACTACTTAGCTTTAACATATCTCGAGTTAGATAAGAGAGCTCAATACAGGTCTGGTTTGGAACAAGCGAAAAAGTTGTACCTTGAAAAGAAAAGGATGTATGATTCGTATTCAACTCCAATGGATAAAATCTATCTAAAGGATATTGAAACTGAAATACAAAAGGCTGACAAAAAAATAGCTAAGTCTAACTCAACTGAATTTAATTTCAGAACAAAAGATTAGAATTTGAAAACGTTTGAAGTATTGATACTAACAGAAATAATTTAGAAAAAAACACATGAAAACAACCTTACTTCAACTTACTGGTAGGTCTTAAAGGTAAAACCAAACGTTAATAATTTATCTTCTCGTTCTTGACTTTCAATGACAATGCTTTCGAACGTATGCATGTAGTTGATTTTAAAATTTAGAAACTTCCAAATAGGTAATTCAATACCAAGATCTGCTTGCCAGCGGTAATTATTGCTTTCTTCCAGTGAAGGCTGATAGTAAAATTCATGCGTTAAAATGAGATTATCTTTAAATAAATAGTAGTTTCCATTGACCCAAATGGTAGCGCGCATCGTATTTATCTTATCTTCTCCATTATAGTCTGAAATATTGAAAGTCGTTTCACCAAATCGGGTTTGCTCGTATTCACTAGAAATCGAAGCTTTTAGCCAATCTTTCTCTTTTTCAAATAGTTGATAAGTAACCCCAGCACCTAACAGAGAACGTAAATCAATAGAGCGCCTGAAGTTAGAGCTAAAAAACCCTAAAACTAAAGGGTATAACTTTCGTTCAGGATTTAAATATAAAAAGTTCAGACTTAAGATATCTTCATCTGCCTTTTCTTTATTAAACTCCTGATAAACATAGGAGTTTTTAGTTTTGAATACCCATTTTTTTAAAGGCCTGAAACTAAAATCAGACTTTGCTCTAAAGATAAAAGTTTCAACATTACCACCTTGATAGAATCCAGTCAGGGATAGGTTGGCCTTTAAGTTTATCGTATCGCTTTCGTTGATTTGTGCAGAAATCACCAAGGGACAAAGAAGAAGGTAAAATATAAATTTAGCCATTCAAATTCATTTAGTTATTACCTGATTAAAATATCAAAATTACTCATTTACAAGACATTAAGTAAAGCTAAAGAGATAATACACCAGCTGTCTTTTTTGAACTAAGACTAAATTTCAACTTATTGATGAAGTTTTGAATACAGATTAAGATCATAAGAGAGTAGTCATTTTAGAAATTCAATGGCAGCTGCACACTTCAAAATTGATTGTTTGCGGCTTTATTTTATTAAATCCATAATAATGAAAAGCCACTTAGCTTAAGATTGTTTTACATTTAAATCAAAATTATATACCATGAAAACAGCACTACTTTGTATCAGCTTAAGCTTAGCATTTCTTACAGGATGTAAACAAGAAGACACCAAAAAGGAAGAAGACCCTAAAACGCAAGATATTGCTCAAACTAACGAAAAGGTGAATCCTGAATTCAACATCACCCCAATTTCTCACGCTACGGCAGTTTTCAACATCGACGATTCTGTGTTTTATATCGATCCTGTAGGGGGCGGAGAAGTCTTTGAAGGTCAGCCTAGCCCAGACATAATATTAGTCACCGATATTCACGGGGATCACTTCAATCTGGAAACGCTGGAAGCGGGATCAGCTTCAGATACCAAAATCATTGTGCCTCAGGCTGTAGCCGATAGGATTGAAGGTGACTTAAAAAGTAAGCTGGTCATTCTTAATAATGAAGAAACCCAAAGCTTTGGTGAATTCAACATAGAAGGGGTGGCGATGTATAACCAAGGCGATGAAGACAAAGTGTATCATACCAAAGGCAGAGGCAACGGCTATGTGATTGAAAAAGGAGAGCTGAGAGTCTATTTCTCTGGCGATACCGAAGCTGTGCCAGAGATGAGGGCTTTGCAAAACATCGATAAGGCTTTTGTCTGTATGAATTTGCCCTACACAATGGATGTAGAGGCTGCTGCAGATGGTGTGCTGGCGTTTCAGCCAGCGGAAGTCTATCCTTATCACTACCGTGGACAAAGCGGTCTTTCTGATGTAGATAAATTCAAATCCTTAATAAATGAAGGAAATTCTGATATCAAGGTAATGCAGTTGAACTGGTATCCTCAAATGGACTAAAAGATTCAATCTGAAGTCCTTCTATGCTTTCTATGGATTTCTGACTCTTAAAGTTTAACCCCATTTTATTATTTGATATCAGGGAATAAATTCACTTTTGCAAAAAATAATTGATTTTGAATCCAAATCAGCTCAAGTGGGTTTTTCTTATTGCCTTAGCCTTTTTATGGGGAAGTTCGTTTATCCTCATTAAAAAAGGGCTGGTAGGCTTTACGCCGCTTCAGTTAACTGCCTTAAGAGTTTTGATTTGCGGGATTTTTCTGGGACTCATCGGTTTTAAAAAGATCAAGCAGATTCGGAAACACCAGTGGAAGTGGATCGTTATTTCCGGTTTTATCGGCACGATGCTGCCTACCTTGTTGTTTTCTATGGCCGAGACCGAAATTGATAGTGCTATTGCTTCCATACTGAATTCAACCGTACCCTTGCTAGCTTTAATTACCGGAGTTTTGTTTTTTAGCCGACAGTTCTTCAAAAAACAATTTATCGGGGTAGTGATTGGCTTGGTAGGCTCTGTGCTTTTGATTCTGGCAGGAGCTTCGCTCAATCCCAATCAGAATTATTGGTTTGCAACCTTGCCGGTTATCGCTTCGTTGATGTACGCTTTCAATGCCAATATCTTAAAGACCTATTTGGAAGACATTTCGGCTTTAGGCATTGCGACCGGTTCGTTTTTGGTCCTGATCCCTTTTGCCCTTGGAATTTTGGGAGTGACCGGCTTTTTTGAAGCCGATTTTTTAGCACAGGAAGCAGTGCAAACTTCGTTGTTGTATGTCGCTATCTTAGCATTACTCGGTACAGCCTTGGCCAAAATTATCTTCAATCGGCTTATTCAATTGTCTAACCCCGTGTTTTCCACCTCTGTGACTTATTTAATTCCCGTAGTTGCTTTGTTCTGGGGGTATTTAGATGGCGAAGAATTTAACCTGTTCCAATTAGCTGCTGGAAGTGTGATTTTACTGGGAGTGTATATTTCTAATCGGAAGAAGAAAGAGAAAAAGCCTAAGACCAAACCGGTAGAGGCTTAGATAACAGTCTCGATTATCTCCATTGACGCGGATATGTCGGATTAACTATTTTCATTTTAACAGTGCTGGCTGTTAAACTTACATGATGTTGGTAAGTAGCTATGATCTATTCTTAAGTTGCGATTAAAAATTATATTTATCTTTTAGAAAGTCTTCTAACACTTATTAGTGATTTTTCTCCTAAAGATTTCGCTAAACTCAGTACACTTTTACGACTTCTATGTTTTATAAATAGTTGATTTAACGATATATCCTGAGAAGAACCAGTTGGAGAGGCAATGGTTTTGTTATGAAAGCAAAAAGTGAGTGTTCCATTTTTCTTTTTGAGATATCATGGCTTATAACCTCGTGGTTTTGAGGTAAGAGGAAAATAAGCAAAGAAAGCATTTCCAAAGGGCATGTAGCATTCTGAAATGCCTTATTTCCTCTAACTACAAGAGTTGTTATATGACCTTGTAAACTCATCCATAATAAAGCGGCTCGATCTAGATGAGATTCATGGATAAACGGCAACGACTTTACAACGGTTTTAGCTTTACTAATTTGATTCAAATGGGTTCTACTTAATTTAAGTTTAATGGCATAAGTAATTTCACGTTTACTTGAGCTTGTTACCGCGAGTGCCTTCAATAATTGCAATTGTATTCCTTTGAACTTGTCTTTGGTAGTGTTTAAAGTTCCCAAGTCTAGTATTCCACCAGGTAGTTTTCCTAACTTCTCCATAAAACTTGTAACAGGTTATGAAACCGCTGTGTTTCCTAAAATGCTATCTTTTAAAATATCAGGAAGATCGCTGATAAAGGACATGATCTTAGCCACTGGCAGCTTGTTTATCTCGATCCTAAGCTCATCTTCCTTGTAGGGTAGTTGCCAGTCCATGGTTTGAAGTCTAGAATCATTATTATCTTTATCCCAAAAAATCAGATTCGCTTGGTCAGTATTTCCACCATGTTCTCCTATATCGATGGCCCAAACAATCCCGTCTATCCATCCAGAAACTCCCGCATTGAAAAAGTTTGTTTTAATCAACGTCATTTCCTCGGTTATATTGAATGGCGCTGTCTTATCAATTTTATTTTTAAAGGATTTTATGAAAGGTAATGGGATAAGATCAACAATATCGAGATAGGGCTGAGCTTGAGGATTGTGGGTGTGACCTAAACAATGTAGATGTGAGCCTTCACCTGCCTTTTTATTAATTTTTATTGTTGACCCTAACAGAGCAGTCAGGGTCTCAGAGTACATGATACTGTCGACTAAGGACCGATCTCGATCGCTTTGATGTTCAATAGCATCTGCTTTTCTTTTAGAAGTGTTTTTAGTTGGCCAGTTATCAAACGCAAAGGTCTCAGCCAGCGAAGCGTTGAAGTTGTACATTGCAGAACCTTGTCTAAATATACCCCCTTAGATCCTGAATGATGTCGTCAATCATATCTAAAGGTGTTCCGATCGCACTCACGATAAGTTTCCTGATTAGGTTGTTACGATCACAATTCCAGAAGTCTCAGTGGTGCCCGTGTGTAACTATCATGGGAGCTCTCTCTGTATAAGGCGCTGAATCTAATCCAAATCTCAAGTCTGTAATTCCTGCCTGCATGGTTTTTACACCTTTGATGATGATGAAATCATAAATTTCAAAAGTGTTACCGAAGAAGTCATTTAATACTTTGCGAGTATCCACATCTCGGGATAGAAATCATGATTTCCATAGGTACGAAAATATCTTCCTTTTTTATGAAGCTTTTTGAGCAAACCGTATACTTTGGGATAGGTTTCTAATATTCCTCTCAGTTTCTCTATTGGTCTTTTGGAAAAATCATTATGAAACCAAAGCTCCTCGCAGCCTCCTTCTTCGATTGCGATTATTCATTACAATCAACATACTCTAACACCCTTAGGTATAAAGAAGCATTTTAGGACAAATGATCCACAGATCCACGTTTGAAAATTGGTCTTCGGTTAGCACGATCATCTCGGTGAATATCACTAATTATTAAATACTTATGCTTAATTTTTTCAACAACAATAGAGCCCTGTCGTTCTTTTACAATAGATTGAGGTAATCGTTTGACTTTATATCCTGAGTTTTTACTTTCGATGTTTTTACCGATAAGGTCGATAAAAAATCAGTATATTTCGTTATTCCCTTGAGATCCATTGCACAATGCAGAGTTGCAATTATGACCAAAATGACTCCTACAGGTAAAAACCTAGCAAGTTGTAATAATACCCATTTAAAATCTCGATCTGTTCTTGCTCTTCCAATGAACCTGTTTAAAAATTGCATAAAAAACTGTTCCTGAACGTGAAAACCAGTTCTGATAGGAATAATCGGCTTAATTAACTTTTCGAGGGCGGGCATAGATTGAAGGCTTTTTTTACCTTCTTTATAAATAGTGAGCCCAGGTAAGACATTATTTATTAAAAGAGCTACCCCCCACATTCTTCTAGTCAATCTAAAACTTTTTTGCTCTGTAAGAAAAGCAAGGGAAGATGACGATCTTTGAGTGAGTCCAATTTCTTGCACTGTTAATACATCAGTACGATCTTCTTTAAGCAATAAATCGATGACCTTATCAGCTACTAATTTTGCAGCTGAACTCGATTTATTAATTGCTGAAATAAAAATAGGAGTCAAAAGTTTATTTGCTCTATCTAATATGATTTGTCTGCTATTAGTCTAATGTTCAAATACGATCGATACTAATCGTTGTATTTTACTGGAATTATTAAAAACTTCATGGAGAAGTAGATTTATAATGTTCTCAAAATTGAAAATGTTAAGGGAATTACTAAGTCTACTAAGTAGATCAATAAGAATACCTCTTTTCTGTATAGTATTTCCAAAGTTTCTTAATATCAGCCGTAAGTCATTCCTTTTTCCTTTGCCCTGATATTCTAAAATGATTTTGATAAAAATATCTACAGTTTCAGCCTTCGAAACTTTAGGGCTAGATAAAACGACACTTAAAGCATCGATTAAGGCTTACTTTGTATTTGAATTAATGCCCTCCAAGCCCTTTTGCACATCTGAAGCCTTGTCTTGGGCTTTTCCTATTATTTTCTTTAATCTTTTAAAAGGCATAAGTCATAATTTTTTTGGAACTTTTTAATGTTTGAAACAAATCAGAAGACTTTAAAAATTTGTTTTAAAGAAATGCAAGTGGGCTTTCTTCTGATTTGCTACCTGAAGCTAGAACATTTATAGATCTGCTAATAATAGGAATTGGTCTGCCATTTATAATTAATTGTAGACCCTTAGTAGCCATGTTGAATTTATCCGTACTACTTAAATCCTTTATCTTATCAGAGATCAATGAAATTTCCCTTACTTTGCTTAGAGGAATAATTCTTCCTGGATAGGCAAAAAAATGAAACCTGGCATCTCTTTCGGTACGTCCTTCACTACTTAAACCTCCACGCCTTGTTATTTTACCTGTGGGAGTTGGGAAGACGTCGTCTTTCCCGTCTGAAAAACCTTTTATGAAAGGCAGTAGGTGATTTAATTTCATGGTCCAAGAATTTGATTTCGTTTTTAATTGAATGTTTAATAAGTAGTAAGGGAAAGGTCCAGATGATCCAGCTTTTATTGTACCTCTCAATTCTATGGATGCCACCGTATTTGTAGCAAAAACTTGCCTAATTGATACATCCGAAGTAAACCCCAATTTCTCAAAACTTCTTTTTAATGATCTTTCTGAAAAATTTTCTTGAACAGATATGGATCCTGCAAAATCTCTAAAGGTAGCTCTGGCTATACCCGCTACCGATCTAGCAGAACTACTATTAGGATGAAATAATGAGGCCATGTAACACTTTGCACGATTTTGAAGATTTTTTGCGTAAATAATATTACTCGCGGCTCTCCTTTCATCTACCACCTCATCTTTCAAATCGATGACTTCTAAAAGTGAAATTACATCCCATTTCATTAAGGCTATTAAAAATTTAGCCAGTGGTCGTCGATTCAGGTGTTTAATATCCCAAACAAGACTCTTTGATGCAAATGAGGCTCTATTTTCAGTATGTAGACTAGGAACGAAAAATGCTCCTTTGTTACCTGCTTTTAGGTCAGAAAGATTAAATTCATCAATGGCCTTTTGATAAGCAGCGGTTGAAAGAGACATAAAGTAATGGCATGTTCGTACACCATTTCTGTATTGTCTGGCAAAATTTTGATCTTCTCTAGCAACTAGCTCAATAACATCTATTATTGATTTAAGAGAATCTACAGAGAGTACAAAATGGTATCCAAAACTGATGAGTTGAGCATTCGGAAATTTTCGCCGGGCATCTTGCAGAAGGCGGGTCAAACCTAATTCACAATGAGTTCTAACCAATCTCGCAATTCTAGAAAGACCAGCTTTCTTACCCGTTACTAAATCAAATGCACCAATATCATTAATACCTCCATTGAGAAAAACTACCTCCATATCTGGAAATGTTAATTCTAATGAGGATGAATCTATGGGAGTATTTTTTGGAATATTCAGTCCGTAAGCATTTACCTGTCTAGTAATGCTTGGAGAGGAGCTGCTTATTTCTCCGTAGTCGGGTAGCTCTGTAGTATTCACATGATCTTTAGAATTATCACTTATAGTGACTTTAGCTCCAGACTGTGCGTAGTTATCGTACGGACTGAAATCCAGTCCAAAAACTGATTTAGCGATCAAGGTGGTAAACTTATTTTTGTGTTTGATTCCCTGGCCCCACATGACTGAGTCACCGAAAGCGGCAACCTTAGATTGTGTAAACTGTCCCATATCTATTATCTTTTTAGCTGTGCAATTTCTCTACGCAATTCTTGAATAATCTGCTTAAGGCTACCTATTTCATCTAACTGTAGGTCTTTACATCTGATATTTCCACTAACGCCTTCAAGGATGATTTTTTCATTTCCTTTACCATCACTAAACTTCATTAGACCTGGATTAGATGGCTCTGCACTGGAACCTTTTCCTAATTCAATTGTTTTAGCTGTTATGGATTTTGTCCATATTGTTTGTAAATGAGCTCTTCTACCTGTGATGCTCCCACCTCTGATACGGACTGAATTTTTATCGTCACTTATGACTAATCCATTTAGATCAAAATTTAATTTATCTCGATCTGCTATGAAATCTGTACCTGCTTTTAATTGATTTCCTACGTCAAGATTGTTTTCTACTTGGAGATCCCCTTGAGTGATTGATAAGTCACCTCCAGTGACTTGAACTGATTTTTCCTGTAGTAAGATGTCTGTTGCCATAATATAAAATTTAAAGGTTTATTGTATTAAGAATTAATTCTTTATCTGTTCCGCTTATAATTTCATTCTTGTACTGTTGATCTGTTTCGTGACCTCTACCTAAGAGAAGAATAATGTCTTTTTTATGAGATAATGAAAGTGCCTTTTGAATAGCCAAGGATCGATTTGGTATTTCATGTGCGTTTGGGCATTTGTTTAAAATAGCTTTTCTTATCGCAGCTGGATCTTCATTTCTAGGATTGTCATCAGTTACTATCGCAATGTCAGCATAGGTATTCAATAGAATACCTAGGACATCTCTTTTTTGTTTATCACGCTCTCCACCAGCACCAGTTACTACTATAATCCGACCTGAATTTTTACTTTTCAAAGTGTTCAATACCATTTTCACAGCAGCTGTATTATGAGCATAATCAATGATTATGAGTCTGTCATTATACTCAATGAGATTTAACCTTCCTTCCGGTATCCTGATAAATTCCTTTTCGTTGCCTAAAGTATACCCGGTCGCTCTGAAAGCTAAAAGAGCTAGGGCAAGATTATGCTCATTAAATAATCTTGGCCCGTTTAGTACTAAAGGCTTTTCACTTATTTCAAAGATTGTTTTGGAGAAGCTTACTTCTCTAATGCTATCAAATAATGAGATTGAAGAATCATATCGTTTTGTGATTTTTTCAGATTTTTCTAACTCATCAAAAAGGCTCATAGTTTCTTCTTGATCGTTAATAATTGCTGTACCTCTATTGGTAAGATAAGAGTTGAATAGCTTGAACTTGCTCTTACAGTAAGCTGTATACGAACCGTGAAGTTCTATATGATCTTTTGAAAGGTTTGTCAAAACAGCAATATCAACTTCCCACTCATCATAGTATCCAGATGCTAAGCCCGAGCTGAATGTTTCCCATATCAGTATATTCAAGCATCCACCATCAGAAATTAAACAAATGAGCTCATTTCTTCCTTCAACGCCATAATAACAATCGGGTATATTTAATTTTTTTCCATTAGTATATGCCCCTGTAGAATCATATCTCCCACAGGTTATGTTATTGTTTAGACAGAATTGCTCTAAAAAATAACATGTACTAGTTTTACCGTTTGTTCCCGTTACAGCAATAATTTGCATTGCAATCAATTGATTTTAAATTAATTGACTCAAAGCTAAGCTATGTGGAACCAGGTGATTTTACTTTTTGTAACCAATTCTTGACTACAGGTAACATTAACTGTAAAAGTGTGTTTTACAATGATTTAATCATATTTGTTTAAATTTTTTAGAAATGTCATTTTCTGATAGAAACAGATTGCTGTAGCTTAAATGGATTTATATTCCGAGGGATTTTTACCAAATTCTTTTTTGAAAGCTCTTGAGAAACTACTTAGTTCTGAGTAGCCTACTTTATATGCTACTTCTGAAATGTCAAAAGTTGACTCTTGTATCAATCTTATTGATAGCCTTAACCGCTCTTTGCGAATAAACTCTGAAGCACTGGAGCCAGTTAGTTGCTTCAATTTTCGGTGTAAATGCATACGGCTTATTCCGATGTTTGAAGCAAGAATTGATGTGTTAAATTCTGGATTAGAAATATTTAACCTAACAATTTCAACTAATTTTTTCCAGAATGATAGTTCATTTTCATGAATATTGTTGACTTTGTTACCATCTTGATTATTGCGTAAATATTTAGAAAAAAGTAATCTACGTTGTTGAACTAAATTTTGAATCAATGATTCTAATTCAAAAAAGTTGAATGGTTTAGATATAAAAGCATCCACTCCAGATTTATAACTTATTATTTTATCTTCCATTTCATTTCTCGCAGTAAGTATTATGATTGGAATATGACAAGTTAAGACGTTCGATTTAATGATATTACAAACTGAAATCCCATTAAGATTAGGCATCATCCAATCTGTGATAATTAAGTCAGGTCCAATGTCCTTTGCTAATTTAATTCCTTTCTTTCCATTTGGTGCGGTTAGTATTTTGTGTTTAGTTTTTAATATTTCTTCTAAATATTCACGCATGTCTCTGTGGTCTTCGATAACCAGAATCGTGAGATCTACGCATTCTTTTATAATTGGTGGCAAATTGGCATCAGCGTTTTCAAAACCATACTTATTTTCTCGTTGAATTTCTATCGGCATTACTTGTTCTAAAGGCAATTGCACTTCAAAACAGGTCCCTTTACCAATCTCGCTTGTTAAATTGATTTTTCCGCCATGTAGAATCACCATTTCTTTTACGAGGGCTAAACCTAAGCCAGTTCCAGAAACCTTGGACTCATTCTGAGGCGATCTGTAAAAGCGTTGAAAAACTTTCTCTTGTTCTGCTAATGCTATGCCTGGACCGGTATCTGTTACGGTTACCAATAAACAATCATCCCCACGATCAATTTCTACGAGTATCTGATCTCCACTTTTACTATACTTGATAGAATTGCTCACAAGATTTCTTACGATCCTTTCCAATATGTTGGGATCATAAATTGCTCTAAATCTTTTGCAATTTATTTCTAGAGTAAGATGAATGTTGAGATCAGAGGCTTGTAGCGAAAAATTAGAAATTATTGATTCTATCTCTATTATTGGATTTCCTAATTTTTTGACAAGGGTGTATTGAGCAGATGATAATCTACTCAATGCTAGAATATCTTCTATTAATCTGTGAAGATCATTAACGTTTTGGTAGACTAATCCTAATCTATGTGATGAAAGGGATTCTTTTTTTTGTACTGAACGCTCTATAGGAGATTTAATTAACGTCAGAGGTGTTTTTAATTCATGAGAAATGTTCTGAAAAAGATGTGATTTAGCCTCATTTAATTGAACAAGACTTTGTTTTTTTAATTTTTCTGATTTCAATAATAATCTAGTAAGAGTATTTGCCTTTTCTTGTTTTTTGTTATTATAACTAACTAATCCAGAGAAAATTATTATTTGAATACCACATACCTTTAGAAAGACCGTATAATCTTTTAATATTAAAGCGAATACATTACCCAATAATAGAATGAAACTTCCAATTAATATCGTTCCCGTCAAACGGTCAGGCTTTCTAAAAAGAATGAGAAACAAAAGAATAAGTGACGAGATGGTGAAAAGTACTCTAAAACCATCCATTAGAAAATTTCTATATACGAAATATGGAAAAAAAAACATCTGAATCGAATAAATAAATACAAATAAAATGCAGCTGCTAATAATAAATTGAGCAAACTTTTTCAACTGTTTGAAATTGGCTTCAAAATCCAGAAAATAATAAATAAAGTATAAATAAAGCCCCATACTTAGAATATGGGTAATTTGATTAACATAATAATATAAAGAAGGATAAGTCTTGTTATAAAATTCTAGAAAGTACGGTAAACGGTTAGAATAGTAAATTGTAACTAACGTGAGATATAAAAAATAAATGAAAAAACTTTTATCATTTGTGATAAAATAGGCTACCATAAAAAGAATTGCAGATATAAATATTATTCCTAAATAAAATAGATTGTTTTTAGTTTCAATAATTTCATTTAGTAAATCTAATTCAAGAATTGATGCGTCTGAGGTAATCATGATTCTTGGGCTAAAAAATGGTCCTGCTTTTGCCCAAGCGGTTCTGGGATTTATTCTAAAATAAAAATGCTGACTTATGTCTATTGAATCAGTTTTTATTTTAATAATGTTTTTGTCTGAGATTGTCTTGACCTTTCCGCTAGTGTGTCTTAAGGTGCCTAACACCTCAAATTCATATCCGTTATATGACGGAATAAATATTTCAACATCATCTTGATTAAAAAAGTCTAAAATTAGATAGTGATTCGATATTAATTTATCTAGTTTAAATCTATACCAGTATGCACCTTTGCCACGTTCAAGAATATGTGATCTACCTGATAAGTCTATATTATTATTGAAGTTTTTTTCTTGAATCTCGTTAAAATCAAAAGAACGCTCTGTATCTTGGACAAATGATAAGTGGCCTTGTAACGAACTCCAGGTATCAGTTTTCTGAAACTTGAAATTGTGTGTAGATGCTTCATTTATAGAAAAAATGCAAAAAAAATTAAGTGATACAAAAAAAATAAAAGTTCTCAAAAAAAGCATAATATTTAAATCTAAAAAAGTAGCTTATTATCACTTTTAAATATAAATCAAAATTGGAAAGAAAATTTAATTTTTACTATCCAACCTGATTATCATTCTATTTCTTTCTTGCTAACCTAAAAACTTTACTTTTATTCCCGTAGTTGCTTTATTCTGGGGGTATTTAGATGGCGAAGAATTTAACCTGTTCCAATTAGCTGCTGGCAGTGTGATTTTACTGGGAGTGTATATTTCTAATCGGAAGAAGAAAGCAAAAAAGACTAAAACCGAGTCGGTAGAAGCCTAGGAATTAATTTCTTCATGTATTTTAATCACTCGTATTGAACATATATGGTTGTAATTATATCTTTATCTCACCTTTTTTAAAAGCTCCGTTATATAACTATTCTTAGGGTCATATTTAAGAGTGAGCTGAGCTAATTTTTTTGATATTTCAATTTCATTTAGATAGAATGTACATTCTGTCATATATTCTAATACTTGATTATAAACAGGCTTTCCAATGTAGTCAACTATACTTAGTTGAAATTTAATTAATAAGTCAATTGCAGACTCATAATCTTGATGATCTAAATACAAAGTTGCTAATTTCCAATAAGACTCTCTGTGCCAGACGTCAATTTTTAATTCATTAGATTGTTCATTGTACTTTGTATTTAATTGATCGACTAATCGTTTATAAACTTCGAAAGCCTTTGCTTTTGAACCGTCAATGTTATATAAAGCTCTTGCATAATTTTCAGCAATGAACAGATTCTCAGGCTCACTTTCATAAGCATCTTCTAATATGAAAGCAGCTTTCAAATAATCCCTCTGTGCATAAAGAGCTTGCGACTCTTTGATTTCAGAATTAAATTTTTTTGATAAAACATCAGGTAACTTTTGAATTGTACCAATTTTATCTCCCACCTCAATTTCTGCCCTAGAGATTGTTGAATTTATATGAAAAAAATCTATTGAAGTAGTTTCTTTACTAATGATACAATGGTCATTGATGAATACATATTTTTGGCTAAATGCATTCATAGTAATTAATAGAAACAGGATTATTATAACCATATAATTATTTGTAGTTTAAATTACTTACAACTAAATAATATGCTCATGTAAGTCGGCAGACTTATTGAGTATATTTTGAGTTATGTTTCTGAAAACAAGTACTTTAAAATATTAAAAGTGTAAATTATTTACATTTATGTTGTTTACGTTAATTATTTACATATTTTTGTAATGAAGAAAGACCCGCCTGTTCCACCAGCCGGGTCTTGTAAAAGTTTTATTTCCTTAAGAGCAGCCTAAGCTCTCGAAGTAACAAAACAAATGATAAATTGAGCACTATTAACTCTATCATAATTGTTATTTTTAGGGAATTAATTTCACAAAAAAGTCAAAGTCGCAAGCTTTGACTTTTTTATTTTGACGTTTTCAAGCCCTTTTCGTCACGTCACTGCAATATACAGTACCGAAGTTGTCAAAGATAACCAATCTATTAAAGCACTACAAAATTGTTAAAAATAACGTGATTTTTATGATGCGCACTTCAAAGATAAGTTAAAGCAAAAGTGTAATGAGATTTTATCAAAAAAGATTTATTTTAAGTATTCCACATATAAACCGGTATATCTCTTCTAAATTGTGGAAAACTAAATAGTGAAAAGATTTATTTTCTAGGTGCATGTAATTTTCAACACATCAATTTTATATCTATAACAATACCTCATAAAGTTTTTACCGTTAGATTTATTATCATTAGTTAATGCCATAGATTATGCAAAACTACTTTATCACACAGCATTTCCCAGTCTCAAATCATGTGCATAAGTTTTTAACCACTATGCATGGATCCGATCACATCCAGTTATCCAGAAATCATTTTATTGGAATCATCATTTTAAATCTACATTCCAAAGCTTTCTCCAGACCAGCCAAGCGTAAGAAAACGCTCACTAAGCTTTTTAAAGTAGACATCAGTGAGTTTTACTTTTCCCAGAACGGTCTTCATCTGAATCCAGATCACGCCATTATCTTTAATGACACCATCGATGGGATGTTTCGGGATGAAGTTTATAAAAATACCCTTATTCGAAAAATAAAAGATGAGCACAACGGTCCTTGCATATGGCTTGTGGCGATGATTTGCAAACAAGCTTTTCAGTTAAGGATTAATTTTTCTAAAAATACAATAAATTTTGATTCAACCTAAACCCCAGCCATAAGCTATATGCAGTGTTCTCCCCCTGTAGCGACACGTCTGAGTGAATTCTTTTCAGAGTGATTTTTAACTTTTTATATTTTGAATATTCAATTTCGAGTTAGAATTAATTAGAGCTTTTTAATTTCAGCACAATTCTCAGCGTTAGAGTAGATACAGCGTGTATTGGATTCAGCAGCAGAGTAGAAGTCAGGGTGAGTTTAATTTTATCTTATCAGCTATTAAATCAACTTGAAATTTAGCCGGCACTTCGAGAGGAACGACGCAAAAAATTGAAGTCTCTGAATGAATTTCAGTAGGAAATTTGTTCAGAGCTATAAAGGGCAACGGTCTGTGTATGGTGCGTATCCCGGAGGGTATGCACTATAAACTTTGTTGGGCGTTCGTTTTTTATTTTTTTATTTTCGGTGTCATCTCGATTGCTGTTGTAAATATTGTCAATTCACCAATTGATTGCACTTTCTTAAAACCTTTACCAAAATCTCTTGACCTTCCATCAAAAACAACAAGAAAGCCAACTCTGGTGTCAGTATTATTTAAATAATGAACAAGCTGATCTTCTCCAGATATAGCATAGCTTGAAGAGTATCCGCTTCCGCCACATATTTTTAGTTCTACCACAATTTTCAAACCTCCCCTCAAAAGCAAGTAAAGGTCAATTTTTCCAGCACCAGCAGCCCTTTCTTGAATGATTTCAATCGACTCTTTTCCGTATTTCATTTCAAGTGCTGTGATCAAAAATTGCTTTCCTTTTTCTTCCGGTTTAGATTCCCATTTATATTTTCCTGAATCATTTTTCCAAAAATGCATTCTTGAATTTGAAGAAATTGATTTAGAAAATTCTTCAAGTGTAGCTTTAAAGGACTCTAATGAAATCGGAATAATGGTCTTTTTTGATTCAGTTTGTAAAGGCTCCAACTTTATGCCTTTGTCTTTTGATAGGCAATAATTGATATATTTAGAAATATCTACACCATCAAGATCATTTGAGACTTTTCTGAAATTTGTAAATGCTTCTTGATATTTTCCAAGCTCAAAATAGGAACGTCCCAAAGCATAGGACAGGGTTGATGATTCTCCTAATTTGTCAATTCGCTTTTGAAAAAAGTCAAGTGACTTATCCCACATTTTGTTTTGCCATAAAACGGCACCACAGTTTTGAATTGACAAAAAATAAAAAGGATTGTAGTTAAGACTGAGCTCATAATTTTTAACAGCTTCTTTCACTTCACCTTCATTTCGATATACTTCAGCAGTTGTGAAATAGAAAATGGCATGGTGATGATTGTAAAAGTCTTTGTCATTTAATAATAACTTTGCTTTATCCAGCCAATCAAGTTTTTCTTCAAAAAAAATTGAGTCTGAAATAGAGTTAAAAATGTATGCAGAAAACTTAAACAATTGAAAATCAGATTTCTCTATTTCTTCTATTAATTCTGGATTGATGAACTTTTCCTTGTCCATACTTTCCTGAATTTGAGTTTGTAGTTCAAATTCATTTTCAGAAATATTAGGGGTTAAAACAGCAAGCTTCTCTGAGTGATATTTTGCTCTTTTTGTTTTTTTTAATTTCTCACACAAACTTTTTGCAACTGAATGACTTGAATAAAGCTCATATTCATTGCCAATTAAGTTTTTTCGAAGCTCACAAGCTTTTTCTATACTGTCTAAAGCTTCTTTTTCCTTATTGATACTAAGCAGATAACCTGCCTTTTTATGATGTAATCCTGCCGAGAATTCTCGGTCTAAAATATTCTCTCCGTCATATAGCTGAAGAGCAGTATCAATTACTTCTAATGATTTTTTAGGATTATCTTTTTCATAAAGTGTCGAAACATGGACTAAGTCCTTTATGGTCTCGTTTTTCTTCCCAACCTCTAAAAATTTATCTGCAGATAAATTATGGTATTGAATAATATCCTCTAATGGTGCAGATATTTTTGCGAGACCGCGGTAGGCATATGCAATATCAATATTTGATGTGTTGACATCTTTAATTACTCTCTTGTAGATGTTATTTGCAACATTTATTTTTCCATTTTGAGCAGCTGAATTTCCTTTCGATAAAAAAATGCTCTGTTGTAATTTAGCATCAATTGATTCTCCAAATTCGGATAGAAATGAATCTATTTCCTTTTCGATTTTTCCAAAAGAAGCTTCTTTTGAAGCAACGGCTATTATTGTGAGTAGAAAATCTTTTCTCTGTTCTTTGTTTAATTTCCCAATATCAAGTTTTAATAGAGCATCCAAGAATTTCGTTTGAGTAAACTGTAAAGTCCATTTATTTTTTTCTATCAACTTATAAGCTTCAACATGATTGCCTTTTTCAACAACAGATTTAAAACTTGATATCCAGTCAGTAAGCCCAGTGGAAAATAGGTTTTTTAAGCTATTTGATATTTTTAAGTTGATGTCATCAATTTCTGAGTTTCTATCTCCATCAGTTATTTCACCCACAGTCTTATTAGAATTTAGATCTATTTGAAATTGTATTGATGTCGTTTTTTTCTTACTCATGAATTTGAGGATCGATGTTTTTTAATGACGCCCAACGGTCCTTGCATATGTCTTGTGGCGATGATTTGCAAACAAGTTTTTCAGTTAATGATTAATTTTTCTAAAAATACAATAATGTCTCATACTGAAATAGGTTGACCATTTTTTTGGTTTTTCTATTTTCTTATTGGTTGACTAATATCGGTATTTTTCTGTATTGTTTATAATTATGGTTT
>JGI11876J12873_1000013_pt1 | contig 91685 bp, 78 predicted proteins | sample ElkSloMetagenome_4_FD_12873 | JGI IMG/M metagenome (IMG submission 12873) | reverse complement strand
AATAAAAAAGATAAATAGTAAAATTTAAAAATCTGGCTTGTGCTCAATCCGAAAAATAATCGCTAATATGCACACTACAAACCATATATAAAACCGTTGCACACAAGCTCTGAAAAGCCAACTGCACAGTCAAGCACATTTTATTTTTTCGTGCCTCAAAAATAAAAAGAGCTTGCCTTTTTCCATCGCTCACGTAAATTGAATGATAATTTTTATACTCATTTAGTGAGTATTTTGTAAATGTTCTTTACATTAGTTGACTGAATTAAAAAAATTCAAAATGAACCGAATAAAAGAGGTTTTAGAACAGAAAGGAATAAAGCAAATTTGGTTGGCTGAACAATTAGGAAAGAGCTATAATATGGTACATTCTTACGCTCAAAATAAGAGACAGCCAAGTTTAGAAGATTTATACAAGATTGCGGAAATCTTAAATGTAGAGGTCAAAGAATTATTAATTGAAAGAACAGATTTAAAATAATGGCAATAAAAAAAGAACCAAAAGACGGATATATTTTTGACTACATATCAGGTATTGAAGTAAAAGCTACACCAGAAGAAATTGATGCAGTTCAAGTTTATTCACAAATCCTTGTTGAAGATTATGGCTATCCAAAAGAACACATTCAAACTCATCCACAGCACAGAGTAAAAGTCAGACCTTCAGATACAAAAAAAGAATATCCAGTTGACATTGCTGTCTTTCCAAATAGCAAAAAAGAAGAAAACGATATTAGTATAATAATTGAGTGCAAAAAAAAGAATAGAAAAGACGGAAAAACTCAATTACAAGATTATTTAAGGTTTTCTCGTTCGCCAATTGGAGTTTGGTTTAATGGAGAAGAAAGACTTTTTATCAAAAAAATAGAAAAAGATGGAAAGATTTTATTTGAAGATATACCAAACATTCCAAAATATGGACAAAGACTTGAAGATGTTGGTAAATTCAAAAGAAAGGACTTAAAACCTGCAACAAATTTAAAAAACGTTTTCAAAGCAATGCGAAATTATCTTGCAGGAAACGTAGTTGGAGCAACAAGAGACGAAGTTTTTGCACAACAGTTAATTAATTTAATTTTCTGTAAAATTTATGATGAAAAATTTACCAAACCAGATGAGATGGTAACTTTTCGTGCAGGTATTGATGAAGAGCCAAAAGACATAGAAAAACGAATTATAGAGTTATTCGCAAAAGTTAAAAAGAACTATAGTGATGTTATTGATACATCAGATAAAATAATGTTGGATGAATACTCTCTAACTTATATAGTTGGAGAACTTCAACAATATTCAATTTTAGAATCAAGTCGAGATGCAGTTAGTGACGCTTTCGAAGTTTTTATTGGTCACGCATTAAAAGGTGGTCAAGGTCAGTTTTTCACACCAAGAAATGTTGTGAAAATGATAGTTGAAATTATGGACCCTTCTTACGAAGATAAAATTATTGACCCAGCCTGTGGAAGTGGTGGATTCCTTGTAGAAAGTTTGCGTTATGTATGGCAAAAAGCAGAAAAGGAGTTTACAGATTTAGGTTGGCCAAAACACGAAATTGAAATTGAAAAGCAAAAAATTGCTATAAAAAACATCAGAGGTATTGATAAAGATTATTTCTTAAGTAAAGTGGCAAAAGCATATATGGCTTTACTTGGAGATGGACGTGGAGGAGTTTATTGTGAAAACTCACTTGAAAACCCAAGTCATTGGGATAAAAAAACCAAAGACGAAATAAAAATGCAATATTTCGATATGGTTTTAACAAATCCACCTTTTGGTTCAAAAATTCCAATTAAGGGAGAAGAAATGTTAAAGCAATTTGATTTAGGACATAAATGGAAAATCGATAAAAAAACAAACAAATACGAAAAGGACAAATTAAAGCCTAAAGAAACACCTCAAGTATTGTTCATTGAAAGATGCCTTGACCTGTTAAAACCCAATGGTAAAATGGCTTTAGTTCTTCCTGATGGTGTACTTGGAAACGATAGTTTAACCTATTTACGTGAATGGATTTTAGGTAAAGCTCAAATAATAGCAGCAATTGATGTTCCAATAGAAACATTTATGCCTTACACTTCTACAAAAACGAGTATTCTAATTATGAGAAAATTAGAAGAAGACGAAGAGTTAGATGATTATGATATTTTTATGTGTATTTGTGAAACTTGTGGTCATAACAGAAGAGGACAAGAAACAGAAGATGATGATATAAGCCTTGTTTCAGAAGCCTATAAAAAGTGGAAGAATGATTAGAATTGTAAAAAACTCAAAGCATTCAGACATTAAAGAAAGTTTAAGGTTTGATAGCAGATATTATTATTTAGGCGAAGTTCTAAACAAAACACTTTCAAGGTTTGAAGTAAAACCTTTGACAAGTTTTACAAGAACAATAAGAAAAGGAATTTTTGACCTAAATTCAAGATACTACAGGAACGAGGGAATTCCATTTATCCGAATTTCTAATCTTATGTCTTTTACATTAGATGAAAAAGGAATGGTTTATATTCCAGAAGCCAATCATAAAAAAGAATCAAAAACTATAATGGTTCCAGGCGATTTAGCTTTATCCAAAATTGGAAAATATCTTGGCAAAATAGCACAAGTTCCTTTAAGATATGACGAAGTTAATATTAGCCAAAACATTATTGGAGTAGCTTTTAATTGTGAGGATTATAAAAGAAAATACGTTTTTCTTTATTTAACAACACCTCTCGCAATTAATCAAATTTTAAGAGTAAGTAAACAACATAATCAAAATAAACTTACTCTACCAGACATTAGAAATCTTCGTATTCCATTGTTAAGTGAAGCCAAAATGAAATACTATGCAAAAGCAGTTGAAGAAATGTCTATTTTGGAAAATAATTCATATAACTTATTGTTAAAATCAAAAGAATTGCTTTTGAGTAAACTCAACATTGATTTTAAAAAGGTAAAAAAAGAGTTTAGTTTCAATTCAAAATTAAGTCAAATTAGAGATGAATCTTTTTTTTCACCTCAATTTTCGAATCCGCTTTATAACAACACAATAAAGGAATTTGAAAAATTTGACGTCAAAACTCTACGAGAATTGGTAGACCCTTCCAAAGGAGATGAAGTTGGTAGTGAAAATTATAATTTGTATCAGGATAAAATTGATTCTGATGTTCCATTTATTAGAACGTCAGATATAGTTAATCACGAAGTTGATAACTACCCAGATTTCTTTATATCAGACGAAATTTATTCAGAAAAAAACCAAGGATTAGAAACAAATGACATTGTTTTTTCCAAAGATGGTAGTATTGGAAATTGTGCTTTAATAACTGAAAATGACAAAGTAATTATTTCATCAGGTTATTCGATTTTAAGAATGAAAGAGGATTCTGAATTAAGTCCTTATTATTTGTTTTGTGCTTTATCTACGCCAGAAATTGGAGGTTATCAAGCTAAAAAACGAACTGTAATCGCAGCTACAATTCCACATTTAAGGCCTGACAATTTGTTAAAAATAAAAATTCCAATACTTCCTGAAAAGGATAGGAATGAAATAACAGAAATTGTTAAACAAGCATTTGACAAAAAATCAAAACGGAAAAAGATGCTTGACGATATAAAAAAAGAATTAGAAATAGAATTTGAATCAACAATGGAATGAAGCCAACGCTAAAAGCCATACACATTTGCAATTCGCCCCAGACAACCCTGCCACCAAAAATTGCAAAAGAGAATGTCTTTGCTAAGCAATGGCTGAGAGGTTCATCACCTTGTTGGTCTGTTTGAGTCTTATTTCATTTTCTTCCTTAAGCCATGAATTGGGTGAGTGTACCAATGATAGATTCTACAAAGCTTTATCGTTAATGCTATGTTCTCTAGCCTTTCAATAGATTTATTTATCTCGATCGTATAATTATTAATATCAGCAATCGAGATAAATGAACTTTATAGCTGTCTATTACAAAAGTAAATTTAAACATTCATAGAGTTTAAGTATTTGAAATAAAAAAGAACAAACAACACCTAATTTAACACCTGAAAAAGATAAGCCCCGTAAACATTAATGTTTCGGGGCTTATAAGCGGAGAAAGAGGGATTCGAACCCCCGGAGGTGTGACCCTCAACAGTTTTCAAGACTGCCGCATTCGACCACTCTGCCATTTCTCCAAATGCGAGTGCAAATATACTAAGCTTTTTGATTTCTCAAAATTATACCCTTGCTTTTTTATAATTAATTTTTATTCCACTTTTTTGATCAATTCCAAATCCTTCAGCATCGGTTTTTCTTGGTCATTCATAGGTGAAAAATTCACTTTTCAATGCTAAAACAGCCTAAAGACGTAAAATGAATCTTGTTTTTATAAACCACCTTAAAGGCTTCAGTAAAAAACGTTCACCAGGCTGGATGTTATAAGCTAGCGACTCTCTACAAGCAATGTATCGCAAAAGCTGAAGTTGACTGTTCTCAAATTCAATATAGATTTTTATCACGTTTTGGTGAAAGACATTGGAATTCCTGTTATTTTAGCAAAAACAACAATTTCATGAAAAAAATACTAGTACCTGTCTTACTAGCACTAGCCCTGGCAGGCTGTAAGACTCAAAAAAAAGATGTAACTCAGGTCGATCCTATGCGTTTTGCCAAATCAATCACCTCTTCAGAATTGAGTGATTACCTGTATACCTTTAGCTCAGATGAGTTTGAAGGAAGGGATACAGGGCTGGAAGGCCAGAAAAAAGCAGCGCAGTACCTTAAAGATTATTATAGCAGTTTGAATATTCAAGGTGGGTCTGAAGAAGATGAACCTTACTACCAGACCATCGATTCTTCGTTTTTCAACGGTAGGTTTCCTTCCAGTGAAAATGTAATCTCCATGATTGAAGGCAGCGAGATGCCAGAAGAATACCTTGTGATCACTTCACACTACGACCATGTGGGTATGAAAGATGGTGAAATTTATAACGGAGCAGATGATGATGGATCTGGAACAGTAGCCATTATGGAAATAGCTGAAGCTTTCCAAATTGCTGTTTCTGAAGGCTATCGCCCAAAACGTTCGGTGATATTTCTCCACGTGACTGCCGAAGAAAAAGGCTTGCTGGGTTCTAAATATTATTCTGAAAATCCTATTTATCCACTTGAAAATACTGTTGCTAACTTGAATATTGATATGATTGGCCGTATTGATGAAGCTCACGAAGAAAATTCTAATTATGTGTACCTGATTGGAAGTGACAAATTGAGCACCGATTTACATGAGATTTCTGAGGCCGCCAATGCTGAATATGTTAATCTGGATCTGGATTATACTTATAACGATGAAAATGATCCTAATCGGTTCTACTACAGAAGTGATCATTACAACTTTGCCAAGTTCGATATACCGATTATCTTTTACTTCAATGGCGTGCATGAAGACTACCACAGGCCTACAGACACACCAGAAAAAATTGAATACGATCTTTTAGAAAAGAGAGCAAAACTGGTATTCTTTACAGCCTGGGAAGTGGCCAATCGTGAGGAACGTCCTTTTGTAGATAAGCCTACATTATAACTACAGAATTTTAAAATTTAAAGCAAGCTGTCTCAAAACTTCCATAGTTGTCATTTCGAGCCCGCCTGACGGCAAAGGCAGGCGGTGGAGTCGAGAAATTTAAGTTATTGAAATTTTGGATATTTTGACTGTGCTCAATAAGACATTCTTCGATTGATCATGTTTTGAGACAGCTTTTGTTTTGACTAAATATCTGCAGAGCCTTTTCCCTGCCTGATGAGTTCTGGTTCTGGCTGGGTAAGATCGATCACTGTAGAAGCCGTGTTGTCTCCATAACCGGCATCAATAACAATATCCACCAGCTTTTCCCATTTTTCCAGAATCAGTTCTGGGTCTGTAGTATATTCTACGACATCGTCCTCATCTTTTATGGAAGTCGATATGATAGGGTTGCCCAGATATTCTACTAGCATCTGTGCTATTTTATGATCGGGTACGCGAATACCTACCGTTTTCTTTTTCTTGAACACAGAGGGTAAGTTGTTATTTCCTGGCAAAATGAAGGTGTAAGGTCCAGGTAAATTTCGTTTTAAAATTTTGAAAGTCGCAGAATTCAGCTGAGCTACATATTCCGAAAGATTACTCAGGTCATGACATACAAAGGAGAAATTGGCTTTTTCAAGTTTCACGCCTTTAATTCTGGCAATTTTCTCCAGGGCTTTGGTATTATTGATATCACAACCAAGACCATAAACCGTATCGGTTGGATAAATCACTAGGCCTCCATTTTTCAACACTTTTACAATGCGTTTGATTTCCTTTTCAGAAGGGTTTTCTTCATAGAGTCTTACAAGTTCTGCCATAGGTATAGGATTTAAGACATCTAATTTACAAAAAATTATTAGTGAAACTCAGTTTTAAAAAGCAGCCGATGGCAGTGAACTTAAAATATTGAGTTGAACCTTGCTCTCCAGCAAAGGCAGGCTCATCCCGCTTTCCTAGCCTGATCCTGGGTTAAATGCCCACGACGCTCGGGGGCGAAATATTAAAAAACTAGTTTTACTTCATACCCCGATGGTTCTGCCTCGGGGGTGATTTATCCCTGGATAGATTTTTTCTTTATCGTGTTTACCCGTTCGTTGATGTAAGAGATAATTGCTCCAAATATAGCTATACCATTCAAAATTAAAATACTGGCTGCCAGCTTGCCCAGATTGGTTACCGGGTAATAATCGCCGTAGCCCACAGTTGTAATGGTGATATAACTCCACCAGAGAGCATCTTCTGCGGTTTTGATATTACCTACGTCTTTCTCCAGATACAAAACCAGGGTAGAACTCAAAATTAAAATGAGCGTAGAGCAAAACACGATAAAGCCGTACAAACTTGCTCTTTTATTGGAAATAATAAAGTTATACAATATTTTAAAAGAGCGAATAATACGCAACACTCTAAAAATTCTAAACACCCTGACGTATCTGAATTGATCGACGATAGGAATCGAGGATAACAAGTCCAGCCAGCCATATGTATAAAAGTATTGCCAGCGTTTTTTTCTTCTGTATAGCTGATTGAAAAAGTCGTAAAGAAACACCATACACAACCCAAAGTCGTAGTAGTGAATCAGCCGGTTCAATTCAGACTTTGGCTCCAGAAAAAAAGTAAAACTCAACAAAATTATGCTGAATAGCGAAAGTAAGGCTATGATGAGCTTGGAGACCGAAAGCATTAGGACAGGACTTTAAGTTTAGCAAATTTCAGAATTAAATTTTTAACGCCTCCATTTTCAAACTTAATGGCGGCTTTCTTATCCATTCCTGCACCTTCCACCTTAAGGACTTCGCCTTTGCCAAAACGCGCGTGTTCTACCATCTGTCCTTCATCGAGCTGAATAGGTTTTGCTTTTCTCGAAGGAATTTGCTCACCTTCAGGTTTAATTTTCCTGAGTCGCTTCAACTGATTTTCTGTTGGTTTATGACTTGGTGGGGGAGTGCCATTGCTTGGTTTGGTCTGCCTCAGTTTGCTTTTATCCACCTCGTCAAAGATGTCTTTATCAATCAGGGATTGATAGCGATAATCGTCTTTTGGGATCATGTAATCTAAATACCGATCATCGATTTCTTCTATAAATCGGCTAGGTTCTGCGTCAATAAGTTTACCCCAGCGATAGCGGGATAAAACGTAGGTTAAGTAAGCTTCTTTTTCTGCTCGGGTTAAGGCGACGTAAAATAATCGGCGTTCCTCCTCCAGTTCAGACCTGGTGTTCATACTCATTGCGGAGGGGAACAAATCTTCTTCCAAGCCTACGATATAAATGTAGGGAAATTCTAGGCCTTTGGCCAGGTGAATGGTCATCAGGGCCACGCGATCTTCGTCTGCAGTTTCTTTGTCAAGATCGGTAGCCAGAGCCACATCTTCCAAAAATTCTGAAAGTGACCCCTTAGCATCTACAATTTCCTGCTGTCCATCTACAAAATCGCGAATACCATTCAGTAATTCTTCGATGTTTTCTATACGGGCAATGCCTTCAGGTGTGCCATCTTTTTTGAATTCCTGGAGGAGTCCCGTTTTTTTGGCGACCACTTCTGCAATCTCAAAGGCATCAGCATTTTGATTTTGAATCTGAAAACTCTTGATCATGTTCACAAAATTGGTCAACTTGGTTTGAGTCCCACGGTTGATCTTCAGGTCGATTTTATCAATATTTTCAATGATTTCAAAAATCGTTCGCTTATAATGATTGGCGGCCAGAGTAAGGCGGTCCAGAGTGGTCTGACCAATACCTCTGGACGGATAATTGATCACCCGCTTTAGCGCTTCTTCATCCTTAGGGTTGATGATGAGCCTGAGGTAAGCCAGTACATCTTTAATTTCTTTACGTTGGTAGAACGATAAACCTCCGTAAATGCGATAGGGAATATCCTTTCGTCTCAGGGCATCTTCAATAGATCTACTTTGGGCATTAGTTCTATATAAAACGGCAAAGTCTCCGTTTTTAGCACCTTCCTGCATCCGCTTCTCGGTCACAGAGCTGGCGACAAATCGCCCTTCTTCTGCGTCGTTGACCAGTCTGTTCACATGAATTTTGGACCCCTCTATATTCTGGGTCCAGACGACTTTATCTAGTTTGGTCTTGTTTTTTTCAATGACTGAGTTTGCCGCTTCTACAATATTCTTGGTCGAGCGGTAATTTTGTTCCAGTCGGTAGGACTTCACATCATCATAATCTTTTTGAAAATTTAAAATATTATTGATATTGGCTCCTCTAAAGGCGTAAATACTCTGGGCATCATCCCCAACCACACAAATGTTTTGAAACCTGTCGCTTAAAGCTCTTACGATCAAATATTGAGAATGGTTGGTATCCTGGTACTCATCCACCAGGATGTATTTAAACTTTTGCTGATATTTTGCCAGAACATCAGGAAAACGGGTGAGAAGTTCATTGGTTCTTAATAACAGGTCATCAAAATCCATAGCACCAGATTTAAAACATCGGTCGACATATTCCTGGTAGATTTCTCCCATCCTTGGCCGTTTGGCCATGGCATCGGCTTCTTGAAGTTCAGGATTTTTATGGTAAGCATTTACCGTGATGAGGCTATTTTTAAACGAAGAAATTCGCGATTGAATCTGTTTGTATTTATAGATATCCTTATCCAGATTTTTCTCTTTAATGATAGTTCTGATCAACTGCTGGGAGTCGTTGGAATCATAAATCGTAAAATTGGAGGGATAGCCTAATTTATCGCCTTCAAATCTTAAGATTTTGGCAAAAACAGAGTGAAAGGTGCCCATCCATAAGTTTTTGGCCTCTGGACCCACGATTTGAGAAATTCTATGCTTCATTTCTCTGGCTGCCTTGTTGGTAAAGGTAAGCGCCAGAATATTAAAGGAATCTACACCTTCGCTCATCAGGTAAGCAATTCTATAGGTCAGTACCCTTGTCTTTCCAGATCCAGCCCCTGCGATAACAATCATAGGGCCATCTTTTTGTAATACAGCTTCACGCTGTGCTTCATTCAATTGATCGATATAATTCTGCAAAGGCTGTAAGTTTAAGGTTACAAGATTAAATTCAAAATTAGTGAATTTGAGAGCAATCTATTAGAGATAACTATCAAATTTGATTCTATCTTTTATTTTTAGAGATGATTTCAAAGGGTTTCATATCCATGGATGATCTCCTAAAAAATATTAATGCTAATTTACTGCTAGATGCGCTTACTCAAATTACGCTCCAGAAAAAATGTGATACATTACTCAGGCTTATATTGTCGCGTAGGAGTTCAATAGCATTTTTTTGCCTCTTTCTGTTTTCTAGTCAGAGTAGCTTTCAACTTTGCTGAGCGATTTTTAAAAAAAAATCGTAACCAGCTACCACTTATCATCAGTTTTTCAAAGTCTGTGCCTTCTAGCCTCTTTTAATAAATCTCGAAGATGAAAACTCTAAAAGCCAAAGTCTTAATTCTTTTTTTCAGATCGACAAGGCTAAAATTAAATATCTGATTTTTAATATAATAACTTTTATATCCCAACTACAAAGTCTTGCGTCTCCATGTCTAAAAACGTAGCGATTTAAAGTCTTAGTCGGTCACGACTATTTTCTTTTATATATTTGAATCAAAATCCAATTATGACTTCATTCACAGAACTCCTGAATTATCTTGCCTACCTTTTACCAGCGGTGATCGCTGGATTTATTGGCGTTTACTTTTTTAAAATTTATGTGAATCATCAAAAGGAGATGCAATACTTGAGTTTGAGAAAAGAGAATAGGAGTGATATGCTTCCATTACGATTGCAGGCTTTTGAACGTTTGGTTTTATTTTTAGAACGCATCTCTCCGGGTCAGTTACTATCTCGAGTGAAGCCGGTGGGAGACAATAAATACGATTATGAAAATCTGCTTATAGCTTCTATCGAGCAGGAGTTTGAGCACAATTTAGTTCAACAGGTTTATGTGAGTCAGAAATGCTGGGATGCAATCAAAGCGTCAAAGAATTCAACCATCTCTATGATTAGACGTACCAGCATGAGCGAAAAAATCACTTCTGCACAAAAATTAAGGGAAGAAATCCTTACCGACTTGCTGGAAAAATCTAGCCCGAGTGATACTGGTATTGCTTTTATTAAAAACGAAATCAAGCAATTATTCTAATACCGATTGTTGAAAAAGGTCTTCTCCCGAGTTGTAAAACTCGGTAAGAGTTCCAACAATTTTGACTTATGCCTGTCATTTTTCATCAGAGTGTCCAGAAGCGCTCTGCAAAAAGATTTAAACTGCCAGACAGGATGAAATACTCCCTGCATCAGGTGTTTATAATTATCTGTTGTAAAAGTGTCGAGTTGATATAAATAGCCAAAAGCATGCTGTCTGATCTGAAAAGGATACCCTGGCTTTGTATGTTGGCTTAAACGTCCAAAAAGGCTGGATTTGACTTCTGATGCATACTCAGGTGTAGCCAAACTGAGGGTTAACCATAATAGCCTTACATTTTTGTCCTGAAACCCGACAATCTCTTTAGTAGCGTCAAGATACTTGGTTCGATCTTCAGGAAAAGACATCCAGAGGTGCAACAAGGCCTTTTCAATAGTGGTATAGGATTCATCCTCCAGCAAGCTTTCGTATTCCGTTTTTAGTGTTTGGGGAACGCTTGTAAGTGATCTTGCGACCGCTTGTCTCACAAATAAATTGTTGGTCGCTAATGCTTTTTTATAAAGCGGTAATGTCAGTTCAGGATCTTCTCCATTGAGTTGGTAAACGGCTTCCTGGCCCAGGTATTCATTTACAGGAAAGTCCAAGGCTTCATTTATACGTTCTTGCTTCAGATTAAGTCGGGTTTCTCTAAAAGCGACCAACTTCATGTAATTTTGAATAAAGTCATTTTTTTTCAGGAAAGCAAGCGATTCTCTGGACTGGAAGGCTTTTTGATATAGCCATCTCTCCTTAAAATCCATTAGAGGTTTTCCATAAGCAGCTTCCACCTCGTTCATAAAATCATCGGTAGTTACATTTTGAAAGGCATATTTTGTCAGATAAGACCTTACAGCTTCATCAAAAACAGCCTGACCCACTAGATCTCTAAGAATAATCAATGCCCAGGCACCTTTTTCGTAATAGGTTAAGGATGAGCCTCCGGTATTGACCAGCACCTGACCTTTACCAGTATCACTCAAGGTTTTTAATTCTTCGGCAGAGGTGTAAATTTTGTAAAAATAATAATCCTCTCCATAAATTTCGCGCTCCACCTCAAGGGCGTAAAACGTGGCAAAACCTTCATGAAGCCAGTGGTGCTTAGACGAGGTTTCTGTGACTAGATTTCCAAACCACTGGTGAGCCAGTTCATGAGCTTGTACATTCACAAAACTCTTATCATTAACTCCAATATCATCTACGACAAAATCTTCAGAAAAAATATTTAGCGTTGTATTCTCCATGCCTGCATATAAAAAATCTCTCACAGGAACTTGCTTAAAATTTTGCCAGGGATAATCTACATTGATTTTGCTTTCGAGAAGATTAAAGATCTCTTCATAATGTTGATAGGTGGAACTCGCTTTATCTACCTGCTGGGTTTCCAGATACAGCTGAAGAGGAGTACTATTAATCTCTTGTTCTGAGATACGACTGAAGTCCCCCATGGCAAAAGCCACAAGATAGCTGCTCATCGGCTGTTCCATTTCATAATACCAGGAGTTGTAATCGAGTCGTGAGCGTGTTTTTTTAAGGTTTCCGTTTCCAATGACTTCATAGATTTTTGGAGCATGGTAAGTCATATTAAAAACAAGCTTGTCCTGCATGTCATCCAGGCTAGGCAGCCAGTGTGAGGTGTATTTGCCTTGACCCTGCGTCCATACCTGTGATGGATAATCCTTTAGACTCGAGTTGAAACCCACAAAATACAAAGTTTGCTGGGGTTGACATTCATAGGAAAATTCGGCCGTATACGTTTTACCTTTTTTGAAATTGCTGGTGATCCAAATTTTATCATTGTTTTCAACGATTTTATAAGGAGAATTTGCTGAGGGGGTAATGCTCATATTCACAGCATCGAGATACACAGAATCAATATTCTGAAGCGCTTTAAATTCAACCTGAAGATGACCTTCGATTGTAAATGCGGTAGTATCGATTTTGATTTCAGCATCCAGTTGTAAAAAATCTACCTTTTCAGTTTGTTGGCCAAAACAGAGGCTAGTAAAGAGAAGTATACCTAGAATTATTTTATTCATGCTTCAAAGGTAAAGTTTTATGCATAAAAAAACCTGCTAGTAGGACTAGCAGGTTGGAGTACTTAGACAATAATTTCTATTGAGATGGGAACACCCAAATTTCATCATCTAACAAATGTCCACCTTGAGCCTGAATGGCTTCTTGATATGAATCTGGGTTAGATTGTCTTTCTGTAATAGGATAAAGCAATCTTCTAGGAATGATACCAGAAGGGTTGTTTCCGTTTACCCCATCTGGGTTTGGAGTAAGTTCAGGAAATCCTGTTCTTCTGTAATCATTCCAAACTTGAAGGGGTGATTGACCATACATAGCTTTATACTTTTCAACAATAATAGTTTCAATGCCTTCAAAAGTTAAACCCGAAATATAAGCGTTTATATCTGAAGCAGATACTCCTAAATATTCCATATTAGCCCTAATAGCTTCTTCCAAAATTGGCTGTGCATTACCACCGTTCCTTTGAGTTGCCTCTGCTTCAATAAATTTAACTTCGGCATAGCTGACTACAGGAGATGAGCTACCTAACTGACTCCACACTAAATTTGGCTCCTCAGCATCGAAGTAAAGAAAGTTACCACTATCGTTTTGAACCATATATAACGGCTGTCTTGGATCACCATCCATGAGGTTGGCAAAAAAGTCACCGATAACCATCGTGTTTGGTCTTTGGAATCCAAAAAGAGCCAGTGGATGACCTCCATTTTGGGAATTCTCAAATATAAAATCTAGCTGTCCATCATTACTTCCGAAGGCTTGGCTTATTTCATTTAAAGCATCCTGTGCAGCTGTATCCGATCTACTGGATAATTGCATGTAGAATCTGGCTTTCAAAGCATGTGCAGTTGCAATCCATGCTGAATTAGTTTCACCTAAAAGATCACCTTGTATGCCAGCAGGGTCATCAGCTTCTAGATCTAAAATTGCTTCATCTAGTAAATTTAAAATGACAGTGTAAAGCTCTTCTTGATCATCATATTTTGGAGAGAGATTCTCAGCTCCAAGAAAAGCCTCTTCAAATGGAACATTTCCCCAAACATTGGTAGCAATACCAAGATTTAAGGCTAGATATATCTTAGCCAAACCACCAGTGTTAGGTGAGCCTTCTGCTGCAGCTCTTTCAATAATATCTACAGCATCTCTCATCGAACCAGTGTATAGACCTGTATCCCATGGATTACTTGTATCATCTTCTGTAATGAAATATTCAGTATAGGCAAGTTGTTGAGCATCTACACCTTTCCATTGCTGAGTTAATATTCCAGAATATCTACCTAAGACTGCTCCTATATTTCTGTGCGTTTGAGTTTGCATAGCTGGAACTATTGCTACAAGGGGGACATTATCACCACCTGGTCGTGTAGGATCAGTATTCGTGGAGCCGTACTCACACGAAGTCAAAATAACTAAAAAAACAATAGCTATTTTATTAATACAATTTTTTATATAATTCATTTTATTTGAGTTTTATCTATTTAAAAGTTTAGTCTTACTGTTACAGCATAACTTTTAGTATTAGGCTGATTGAAGTAATCTAAGCCTATACCGTTTGATGAACCAGTTAAATTCGTTTCTGGATCTATACCAGGATAATCGGTAATTAAAAACAAATTTCTACCGGTAAAAGTTATAGAACCACCAGAGAGAAATGTTTTATCTAAAACATTACTTGGTAAGGCATAAGTTAAAGATGCTTCTCTCAATCTCACCCAAGAAGAATCGAAAATATAATCTTCTGAAACACCACCGAATCCGTTATTAACAAAGTAATTTCCACCTAGGCCATTTGCTGGATCAGCAAGCGCAACTTCAGTAGTATTTACTTCTCCGGTATTGGCGTTGACTCCATCAAAGACAAAATCTGTAACATCTCTTAAATCTGCAGTTCTTTGAGAGGTTCCAAAATAATCTATGATACCACAGGTTCCACACCATACATCACCACCTTGCCTGATGTCTAGTAAAGCAGATAGGGTAAAGTTTTTGTAGGAAAATGTATTTCTAATACCCATTAAGAAGTCTGGAATTGGATCTCCAATTACACCACTTTCTGAGTCTACTATAGGAAATCCGTTATCGTCTACCAGTACCTCACCGTCATCGCTCCTTGCAAATCTAGATCCAAATAGTGCACCATAGGACTCACCAGCAATCACTCTACTAGAAGTAGAGGTGAAGCCAGCTAAAAGTATAGACTCTACTCCAGGAGCTAATTCTTCAACGGTGTTGTCATAAGCTGTCCAATTCACATCTATATTCCAATTAAAGTCATCACTAACAACAGGTCTAAATCCAGCAGTTATTTCCCAACCTTTATTTTCAATAACACCCGCATTAACTGTTCTGTTTGTAAAACCAGTCACTGCTGGTTGATCAATTTGAATAATTTGATCTCTAGTTGTTTTATTGTAGTAAGCAACATCAAGCTTAATTCTGGAATCAAAAAAATTGAACTCAGCACCTACTTCAAATTCTTCAGTTTCTTCAGGTACTATATCATTATTTCCAAGTAAAAGCCCCCTTTCAAATGCAACAGTTGAAAATATAGGAAATTGATTTGCGTCAATAAACCCATCTCCACCTGATGCAGCGGCGTTATAATAAGTTAATGTTGAGTAAGCTGGAGCATCGTTACCAGTTCTACCGTATGAACCTCTCAATTTACCGTAGTTCATAGCTCCGCTATCGAATAATTCTGTAAATACTAAACTAGAACCAAAACTATAGGATTGAAAGGAATTGTTGTCTTCTGGTAGTGTGGAAGACCAGTCATTTCTGAAAGTTCCATTGATAAAAAAAGTATCATCATATGCAAATCTCGCATCTGCTAAAAGTGCGTCCAAATCTCTTCTTACGATACTTTCTGATACTGCTTGAGTTGCAGTATTAGAGATAACAAAAAATCCCGGTATTGTCATTCCAAAACCAGTAACCTGATCAAATTGTGTTTCAGTTTTGAATCCATCATAACCTAAAACACCATTAAATGTTAGCTTATCGTTTATTTTCTTTTCTGTTAGGAATAAAAGTTGTGAATTGATGTCCTCACTTAATATAGTTTGGTTAAAAACCTGTCCCTGAGGATTACCAGCAGAATTAATATCTATGCCTTGTTTTCTTTTGTCTGAATATTGATCGTATCCTAAAGTTCCTTGGATAGTCGCCCAATCAAAAGGCTTATATTCAAAAGATAACCTACCAATAAATCGTTTAACATCATCAAAAGCTGGATTTTGTGAAACAGTCCAATATGGATTGTCATAAACACCATCTCTGTAGCTTCTTTGACCTCCATCAGGTTTGAAGTAAGTTGAAGGTGTTTCTGCTGCATCTCTTCCAGATAATCCATTACCATTATCAAATGTTGGGGTTGTACGGACTAAACCTAGCATAACACCTGATACATTGGAGCCTCTTTGAACTCTTCTACCACCAGAATTGATATAATTTCCGCTTGCTGAAACCTCAAGATCATCTCTCAAAGAAGCAGTAATGTCTGCTTTAAATGAATTTCTAGTAAATTCTTCTTCTGGAACAACCCCAGTTTGATCTAATTGAGCTCCAGAAATATAGTATCTGACATTATCAGTACCTCCACTTACAGACACACTATTATCCATTAATACACCAGTAGTAAAAAAGTCATACTGATCATAAGCGTTTGCTGGCTGACCATTTCCTTCTCCAGCCGGAACTAATCTACCATTTCTGTCAAATGGATAAGATGAATCACCGTCAAATTCTAGTGAGGATATTCTAGGACCCCAACTAAAACCATCTTGTGTCTCAGGCCCCCTGTAAGTAGCTACACCATCTACTGGTCTTCCTTGAGCAAATTCACTTTGTAAGTCTGGGAGTTGATTAACTCTGTTGAATTGAAGAGAGGATGATACAGTGACCTTAGGAGCTCCAGACTTACCTTTCTTAGTTGTTATAATCACAACTCCATTTGCAGCCCTTAGTCCATATAATGTTTGAGCTGCTGTCCCTTTTAAAATTTCTAAAGATTCGATATCATTTTGATTAATGTCAATTGCACGGTTAGAATTATCAACACCGCCGACCTCATTACCACTAGAAGAATTGTCGATCGGTACTCCATCAACTATAAACAAAGGACCATTTGTTCTATTGATAGATGTATTTCCACGTACTCTAATGTTGGAAGACGCACCTACAGAGCCTGAGGAGCTTACAACGCTAACACCTGCAGCTTTAGCAGACAGAGAATTCACAACATTGGTTTCTCCTGTGTTTTCAATATCTTCAGAAGTTACTGTTTCGGCGGCATAAGTGAGCGATCTTGGGTTTGCTTTAATACCCAATGCTGTTACCACCACTTCATCGAGTTGGTCTGTGTCACTGTTTAGAGTGATATTAATGTTGGATTGAGAACCCACTGTTACTTTTTGTGTTTTCATTCCCAAATAAGAAAATACCAACACAGCATCCTGATTGACTTCGATAGAAAAATTACCATCAAAATCGGTCTGTGTTCCATTACTAGTACCCTCTTCGATTACGTTTACACCTGGTAAGGGTAAACCACTGTTGTCAACAACAGTTCCTGTCACTTCTTGAGCCTGTGCAAATCCCACTTGTGAGATCATCGCGAAAAGGAACAAAAAGATCCAATTTACATTTTGTTTCATTTGATTTTAGTTTTTTGTTTTTAGAATTAGCCGTTACTAAACTATGCTAATTATAATAACTTAACAGTGTTATAACGTTAAATTTACAAAATTTAACGTTTATAGCTGCTTGTTTGTTTTTATTGTTCTGTCTTTCAATAGTTAAGCTATTTACCTGAAAACAGACCAATCTAACTTGAGAGAAAATACATTGGAGTAGAGGGCGAGGCTTTGATCGCCGATATCGGTTAGGGCATAGTCGATTTGGATACCCTTGTATTTGAAACCAATGCCAAAATTGGGTTGAAAACCAATTTCGGTGCCGTTACCCCCTAAAGATTCTAAGTTTTGAAAATTTCCAACGCCACCGCGTAGATATACCAAATCTATATAGCCCAATTCGAAACCAAAGGCTGGAGTAGCACTCACGCTACCGCTAGAAATGATGTCATTGGTCTGTGCAAAACGCATGTCCATATTAAGCGATGTTGTCAGATCAAAATCGCGTCTGATTGTAGTGGTTTTGGCTACACCAATCTGTAGCTTAGGCAAGGTAATCTCTGATGTTTCTGGCACGCTTTGATTTTGACCGTCAATAGCATTTTGGATAGTTGCTAATTCTTCATCATCAAAGGTCCAGGTATTATAAGTTGTTGTAATATCTCTGGCCATGACCCCAAAATGCCAGGATTTTTTTTGAAATTGTATCCCAGCGTCAAAACCAAACCCCCAGGCATTAGCAAAATCTCCAATCACCCGTCTGATCACTTTGGCATTAACCCCATAAGAAAATCCTTCCAGAGGCAAATTTCTTGCGTATGAAAGAGTGAAAGCATAATCTGCAGTAGAAAATAAACTGATCCTGCTGTAGTCAATATTACCCTGTTCATCTATAAGTTGAGTGGTGTTCAAAATATCATCCACACCAAAACGTATCACACTAAAGCCAACTGCACTCTTGCTGTCCAATGGCATAGCAGCGCCCACATAATTGTAGGTGGCAATATTGGCAAAGTAATTGGCATGCATCGCAGAAACTTGATTGTCTTCCAGGTTGACTAAGCCTGCCGGATTCCAATAGCCTGAATTCACATCACTACTAGTCGCAGTCACGGCATTGGCCATGCCAAAAGCTGCTGCATCAACACCAATATTCATAAACTCATTGGAATACTTGGCCGTTTGTGAAAATGCAGAAAAAGCAAATAGGGTTAAAAGTAAAAACGTGAGCTTTTTCAACGCAATGATTTTTTTTGCAAAGATGCTATAATTAATAATATTAAAACTTATTTTGCCCTTTGTTATTGTACAAAACACTTGCCTTTATGTTGTTAATTAAAAAACAGATACCCAACTTTATTACGCTCCTCAACCTCTTGTCTGGTTGCGTGGGGGCTGTTCTAGCTGTTCAGGGTGAGCTGAGCCTGGCAGCTGCATTTGTTGCTCTTGGTATATTCTTTGACTTTTTTGATGGCCTGGCAGCCAGGCTGCTTAAGGTAAATAGTGAGCTAGGTTTACAGTTAGATTCTTTGGCAGATATGGTGACCAGTGGACTGGTACCCGGTATCGTGATGTGTCAGCTCTTATCCAGATCTTTAGGTTTTTCTACGGAGTTAAATTTAATCTCAGAAGATCAAAACTGGATGATTTACGTAGGCTTGCTTATTCCTTTGGGGTCTGCTTATAGATTAGCAAAATTCAATATTGATGATCGACAGACCGATAGTTTCATCGGACTTCCCACTCCTGCAAATGCACTTTTAGTCTTAAGTCTTGGGCTGATCTTAGAATTTCAACCAGAATCATTTTTAACTCAATACATCTCAAATACTTACCTACTTATTGTTGTTACTATCATCTCAACGCTTTTGCTCAATGCAGAATTAAAACTTTTTGCCTTAAAATTTAAAAACCTGAAGTTTAATGAGAACTGGTATCGGTTCTTTATCCTTGTTTTTTCAGTCGTGACTTTATTGACGCTTCAATTTGTAGCCATTCCACTTATTATTCTTATTTACCTACTGCTATCTATAGGTCTTCAGGCCAAATCATAACCTATTCTCTTCTTCGGGTCACCGCAAATAGGAAGATGAATAGCGCGAAAAAATTCGAAATCCTCGGAATGTAATCTCCAGCAACCACATAAAAGGTTTCTCCTTCATACAAGGGTAATTGATGGCTGATGACTGTTTTTTCGTCATATGTAGTTTGATTCACAATAGAGCCATCTTTATCTATAAAACCAGAAATGCCTGTATTGGCGCTTCTAGCCACAGCACGTCTGGTCTCAATAGCTCTTAATCTTGCATAGCTCCAGTGTTGCAGATGTCCCTGGGTTTCTCCCCACCAGGCATCGTTGGTGATGATAGCCAATGCGTTGGCACCATTTCTTACATAACCACCCACAAAGTCTCCGTAAACCGATTCATAACATATGATAGGAGCAATACCAATCCCATTATTCAGTTCAAATACAGCTCTCTCGTCCTGTGTAGTTTTCATGGCGACGGTCCCGCCCAGGTCTATCATAATATCTCCAAGCAAAGGTTTTAAGGTAGATTGGTAAGGGAAATTTTCAACACCAACTACCAGCTTTGATTTGTGGTAAAATCTAGAAGTCTGGTTTTGATTCTTAAAAACAGCAGAATTGAAATCATTGAACCAGATGCCCTTCCTCAATACATTACTTTGAGGAGAAACATTATTTTCGTCTCTGATAATTTCATACATGGATATGCCAAATAGAATATTCAGTTCTTGATTTTTTTTAAGCAGTTGATCCGTAAATTGTTTGGCATCAGATAATTGATAATTCTTAATCTCGATACCTTCAGCAAAGACAGTTTCTGGAGCGATAAGGAGTTGAGGTTTCTTATTTAATTTCGGCTCAGCCAAGTTTATGAGATGATTTGAAATTCTTTGGTTGTTTGTATAATACTTCTCAGTATAAGGATCAATATTAGGCTGAAGAGCTAAAGTTTCGATACTGTGTTCTGTCTCCAACTCTGGTTTTAGAAATAGACTCAAGACGATAGGTAAGGCAATGATAACCGAAAACCTGAGTCCTGTTCTGATCAGGATTTTTGAATCTTTATGTTGAATATAGAGTAGAACTCCCTTAAAAAGGATAAGATTGGAAATTAAAATCCAAAGGCTACCTCCAAAGGTTCCAGTGTATTCGTACCACTGGATAAGAGATACATCGTTTGCAAAGACGTTTCCAAGATTGAGCCAGGGCCACGAAAACTCCCAGCCTAGGTGAAGTTTTTCAAAGCTCAACCAAAGTGCCACAAAAAAAGACGAAGCTGCTGTGAAATTGACTCGTTTGGCTACGATATGATAAATTAAAACCACCAAACTCATCAGTAATGAATTGGCCAGAATCGCAAACAATCCCCCAAAAGGTGTTGAAAAATAAAGCCAGTAGGTAGTGTAAGCATTCCAGATTAAAAAGCTAAGGTAAGCATGGCCAAATACTGCTAAGTTTTTTCTTTTTGTATCACTGGTTCTGATATTGAATTCAGCAAGAAGGAGTGGAGCAAAACCAAAAAAGATCAATGGGCTAAAGCCATTTGTGGGCCAACTGAAGGCTAGCAGTAAACCAGAGGCTAAGGCTAAAAGTATGTTTTTCAAACTCAATTTTTTTTTCAAATTTAGTTTAATTATGTAGCTCATGAAAGGAAATCAATACAAACAAAGCCCTTAAAGATATTGTTCTTATAAGTTTTGAATGAATATCTTTTTATAAATTTGACCCCCAATCATCCTGAACCATGAAAGTCAATAAAGTTACCCATTTTGAAATATCCGAGAGAAAGATATTGCTCAGGATTTTTGATGTGATTTTGGTTTGGTTTTTTCTCTATGTTGCAACTCAAAGTTTTGAGTTTACCTATTTTACATTCAATGAAAATACTTGGATATGGCTAGCCACTTTAGGCTTTTATATATTGCTTTTCAACACTGTTTTTGAGCTTTATAATCTTCAAAAAGCAGAATCCAGAAAGGCAACTGTCAAGAATGGAGTGCTTTCCTGTCTTTTGATATGCTTATTTTTTCTGTTAACACCATTTTTATCGCCACCACTTCCCGAAAATAGATTTCAAATTTTATACTTTTTTGGTATTCTGGTTTTGACTTTATTAATCTGGAGATTTTTATATATCGTTTTAATCACTTCGCCTAGATTCTTTAAAAGAGTGCTGATTATTGGCGATGATTTTGATATCGATAAAATTGGAAATGATTTATTAAAAAGTGATCCAAACTATGAAATTGTTGGATTTATAAGTTATAAGGAATTTATATCAAATCAGTTCGACTCTTTTATGCTAAAAGATTTGAAGAAAGTAGTAAAAGACTATAAAGTTGGAGAAATCGTAGTAGCTAATTCTATGCAGGGGTTGAGTTCAGAATTATATCAAGCACTCGTTCCTCTCTTAAAAACGGGATTTCCTATCAAAGCCTACGCTCACGTTTATGAAGAAATCACAAGTAAAGTTCCTGTGCAGTATGTCGATAATGATTTTTATTTCTATTTTCCCTTTAGTAGGAGCAATCAAAACAGACTGTACCTTCTCTATCATAGAATTGTAGATGTTGTTATAAGCTTGATCGGTCTCGTTTTCGGTCTAATAATTCTACCCATCATTTTGGTGTGTAATCTTGCCGCTAACCGAGGTGCATTATTTTATAAACAACTTCGACTTGGAGAATCTGGAAAAGAGTTTTATATAATTAAGTTCAGGACAATGGTTAAGGATGCTGAGCTTGACGGGGCACAACTAGCTTCAGAAGGAGATGTTAGAATTACAAAATTCGGCAATTTCTTAAGACGAACACGTTTGGATGAAATCCCCCAATTTATTAATGTTCTCAAAGGAGATATGAGTTTAATTGGGCCGAGACCAGAACGTCCTGAGTTTGTAGAAACACTTTCTGAAAAAATACCTTTTTATGAAGTGAGGCTTATCATAAAACCTGGTTTAACCGGTTGGGCTCAGGTCAATTCCAAATATGCAAATTCGGATGAAGATATGATTGAGAAACTTCAGTATGACCTTTATTATATCAAACACAGAAGCGTATTTTTGGATTTGAGGATATTGCTAAAAACAATAAGTACAATTATCTTTTTTAAAGGCCAGTAGCTACTCCTCAAAGGCTAGAACGTCCTTTGAATTAAAACCTATTCGTAATGTATTTCCCAAAACTGGTTCGTTGGTCACCACGTTAATGTGTTCACCATTATCTAGCCTCAATAGTAATTGAGAATGAGTTCCCAAAAAAGTCCTCTTCAGGATTTCAGCTTCAGATACATAGTCACAGTCTTCGTTAACGGTGATATTTTCATTTCTAATGGCATGACAGCAATCTTCTTTTAAGGGGCACTTAAAGGCCGTTTGCAGTCCTTTGTTTAACTGAATAGTATTACCAAACAGTGAGGCCACATAAATGGATTGAGGCTTTTTATACAAGGCTGAAGCTTCATCTTTCTGTATCAGTTTGCCGTTTTGAAGAATTAGAATTTCATCGGCTACAGCAAGGGCATCCTGGGTATCGTGCGTTACAAAAATAGCGGTTACTCCTGTTTTTTTGATGATATTGAACACCTCATTTCTGAGTTTATGCCGCATCATCGCATCCAGGTTACTAAAGGGTTCGTCAAGAATTAAAACAGAGGGTTTTGGAGCCAGAGCTCTTGCTAAAGCTACACGTTGTTGCTGGCCTCCGGAAAGCTCATGAGGATAGCGTTTTTCAAAGCCTTTTAAGCCGACTAGATCAAGAGTCTCTAAGGCAGTTTCTTTTTTGGACTTCGATTTTTTAATCCCATAAGTCACATTGTCTAAAACCGAAAGATGAGGGAACAAAGCATATTCCTGAAATACCATGCCTACATCCCTTTTTTCTGGAGCTGTATTTTTCTTGATGGATGCTACAAGCTGGTTTTCAATTAAAATTTCACCTTGATCGAGTTCTTCAAGACCGGCAATAAGTCTTATCAACGTGGTTTTACCGCTACCACTTTCACCAACCACAGCGCAGATGTCTCCTTTATCGACGTAAAAAGAGACTTCGTCCAGGGCTTTCACTTTGCCCTGGTCATAAGTCTTCGTTAAGTTGTCGATTTTAAGAGTTGCTTGCATTTTTCAAAAGTAACTTATTTAAAAAAATTGCAGGAATCAAAGCCGTTAATATTATGAGAAGAGAAGGGAGAGCAGCAGAACTTACCATCTCATCACTGGCGTATTCGTATGACTTTACCGCCAGAGTATTCACATTATAAGGTTTCATGATCAACGTCAATGGAAGCTCTTTTAATATATCGATAAATACCAGAATAAAAGCACTTAAAAGACCTGCCCTAATTAGAGGGAATTCTATTTTAAAAAAGGTTTTGAAGTTTCCCTCACCTAAGACCTTCGATGAGTCTGAAAGACTTCGGTCTATTTTTAAACTCGATGATTCTAAAGGCTGGTAAGCAACAGCCAGAAATCGAACGACATAGGCATAAATCAAAGCCGTTAAAGTAGCATTCAAAATCAATTTTGAGGTGATGTTATTTTGAATCAGCCATTTATCCAAAGTTAAGCTGGGTATCAGTACACCAATGGCAATGATCACGCCAGGGATAGCATAACCTAAAATACCTAATTTAGAACTGGATTTCAATAATCCTAATTTGTTCCAGCGTGTAAAAAAAAGGAGAAGCAAGGCGGTGAATACAGTGACACAGGAGGTTATAAATGCAATACCGAAACTTTCAATCGAGATCATGATAAAGTCGGTGTTCCATACCTTACTAAAGGTTTGTTCAGTCCAGATCAACAATTGAATTACAGGTAGAATAAAACCTAAAAACACTGGGATAAAGCAAAAACTACTGAATAGCACTTGATTTGTTTTAGAAGGTAAAACTCTTGAATTGTAATTTTGTTTGCTCGACTTTGCTGAGGAGAATTTTAAATGTCGTCTTTGCCATTTTTCAAGTAAGATTAGACCAAAGACTATGGCGAGTAATATAGCCGATAAATAAATCGCAGTTTCTGGTTCTCCTAAAGAAAACCAGGACCTAAATATGCCAGTGGTAAACGTGCTTACCCCATAATAACTAGCAGCACCATAATCATTAAGAACTTCCATAAGGACCAATACCAGCCCTGCGATAATTGCCGGTCTTGCCAGAGGTAAAATAAGTTTGAAAAAGGACTTGAGTTCGCTGATGCCTAGCATTCGGGAGGCTTCCAGCAGATTGGTTGCCTGTGCTAAAAAAAATGTACGGCTACTTACGTAGACATAAGGAAATAAAGACATACTAAGAACAAAAGACAGACCGTAAATGTTCATCACATCCAGGCTGATATTTTCAAAGCCTAATCTTGCAGACATCGTCTGAAATAGTCCATAATATCCGAAAATACCAGCGTAGGCATAAGCCATTATATATGCAGGAACAGACAATGGTAATATAAGTAGCCACTCCAATTGCTTTCTAAAAGGAAATTCAAATCGAGAAACCAACCATGCACTGGATACACCAAAGAAAATGACGATCAATGAGCACATTAGGGCCAGGTAAACAGAATTGCGCAAATAATCGTATAACACGTGGTCTACGATATGTTCCCAGCTTTCACCCGGACCATTAAATAACTTGAGCCCAATGGTCAAAATAGGGATAGATACAATAGCAAGTATCAACAATAACAAAAGAGACCAGCGATTGAGGTCTCTTTTGAATTTGAAAAATTTAGTTCTTAAGTTCAATGAGGTTATTTCCAGCCTACTTTATCAAAAATGATAACCGCGTCCTTATTATTTTTTCCAAGCTCGTTAAGGGAAAGTTCATCCTCCTTAAAATCTCCCCAGCTTTTCAAGATATCTGCAGGTTCAACATTAGGATTTACAGGATATTCGTAATTGGATCCAGCAAAAATATTTTGAGCTTTTTCCTGAAGTAGAAATTCGATAAACTTTATAGCATTTTCCTTGTTTGGAGCGTGTTTTGCGACACCAATACCACTCACGTTAACGTGCGTTCCAGTAGTTTCCTGATTTGGGAAGAAGATTGTCACACTTTTACCAGCTTTTACTTCATCTTCATCTTTTGAGTTGAGTAATTTGCCAATATAATATGTATTGACTATCGCTAAATCTCCTTCATTGTTGGCTACTGCTTTTACCTGATCGCGATCATTTCCCTTTGGAGATCTTGCCATGTTATCAACAACACCTTGTGCCCAATCTTCTGCAAATTCCTTTCCTTGATTTGCTATAATTGAAGCCAATAAAGATTGATTGTAAATATTGGAAGAACTTCTGACTAATATTTTATCAGACCACTCCTCTGAGGTAAGGTTATCGTAAGTTGAAAGCTGAGTGGAGTCTACACGGTCTTTGGCGTAGGCTATAACTCTAGCTCTTTTGGTGAGGCTGACCCATTGCTGATCTTCATCTCTGAGATGTGATGGCACGATAGAGTCGATCATCGGAGAATCAAAAGCTTGTAGCAAATCCTTTGACTTTGCTCTGTACAATCTTCCTGCATCTACAGTGATTAAAACATCAGCTGGAGATTCTTCACCTTCTAAACTCATTTTTTGTATCAACTCATCTGCACTGGCATTTACAATGTTTAGACTAATTCCAGATTCCTTCTCAAATTCCTTGAAAAGTTCCTGATCAGACTCATAATGCCTGTGTGTGTAAACAGTTAATTCCTGGTCTTTTTTGTTGTCTTCTTTTTTTTCTTCGGTTTTGCAGCTTAAAACTAAAACTGAAACCATCAATAGATATAAAATTCTTTGCATGATTATTTTTTTTCAAATATAAAACTCTAAGCTTATTTAGACTTAATATTGATAATTTTTTTGCAAAAAAAAATGGTCTCATCAATAGAGACCATTTTAAAGTTTTATTCAAAAGTGTTTATAAAGCAGCAACGTGTTTGGTTAACTGAGACTTTAAATTAGCAGCTTTATTATCGTGAATAATATTTTTCTTCGCTAGCTTATCAATCATCGAAATGATTCCAGGAAGACTTTTCGTAGCTTCAGCTTTGTCTTCTGTAGCCTTCAATTTTTTGATAGCATTTCTCGCTGTCTTGTGCTGGTAACGATTTCTTAAACGTTTAGTTTCGTTACTTCTGATTCTCTTTAATGCTGATTTATGATTAGCCATAACTTTCTAAATATAAAATTTTAATAGTAGTCCGTAGGGGAATCGAACCCCTGTTACCAGGATGAAAACCTGGCGTCCTAACCCCTAGACGAACGGACCGTGTTAATAATAATGTTATTCTATGAACTTAACTTGTAGTCCGTAGGGGAATCGAACCCCTGTTACCAGGATGAAAACCTGGCGTCCTAACCCCTAGACGAACGGACCATTAAATTTGCGAGTGCAAAAATAACTAATTATTTAAATTGCGCAAACCTTTAAACGAAAAAATTAGTAAGCTTTTGCAAAAAATACCCGTTGCTTAGAATCTTTTCCGGAAAATACACATTTTCCTGTCTCTTTATTCTCTTCAAAAGGGATGCAGCGTATCGTAGCTTTGGTCAATTCTTTAATTTTTTCTTCAGTTTCGATGCTTCCGTCCCAGTGTGCAGCTATAAAGCCCCCTTTGGTTTCAAGTACATCTTTGAATTCTTCGAAACTATCCACTTTAGTCACATGAGCGTCTCTAAATCTTCTGGCCTTGTTATACAGTTCAGACTGGATTTCTTTCAATAAATCTTCAATTTTAGATTCAATTCCATCCTGACTTTCAAATGATTTTGATAGGGTATCTCGTCTGGCCAATTCCACGCTTCCTTTTTCTAAATCTTTAGGACCTATAGCGATGCGAAGCGGGATTCCCTTCAATTCATATTCTGCAAACTTCCAGCCTGGCTTATGTGTAGTTCTGTTATCAAATTTAACTCGTATACCTCTAGCACTTAGGGCCTCTTTAATCTCATTGGCCTTTTCTGAAATCTGACTCAGTTGTTCTTCATTTTTAAAGATTGGAACAATAACGACCTGAATTGGTGCTAAATTTGGAGGTAAGACCAAGCCTTGGTCATCTGAGTGAGTCATCACCAAAGCACCCATTAGCCTGGTAGAAACTCCCCAGCTTGTCGCCCATACATACTCCTGCTTCCCCTGGTCTGAGGTGAATTTAACATCAAAGGCTTTAGCAAAATTTTCTCCAAGAAAATGTGAGGTGCCAGCTTGTAGTGCTTTCCCGTCTTGCATCAAAGCTTCAATGCAGTAAGTCTCTACTGCTCCTGCAAATCGTTCACTTTCCGACTTTAGACCTTGAATAACCGGAATGGCGAGGTAATTTTCTGCAAATTCAGCATAAAGCGAGTTGATGAGTTCTGCTTCTTCGATAGCTTCTTGTTTTGATGTATGTGCTGTATGACCTTCTTGCCATAAAAATTCTGTGGTTCTTAAAAACAAACGTGTTCTCATTTCCCATCTTACGACGTTGGCCCATTGATTGATTTTTAAAGGCAAATCTCTGTAGGATTGTATCCAACCTTTAAAAGTATTCCAGATCACCGCTTCGGATGTTGGTCTTACCACGAGTTCTTCGTCTAGTTTAGCCTCGGGGTCCACCCTAAGTTTACCTGGTTGATCAGGATCATTTTGAAGGCGGTAGTGAGTCACCACAGCACATTCTTTGGCAAAGCCTTCTGCATTTTTTTCTTCAGCTTCAAAAAGAGATTTAGGTACAAATAAAGGGAAGTATGCATTTTCATGGCCTGTTTCTTTAAACTTCCGATCTAGCTCTGCTTGCATTTTTTCCCAGATGGCATATCCATAAGGTTTGATAGTCATACAGCCGCGAACTGCAGAGTTTTCTGCTAAGTCTGCTTTTACGACCAATTCGTTGTACCACTTGGAGTAATCCTCTTGTCTACTGGTTAAGCTTTTTCCCATTATATATGATTTGGCATAAATGTTGTACCTCTGTTAATGATAATATTAATTAGCGCAAAACTAATTAAATTTGATAATAGTAAAATTAAAAACCACAAGTTATGATACAATCAATTAAAATTTCGAATTTAATAGCATTAGGAATGTTATCTGTGGTTTTCTTGGCTTCGTGTTCGTCTTACAGAAATATAAATTCTCCTTCTGATGGAATTTATGGATCTAATTCGCCTTCGGAGGCTAGAAGATCCGTTTCTAATGAAACTAGTACACAAAGATCTAATAGATCAACTCAGTCAACTTCAGACTCAGATTCTTATTCAAAGTTTTTTACAGATCAAGGTCGAATGATTTCTGAAGCTAGAACTTCCAATAGTGAAGTATTTACTGATATCGATAATTATTCATCGGAAAATGAAAATTATACTGAAGAAGAAAAATATTACGAAGAACCAATTTATAATGGTAATAATGCTGGCTGGGGCACCAATCCAAGTTCTGTAAGCGTGAATTTTTTTAATACAGGCTTTGGTCCTGGACCGGCATATGGAGGCTTTGGTCTTGGTATAGGTTGGGGCGGATTTGGTTCTCCATTCGGCTTTAATGGTTTTACCAATCCTTATGTAGGTGTGCCTGGTTTTTGGGGTCCTGGCTGGGGTTGGGGGGGTTTCGGTCCTGGCTGGGGCTGGGGCGGCTTCAATGGCTTCTATGGTCCTGGTTGGGGCTGGGGAGGAGGTTTCTATGGTCCTGGCTGGGGCTGGGGAGGTTTTGGTCATCCGTTTTACGGAGGCTTCTATGGTAGAGGTTTCAATGGTTTTGCCTACAATAGGTTCAATAGAAATCCCTATTCCAGTAATACAAGATCTTTGGCTTATGCAAGAGGTAATTCAAGATTCAATATTTCACGTGCTAATGCCTCAAGATCACGTAGCAATGTGTCAAGAGCTTCTAGTAACAGATCAAATTTGGTCAGAAATTACAGATCAAACAATTCCAGATATTCGAATCGGATCAGGAATTCAAGAAATGTGGGTGTGAGATCTACGCGTAATTATTCAAGATCTGGAATACGAAATACCAGAAATGTAGATGCCAGATCGTCTCGATCCAATTCACGTTATAGAAATTCATCAACAAGATCTAGGTCTTATTCTCCAGCAACACGTTCTTCACGGAATAGTGGCGTGAGATCATCAAGATCTTCTCGTAGTAGCGGTGTGCGAAGTTCAAGAAGTTCAAGTTCAAGAAGTTCTGGAATGCGAAGTTCAAGAAGCTCAAGTTCAAGAAGCTCTGGCGTGCGAAGTAGTGGAAGCTCAAGATCCTCAGGTTCACGTTCGTCTGGTAGAAGTTCTGGACGTTCTGGTAGAAGATAATTTATTAATCTAGATCATTACATATGAAAAAGATACTCGCTTTAATAACTTTATTGAGTCTTAATGCTCAGAGTCAAGATATCACTGATGCTTTAAGGTTTTCCTCCCAAAGTGTTAACGGTACGGCAAGATATACCGCCATGGGTGGAGCCTTTGGAGCTTTGGGTGGCGATATCTCTGCCATAGCTATCAATCCAGCAAGTTCTGCTGTGTTTTTGAACAATAAATTTTCGGGGTCTTTAGATTTTACAAGCATAAATAACGATACATTTTATGGTGGTGGATTTAATTCTACTTCAGATTCAGACTTTGACCTCAATCAATTAGGTGCTGTTTTTGTTTTTGTATCCAATAATGATAATGCTGTGTTTGATAAATTGACCCTTGGGTTTACTTACGATAGAACTAATAATTTTGATAATGCATATGTTGCAAGCGGAACGAATACTGAGACAATTTCAGACTTTTTTCTAAATAGTGCACAAGGCGTGCCACTTGATTTATTGGTTCCAAGACAAGGGGAATCAGCTTCTGAACTTTATAGATTTTTAGGAGAAAATCAGGGGTTTTTGGATCAACAGGCCTTTTTAGGATATGAAAGTTTTATAATTGATGCAATCGACTCTGATAATCCTAGCAATACCGAATATGTTTCTAATGTTTTTGGTTCTAGCTTTTCCCAGAGCTATCAGGAATTTACTCAAGGTAATTCTGGAAAGTACACCATCAACGGTGGGGGCATGATCGGAGATAGAATTCATCTGGGGGTCAATCTTAATATCCATTTTTTGGATTATAGACGTGAAACGCTTTTTGATGAATTCAATAATGGTGACGGAGTTACCGATATTTTTTTCGATAACAACTTGAGAACTCGTGGTAGTGGAATCTCCCTTCAATTAGGTGGTATTGCAAAACTTACCAAAAACTGGAGGTTTGGCTTCACTTACGATACTCCTACCTGGATGAACATTTCAGAAGAATTATCTCAGAGAATTGAGACCCTTAGCTCTGGAAGTAACGCTCCAGCAGTTTTTTCACCAGATATTTTAAACATTTATCCCGATTACAATTTTAGAACTCCGGGACGATTATCTGCGAGTACGGCTTATGTATTTGGAGGGTCGGGCTTGATCAGTTTTGACTATAGCTATAAAGATTTCTCTGCGATGAAATTTACTTCAAACGGATTTCAGCAAGAAAATCAAGCCATTTCAAATTTAATGACTGCTGCTTCTACCTATAATGTCGGTGGAGAATATAGAATTCAAAATACTAGTTTGAGAGCAGGTTATTTTATGCAGGAATCTCCTTATGAAAACGAGACCTTTTTAGGAGACACTACTGGATATTCATTTGGCCTGGGCTTTAATTTTGGGACTACCACCTTAGATTTTTCTTATCAGAGAGTAGAGCAGGATAGAAGGGAAACTCTTTACTTTACCAATTTTTCTCAGAGATCTCAAATACAGAGTATTTTTAATAACTACATGATGACCTTGTCTTTTAGTCTCTAAATTTAATATTAAATTCTAATTAAAGGTCTTATTCAAAATCCTATTTTCGCTAAAAATTTACTGAATGGATATTTTTTTAGTCATTGTAGGGTTTTTGCTTTTAGTGATTGGTGGTGAATTCCTGGTAAGGTCTTCTGTTGCGCTATCGTTGAGATTTAATATATCAAAAATGATTATTGGTCTCACTGTAGTGTCTTTTGCTACCTCTGCCCCAGAATTATTAGTTAGCCTTCAAGCAGCTTTATCGGGCCTATCGGATATTTCTCTAGGAAATGTCATAGGGTCAAATATTGCCAACATTGGTTTAGTTTTAGGGCTTACCGCCATTATCTCCTCGATTGATATCGATAAGGATTTTCTAAAGTTTAATTGGCCAGTGATGATTATTTTATCTGGTTTGTTATATTTCTTTTTACTTACTGGAGAACAAATCAATAGAATTGAAGGGGGAGCTTTACTGATGGTTATTATCATTTTTCTTCTGGTACTGATCAGAAAAGTTATGAAAGGCGAAGTAGAAGCTGGTGAAGAAGTTGATGAAAGCCTTACACAAACCTCAGTGTTTAAAATAGTATTTTGGTTTCTCTTAGGGGGTTTGGGGCTTTATTTTGGTTCAGAGTGGCTTGTTGATGGTTCTGTAGGAATAGCCGAATCTCTGGGGGTAAGTGAGCGGGTCATATCTGTCACTATGATTGCCATTGGAACAAGTGTCCCAGAGCTTGCAGCTTCTGTGATAGCAGCTTTAAAACAAGAAAAAGGTATTTCCTTAGGAAATTTGATTGGGTCAAACATATTTAATATTGGCTCCGTCATTGGTTTAACGGCACTTATAAAGCCTATTTTCCTTCAATCTCAGGAAGTTCTGACCAGCGATATCTTTTGGATGATTGGTTTTGGCCTCGTTCTTTTGCCTTTGGTATTCATCCCTCCTAAAAATGCTATTTCCAGATACAAAGGAGTGATTGTCTTTGTATCCTACGTTATTTTTATTTTATTAACCTTTCGATCTTAAGAATTAGGGGGGTGCAGGAAAATAATTCTCATATTTCTCATTTTTACCCTATATTTTTGATTTCATATCTTGAAATTATTTACTTTTGGATAAATTATAAAATAATTCAAAATGGCTATTTTAAGATTTGATGCTTTAAAAGAAACGCTTCACAGGTCTCCTGTACAAATTCAAGAAAAAGAACGCAGATCTGATCTCTTCGGAAGAAATGTATTCAATCAAAAAGCAATGCGTCAATATTTGACCAAAGACGCTTTTGAAGGTTTAAAAAATGCTATAGATAAAGGAGATAAAATCGATAGATCGCTGGCCGATAATATTTCTGCTGGTATGAAAGAATGGGCTATTTCTAAAGGAGCTACGCATTACACACACTGGTTTCAGCCACTTACAGGGTCCACAGCAGAAAAGCATGACGCTTTCTTTGAAACAGTAGAAGACGGCGGAGCCATGGAAAAATTTAATGGTTCGCAGCTAGTACAGCAAGAGCCAGATGCATCAAGTCTGCCCAATGGAGGAATTCGTAATACATTTGAAGCCAGGGGTTATACCGCCTGGGATCCTTCTTCTCCAGCTTTCGTTTGGGGCCCAACCTTGTGTATTCCGACGATTTTTGTCTCTTATACCGGTGAAGCTTTAGACTACAAAACCCCATTATTACGATCTGTGAGTGCATTGGATAAAGCTGCAACAGATGTAGTGAAATATTTTGATAAAAAAGTAAATAAAGTCATTACCACATTAGGATGGGAACAGGAATATTTTCTGGTAGATTCTGCATTGGCTTCGACACGTCCAGATTTAATGATGTCTGGCAGAACCCTTTTAGGACATTCTCCTGCGAAAGGTCAGCAGCTGGATGATCATTACTTCGGTTCTATTCCTAGCCGTGTATTGAATTACATGAGAGATTTGGAAAGGGAGTGCATGCTACTCGGGATACCTGTGAAAACGAGACACAATGAGGTTGCACCTAATCAATTTGAACTTGCCCCTATATTTGAAGAAGTTAATTTGGCTGTAGATCATAATTCCTTGTTGATGGATGTGATGGATAAAGTGGCAGAACGTCATCATTTTAAAGTGTTGTTTCACGAAAAGCCATTTCAGGGTGTAAATGGAAGTGGTAAGCATAACAACTGGTCTATGGCTACAGATTCTGGGTCCAACTTGTTAAGTCCTGGAAAAACACCGATGAAAAACTTAAGATTCCTTACGTTTTTTATCAACACGATTAAAGCGGTGTATGAAAACGAAGAACTCATTAGAGCGACTATTGCCTCTGCATCAAATGACCATAGACTTGGGGCTAATGAAGCGCCACCAGCAGTTATGTCTGTTTTTATTGGGTCTCAGCTAACCAAAGTCTTGGACGAATTAGAAAAAGTCACGAACGGCAAACTGTCTCCAGAAGAAAAAACAGAGTTGAAATTGAATGTCGTTGGTAAAATCCCAGAAATTTTACTGGATAATACCGACAGAAACAGAACATCACCATTTGCCTTTACAGGTAATAAATTTGAATTAAGAGCCGTAGGTTCTACCGCCAATTGTGCAGACCCTATGACTGTCCTAAATGCTATTGTTGCTAAACAACTTAAAGAGTTTAAAGTTGAGGTTGATGCGCTTATTTCTGATAAAAAAATGAAAAAAGATGATGCGATCTTCAATGTTTTAAGAGAGTATATTAAGTCTTCCAAAAATATCAGATTTGAAGGCGACGGCTACGGCGATGCTTGGGAAAAGGAAGCTGAAAAAAGAGGCTTGAGTAATTACAGGTCTACTCCAGAGGCCTTAAAACCAAAAATTTCTAAACAGGCAATAGAACTTTTCGGTGATTTAAATATCATGAATAAAACTGAAATTGTTGCCAGGTATGAAATTGAGATCGATGAATATTCTAAGCATATTCAGATTGAAGGAAGAGCTCTAGGTGATATCGCAAGAAATCATATCATTCCTACAGCTATTAAGTATCAAAATGTTTTGATTAAGAACGTTAAGGGACTTAAAGAAATTTACGGTACAGAATTCAAAGATCAGGCTAAAGAACAAATGAATATCATTGAATCTATTTCCAATCATATTGAAATGATCAACAAAGGAGTGGTTGAAATGATTGATGAGCGAAAGGCTGCTAATGCGATCGAAGATCCTACGGAAAAGGCTTTTGCGTATTGCAATCAGGTAAAACCTTACTTTGACAAGATACGATACCATTGCGATAAATTGGAATTGATTGTAGATAATGAAATATGGCCACTAACGAAATACAGAGAGCTACTATTCACTAAATAATTATAATAAAGTATTATTTCAACCCAGTTTTGTTTTCTAGGCAAGGCTGGGTTTATTTTTTATAAATTTGCCAAAATTTTTATAATGAGCGATCAAGATAGGTATGCCAAACGAGGTGTTTCTTCTCAAAAAGAAGATGTACATAAAGCTATAGAACATTTAGATAAAGGTCTTTTTCCAAAAGCATTTTGTAAGATTATACCTGATCACTTGACCGGTAACGATGACTATTGTGTGGTGATGCACGCCGATGGCGCCGGAACAAAGTCATCTCTTGCCTATTTATACTGGAAAGAAACCGGAGATCTTTCTGTCTGGAAAGGGATTGCACAGGATGCACTCATCATGAATGTAGATGACCTCCTGTGTGTGGGTGCTACCGATCATATTCTGGTTTCGTCTACGATAGGAAGAAATAAAAACCTGATTCCAGGAGAGGTCATCGCAGAAATAATCAATGGCACAGAAGCTCTGGCAAATCATCTTAAGTCATACGGTGTCAACATTTACACTACTGGTGGAGAAACTGCTGATGTCGGCGACCTGGTGAGAACCATTATTGTAGATTCAACAGTAACTGCACGCCTGAAAAAAAGCGAGGTTATAGATAACGCCAATATAAAACCGGGAAACATTATTGTAGGATTGTCCTCTAGTGGAAAAGCTACCTATGAAACCAGTTATAATGGGGGAATGGGAAGCAACGGATTGACCTCGGCCAGACATGATGTCTTATCCTCATTTTTGAAAGACAAGTACCCAGAATCCTTTGACCCTTCTGTGCCAAATGATTTGATTTATTCTGGCTCAAAACGACTAACAGATAAAATTTCAAAAGACCTGCCGGATGTCGGAAAGCTGATATTATCGCCTACACGTACTTATGCTCCAATCGTAAAAGCGATTTTCAATTCAATTGGTCGGGACTCTATCGATGGCATGGTGCATTGTAGTGGTGGAGCACAGACAAAAATTCTTCATTTCATCGATAATTTACATATTATAAAAGATAATATGTTTGATATCCCTCCGTTATTCAGGCTCATTCAGGAAGAAAGCAAAACAGACTGGAAAGAGATGTATCAGGTTTTCAATATGGGGCATAGGTTAGAGTTTTATGTAGATGAATCTTTGGCTCAGTCTATTATAGATATATCCAATTCGTTTAACGTTGAAGCTAAAGTTATAGGAAGAGTAGAGCCATCTACATCTAAATCCTTGACCATCGTATCAGAACACGGCCAGTTTGATTATTAAAACGCATGCATGAAAAAGGCTTTTATCATTGCACTACTTTGGGGATCAGCTTTCCATGGATATTCTCAATCCTTTGGAGAAATTGTTAAATTAAAGCCCACAGGAGATCAATTGTTTCAAAGGGGTCCAATTCCTTTAATTCAATCAAGCTTTGATTACAAAAATTATTACGATTTTACCTTAAATGAACTCATCCCCACCAGAGGTAGAACGAGTTTTTGGGAAACCAAAAACGAATTTACTTTAGATATCAGTGAAGTTGCTTTTGTCAATTGGAATGCCGGGGGAACCAATTCCATTTCGGGCCTATACGGAATGAATATCGTGAGAACTTATAGAAATGATGGATTTCGATGGGAAAATCAGTTTAGATTCCGTTACGGAATTAATCAACAAGAGGGTCAGGAGCTTAGAAAAACAGATGATGATCTGGAGTTATTATCCTCTTTTGGGTATGAAATTTCAAACAATTCCAGGTGGTTTTATTCAGGTAGGTTCAGTTTTAAAACTCAGATAGCCAGAGGCTTTGATTATCCGAACACTGATTTTTCAATTTCAGAATTTATGGCTCCAGGCTATATTTTTCTTGGAGTTGGTGCAAAATACGTGGAGCCCGATGAAAAATTTCAGCTTTACTTATCTCCAATTACTCAGAAGTCAACATTTGTACTAAACCAAAGATTAGCTAATGATGGGGCTTTTGGGGTGAGAGCAGCAGTGAGAGATGAGAATGGAAACATAATAAAAGAAGGCAAAACCTCAAGAAATGAATTTGGTATTCTGGTCACTAATGAATTTGAGCAAAACCTTTTTGAGAGTACGACATTAATCAGTAGAACAAGTTTATATACCGACTATCTAAATAACTTTGGTAATATAGATATAGACTGGGAAGTAATTTTCAATTTTAAAATTAACAATTTTATGAGAGCAACTTTGGGGATTCATATCAGGTATGATGATGATATCAAAGTGAGAGAAGAGGGTCCCGATGGCATAGAGGTAGAGGGGGGTCCTGCAATTCAGCTTAAGCAATTATTAGGCGTAGGAATACTACTCGATATTTAAATTGTTTCATAAGCGTAGATAAGCTCCTTTTACTTATTTATTCTTAATAATTCAATTAAATTTGCATTACACTAAACAGCTATGCTAGATAAATTAAATTTTATAAAACAACGATTCGATGAGGTAAGTGATTTGATCATTCAGCCTGATATCATGTCGGATCAAAAACGATATGTAGAACTCTCTAAGGAATATAAAGACCTCAAAGCCATCATGGATGAGCGTGAGGTATATATTGAATTGAAAGACAACCTCGAAGAAGCCGAAGAAATTCTCTCCAATGAGTCAGATTCTGAAATGGTTGAAATGGCCAAACTCCAGCAAGAAGAGGCGAAAAAGGAACTTCCTCAACTGGAAGAAAAAATAAGGATGATGTTGATTCCTAAAGATCCTGAAGATGCCAAAAATGCGGTTGTAGAAGTAAGAGCAGGAGCAGGTGGAGATGAAGCCAGTATTTTTGCAGGAGATATCTTTAGAATGTTGACGAAGTACTGCGAAAGTAAAGGCTGGAAAGTTGACGTTGTAGATTATAGCGAAGGCACCAATGGAGGCTATAAAGAAATTCAATTTGAAGTCTCTGGAGATGACGTCTACGGAACATTAAAATATGAGGCGGGCGTACATCGAGTCCAACGCGTGCCTCAAACAGAAACTCAAGGTAGAGTTCATACCAGCGCTGCTACAGTCATGGTATTTCCAGAAGCAGAAGAGTTTGATGTAGAAATCAATCCTAAAGAGGTAAGAATAGATTATTTCTGTTCGTCTGGACCGGGGGGGCAGTCTGTAAATACAACCTATTCTGCAGTTCGATTAACTCATGAGCCTACTGGGATTGTAGCTCAGTGTCAAGACCAGAAGTCTCAACATAAAAATAAAGAAAAGGCTTTTAGAGTTCTGCGTTCCAGGCTTTATGAAATGGAGCTTGCCAAAAAGCAGGCAGAGGATGCAGAAAAGCGAGGTTCTATGGTGACTAGTGGAGATAGAAGTGCAAAAATCAGGACTTACAATTATGCGCAAAGCCGAGTGACTGATCATCGTATCAATCTTACTTTATACGATTTGGATAACATCATTAACGGTGATATCGAAAAGATAATCGACGAACTTAAACTTGTGGATAATACAGAGAAATTGAAAAATATTTCTGATGACTTATAACCTGGTATGAAGATTCAGAGTTTAATTCAGCAAATTGAGGCCAAAAAGTCTATGCTCTGTGTAGGTCTGGATGTAGATCTAGATAAAATCCCGGAACATCTTTTAGAACTTGAGGATCCTATCTTTGAATTTAATAAGGCCATCATTGATGCTACACAGGAATACTGCGTGGCGTATAAGCCTAATATTGCGTTTTATGAAGCCTACGGTCTGAAAGGTTGGGAGGCTCTAAAAAAAACAATCGATTACCTCAACACACATTATCCTGAACAATTTACGATTGCAGATGCTAAGCGAGGAGATATTGGAAACACCTCCAGTATGTACGCCAAAGCATTTTTTGAAGATTTAAACTTTGATTCTGTTACCGTTGCTCCTTATATGGGGAAGGATTCTGTAGAGCCTTTTTTAAAGTTTAAAAACAAACACAGCATACTCTTAGGATTAACCTCAAATGCCGGTGCTTCAGACTTTCAGTTGACTTCAACTGAGGGTGAAATGTTATTTGAGAAAGTCATCAGAACATCAACCACCTGGGAAAATAGCGAACAACTTATGTATGTGGTTGGAGCAACAAAAGCAGAGTACCTAAAAACTATAAGAACAATTCTACCCAGTCAATTTCTTTTGATTCCAGGAGTAGGCGCTCAAGGTGGATCTTTAGATGAGGTTTGTAAATATGGATTATGTGAAGAAACCTATGGCTTGCTTATCAATTCGGCGAGAGGTATCATTTATGCATCCTCTGATCACGACTTCGCAACAAAAGCAAGGCAAAAAGCTAAAGCCTTACAGGAGCAAATGCAGATGTACTTATAAAATCAAAAAAAAGCTTACATAAATTAATATGTAAGCTTTTTTTCTGCAAAAAATTGTTTGACTACATGTCGTCTTCTGTATCTTCTGCTGCATCTTCAATATCGTCTGCAGTGTCTTCTGCTGCATCCTCAGTTTCTTCTGCTGCGTCCTCCATGGCATCACCAGTGTCTTCTGCTGCATCTTCTACAGCATCTCCTGCTTCTTCCATAGATTCTTCTACTTCTTCGCCTGCTTTCTCAGCATCGCTTTTTTGCTCTCTACAGCTTACTACTCCTAATCCAAGAAGTGCAGCCATGGTAATAGATAAAATTGACTTTTTCATTTGTTTTGATTTTTGATTATATGCCAAAAGTATTTAAAATTCTGATATATATTAAAAATCATTCGGGTTTTTTATAATTTCTTTTGAGCGATTTATGTGATTATTAAGGGTTTCCTTGTTCATTTTCTTAAGGACACTCATCATCATATTCATCCTTTGGTTATTCTTAAAATGCTCTTGTTTTTCATATAAAAAATTCCAGTACAGGTTATTGAATGGACAAGCATCATCGCCCTCTTTTTTACTAACAGAATACTTACAGGACTTACAATAATTTCCCATTTTATTGATATAGCTTCCACTAGAAACATAGGGTTTGGTAGCCACAATGCCTCCATCTGCAAATTGACTCATTCCCCTGGTATTGGTTAATTCTACCCACTCTATCGCATCGATATATACTCCCAAGTACCAGGCATCTACTTCGTCTGGATCCGTCATTGTTAAAAGGGCAAAATTTCCTAGGATCATCAATCTTTGGATGTGATGAGCATAGGCATCATCCAGACTTTGATTGACCGCATGCTTTAAACAATTCATATCGGTTTCACCTGTCCAATAAAAATCTGGGAGTTTGTTTTTGTTATCTAATTCATTTTTAGATTTGTAACCCGGCATCTCCTTCCAGTAGACCCCTCTCATGAATTCTCTCCATCCCAGAATTTGTCTTACAAATCCTTCGACCTGAGAAATATCGATTTCATCTTTATGATCGTAATAATAATCTAAAGTGGTTTCTATGACTTCTTTAGGAGAAAGCATTTTGCTATTCATGGCAAAGGACAGCCTGGAGTGAAAAAGAAATTTCTGATCGGTATGCAGGGCATCTTCATAATCTCCAAAATAAATCAATAGATTTTTACAGAAATAATCTAAAACTTCAAGACATTCTTTTCTTGACGTAGGCCATGGGAAGTTTTCCTTATCGATTCTTCCCATGGTTTTAACCTCCATGTTTTCCAATTGTTCCAAAACTCTTTCAACATCCTTGTCGAAAGTTTTGGCTTCTGGAATAGGGGGTTTACCCGTCCACTTTTTACGATTGCTTTTATCGTAATTCCATTCGCCGCCTTCAGGTTTTTTATCATCCAGCATCATAATGCCATGTTTTTTACGCATATCGCGATAAAAATACTCCATGGTCATTTCCTTTTTGCCTTCGTAGAACTTTTCAATATCGTCCCGAGTGGTATAAAAATGCTCTGTGTCGTAGGCCTTGTAGCTGATGTCTAATTTGTTGCAAAAAGTTTTTAATTTAATATCCAGCCTGTATTCATCTGGGTATAAGTATTCAAAATGCTCAATATTTTGTTCTTCAATAAGCTGATTTAGATTGGATGGAAGATCTTGTTTATTTTCTTTATCATCAATTTGATAATAAATTACCTGATGCCCAGCTTGTGTAAGCTCGTCTGCAAAATTTCTCATCGACAGAAAAAAGGCTACTACTTTTTGAATGTGATGGGTAACATAGCCAGTTTCTTGCTGAGTCTCGGCCATAAAGTAAATGACGTTATCATTTTTTTCCTCAAACCAGGAATGGTTTAAATTAAGCTGATCTCCTAGTATAAATCGTAATGTTTTTTTCATAATCTTCATTATCTGTTTTCTGAAACTAAGTCTATTTTTCTACTTCCTAAGTCCTGACTTTAGCCCTGATGGAAGCGGCATCCTTGGCTTTTGAGATGCTTAGCAACACAACCTGGTTATAAGCGACTGTTAAGAAGCTCTATGACCAGGTATTGTGGGCTGCAGCTCCAAAGACCAAGATATAGCTGAGAGCAGGATAAGCTTCTAAAATAAAGAATCCTGTAACCAGGTTCTCTGGTACTTGCCATTAGCATCGTAACGGTCTGCCTGACTCTTTATATTGAATTTCCTATCGCGTGGATCGTTACCAACGCCAGAGTTGTACATCCAGTTGCCCCAGTTGCTGTGCACATCATAGTCTACCAGCATGGCCTCAAAATAAGCTGCTCCAATCCTCCAGTCCTGTTTCCACTCTTTGGCCCAGTAACTATTCACGTTCTGTCGGCCCCGATTACTCATAAATCCAGTTTCTCGTATTTCGATCATATTGGCATTCACAAAAGGTTCTGGAGTATTACCATTGATCCACTGGCTAAAGGCCTTATCGCTATTTCCCCAGTCTAGAGTTTTGTTGAGCACTCCTTCGAGTTTAAAGATGGTATTACCGTGTTTAAGCGATATATACTTGAAGTAGTCTCTCCAGATCAATTCGAATATTAGCCAATATGTATCTTGATTTTTTTTAATTTCTTTTTCAAATTTCTTTACCTGATGATAGATGGATACCGGTGAAATACAACCATTAGCAAGCCATGCAGAAAATTTTGAACTGTAGTCTTTACCTAATAAGCCGTTTCTTGTTTTCTTGTAATACTGCAATTTTTTGGTGTCCCAGAAATAGTGTTGTAAACGTTTCCAGGCTTCAGTTTCACCGCCCTGAAATGGAAATGCAGTTCGCGAATCCATTTCAAAATTCTCTAAACCGAGCTGATTGAGGTCTGGAATATCAGTCTTACTATCGATGAGGTTTGCATCATCCTGCTTCTGAGGTGTTGGCATCTCCTCACGAACATGACTTTGCTTTTCGCATTTTTTTCTAAATTGAGTGTAGACCTCTGGAATCTGACTGAACTCCTCATAGGGTACATCTTCTGGGTGAAATAAAAACTGGGTATATTGACCTACCAACTTAGTATCTGGCAGTACAGCTCTTACTTCTTCTTCAACTTTTTTTTCTTCTTCGGTCCATTCTGACTGAAAATAAACGGAATTGATCTTAAATTTCTCAGACAAATTTTTGAATACTTGTGAAGGCTCATCAAACTCTACGTGCAAAGTAATGTTAAGCTCATCAAGATTTGAAGATAATTGATGTATGGATTCTATCAGAAATTGAGCTCTGTATTTTTCAGTTTTTTTAAAGCCATAGCGGGTAGTTTCATAATGTTTGGGATCAAAACAATAAACACCAAGAACCTTATCGCTGTTTTGACAGGCGTCATAAAGGGATTTTTGATCTTTTACTCGTAGGTCGTTTCTAAACCAAACAACACTTAAGTCTTGTTTCTTCTGCATTTTTCACTACAATATTTAACGTTATTCCAATTTTTAGCCCATTTTTTTCTCCAGGAAAAATGTAAACCACAGGTGGCGCAAATTTTTTCTGGCAAATGTGGTTTTTGATGTGCCATAGCTGCTATAATGGTTTTAGATCCTGATTGGGTCTTGCATAGGCGAACCTCTGCATGAGTTCAGTTTTCACATAGCCATCGAGACCAATAATTCCAGCAGTGTTTGCTTTGGAAAGATTCAAAAAACCATCTTCGTACTGCAGGCCTTCATCAATAAGCATGTGCTCTATTTGACCGATGATCAATCTGCAATTGTGTTCTTTAATCAAATACTCATTTACGTAAGAACAACCCATTTTAATTTTGGACTCCTTCACAAAAGGAGCCTTAAAGCCTTCGATATAATCTTCGGTTAATCCTACCTCTTTAAATTCTGAAACCTCTTTATCATATTTAGCAGAAGTTTGGTGGGCTTTAGCGATAAAATCCTGGTGGATATGATTTACGGTAAAATGACTGTTTTCTTTAAAATTATTATACGAGTGTCGTTCTACGGTCGTAGGTCTCAGCATAAAACTCAACATAGGCGGATTGCTTCCTAGATGGATGACAGAGTTGAATACAGCCAGGTTGCTGTGACCATCCTCTGATATGGATCCTATTAGATTGGCAGATTTTACACCTCCGCTAGAATTGATAAGGTGCATGCGTTCTAGACTGGGCATGTGTATGATATCTTCTTTCGTATAATGAGGCATGTTCAATAGTATTGAATTATAAAATTAAATATTGTTGAATCTTTTACTGTTAAAAATTAAACAAAAAATAGACGCCTCTATAATTTAGAATTGAAACAGAGAAGGCTATGCTGAAGCAGATGATGTATTACCATAATTTTACTGAACCTTAAAAGAATATTGAGAGCAAATCCATTGTATGGTATTCATAAAAAAAGACCTCTCATGATGATGAAAAGCCTTTTTTATTTTCTTAAGTTCAAACTTAAACTATTGGTCTTCTAATTTTGGATAATCGGTGTAGCCTTTGGCGCCAGGTGCATAAAAGGTATCACTATCCCAATCTTGTAATTCTGCATTTTTTTCAAATCGTATCGGCAGGTCTGGGTTGGAGATAAACAATTTTGCATAAGCTACCATATCAGCATTTCCCTCTTCGATGACTTTATTGCCGCTTTCCTGATCAAACCCACTGTTGATCATCAGGTTTCCGTTGTATAATGGTCTGAAATGTTCCGCAATGTTACTGACTAAAAAGTCAATATCGCTAACATCGTTAAAAGGTTCTGACAAGTGAAGGTATGCTAGATCATAATCGTTAAGTTTTTTTACGATATACTCAAAAGTGGGTATGGTTTCTTCATCGGCTTCCATACCAAAAATTCCATGTAGAGATGGATTTAAACGCAATCCAATTCTATTTTCAGGGAAATAGACTTTCACAGCGTTTATAATTTCAAAGAGAATTCTTGCTCTTCCCTCAATAGAACCGCCATATTCATCGCTACGATGATTGGAGGATTTATTGAAAAATTGATGAATTAAGTACCCATTAGAAGAATGGATTTCAATACCGTCAAAACCTGCATCAACTGCATTTTTTGCTGCTCTTTTAAAATCCTGAACGGTTCGTTTAACATCCTCTGTGGTCATTTCTCTTGGCTCTACAGTGTCTTTAAACCCTTCTTCTGTATAAGCTTGTGTATTAGGATTTATGGCGCTGGGCGCAACTGGTTTTTCTCCATCGTGAAAATCTGGATGAGAGATTCTTCCTACGTGCCATAATTGAACAAAGATTTTACCTCCTTCCTCATGGACACTATCGGTAACCTTTTTCCATCCCTTAATCTGCTCTGGCAAATGAATTCCTGCAGTATTGATATACCCCCTTGCTTCAAAGGAGATCTGTGCACCTTCCGATATAATAAGGCCTGCACTGGCTCTCTGGCTGTAATATTTTACATGTAGGTCTGTAGGGGCATTATATTCATTATCGGCTCTATTTCTGGTCATTGGAGCCATAATAACTCTGTTCTTTAATTCTAAATCACCCATTTTAATGGGTTTTAATAATGCTTGCTCGCTCATAATCTTTTCTTTTTTTGTAAACTTAGTATATATTAAAATCCAAGGTCGTTAATGCAATTATAAAAGAAGGTGACATTGTCTTGGAAAAAGTATTAACTCACATCACATAAAAATGAAAATAGAACATAAAGAAAAATCTAAGCTAAGTTGGGAAGAATTTGCACAAGTGGACATTAGAGTAGGAACCGTGATAAAGGCTGAATTCTTTGAAAAAGCAACAAAGCCAGCTTTAAAAATGCTTATAAATTTTGGAGCACTGGGGCTTAAGACTACTTCTGCTTAGTTAACTCAGTTGCACAGTCCTGAAGCCCTATTCGACAAACAGCTGATAGCTGTGGTCAATTTTCCTCCAAAGCAAATCGCAGATATGATGAGCCAATGTCTTGTGCTTGGCGCCGTAGATGATAGCCTTGGAGTTTCTGTGATTGGGCCCACGCACAAGGTGGCCAACGGCACTAAAGTATCTTAAGTGTCAGAGTTTAATATCGTAAGAAAATTATGCCGACTTATCTCCTCTGCACCCAGGCTTTCAAGATGTTTTGTGTAGACCTGGCAATCGATGAGGCTTATACCATTTTTCTCCATATTCTTCACTAAAGTTATGAATCCATATTTCGAGGCATTATCCACTTCTGTAAACATGCTCTCTCCACAAAATACCTTCTTGTCTTTCAATAAAATGCCATAGAGACCTCCAACGATTTCTCCGTCTTTCCAGACCTCAATGGATTTAGCTAACCCAGCTTCATGCAGTTGGATATAACTCAATATCATCTCTTCAGTGATCCAGGTGCCATCCTGATTGTTTCTGTTGATGTTGGCACACTTACGAATCACGTTCTCAAAATGCTTATTATAGGTCACTTCAAAAGCTTTTTCTTTAAAAAGCTTTTTCATGCTTTTAGAGACCTTCAAATTCTCAGGAAACAAAACCATTCTTGGATCTGGACTCCACCACAATATGGGTTGTCCTTCTTCATACCAGGGAAAAATACCATTTTCATAAGCAACTTTAATCCGTTCTAAACTTAGATCTCCTCCAAAGGCTAAAAGCCCTTTTTCGTCGGCAAACTTAGGATGTGGAAAAATGATGTCGTCGGTGAGTTTATACATGAGTTTAAAAAATAAGTAAGCCAGTTATGAAAATAATGCTGCCAATAATAAATAATATAAAAGTAAAAGGAAAAATATCACTAGCTTTTAACTTGGTTATAGCTAAAAGTGGTAGGGCCCAAAAAGGTTGTAGCATATTAGTGATTTGGTCTCCGTAACTAAGCGCCATAATAATTTTGGGTAAGGGTACACCAAGCCTCAAAGCTGATTCCAAGGCTATAGGACCTTGTATTGCCCATTGACCCCCACCGCTGGGTACAAAAATATTCACAATCCCTGAACTGATAAAGGTGAAAAGAGGTAAAGTTGTTTTAGTGGAGATGCTGATAAAAAATTCAGCAAAACTCACAGCAAGACCACTTTCCTTCATAACTCCAATAATACCAAAATATAAGGGAAATTGAATCAAAATACCTGAAGCACCCTTGATGGCTTCGCTTAAAGAGGACAGGTAGTGCTTAACCGATGAGTGAAGAGCAATACCTAAACCTAACATTAAAAAGTTAAGCATGTTGGGAGTGATATTTAGGCGTCTTAAATTTTCAGCATAGACCACCATAAAACAAATGAGCAGTATACCTCCAAATATCCAGTTGACGAGTTTGTTATTTTCCAGAGGGTGGGTGGAAGCTTCTTCTGAATTAGATTTGTTTGCTAATTTAATTTGAGATAATCTCGATGAAGGCCTGGTCTTAATTCTTGAAAAAATAAAAGGAACACTGATCAAAACTACAGCAAAAATCACAAGATTGCTAAAGCTGAATATCGTCTCTAGAGTAGAAACATAGGAGGGAACCGGATTAGAAAAATTGTCCATAAGTGAATTTAAATGACCTTTTTCTGCAGCTTTAAGCGGAGCAGAACCAGAAATCCCACCATGCCAGACCATCATTCCCGAATATCCTAAAGCTCCAATGAGCGGATAATTGATATTGAGCTGCTCACGCTCAGATTTTTCACCAATTTTTCTGGCAAGGATGGCCCCAAAAATCAATCCCAGTCCCCAGTTGAAAAATCCCATGAGCATAGTGCTGATACTGATAAGGAATATAGCGCTTGTATTGCTTCTGGCAGATCCTGAAATAAATTCCAAAATAGAAGTCATGGGTTGACTCAAAACAAGCACATGACCTAAAACTAAAATCAGCATCATCTGGTACCCAAAGACCAACAGGTTTTGATTCCATAATCCAGATTGCCAGGCCTCGAGTGTAGAGACTATAGCCGAAGAGCCTCCATCAAATTGACCAAAGCTTACCGATAATACAAGGGTGAGCAAAGTTAATCCTACACTTAATGTAAAAGGTGAGGGGAGAACTTTGGCAAAAAACAATTCTAGTTTAGAAATCAATAGCTATGAGTATTTTAAAGATTTAGTAAAAATAGAAAAGCTCCAGAACATTTCCAGAGCTTTTTATTCTTGCAGAGTAAAACCAGATTAAAACGGTAGATCGTCTTCATCGTCATCGTTCAAGTCCTGAACAGGCTCAAACTGATCTGATGGTGGAACAGGTGGTGCTCCTCCAGCAGAGTTCTGGTCCACATTCTCTATTCTCCATCCATTTAAAGAATTAAAATATTTGGTTTCTCCCTGAGGACTAACCCATTCGCGGCCTCTTAAATTGATGCCTACTTTGACATTCTGCCCTACATTGAAATTGTCGAGTAGATTGGTTTTATCCTGAACAAATTCAATTAGAATGTGTTGTGGGTACTGCTCTTCGGTAGTCACCACCATTTCTCTCTTTCTGAAACCATTGCTGCCAAATTCTTTGGTTTCGCCAATGACTTTAATTTTTCCTTGTACTTCCATAATTATTGTTTTGCGAGTAATATATTCAATGCTTTATCAAGCTCATTTTTCTCTATGTATTCCTGGGCAATATGGTGAATTCTTTCTTCGGAACTCTCTTCTATAAAATGGCCCAGATCATGTTCTTCAATAAATGTATTAACTTTTATCTTATCGGGCAACACTTCTACATTGCCTAATTTTCCTAGGTCATTTCCAGTCAACACAGAGCTTAAACGAATTGAATCAGGCAAGTGGTCCACACCCATGCCTTGTTTTTGAAGCGGTTTTTCTACCTCAAACATGCCCTGATTGGCTCTGGAATACCAATTGCCTCCCATCCTTGATACCAAATCTATTTTATGCTGGTCGATATGTAGACCTTCATCGAGTAAATCTTCTCGGATATGAAGCTTTACCACTTCTGCGATAACTAGATTTCCAGCACCTCCATGATCTCCAAGTGCAATAGTGTCTGTCACTTTACATTCATATTGAACTGGAGATTCTTTCACTCTTGGTGGTTTTACCAAATCTGAAGCCAGCATGGTGAGACCAGACTTTTCAAATTCATTTACACCTTGAGGGTATTCGGTACTCGATAGAGACATTTGTTGAACAATGTCCCAATTGACCACATTGATGACCACTTCTTTTGTCTCTAAAGCATTTTCCAGTGTATGTTTGATAGAATTGTCTCTTACTCTTCTTACTGGTGAAAAAATCAATATCGGAGGTTTTGCACTAAACACATTAAAAAAACTATAAGGCGATAAATTGGGGTTTCCCTGTTTATCTAAGGTGCTGACGAAAGCAATGGGACGCGGCCCTACAGAACCAGAAAGCATGCCATAAAGATTCTTAGTTTCCAATTCTGATGGCAAAAAGCTTTTCATAGTTTAGTTTTTGCAAATGTAATTAATAAGATTTGAAAATGCTTTTGAGTATAAAAAATCACTTAAAATTCGAAGAAACTAAACACAGAATTACCATAACGTCTCTGTTCCAAAAAGCTATCCACGTGCTCCAGGCTAGTGTGCTTAGAGTGCTCTATGATTAAAAGTCCATCTTCGTTCAAAAGAGATCTGTTTTTGACGATTTTTTCTATGTTTTCAAAGTCCTCGAGACTTAGGTCGTAAGGTGGGTCAGCAAAAATAAGATCAGCTTTCTGAGAGGTTTTTTCTAAAAACCCGAAAGCATCACTCTTGATGATATTGACTTCTATATCCAACTCTTCTGATGTTTTGGACAAAAAGCGAATGCAGTCATAGTTAGCATCTACAGCAGTGACTCTGGGTGTTCCCCTTGAAATAAATTCAAAAGAAATACTTCCAATGCCTGCAAACAGATCGATGACATCAAGATCAGAAAAACGTATTCTGTTATTTAAAATATTAAACAAGCCTTCTTTGGCCATGTCTGTGGTTGGTCTAACTGGTAGCTTTTTTGGAGCTATAATTCGTCTTCCCTTTAGTCGACCTGATACTATTCTCATAATTATAATAATAAATCAAAGTGTTCGTAAAATCCTTCATTGTCTTCAAACTGAGCTGCGCCTTTAGATTTACTAAATGAAATATGCCTGATGTAATTGGACAGGATTTCCAAGGCGTCGTTTTCTGAAGTATTAAAAAACTCCCCTGTAAAATTTAGTTGAAGCTTTTCCCTATCCATTTGTAATTGTTCTATAGAAAATAAAATATAATATGTTAGATCTTCGGCTGTGTCATATTCAAAAGCATTAGCTAAAACCATTTTACCTGTTTGATAGGCCAGCAGATAGATGTGTTGATGGCAAACATGAACATGAACGGCATCTTCTATTGGAGTCTTGATTTCATTGGTCTTAACGATCAAATTAGTCAAAACATGTGTAAATTTGAAACTTCCAAAAACGTCGAACAGGTAATTGTTGATATTAACATAGGGAATGTAAACCGTTTTTGCTTTTAAAGATTCGATAGGATCAGAAGAAAAATCATCCCCTTCTATGAGTTTAGAGCTGTATTTTAGGTAGTGAGGGAGGTGATCCTCTTTAAAATAAGCCTCTGGAACAATGCTAAACTGAGGATTTCCATACATAACTTGTAGTTCCTCGATATGATGGGCTTGAAAGAAATTCTGATCTATTTTCGATTTGATCATTTTTAAAAGCTCGCCAGCAGATTGCGAAGATTTTGCTTTTAAAGCACCAAATTGGATTGGAACAGCAAATGAATTGCTTATTAAAAAAGAAAATCCATCTTGTAAAATTAAGATGGATAGTCTGTTAGTTGTATATGTTGAGTTTTCACTCATTAATTGTCTCCAAAGTTTTTAGGCCAATTTCCGTTGGTTTTAACTTGCTTCATCGATCCTACAGTAATAGCTGGGCCATCCACACCATCTACCGACATGGTTTGTTTCTCTTGTATTACAAGATCTCTTGGTTGATCCTCAAGAATCAAATCTTTTGGAGCTCGTACTTCAAAGACAGGAATTCTACTGTCATCTTCTTCAATATATCCTGCTTCCATTTCAAATTTTTTCTTATCGGTATGAGGAATATATTTTAAATTCTTATAAGAATCTGAAGTACCAAAAATAGAGTCCTTCACAGAAGCAAAACCTAAAGTATCAATTACCACATCTTCAACATACTTGTCTACCCCGTAAGTTCTTTTATATTCTTCGTCTAAAAAAGTAGTATCTCTTCTTTGTGTAATTACAAATTGAGCAGTATCAATAAATTTAGTCAAATCATCAAAATCATCTTCGTAGTTTCCTTCAATATCGCGATGGGCCAACTGGACATCACGAATATATTTCATCTTCTCAACGACATCTACATAACGTTGATCTCTGATTTTATTAAATTCTACAGGTCCGTAGACAGCTTGGTACGTAAAGTATCCTAAAACACCAATAACGACCCATAAAACTAATTGTATTACAATCTTCATAACTTATAATTAAGAATTTTTGATAAAAACAAAACTACAACTTTTTTTCAATCACAAAAGTATAGCAGATAAAAATCGTGCTTATATTTGAAATTTATGAATATGACCTCTTTTTATGAATAACCAAGAGTTTTATGACGCACTCAAAACCGATTTTGGACATCCACCAACGCCAAAGCAGGATATTGCTCTGCAACTTCTATCAAAATTTGTTTTAGAAACCAGTGTTGACCGTATTTTTTTGCTCAAAGGCTACGCTGGTACAGGTAAAACAACCATCATAGGGACCTTGGTCAAAAACATTTGGAAGGTTAAAAAGAAAGTAATCTTGGCTGCTCCCACAGGTCGTGCTGCCAAAGTTATCTCCAACTACAGTCAGCAATATGCTCAAACCATCCACCGTAAAATTTACCAGCCTAAAAGCACAAGTGGAGGAGGAATTGAATTTGTACCTCAGGTCAATAAACATAAGAACACGATTTTTATCGTAGATGAAGCTTCTATGATACCAGATTTTCCCACTGGAGATCAGTTATTTAATCGTGGATCTGTCTTAGATGATCTTATGGAATATGTTTATTCTGGAGAAAATTGTAAGCTTATCTTTATTGGTGATACGGCTCAATTACCCCCTGTAAAATCTAACCTTAGCCCAGCGCTGGATGAAAAGACACTGATGAACCATTATCAGATGGATGTGATTCCCGTGGAGCTAGATGAGGTGGTGCGTCAACGTCTCGAAAGCAGCATCTTACTAAATGCAACTAAAATAAGAGAAACCATAGAAGATGAGGATTTCGAGAGTTTTAAATTCGAATTGTCTCATAAAGCCGATATGAAAAGGCTTGTAGATGGTTATGAGATTCTTGATGCCATCAATGATGCTTATGGAAATCTGGGTCATGAAGAAACTGCAATTATTGTAAGATCTAACAAAAGAGCCAATCTGTATAATCAACAAATACGAAGCAGAATTCTTTTGAGAGAGGAAGAAATTGCCCCAGGCGACTTTCTGATGGTAGTAAAGAACAACTACTTTTGGGTCAAGCCCAAAAGTGATGCTGGGTTTATTGCCAATGGGGACATCGTGGAAATTCTAGAGATCTTCGGATTGAAAGAACTCTACGGATTTCGATTTGCCGAGGTTAAAGTTCAAATGGTAGATTATCCCAACATGAAACCTTTTGAAACGGTCATTATGCTGGATACCCTAGACCTTAATTCACCGTCTTTACCTTATGAGCAATCCAATCAACTCTATCAGGAAGTCATGAAAGATTATGAAGACATTACTTCCAAATACAAGAAGTTTCTTAAGGTGAAGCAAAATCCGTTTTTCAATGCGCTACAAGTCAAGTTCAGTTATGCAATCACTTGTCATAAATCACAGGGGGGACAGTGGGATACAGTGTTTGTGGAGCAACCTTATTTACCAGATGGAATCACCAAAGATTATATGAGATGGCTTTATACTGCCTGTACCAGAGCCAAAGAGAAGTTATACCTCATTGGGTTTAAGGATGATTTTTTTAGTGAGAAACAATTGTAATCAAGATTAAATTATGACTACACCAAAAATTATTGCCATGATTCCTGCCCGTTACCAGGCTTCCAGGTTTCCAGGAAAATTAATGCAGGATCTTGCAGGACAACCAGTCATTATAAGGACTTACAATGCTGCAAAATCCACTCAATTGTTTGATGAGGTTTATGTAGTGACTGATAGTGAACTCATTTTTACTGAAGTTGTAAAGTACGGTGGTAAAGCTATTATGAGTAAGAAAGCACACGACTGCGGTAGCGATCGTATTGCGGAAGCTGTCCAGGATATGGAAGTAGATATTGTAGTTAATGTGCAGGGAGATGAACCGTTTATAAATGAAAAAGCTTTAAGCCAATTACTTCAGGTTTTTCAAGAGGATAAAGACAAAGTGGTTGACCTTGCCTCATTAAAAATCAAATTAAATTCAGAAGAAGACATTATAAATCCAAATCACGTTAAAGTAATAACAGACCTCAATAATTTTGCTCTTTACTTTTCCAGATCTCCAATTCCATTTCACAGAGCAAAAGAAATTGAAGTGGATTATTACAAGCATATCGGTATTTACGCCTTCAGAAAGCAAGCTCTTATGGCTTTCTACAAATTACCCATGAGTCCACTGGAAGCTTCAGAAAAAATTGAATGTATCCGCTATCTAGAAAACGGAAAAACGATTAAAATGGTAGAAACACAAGAAGTCAGTATTGGTATCGACACTCCGGAAGATTTGGAGAAAGCAAGACAAAAATTCCGTTAATGACTTCCTCTTAAAGTATGTTTTTTTAGAATCTTTTTACCTTCAACTTTAGACCTTTCCGACTGGATAATTTTCCAAATAGAATCGGAAGCCAATTGTCTGGACGATTCCAAATCGACTATAGGTTGTGGGTAATCTACACCTAGCTTAAAACTATACATGTCCTGTTCCATTGCTGTCAGTTTCCAGGGCTCGTGAATAAATTCTTTAGGAATTGATTTCAATTCTGGAACATATTTTAATATAAACTCACCCTCGGGATCATGTTTATACGAATTTTTGACTGGATTATAGATCCGAAGGGTGTGTATCCCTGTGGTTCCTGCCTGCATTTGCAATTGAGGGTAATGAATACCTGGCTCAAAATCCAAAAATAAACTCGCGAGATGTTCTGAAGCGTCCTGCCAGTCCTGCCAGAGTAAATGGGTAAAAAAGGAAACCAGTAAGGCTCTCATCCTAAAATTTAAATAGCCGGTTTGTGTCAAACATCTCATACTGGCATCTACCAGAGGAAAGCCAGTCTGTCCTGTTTTCCATGCCTCAACTAACTTAGGTTGAACCGGTTTTTTAAGTATGTTGAAAGCTGAGTTGAAATTTTGAAATTCTGCCTTATATTCCATCTCAAACTTTTGAATGAAATGTGCTTGCCAGCGGAGTCTGGATTGAAACTGACTTAAGGCCTGTTTGTGCTTGTTGGTTTTTTCAAGCTCCATCGACGCATGAATAATTTCCCGCATAGATAAAACTCCCCACGCAATATATGGAGATAAGCGGCTGCAGGATTTTCGCGCTAAAAGCGGTTTGGATATATGGTTTTGATAATTAGGATAACGATCTTTCAAAAAACTGTTGAGGTAGCGTTTAGCTGTTTGCCGACCTCCCTTCTGAAAATTTGAGTTTCGCTCTACGTTCAGATCAACCTTATTAAACTGACCTTTTAATTTTTGAATACTGAAGCTATCCACGAACTGGCCAGGACTTGCCGAAAAGGGGATTGGATCTTCAGACATATGATTTTCCCAAGAATTTATCCAGGTCTTTCTGTTTCGTAAACCACGTATGACGCCGTTGTTGATATATTCTTTCCAGGATATTTTTTTTGATTTAAATAAAGACTTTAGGCGTTTATCCCGTTTAAAAGTTATTTGAATGCCTGTTTCTTGATGAGAGTACACATTTTTTATCTTCAATGAGGAATGAATTTTACGAAAAGCCTCTTCTGCAGGAGACTCCGCAATTAATATTTCTGTTTGATATGATTTGAGCTTAGTTTGGAGTTCTTTTAACGATTCTTTTATAAATCTGAAATGCCTTTCACTGTAGTGCGGGTCATTGAGTAACAAGGGCTCAAACAGATAAAGCAGAAGAACAGGGTATTGTTTTTGTAAGGCTTGGCTCAAAGGTACATGATCCTCAAGCCTCAAATCCCTCTTCAACCATACTACATTTACCATTCCCTAAAATTCAATTAAGATTTTACAGCCTCTTTGTAAGTTTCCAGACAACGCTCCCTTGCCATTTTATGCTCTACCATCGGTTCTGGATACTTGTCTGAGTTTAATTCTGGAATCCACTCTTTAATAAATTTTTTGTCTTTATCGAATCGCTCGGTTTGTGAGTAGGGGTTAAACACTCGGAAGTAAGGTGCAGCATCTACACCAGAACCAGCGACCCATTGCCAGCCTCCTACATTCGATGACATTTCATAATCCAAAAGCTTTTCTGCAAAGTAAGCTTCGCCCCAGCGCCAGTCGATAAGTAAGTGTTTGCATAAAAAACTCCCAACAACCATTCTGAGTCGATTGTGAATCCATCCTGTCGTATTGAGTTGACGCATGCCAGCATCCACTATAGGATAACCAGTTTCTCCTTTTTTCCATTTTTCAAACTCCTCCTCATCATTTCTCCATTGGATGCGATCATATTTTGGTTTAAACGCTCTGTCCTGAGTTTCAGGGTAGTGATAAAGTATAGCCTTATAGAATTCTCTCCAGATTAATTCGTTGAGAAAAGCTTCGTTTTCAGCTTTCAAAGCCTTTTCAACTACTTTCCTATACCCAACGGTCCCAAACCTTAGGTGGGGACTCAATCGGGAAGTTCCTTCAATAGAAGGAATATTTCTGGTATCTTCATAGTTATTGAGTAAGTCTTTATCCAAATTATAATCTGGAGCTTTGATACTCGAGGCTTCAAACCCCATGTCTGATAAAGAAAGATTGGGTAAACGTGAATTCTTATAAGTATTATCTAAGTTATCTTCAGAAGGATAGGACTTTAAATTAACAGATTCAAATTCTTTTTTCCATTGCTTCATGTACGGTGTAAACACTAAGTACATGCCACCATCATTTTTTTCTACTTCGGTTTTTTCAAAAATGACTTGGTCCTTAAAATCATGAAATTCGATACCATTTTCGGCCAAGAGAGCATTGATTTTGGCATCTCTTTTTTGCGCATAAGGTTCGTAATCTCTATTGGTATAGACAGCTTCTATGTTATAGTCCTGCATCAATTGCTTAAACACCTTTTCTGGTGTATCGTAAAATGTAGCTATAGATGAACCATATTGATCCTGAAGCTGAGATCTCATCGCTTGTAAGTTCTCATGAATAAAAGTGACACGAGCATCATCCTTAGGAAGTTCATCCAATATATGTCTGTCAAAAATGAATAGAGGTAGAACAGGATAATCTCCAGATAGGGCTTTATAAAGCCCTACGTTATCTTCCAGTCTCATATCTCTCCGGAACCAAAATACTCTTAGTTTATCACTCATGTGTTTAAATTTATTGTCTCTAAAATAAAAATCTTCTTACAGGATTACTCATCTGTAAGAAGATTTATTAAAAAATTAGATGTATTCTAGCTGATATTTAAACTTCCCATACCACCATCAACTCCTAAAACTTGACCAGTGATCCAGGTAGAATCATCAGAAAGCAGGAAACTTGCTATCTTACCGATATCTTCTGGCTCTCCAACTCGTTTTAAAGGATGTCTCTCATCCATTTTTTCTTTTTTCTTGTCATTGCCTAGCAATTTTCCAGCCAATTGAGAATTAACTAAGGAAGGTGCAATGACATTGACTCTAAATGACGGTGCATACTCTGCTGCAAGAGATCTGGCAAAACCTTCAATCGCTCCTTTGGCAGCTGCTACACTAGTATGGAATGGCATTCCTGTTTGAACGGCAACTGTACTGAAGTAAACCAAACTTGCTTGTTCTGAATTCTTTAATTTGGAGAGAACGCCATGAGTGGTTTTGACAAGACTCATGAAATTCAACTGAAAATCTTCTTCAAATGTATCTGGTTTCATCATTTTAAATGGTTTCAGATTAATACTGCCTGGGCAGTAGACAAAACCATCTAAAGTATCTGGTAAATCTAGTTCCGTGATATCATCTGTTAAAGCGTCAAATTTATGATAGGTAACATCGAGATCAGAAAGGTTATCATCAGATCTTGATGCTACAATTACATTATGATTTGAGCTCAATTCTTTTACAATTTCGAGTCCTATACCTTTAGAACCCCCGATTAATAAAATATTCTTTTTCATATCTGTTCTTTATTTGGGATTATCAAAGTGACCGAATTTTTCGATCATTTTAGCTTCTCGAGCTTTAAAAATTTGATTCAATTTAGGTTTCACAACCATAGGATGCATTAATCGTCCTAAAGCACCAAGTGGTAATTTGTAATGTACAAGATCTTCGACTTCTACTCCACCATCAATCTCATGAATGAAATGTTTATGATGCCATAAAGCATAAGGACCGTAGAGCTGAATATCTACGAAATAATCTGGCTTTTCCACATGAGTAATTTCTGTGACCCATTTGGTTTTAAATCCAGGAAGAGGAGTAACTTTATATTGTAATATTTGACCCGTAAACATTTTCTTATCTGCTCCCGATAAAATCTCAAAACCCATGTCATCTGGCATGATTTCCTGGAGATTTTTGGGGTCGGACAGAAATTCCCAGGCGGTTTTTTTTGAGATTGGGAGTTTCTGTTTAGTATTAATTTCGTATATCATATTTCAAAAATAAATATTTAATTGTTTAAAGAAATAAGTTTGAAGTTAAACAAAAGTTATTGTTATATATTCGCGGCTTGAAAACTTATAAATAAATCTTTAATGCAAGCACCGATCCTTTTTCGATGCCTTTATTTGCAATTAAAATCCAATAGTTTGATTAGATATTTAAGTCTTAGTTTGCTATTAGTACTTGCGGCTTGTAAAACTGCCCAAACCGATTTACCTGCTTTACAGGATTGCCCAGGACCTGGCAATTGTATGGTTCAGGTTTTGAAAGAGACCAAATTGATTCATAAAGAAAATCAGTCTGAAGTTTCTTTTGAAGAAGATTCTGATTTTCAGGTGATTTTTATTCAGTATAAAGATAAAGAAAGAAAAGATTACAGCGAAGAGATCTATCTTCAGATTCCTTCGATGTTCAAGGAAATTCATTCCAAAAATTTAAGCTTAAAGAATCAAAAAGTGATTATGGGTAAAGTCTGCGATTGCGAAGATGCTGGCTTCGAACAAATTACTAAAGGGGAATTGAAAATCATAAATCAAGGAGATGTCATTTCATTACACTTAGAAATTGAATCTCAAAAATCTCACGTTGTAAAAACACTCGATATCACTATCTAGTTATCCGATACGTCCCCGTCAAAAGATGGCACTCCTGGTGAGAAACCTGGCTTTTTGGTGTCGGTTTGTTTTTGATTATTTAGTTCCAATACGTTATAAGGGAAATCTCCAGTTCGTATTTTCTCTCTTTTCTTACAATTTAAGTCCATATAAATAGAACTATATTTTTCTTCTGCTGTAGTATCCCAGGCATAGAGGTACACTTCTCTCACATACCTTAAGATAAGGTCGTAATAGTCATGCTCTCCGTAAGATCCTAATGCTATAATAGCCTGTTTAGGTGAATCTGCTTTAATGCTTTCACCGGAAGGGTTGGTCAAGAAATTATAGACAGCTTCTTTGAACTTTATCTCAGACATATCATCCTGCCTTTTTCCATTCATCATCAACTTACCTTCTTGGTCTACCACTAAGGTGAGAAGGTTATTCGCTTTTACCGAGGTATACTCTTCGTTGGTAACTTTATAGTCTATTGGACAAGAGTTATCCAGCCAAATTTGACTATGGCCAGAAATACTAAATATTGCTAAAGCTGCAAAAACTAATGCTTTCATTTTGATAGGCTTAAGTGTTGCAAAGATATAAACTTATTCTGCCATTTACACCAGAGCTGACACATATCATTTTTAATCATGCTTATCTAACTGAAATTTGCAACATAATATTGTTTCATGACTAAAGATAAATGCTTTCACTGTGGCGACGACTGTTTGACTACCAAAATCGAGCAGGATGAAAAGATGTTTTGTTGCAGAGGTTGTCTTACTGTGTATGAGATTTTTTCTGAAAATGATCTGACCTGTTATTATGACTTAGAACAAAATCCTGGAACAACCCCATTGGATATAGATGGTAAATTTGATTACCTGAACCAACAGGACATCGTAGAGAAATTGATAGATTTTCAGGAAGATACTACTGAAGTGGTCACCTTATACATACCTCACATTCACTGCAGCTCCTGTATTTGGATCTTAGAGAACCTCAATAAGCTCAATTCACATATCCTTAATTCTCAAGTTGATTTTCCTAAGAAGAAAGTATGCATCACCTACACTACCGATGAATTTTCATTAAAGCTATTAGTGGAGCTAATGGCAAGAATAGGTTACGAACCATATATAAGTCTTGAGAATTATGATAAAACGCAGGAGCGTTTAGACCGAAGTTTAGTTTATAAGATTGGAGTAGCTGGTTTTGCTTTTGGTAACGTGATGTTTCTAAGTTTTCCCGAGTATTTCGAAGTGTCTGAATACTGGCTAGAGCAGTATAAACCAGTTTTTCGCTGGTTGATGTTTTTCTTCAGTCTTCCCGTCGTTTTTTATGCAGGACAAGATTATTTTAAATCTGCAATCAAAGGACTTAGAAGTCGTATCTTGAATATCGATATTCCTATTGCTTTAGGGATTACAGTGTTGTTCATTAGAAGTTCTGTCGATATTTTCTTCGACCTGGGTTCTGGTTTCTTTGATAGTCTAACCGGGCTAGTGTTTTTTCTATTATTAGGAAAAATTGTTCAACAGAAAACATATAAGTTCATGTCTTTCGAAAGAGACTATAAATCCTATTTTCCTATCGCTGTGACGAAGTTGAATACGGAAAATCAGGAAGAGAACATTCAGGTATATGACATACAGCGAGGAGATAGACTTCTTATTCGAAATCAAGAATTAATTCCTGTGGATGGTATCTTAATGTCAGCATCTGCAGAAATCGATTATAGTTTTGTAACAGGTGAGGCCAGACACGTACAAAAAGTCTCTGGTGATAAGGTTTATGCTGGTGGAAAACAAAAGGGAGCAGCCGTAGAAATTGTAGCCGAAAAATCTGTAGAGCAAAGTTATTTAACTCAGCTCTGGAGTAACGATGTATTTCAAAAAGATTACAATCCAAAGTTTCAAAGCCTGATCGATAAAATCAGTAAAAAATTCACCATAGCAGTGCTTACAATTGCGTTTTCAGGATTAGCTTTTTGGCTGTTTTATGATGCCAGTCTTGCTCTAAATGTTTTCACTGCAGTACTTATTATAGCCTGTCCTTGCGCCATAGCCTTAGCTACCCCATTTGCTCTTGGAAATTTGTTGAGGATCTTTGGTAAAAACGGATTCTATATCAAAAACACCAATGTGTTAGAACAAATGGCCAATTTGGATGTGTTTGTGTTTGATAAAACAGGAACCCTTACTACCAGTCAAAAAAATGACATTTCCTATTCTGGCCTCGAACTGAGCAAAGAAGATAAAATGGTACTAAAGAATTCCTTTAGAAACTCCAATCATCCTTTAAGTCGGGAATTGTATTCTTTTTTAGACTCTCAAAATATTTATGATTCTGAGTCTTTTGAAGAACATATGGGAGAAGGTATTGTTTCATCTTATAAAGATCATACCTACAAATTAGGTTCTGCAAAATTTGTAAGCAGCCCCGCGGAGCAGTCATCATTATCTACGGCTGTTCACATCAGTAAAGACGAAAAGTATATGGGTAAATTTGAATTTGAAACCCGATACCGGGCAGGAGTTCAGGATTTATTCAGATCGCTGGATGATCATTATAAACTCATCATTCTATCGGGTGATAATGAAGGAGAAAAACCGATTTTAACCAAGATGTTGCCTAAGACTACACAAATGTTTTTCAATCAAAAACCAGATTCTAAAATGCGATTGATTGAGAAGATTCAATCTGAAGAAAAACAAGTGGCTATGATTGGGGACGGTCTTAACGATGCAGGTGCTCTAAAACAAGCCGACATTGGTATTGCGATTTCTGAGAATGTGAATGTATTTTCTCCCGCCTGTGATGCTATTATGGATGCCTCTCAATTATCAAACCTCGATGAATATGTTTCTATATCTCAAAAAGGGATCAGGATTATCAAACTGAGTTTTATATTCTCTTTTTTATATAATGCGATAGGTCTGTATTTCGCTCTTACGGGTCAGCTTCAACCTGTTATTGCTGCTATTTTGATGCCATTAAGCTCTATATCTATTGTCATATTTACAACCCTAGCTACCAATTTTATTTCAAAATCAATACAAAAGCCATAAAGCTTTTGAAACATGACTACCGTCATTTTTTAAGGAGTGCTTCCAAAGTAATTTTGATAAAAATTTAATTATGAACGTCATCTACGGACTTCTCGCCATTAGTATTCTTGTTGCCCTTGTGTTTTTTGGATTATTCATCTTTTCAGTAAAAAAAGGTCAATTTGATGATGATTATACACCCTCGGTAAGAATGCTATTTGAAGATGAGCTCGTCAAAGAGGAGGATGCTCAAAACGACAAAAACTCAAACAAACAACAAAAACAATTATAACTATGGAGTTACAGCAATTTCATTACGACAATAAGATCGTAAAAAATTTCCTTTACGCCACCATACTTTGGGGAGTAGTAGGAATGTCTGTTGGCCTATTACTGGCATTTATGTTTATTTTTCCAGATGTGACCGATGGCATATCCTGGTTAAGTTTTGGTCGTTTAAGACCATTACACACCAACGCTGTGATCTTCGCTTTTGTTGGTAATGCTATTTTTGCTGGGGTGTATTATTCCACACAGCGTTTGCTTAAGGCAAGAATGTTTAGCGATGCCTTAAGTAAAATCAACTTTTGGGGCTGGCAGTTAATCATCGTTGCAGCTGCTATTACACTTCCGCTTGGCATGACTAGCTCAAAGGAGTATGCAGAACTCGAATGGCCTATAGATATAATGATTGCTGTTGTTTGGGTTGTTTTTGGATGGAACCTTATCGGTACTATTTTAAAAAGAAGACAAAGACACCTTTATGTGGCGATTTGGTTTTACCTAGCTACATTCGTTACAGTTGCTGTCCTTCATATATTCAACAGTTTAGCATTACCAGTTAATTTCCTTAAAAGTTATTCAGCCTATGCTGGAGTACAGGATGCTTTGGTGCAGTGGTGGTACGGACACAACGCTGTGGCCTTTTTCTTAACCACTCCCTTTCTTGGATTGATGTACTATTTTGTACCTAAAGCTGCGAATAGACCAGTATATTCTTATAAACTGTCTATTATTCACTTTTGGTCCTTAATTTTTATTTACATCTGGGCTGGACCCCACCACTTACTATATACCGCATTACCAGATTGGGCTCAAAACTTAGGAGTAACTTTCTCTATTATGCTATTAATGCCTTCCTGGGGAGGGATGATCAACGGATTATTAACCTTAAGAGGTGCCTGGGATAAAGTAAGAACCAATCCGGTTCTTAAATTTATGGTAGTCGCTATTACAGGTTATGGTATGGCAACCTTTGAAGGACCAATGTTGTCTCTTAAAAACGTCAACGCTATCGCGCACTTTACAGACTGGATTATTGCCCACGTTCACGTTGGCGCATTGGCCTGGAATGGTTTCTTAACCTTTGGTATGATCTACTGGTTGGTGCCACGACTATTTAACACTCGCTTGTTTTCTACAGGTCTAGCCAACCTTCACTTCTGGTTAGGTACTCTAGGTATCGTAATGTATGCTTTACCCATGTATGTTGCAGGTTTTTTACAAGCTTCGATGTGGAAACAATTCAATCCTGATGGAAGTTTATTTTACGGTAACTTCTTAGAAACAGTTACCGAAATTATGCCGATGTACTGGATGAGAGCTATTGGAGGTAGTTTGTATATCCTAGGAACTTTTGTGATGATTTACAACGTGATTAGAACGGCAAGGTCTGGCTCTAAAGTAGAAGATGAACTTGCAGAAGCAGCTGCATTGAGCAGAGGAGGGCGACGAAAGAGAGGTGAGAAATTCCACACCTGGTTAGAAAGAAAGCCTATTCAGCTTACAATTTTAGCGACAGTTGCTATATTAATTGGAGGTATTGTTCAAATTATTCCTACGCTTCTAGTTAAATCTAATATACCAACGATTACAACAGTTACGCCATACACACCGCTGGAATTAGAAGGTAGAGACCTTTATATCAGAGAAGGTTGTGTAGGCTGTCACTCCCAAATGGTGAGACCATTCCGTAGTGAAGTAGAACGTTATGGAGAATACGCTAAGGCAGGTGAATTTGTTTACGACAGACCATTTTTATGGGGAAGTAAACGTACTGGTCCAGACTTATTGAGAGTAGGTGGAAAATATTCAGACAACTGGCACTTTAACCACATGTACGACCCTCAGAGTACGTCTTCTGGGTCTATCATGCCAAGTTACCAATGGTTGATTAAAAATGAGCTTGATAAATCCAGTACTGAAGATAAGATGCAGACCATGGCTAGCTTAGGAGTTCCTTACTCTGATGAAGAGATTGCAAATGCTCAAAAAGCTATGCTGGCTCAAGGAGAGGAAATACAAAATAACCTTTACAACGACCCTGATTTCGTAAAAGCTTATGAAGCCGATAAAGCTTATGCTAAAGAAAACAATCTTGAATTTGTAGAGATGAAGGATAGGGAGATCGTAGCACTCATTGCGTACCTGCAACGTTTAGGAACTGATATCAAAATAAAAACTAACCAGGAAGTTACGACTTCTAACTAATATTCTTTCATCATGTTAAAATTCATAAAAGGACATATGGAAACCATACAAGGGATAGAAATCTATCCCATTGTTTCCCTTATAATTTTCTTCCTCTTTTTTGTCGTGTTGTTTTGGTGGGTGTTCACTGCCAAAAAAGATTATGTAAAAGAGGTGAGTCAAATTCCATTAGAAAATGAAAACGATAATCAATTATGAGAACACTAGCATCTATTTTTAGAATTATAGCCATCGTAGCCATTGCCTGGGGTGGAGTAGAACTTCTTTTTGAAACAGAACCAGGACAACTTGCAGTCATACAATATCCGAAAACACTTTTATTTATTGGAGTCATCCTTTTGGTGTCTATCGCTGTGGAGGTTTCTGTAGCAGCTCTCAGATTTACATTATTGCGGTCGCTTTCTCCCGAAAAACAAGAGCTCTTTTTGGCTTCAGAGCAGAAATTTTCTAAGAAACTTTCAAATTACTTTGAACGCCTTCCAAATCTCTTGACCCGATCTAAAGCGATAGAAGAGGAAGATGAGATTGAACTGGATCATAACTACGACGGTATTCGTGAGTTGGATAATAAATTACCACCCTGGTGGCTTTACAGCTTTTATGCGAGTATCATTTTTGCAGCCTTCTATTTAGCAAGATTCCACATTTTTGATGACTATACGCAAGTTGAAGAATTTCAATCTGAAGTTGCTCAGGCAGAAATTGATATTGCCCGTTACAAAGAAACGGCTAAAGATCTAGTCACTATTGAAACTGTAACACTGATGGAAGAACCCTCAGATCTGGAAGCAGGAAAGCAAATTTACTTGAATAACTGTGTAGCCTGTCATAAAGCTGATGGTGGAGGAGGTATTGGTCCTAATCTTACCGATGAACACTGGATACTTGGAGGTGGTGTTAAAAATGTGTACAGAACCTTGATTGAAGGAGGACGCCCAGGTAAAGGTATGGTGTCCTGGAAAAATGACTTTAAGCCCTCAGAATTGCAACAGGTGGCGAGTTATGTGTTAACACTTCAAGGAACAACCCCTGCAGAGCCAAAAGATCCTCAGGGAGAAATTTGGCAAGAAGAAATTATAGAATAAGACAAAAAGAAGCAAGTGGATAATCAAGAGGAATTTAGAGATACTATAGGCACCTTAGATGAACAAGGCAAAAGAAAGTGGGTCTATCCCAAAAAGCCTAGTGGAGTTTTCTATAAATATAGAAAGTACGTAAGCTATGCTCTTTTGCTTTTTCTTTTCTCAGCCCCTTTCATCAAGATAAATGGGAACCAATTTTTGCTCTTCAATGTTTTAGAGCGTAAGTTCAATATTTTTGGATTTCCCTTTTGGCCTCAGGATTTCTATCTTTTCGTGATAGCCATGGTCATTGGTGTAGTGTTTATTGCGCTTTTTACAGTGGCTTTCGGAAGAATATTTTGCGGTTGGATTTGCCCTCAAACCATATTTCTGGAAATGGTATTCAGAAGAATAGAATACGCCATTGAAGGAGACAGAGGAAAACAGATTCGACTGGATAAGGCGCCTTGGACTAAGGATAAAATTTTAAAAAAGGGAACCAAATGGAGTATTTTTGCTATCATCTCTTTCTTAATAGCAAATATCTTCCTTGCTTATCTTATCAGTAGTGATGAATTGATTAAATACATCACCAACGGACCTAGCAGTCATCTTGGTACATTTATCCCTTTGCTTATTTTTACAGCTGTCTTTTATTTCATCTTTGCCTGGTTTAGAGAGCAAGTCTGTATCATTGCTTGCCCTTACGGTCGCTTGCAAGGTGTGCTTTTAGACCAAAAGTCGATCGTCGTTGCTTACGATCATAAACGTGGAGAACGAGAAGAAGGACGTCAGAAATTTAAGAAAAACCAAGATAGAAAAGCTCAAGGCATTGGAGATTGTATTGCCTGCAGCCAGTGTGTTCAGGTATGTCCAACTGGTATTGACATTCGAAACGGAACTCAGTTAGAATGCGTTAACTGTACTGCCTGTATAGATGCCTGTGACTCTATTATGGAAAGCGTCGATTTACCAAAAGGTCTTATTCGATATGCTTCTGAAGAAAATATTGAGAAGAAGGCTAAATTTGAATTTACGCCCCGACTCAAGGGCTATACTGCCGTGTTAACAATCCTAACAGGTCTACTCATAGGCTTATTGATGATAAGAAGTGATATTGAAGCCAAAGTGTTGAGGTTGCCAGGACAAACCTACGAGATGAAAGACAATGGTAAAATATCAAACGTCTTCACCTACAAGCTACTGAATAAAACCAACGTAGACATGGATAGTATTCATTTTAATCTTAAAGATTTTAAAGGAGAGATTAAAATGGTAAAAAAAGAATATTTCAGCATAGAAAAAGGAGGCATCGCTAAAGGAACATTTTTCATTGAAACAAATCCTGCTGCCTTAAAAGATGATAAAAACACCATAGAAATTGAAGTGTATAGCAAAGGTCGACTTATTGATCGCACCACGACTAACTTCATGGGACCACGAACTTTTAGATAAAAATATTATGAAATTAAATTGGGGAACATCTATCGTTATTGCATTTGTACTATTTATCGGATTTATCATGGTTATGGTGGTGCAAATGATGTCCAAAGACGAACTCGCACATGACCTTGTAGTCGAATCGTATTATCAGAAAGAATTGACTTTTCAAGAGGATTTAAATTCTGCTCAAAATGCTGCAGATCTATCGACTCAGGTGGAGATTGAAGTGATCAATGAAGGGGTACAAGTCATTTTTCCTGAAAACTTCAAACCTCAAGACCTTAAAGGTGAATTATTTTTATACAGACCTTCAGACAAAGCTTTGGATTTTACGGTTCAGCTGCAGATGGAAAGTAACACCTATGTCTTACCTAAAGCATTGCTTAAAAACGGAAAATGGGAAGTGAATTTAAAATTTGATCATAAAGGCGAAAGCTACTTTATTCAACAAAAAATTAAGATTTAGATATGTTGTGGACTGCTTTCATATTAGGCCTTTTAGGAAGTTTTCACTGCGTAGGCATGTGTGGACCTATCGCCCTTATGCTTCCTGTAGATAGACAGAATCCAGTCCGAAAAGCTGTACAGATTGCTTTATATCATTTAGGCAGAGTCACGACTTATGCCATCATTGGGTTAGTATTTGGTCTTATCGGTGAAAGCTTTGCCATTTTTGGAGTTCAGCAACAACTTTCTATACTCATCGGCCTGATTATGCTTTCATCACTTCTTTTTTCTGAATCTATTTTAGGCAAATTGAATGTGAGTAAACCTCTCTTCAAATGGGTAGGCAAACTCAAATCTGAGCTTGGAGCCTCTCTCAAAAAGAAAAATCTGGATACGTTTTTTTATTTAGGATTTCTGAATGGATTATTGCCTTGCGGTTTGGTCTATATGGCTGTATTTGGCTCAATCGCTATCTCTGGTTTAGTTGAGAGTTCCTTGTACATGGTATTTTTTGGATTAGGAACTATTCCTTTGATGAGTGTTATTATTTATGCTAAAGACTGGCTGAATTCAGTATTGAAATTCAACCCTAAACGCCTTATCCCCATTGCTGTAGCTATCATCGGTATATTATTTATCCTCAGAGGGATGGGATTAGGCATTCCTTATGTCTCTCCAAAACCAGCGACGACACAAGTGACTTCATCTATGGAGTGTCATTAATCATTATTTTTGTACTTTTTATATTAATTACTAAGCGAAAACGTTTTAGTTTAATAAATAATGCATTTTAACAAAAAATACCTATAATTAATGCATGTTCAGTGAGATGTTTCTTCATTATTAACTAGATTTAAGATATTACTATTAAAATGTTTTAAATTGAAATATATGAAGAGAGAATCCATGTACGACTCAAAATTTGAACACGATGCCTGTGGAATAGGATCTGTCATTAATATAGATGGAAAAAAAGAATACCAATTAATAGACGATGCCCTCACCATGTTGGAAAACATGGAGCATCGTGGAGGTACTGGTGCAGATCCTGAAACCGGTGATGGAGCAGGAATATTAATACAAATCGACGAAGAGTTTATAAAATGGACCTCAAAAGAAGCCTCAATTTCAATAAACTCTGATTATCCCGTAGGTATTGGTATGCTTTTTTTTCCAAAGATGAAAGCTGTAGCAGAACAATGCAAGGGTGTTTTGGAGAAACATGCAAAAGAATTAAATCTACAGATTTTAGGGTATAGAGATGTGCCTGTAGATCTTAAAGTTCCTGGGGTAGGCGCAAAAACTGTTGAGCCTTTTATTCAGCAGGTTTTCATTCAATCAGAAGAACTTTTGACAGATGAGGAGTTGGAGCGAAAACTATTTGTACTGAGAAACTCAGCTACCCATTATATCGGCAACACCATAAAAGCTAATAATAAAGCTTTTTATGTCTGTAGCATGTCGACCAAAACTATTATTTACAAAGGTCAGTTAAGAACAAGTCAGCTTAGAAATTACTTCAAGGATCTCCGCAATCCAAAATTTAAATCCGCTTTTGCAATCATTCATTCGCGTTTTTCAACCAATACATTTCCTAACTGGAAACTCGCTCAGCCCTTTCATTTTACAGCTCATAATGGTGAGATTAATACTATTAGAGGTAATGTGACCAAAATGAAATCTAAAGAGGCCAATTTCAAATCTAAGGTATTTTCAGATGAGGATTTGCAGAGTTTGCTTCCGGTTACTAATCCGGAACATTCAGATTCAGCCAACTTAGATGCAATGGTTGAGATGCTTGTGCTCGATGGAAGACCTTTAGAACATGTTATGATGATGCTCGTTCCCGAAGCTTGGCAGGATAATGATTCTATCGACCTGGATCGTAAAGCTTTTTACAAATACCACGCCTCCGTCATGGAGCCCTGGGATGGTCCTGCCGCTCTCATTTTTACTGATGGTAAACGCGTGGGAGCAACTTTAGACCGCAACGGGTTGAGACCATCTCGTTTCTGTGTCACTTCAACTAATCGATTGATTATCTCATCTGAAGCTGGTGCTCTTCCAGTTAAAGCTTCCGATATTATCAAAAAAGGACGCTTACAGCCAGGAAGAATGATCATGGCTGATTTAACTCAAAATAAAGTCTTATACGATGATGAAATTAAAAATCAGATTGTAAAGCATAAACCGTATCAGGAATGGATCCTTAAACAACGTATTAAGTTAAGAAATCAACCCGAACCATCTTTCGAAAAGCAATCCTTAACACCAAAAGAATTATTGCATTTTCAAAATGCTTTTGGCTACACCTCTGAAGAATTGAAAGTAATTTTGGCTGATATGGCGGTGAGGGCTACAGAACCAATCGGATCTATGGGGGCTGATACACCTTTAGCCATATTGAGTAAACAAAGTCAGCATATCGCTAACTATTTCAAACAACTGTTTGCGCAGGTAAGCAACCCTCCGATTGATCCCATACGTGAGCGAATGGTCATGTCTTTGTTTACCAGAGTTGGAGAAAGTCTTAACATTTTAGACGAATCAGAATTGCACACCAAGCAAGTACATATTTCTCAACCTGTACTACTGGATTCGGATATCGAAAAATTTAAGCGTCTGGAACAGAAAGGCTTCGAGTATGCTTTTATTGATTGTGTATTTAAAGCTGATGGTAAATCTGGCAGTCTGGAACAGGGAATTGATAACATTTGCCAGAAAGCTGAAGCTGCAGTGAGAAATGGAAAAAAGGTCTTGATTTTGACCGATAAATCAATTGATGAGGCTCATGCGCCTATTCCTTCGTTGCTTTCAACCGGGGCCGTACATCACCATTTGGTTAATTTAAACTTAAGAACAAAAGCTGGAATTTTAGCACAGGCTGGAGACATTAGAGAAACACACCAGTTTGCAACATTAATTGGATATGGTGCTAGTGCGGTAAATCCTTATTTAGCTTTACAATCTATTGAGCATCTCCAGGAAAGCGGTAAACTGGATGCAGATATTTCAAAAAAAGAAGCTTTAGAAAATTACCAGAAAGCTATCGACTATGGATTGTTAAAAATCCTGTCCAAAATGGGAATCAGTACCCTGCAATCTTATCAGGGATCACAGATTTTTGAAGCTTTAGGGCTCCACAGTACTGTGATTCAGAAATGCTTCAAAGGAACGATTTCTAGGATTGAAGGTATCGACTTTGATGGCTTAGCCAAAGAGGTGCTGGTGAGGCATCATAAAGCTTATCCAAAAAATGAAGACATCAAAAAAAGCCTGGATGTGGGCGGAGTCTACCAATGGAAACAACGAGGTGAAAAGCACCTCTTCAATCCTCAAACTATCCAGCTGCTTCAGCACTCTACCAAATCCAACAATTTCGCGACCTATAAAAAATTTGCGAGGCTCGTTAATGATCAGCTCAAAGACACATTGACTTTAAGAGGCTTGTTTGAATTTAAGAAAAGAACACCCATCCCGTTATCTGAAGTAGAGGCAGCAGAGGACATCATGAAGCGTTTTGCTACCGGTGCGATGTCTTTTGGTTCACTATCTCATGAGGCTCATTCCACACTTGCCATTGCAATGAATAGAATTGGGGCTAAAAGCAATAGTGGAGAAGGAGGAGAAGATGAAGCAAGATTCGAAGTAAAACCTAACGGAGACTGGGAAAGGTCTGCGATAAAACAGGTGGCCTCAGGGCGTTTTGGCGTGACGAGTTATTACCTTACCAATGCCGATGAACTTCAAATAAAGATGGCTCAGGGGGCAAAACCTGGAGAAGGTGGCCAATTACCTGGACATAAAGTCGATGAATGGATTGGTCGCGTAAGACATTCTACACCTGGTGTAGGTTTAATCTCTCCACCGCCTCACCACGATATTTATTCGATTGAAGATTTAGCTCAACTTATTTTTGATTTAAAAAACGCTAACCGATCGGCTAGAATTAATGTCAAATTGGTATCTCAGGCTGGAGTAGGCACAGTAGCTGCGGGTGTGTCCAAAGCCAATGCCGATGTGGTACTGATCTCTGGTGCAGACGGCGGTACTGGAGCCTCACCCCTAAGTTCGATCAGGCACGCAGGATTACCATGGGAATTGGGCTTATCTGAAGCGCATCAGACCCTGGTTAAAAATAATTTAAGGAGTAGAATAACAGTTCAGGCCGACGGACAAATGAGGACTGGAAGAGATTTAGCAATAGCAACTCTTCTCGGGGCTGAAGAATGGGGGATTTCAACCGCAGCATTGGTTGTTGAAGGTTGTATCATGATGAGGAAATGCCATACGAATACCTGTCCAGTAGGGGTTGCTACTCAGAATCCCGAATTAAGAAAACTTTTTAGTGGAAATCCTGAGCATGTGGTGAATTACTTCAGATTTTTAGCTGAAGATCTGAGGGAAATTATGGCTCAACTTGGATTCAAAACTATCAATGATATGGTGGGTCATTCTGAAGTGATGAAGGTAAGAACAGATGTTCCGTTTTGGAAGCTTAAAGATTTAGATCTGAGCCCAGTATTGTATCAGGAGAAAGTTCCCGAACAGGTGGGTGTATTTAAACAAATTGATCAGGATCACGAGATTGATCAGATTTTAGACTGGGAGCTTTTAGAAAAGGCAATACCAGCTATACAAAGCAATCAAAAAGTTGAACATAGCTTTTCATTACGCAATGTAAACAGAGCTACAGGTGCCTTGCTGTCCAACGAAATAAGTAAAACCTTTAAAGATAAAGGCCTGCCAGAAGATACGATTCTTTACAAATTTCAAGGTTCTGCAGGTCAGAGTTTTGGCTCTTTCCTGGCAAAGGGAATTACCTTTAAAGTTGAAGGTGAATCCAATGATTATTTTGGAAAAGGATTGTCGGGAGGAAAGTTAATTATCTACACTTCAAAGTCATCGGTATTTGATTCAGAAGATAATATTATTATTGGGAATGTTGCTTTTTACGGAGCAACTTCTGGATATGCATATATCAATGGTATGGCTGGTGAACGTTTTGGTGTGCGAAACTCTGGTGTGAAAGCTGTAGTGGAAGGTGTTGGAGATCATGCCTGCGAATATATGACTGGTGGACGTGTAGTTGTACTTGGCGAAACAGGAAAAAACTTTGCCGCAGGAATGAGTGGAGGTATAGCATACGTTCTTGATGAAAATCAAAACTTCGAAGCTAAATGTAATACTGCAATGGTTGGATTAGAAACTCTCTCCAAAGATGATAGAAAAGAATTAAAAACCCTAATTCAAAATCATTACAAATATACGAATAGCAAAAAAGCTAAGCTTGTATTAGAGCATTTCGATGAGCTGCAGTCGCAATTCATCAAAATTATTCCAAACGATTTCAAACGTATTTTGGAAGCTGAAAAGGCAAAAGAAAACAATCAAAAAATAGTAGCATAATGGGAAAATATGATGGATTTTTGAAATATGACAGAGAGTTGCCAAATGCGCGTAAACCTCAGGAAAGAATAGGAGACTTTAAAGAAATTTATGAGCCTTTTCCTGAAGAGAAGACCAAAACTCAGGCAGCAAGGTGTATGGACTGTGGCGTTCCTTTTTGTCATTCTGGTTGCCCATTGGGCAATATTATTCCAGAATTTAATGAAGCGGTACACAATGAAAACTGGAAAGATGCCGTATCGATTTTATATTCGACCAATAATTTTCCAGAATTTACAGGTAGAATATGCCCGGCGCCCTGTGAAGCGAGTTGCGTTTTGGGTATTAATAAACCTCCTGTAGCTATTGAACACATTGAAAAGTCTATAGCTGAAAAAGCTCATGAATTAGGTTTCATCAAAGCTCAACCCCCAAAACAAAGAACTGGTAAAAAAGTAGCTGTGATCGGGTCAGGACCAGCTGGACTTGCTGCAGCAGATCAGCTTAACCATGCTGGTCATTGGGTGACGATTTTTGAACGAGAAGCTAAGATTGGTGGACTTTTACGCTATGGTATCCCAGATTTTAAATTAGAGAAGTGGGTCATAGACCGACGAATTGAAATCATGGATGAAGAAGGTGTTCGTTTTAAGGTGAATTCTGAAGTTGGTAAAAATATCAATCCAGATATGCTCAAAGAGGATTTTGACTCTATAGTTATCTGTACAGGCTCTACAGTGCCCAGGAATTTACCAATTCCAGGGAGAGAGCTAGAAGGCATTCATTATGCTATGGATTTTTTAACCCTTCAAAATAAAGAGATAGACGGTATTCAATTTGACGATAAAATCTCTGCTAAGGGTAAAAATGTAGTTGTTATTGGAGGTGGAGATACTGGGTCTGATTGCATTGGGACCTCACACAGACAAGGCGCTGCTTCCGTTTTACAATTAGAACTGATGCCTAAGCCCCAAAACAAAAGAGGCGAAAATGATCCCTGGCCACTATGGCCAATGACTTTAAGAACCTCTTCTTCACACGAAGAAGGCGGCGAGAGGAAGTGGAGTTCTCTTACCAAGGCTTTTATAGGAAACGGCAAGGGAGAGCTTAGTCATATTAAACTTATAGATATAGAATGGATTACTAATGGTGGAAGACAAGAAATGAAAGAAATTGAAGGTACAGAACGTCTTATACCATGTGAACTGGCACTTTTAGCCATTGGTTTTTCACAGCCTGAAAGCAAGCTTTTGGAACATCTTGGAGTTAGTCAAAAAAAATCTGGTATCATCGATGATCAAAATTATTCTACCAGCGTCAAAAATATTTTTGCAGCAGGCGATGCCCGTAGAGGACAGTCTCTAGTGGTTTGGGCTATTTCTGAAGGCAGGGAAGCGGCAAGGGCTGTGGATACGTATTTGATGGGGTCAACAGAACTCCCTTCTAAAGAAGACTCATTTTTGAGTCTTGAAGCTTAAAATTTTATTACTTTTAAACAAAAAATTGAAGTCAAGCCCTTACGCATTAGTAGATCAAACGTCTTTTCCTTTAATCACTGTGACGTTTACAGGTGAAAAAAGCACCGACACCAACTTTAAGGCTTATCTTAAAGAATTGGATGATTGTTATTTTACACAGCAGCAGCTGGCCATCATTTTTGATGCTACAAAGGTTCCTGTACCAAAGTATTCACATCAAAAATTACAAGCAAAATGGCTAAAAGATAACGCTGATCTTATGAAGAAATTCTGCAAAGGAACTGCTTATGTAATTCCAAGCAAAATTATTCAATGGGTTTTAAAAATGATTTTTTTAATACAAAAGCAACCTGTTCCTTACAAGGTCTTTGATTCATACAAGGATGCTCAAATCTGGACTTGGGATCAGCTTCAGGAAAAGTAAATCATAGACAGTAAGCCATAAATTTACAGTAGTACTAACATTTACTTAAAGTTGATAAAAATCACTTAATTCTTTGTTTAAGCGTCTTTCAGATAGAAGACAGAGCTTTAATTTTGTCTAAAATAGAATTGAAGATGAAATGTGAATTTTTAAACAGAGTAAGCTCTGAAGAAGCTGTCTCTAAAATTAAATCCGGAGATCGTGTTTTTATTCAAGGTGCGGCCATGACCCCTCAAAAATTGATCGATGCTTTGGTTTCAAGATATGAGTCTTTGGAGGATGTAGAAATTATACACCTTCATACCGAAGGTCAGGCTAAATATACTGAGGCTCCTTATTCAAAATCTTTTAAAATTAATAGTGTATTTGTAGGAGGTAACGTAAGGAATTCAGTTAAACAAGGGAATGGAGATTATATTCCTATTTTTTTAAGTGAAATCCATAGGTTATTCAGACGTTCCATCTTACCCTTAGATGTGGCTTTAATACAGGTGTCTCCTCCAGATCGCCACGGCTATTGCTCACTGGGGACTTCTGTCGATATCACTATACCTGCTATTCAAACTGCAAAGCTAGTAATAGCTCAGGTGAATCCACAGGTGCCTAGAACACATGGGGATGGAATTATTCATATGAGTGAATTAGATTTTGCTACGGAAGCCGATGAACCTATATATGGACATGAACAGCTTATAACCACTGAGCTGGAACGTAAAATAGGAGCTAATGTCGCCAGTTTGGTAGAAGATGGAGCCACCCTTCAGATGGGAATAGGGGGTATACCCAACGCTGCCCTCCAAAATTTAGGCTCTCATAAGAATCTTGGTATCCATACAGAAATGTTTTCTGATGGCATTCTGCCTTTAATCGAGAGCGGTGTCATCAATGGAAGTCAGAAAGAAGTCAAAACCGGCAAAGTGGTGACCTGTTTTGCTGTAGGTAGCCAAAAGCTGTATGATTTTATGGACGATAATCCTCTGGTGCATATGAAAGAAGCCGCCTATACCAACGACACGGCCATTATTAGACGAAATCCTAAAGTAACTGCAATTAATTCTGCTATTGAAATCGATTTAACTGGCCAAGTGTGTGCAGATACCATTGGAAAGATGCAGTTTTCTGGAGTAGGAGGACAGATGGACTTTATTCGCGGAGCTTCTTTGTCTGAAGGGGGTAAAGCCATTATTGCAATGCCTTCGGTAACTAAAAAAGGGGTGTCTAAAATTACGCCTTTTCTCAATGAAGGAGCTGGAGTGACGACCACAAGAGCTCACGTTCATTACATAGTTACAGAATATGGTGTTGTAAATTTATACGGTAGAAACCTGAAGCAAAGAGCAGAGGCGCTTATTTCAATAGCTCATCCAGACCATCGGGAAAGTTTACAAAAAGCAGCTTTCGAAAGGTTTAACGCTAAGTAAATTAAAATCTTTCTTAAAACCTATAACTATGAGTCAAAAATTCAATGATATTATAAAAAGTGAAACTCCCGTTCTCATCGACTTTTTTGCCGACTGGTGTGGCCCTTGTAAAATGCTTGCCCCTATCTTGAAAGAGGTGAAAGCGGAGCTTGGTAAGGGAGTGAAAATTATTAAAATTGACGTAGATAAAAATCAGCAATTGGCAGCCAAATATCAGGTGAGAGGTGTTCCTACCATGATGATTTTTAAAGATGGTGAACAACAATGGAGGCAAAGTGGGGTACTGCAAAAGGATGAGATTGTAAGGAAGATTCAATCCCATTCTTAAATTAGTTGAAGTTAAAAAGCTGTCTCAAAATCTACATAATTCTCTTTCACATCGGACTCGAGAAACCAAAGTTTTTAAATTTTAAGATATTTCCACAGAGCCTTGTTCTTACTATTAGATAGGCTAGACCAACTAAGTCATTCAGTCGAGCTCAATATGAGACTCTTCGATTTATCCTATGTTGAGACAGCTTCTTTTGAATAAAATATCGTTTAAATTTTCAGAGTTAACACTGGTAAGTTTGAATGATTAACCACATCTTCACCAATACTTCCATTGAAGAAGTGGGAGAGTCCCTTTCTACCGTGAGTTGGTATAATTATCAAATCTGCTTTCAATTGTTGAGAAGCATTGAGTACTCCCTCTTGTATACTGTAGTCATTAAAAATTTCGACAAATTTTTTATCCAAAGGTATTTCTACTTTATTCAAAAATATGCGCATTTGTTCATGGATTTCTTTAGTGCTGCTAAATTGATTTCCCGGTAAATTCACATAAAGCATATGCATTTTCGCATTAAAGCTATCTGTAAAAGTTTTTGCCTTTTTATAGGCTTCCAGGTTTTCTAACTCAAAGTTAGAAGCAAAAACGGCTGTATTAATATCAATATCCTTTATCTCGTTTTTCACAACTAAAACCGGAACTTTACAATGTCTTACCACTTTTTCTGTATTGGAGCCAATCACGATTTCCTCTATTCCTGAAACTCCGCTAGAACCCATAACTATCATGTCGATAGCGTTATCTTCTACAACATTATTTATACTCATAGCTGTTGACCCTGGTTCGACGTGATCATGAGTTTTCAAACCTTTCAGATAATCTTTATCTAGAAATTCCTTAAAGCGTTTTTGTGCAAGTTTCATAAAGAAAATGATCTGGTCGTCATTGACATTAAACTGCTCTGCTCCAAATAAAGATTCAGCCAGTTCAATAACATGTAAGACGTGGAGTTCAGCATTATTTTTACGAGCCAGTTTGGCGGCTACCTTTAATGCATTTTCTGAAGGTGTAGAAAAATCGACGGGTACTAAAATCTTTTTCATAGGTTTGGGTTTTTAAATGGTCATAGAAAATAATTGAGTCTCTGGTTGTTTAGCCTTTAATCGCTGATCAAACGCCATACATATATTTCTGATAAATGCTTGTCCTTTGTCATTCACTTTGAGCGTCTTTCCTTTAAATTGAAGCAATTCATCTTCCTCCAGCTCTTTCAGATCAGATTTGATTTCGATAAACATATCAATATCCAGATCAGAAAGATCCGTTTCAAACTGGCACATTAAATCTAATATTTTTCTTCTGATTATCAAATCGGTTGAGGTAAGGATATGTCCTTTTTCGATCGATAAGTGTCCTTGGGATAAATCTTTATAATAGGCTTTGATGTCTTTTTTGTTCTGTGCAAAACCAAACCAGCTATCGCTGATTGCTGATACCCCCAGACCTACCATCTTGCTGGTTTTAGTCGTGGTGTAGCCCATAAAATTCCTGTGCAGTGTATGGTTTTGGTAAGACTTTGAAAGCTCATCTTCTGGTAATGCAAAATGGTCCATACCAATTTCCATATAACCGTAATCTTCCAACATTTGTTTACCTGTTTCATATTGCAGGCGTTTTAAATCTGCCGAGGGCAAATCACGTTCATCATAGCCGCGTTGTCCGTTGCCCTTTGTCCAGGGCACGTGGGCATAACTATAGAATGCGATTCGGTCTGGTCTGAGTTCTATGGTTTTATTTATGGTAGTCACAACATCTTCTAGACTCTGTAAAGGCAAGCCGTAAATAATGTCATGGCTTACCGATGTATAGCCAAGTCCTCTGGAAAGCTCTGTAACTTTTTTTACAGTTTCAAAGGATTGAATTCTATGAATAGCTATCTGTACTTTAGGATTATAATCCTGAATACCGTAACTCACTCGATCAAACCCAAGTTCGTGTAACACTTTTAAGTGCTTTTCTGTGGTATTATTAGGATGGCCTTCAAAGCTAAATTGGACTTCTTCAGGTAAAGTACAAGTGGCTTTTATTGTTTCTATGAGAACTTTCAAGTTATCTGCGTCAAAGAAGGTTGGCGTTCCACCACCAAGGTGAATCTCTTTGAGGATAGGCTTTTCGTTTAAAATTTCTAAATAAAGCCCCCATTCTTTCAATAGCGCCTGGATGTAAGGTTCTTCTACTTCATGTCGCTTGGTAATCCGTTTGTTACAGGCACAGAACGTGCACAGGCTTTCACAAAAAGGCAAATGAATGTATAGACTGAGTTCTTTGGATGAATTAGTTTTCAAACTCTCTTTCCAGCGATCTACCGAAAAGCTCTTGGATTCCCAATACGGTACCGTGGGATAACTTGTGTATCTTGGTCCAGGCACATTATATTTTTGAATTAGTTCTTTCATTACCTATTGCTTTAGACCAAAAGTACTATGAGAGTATCTCTATTAAAATGATAAAAATCAGCATAGTAGAGATTAGCGATGTTATTGCTTTTAAAGCATGTAACTTTGCCAGAAAAATGCCTAAAACTAAAGACATCATTCTGGTCAGTATTCAGTTTTTTTTGATGCTGGTTTATTTTCTGGACTTAGATTGGTTTTCAATTCATTTTATCGAACATTTCCTTTGGTTTTACCTGGGTGTATTTGGACTCCTTATTTCTGGTGTTGCTTTACTACAGCTCAATATTCACCTATCTCCGTTTCCTTCACCAAAATCAGATTCAAAACTGATCACCACTGGTGTTTTTAGATATAGTAGGCACCCAATCTACACGGGAATTTTAATGTTCATGTTCAGCTTTTCCTTTTGGCTAGGAAATGGCTATAAACTGTGTATTAGTTTTTTGATCCTTGTCTTATTCATTTATAAAACTCAGTATGAGGAGTCTTTACTTCAGACTTACTTTGAAGACTATGAAAAATATAAGTCCAAAACAGGTCGGTTTTTACCGAAACTATGGTCTTAACTTCTTAAATAACTGGCCCCATTTACATCTATAATGGATCCTGAAGAATAGGCAGCTCTTTCTGAAGCCAAAAATAAAATAGCATGTGCAACTTCTTCAGGTTTTGCTATTCGTTGAAATGGAATTTCTTTCACCATACCTTCTTTTTCATCAGCTGAAAGAGCTTCATTAGCCATATCAGTTTCTGTAAATCCAGGAGCAACTGCTCCTACCTGAACACCATAAGGCGCCAATTTTTTGGCTAGGGACTGACTTAAGGCATTTAGTCCGGCCTTGCTGGCTCCATAGGCCGGCTGATCTGGCTCTCCGCGAAAGGCTCCACGAGAAGAAACATTAACGATGCTTCCGCTTTGGGCTTTCATCATATGTTTTGCTGAAAGAAAACATAGATTAGCTGCTGCTACAAGATTGGTTTGCAAGGTGCGAGCCCAAGCGGAAGTCCAGTCTTCAAAATTTACGTCTTCAATAGGGTGAGAAATGGCTATTCCGGCATTATTGACTAAGACATCAATGCGACCGTAAGCTGAAATAAAATCTTCAATTAAAGTGTTTGCTTCTTTCTCTTTTGAAATGTCACTTTGAAACAACTGATGGCCTTCACCTTCTAAAGCTGAAAGTGTTAATTCCGCTTCTTTTATATTCGATTTAAAATTGATACCTACTTTGGCCCCTTCACTCGCAAATGCAATGGCGGTTGCTTTTCCAATGCCTCTTGAGGCTCCTGTAACTAAAACGGTTTTATCTTTAAAATTCATGTTTGAAATGTATTTGACAGAAGAATAAAAGTAAAGTTTATAGGCTTTTAAAGTCTTCTTAAGATCATAAATTCCAAAAATAGTCAGTTAATTTTAAAACACTATTGTGACTTATGATACATTTTCTAAAGGCTTAAATAGTTATTTTTGTTTCCGATATGGAAAAGTATAAAGACATATTTCTCAACTCCTTTAGCGGGTATTATAATTACCTGATCAATGAGATTCAAAACCCTTCGCTTACCAATTATTTTTGGTGGTTGATAGGGCTTTCGTTTTTAGTCCTGTCTATGGAGCTGATTATTCCTTGGAGAAAAAATCAGAAACTGATTAGAAAAGGCTTTTGGTTGGATTTGTTTTACGTGTTTTTCAATTTCTTTATTTTTTCACTCATTGGATATAATGCGATATCCAATGTTTTTGTAGAACTTTTCAATGATTTTCTGAATCTATTCGGCATAGAAAATCTTGTTGCCTTTCACATTCAAAATTTCCCAATCTGGTCTCAGTTTTTAATCATGTTTTTGGTGGCTGACTTTATTCAATGGAATGTGCATATTCAGTTACATAAACAGCCCTGGTTATGGAAGTTTCATAAGGTTCACCACAGCGTAAAAGAGATGGGTTTTGCTGCTCAGTTTAGGTTCCATTTTATGGAAACTATCGTCTATAAGGTCATACAATATGTGCCTTTAGCCATGATTGGTTTTGGTATTCAGGAATTCTTTATCGTGCATATGTTCGGTGTTCTCATAGGTCATCTTAATCATGCGAATGTGGGTTGGGATTATGGACCGTTTAAATATATTTTCAATAATCCTAAAATGCATATTTGGCATCATTCCAAAGCACTTCCGGAAGATCATCCCTACGGAATGAATTTTGGCCTGAGCTTAAGCCTGTGGGATTATTTATTCGGAACAGCTCACGTTCCTAAAAATGGTAGAGACATTGAACTCGGTTTTCAGAATGATGAAGATTATCCTCAGGATTTCTGGAATCAGTTAAAGAAGCCTTTTAAAGAATAAATTAATCGTCAAATAAGGCTTTCAAGACTGTCATAATTCCTTTGAAAATAAGAAGTATAGCTGCTATGCTTAATGCTCCTCCTAAAATCAAAATTGGCCAGTATAGAGGTTTATCCTGATTATTGAAGGCGCTAAATATCACAGAAGGTCCAATAAACATTAAGGGTAACGCCCCGGCAAGATATTTCACACCCTTGGCAAGAGTATCTTTATTGGTGTGTTTCATGCTCGATAGCTTTTCTAACACTCCCGTGTTTTTGTAGTAATACTGCAGCTTTTTTTTCAGAAATATCAAGAGCTTCTGCAATCAGCAAACTGCCTCTCTGTTTGAGTTTGGCGTTGCTCAATTGCATGTCGACCATCTTATTGTCTTTGACTCGGCCTAATTTAATCATGACAGAAGTTGAAATCATGTTAAGTACTAGCTTTTGGGCTGTACCAGCTTTCATTCTCGAACTTCCTGTCACAAATTCTGGACCTACAACCACTTCTACAGGGAAATCTGAAACTTGAGATATCGGCGAGTTTGGATTACAAACAATGCATCCGGTTATAATATCATTTTCCTGGCAGGCCTTAAGTCCGCCAACCACATAAGGTGTAGTTCCTGAGGCTGCAATACCTATGACAACGTCTTCGGGTTGAAGATGATGATTCTGTAAATCTTTCCAGGCTTGCTCAGTATCATCTTCAGCATGTTCCACTGCTTTTCTGATCGCTTGATCTCCTCCGGCTATAAGTCCAATGACCACATCTTCTGCAACACCAAAGGTGGGAGGGCACTCACTAGCATCAAGTATTCCCAGTCTTCCGCTAGTTCCAGCACCAATGTAGTATAACTTTCCTCCCTTCTGAATCTGTTTTACGATCCTCTCTACAAGTTGTTCAATTGCTGGGATGTTTTTTTGGACAGCTTTAGGAACGCTTTGGTCTTCTGTGTTGATGTGAGTTAAAAGCTCATGTGTAGACATCAGTTCTAAATGCCTGTAAGCTGAGCTTTGTTCGGTTATTTTTTTAAAATCTTTAGCCACTATTCAACGGTGTAAATTACTTCGTCCACTTCTGATAAGCCAAAATAACCAAAAATCAACTCATCGTCATCATTCTGGTTTTTGATGTTTCCTCTTACGGTGGCTGGCTGAGTTTCGAAGGGCCCGCCAGCACTTCCAGCCTGAGCAAGTAGTATTTCTAAAAAGTTAAAGTAGTCTTCTGAAATCCCATGCAGTTGTATTCTGATGTCCATGCCTGGTTCTATATCTTCCTCAGCAAATAATCCAAAGATCCTGTTCCCGTCATTGAATTCATCATCGAAGGTACTGAATTCTGGAAATGCCAAGAAGGGAGCGAAATATTTAAATAAATAGTAGTTTTCAATCCCTGGGGGATCCTTGTAAAAGACTTTCAATTCAATATCTTCTCCCGAAAACCCACCTTCATCATTTTGCTCTATAGAGTCGATTTCTACGACTGGCTTTAAAGTTTCTTCGGCGGTATAAACTTTACCATCAAGCTCTATCCTGAGTCTGTAAGTTTCTTCTATCTCTGGAATAAAGTTAGATGTGGTATATTCACCAGAATTTTTTTCATCGAATATAAATTCTTCTCCAGAGTCTTTCATTACGCTTATTGTTGCATCGGAAATGGGTAGAGGCTCCTGCTCAAAAAAGCCACGCGTTCTACTCAATAAAATCGTTTGTGATGCCCCATCGGTTCCCTTTTCCCACTGCATAATGGCATCCACAATGAGTCTTGGCTCTGCTTCTTCCAATTCGACTTCTACCACATCTTCACAGGCTGAGAACAAGCCTAAGCATATTATAAACAGGAAGACTTTTTTCATAGCTTAAAATTTAAAATTATAGCTCACAGAGGGTACAATTCCAAAAATAGAGAACCTCACCGCTTCATTTTGACCCGTGGTGGAATTCTGCTCAAAATTCAAAGAGGCTGCGTTTCTTCGATTATACACATTGTAAATACCAAAATTCCAGGAGGACGACCACTTTTTATTTTGCTTTTCTGGTGTATAAGTTGCCGATATATCCAGCCTGTGAAAGGTAGGTAAACGGTTGAAGTTTCTGCCCTCAAACACAGGGATGTTGAGGTCCTGAAATTCAAATTGTCCCACAGGAAAGTTGACCGGTCTTCCCGTCTGCAATACAAAATTACTGTTCAGTTGCCACTTTTCTGAGAGTTCGTAGCTACTGGTTAAAGAAATATCGTGGGTTTTATCGTAGCCGTTGAGATACCAGTCTCCGTTATTGATTCCAATTTCATTTGGGGTTCGTCCAGGCGTTCTCTGTTCACTTCTAGACAAGGTATAAGACAACCAGCCTGTCAGGCGACCAGAGTTTTTCTTTAGATACACTTCCAATCCATAGGCTCTGGATTGACCATTCAGTATTGAACGCTCAATCGCATCATTGGCGATTAAATTTGCCCCATCGATGTAATCAATCCTATTAGCAATGTCCTTGTAAAACACTTCTGTTTCCAGACTAAAAGGAATAGTCTCAAAATCTTTAAAAAATCCTAAAGCGTATTGATCTAGCTTTTGTGGTTTTATAAATCTTCCGCTAGGCGTCCAAACATCAAAAGGAGTGGGGGAAGAGGTATTAGAAATCAAGTGCAGGTTTTGTACCATACGGTTGTAGCTCGCTTTAATAGACGTATAATCATCTAAGACATAAGAAATCCCTACCCTAGGTTCAAAATTGATAAAACTCTCGTCAATTTTGGACGTGTTTCCTTCAATCGTTTCTAAAGGCTGAGCTTCTACATAGATATCTCGTGTCTCGTCGTAAAGCAAAGGATTATTATCAGCATAAATATCTATAGATTCGTCTTCCATTCGTAAGAATGCACTTACTCTTAAGCCATACTGAAGATTGATGTTATCGGTTAAAGACTGATTTACACTTATAAAGGCAGCATTGTCGAAAGCGTATTTGTTATCCAATTCTCTGGGATTGATTCCTGAATCTGGAGTGGTGGGTTCAATTTTTCCGGGATTGACAGTATACTGAATGGCACTAAGCCCGTAGTTTAAGCTTAAATCTGGATTGATGAGGTGTTCTACTTGATAATTCAAGGTGAAATTGGAAATGCTGTTCCCAAAATCGAAACCTACTAAGTCCAGACCCAACTCATAACTGTAGCTGCTGTAAGAAAAATTAAGATTGGAGTAAATATTTTCATTAAACGTATGTTTCCAATCCAGGATACCAAAGGCATTCCCATAGGTATTGGTAAAACTATCGTTGATATTGACATAATCCAATCCATAATAACCAGAAAAGCTTAAAGAATTAGTTTCATTGAGATCAAAGTTCAGCTTAGTATTTAAATCGTAGAAATAGGCAGAATTGGGATTATCTGCCAGACCTAAAAATAGGTGGGCGTAAGTACCACGACCACTCAATAAAAACGAACTCTTATCTTTTTGAATAGGACCATCTAAGGTCAGTTTACTGGAAATGACACCTATACCTCCTTCGCCTTTCAGCTTTTGAGTGTTTCCTGTTTTTTGCCTGATGTCCAGGACGGAGGAGACCCGGCCACCATAGTTAGCAGGTATTCCTCCCTTGTAAAGCTTTAGGTTTTTGACCGCATCTGGGTTGAAAATGGAAAAGAAGCCAAAGAGATGTGAAGAATTATAAATCAACGCATCATCTATGGTAATCAAATTTTGATCGGTAGCGCCACCTCGTACATTGAAGCCTGAGGCGCCTTCACCTGCATTAGAAACGCCGGGTAATTGCAATAATGATTGAATGACATCCACTTCCCCAAAGACCACGGGGATACTCTTAATACTGGAGGCGTCCAACTTACTGACGCTCATCTCCGGATCTTTGATGTTGATTTTTTCGATATTATCGGTGACAACGACCTCCTCCAGATTCTCTGCCTGGGGCTCCAGTTGAAAGTTAATTTTAGTGTCCGAAATAAGCTTGATCTGGCGGGTGATAGTTTTAAACCCCAGGTAAGAGATTTTAATTTCATAATCGCCCTGAGCAAGTTCTATAGCGTAGTTCCCTTTTGAATCTGTGGTGGTCCCTCTATTGATTTTTTCTAACAAAATGTTGACACCAGGAATAGGAGTACCTTCATTATCAACAACATTTCCGGATAACTCATATCCTTGAGCAAATCCAATTTGGGCTAAAAAACTGAGGATAAAAACGGATAATAATTTGATGGCTAATTTTTTGTTCAAATATATTTAAGACTCCTTTACTAAAACCAAATAAATATCTAAATAAAACCAAAAGCTTTGTAAAAAATTAGCGTTTTCTGGACAAAGTTAGCCCGTCTCTGATGGGCAGAAGCAAAGTTTCTATTCGAGAATCATCTTTTAAAAGCCAATTGTAGTGCACCAGAGCTTTGGTAGCTTCATCATTAGGGGCGATGTCTTGAATCACTTTTCCACTCCATAAGACGTTATCAGATAAGATGAGGCCACCAGATTTTAGTTTATCGATGATTAATTCGAAATATGTGGGATAAGATGTTTTATCAGCGTCGATAAACACGAGATCAAAGTCAGCATCGATATTAGGTATAATAGTTCTGGCATCTCCTGTATATTGTAAAATTTGACTCCCAATCCCGCTTTTATCAAAATAGCGTCTTTGAAAATCATGAAGTTCTTCGTTTCTATCAATGGTGTGAATTTTACCTGCTTTGGAAAGTCCTTCTGCTAGGCTCAGGGTGGAATACCCTGTGTAGGTGCCAATCTCTAATATCGATTGAGGCTGAATCAGTTTTGAGATCAAACTCAGTAACCTGCCTTGAAAATGACCGCTTAGCATTCTTGGTTGAAGCACTTTTTGCCAGGTTTCCCTTCTTAATTCCTGCAATAGTTTTGGCTCGTCTTCGGTATGTTGTTCTACATAGCTTTGTAGCTCTGAAGCAATAAAGTCCATTAGCTCAAAATTTTATCGATCAATTCCTGCTTACCGGTTTCGTTATCACCGTATAACCAGTTCAACACGTTATCCGACCAGATTTGCTCTTTTTCCACTTCTGTAATGACCTTTTGTTCCAGAGCCAAATCCAGGATTTTACCTGGATAAGAGGATTGAGGTTCGCTTTCCATCTCTCCTAAAGGATAAGGATCATCCAAACCAGCTAATATTTGAGAGCTTTTTTGGTTCTCTAAGAGTAGTTTTAAAGAGCGAGTATCATGAACTAAAGTGTCGAAAAAAATGTTCTTATGACCTACAGACTTTCTGGGATGGACTTTACCTTCAAAGAGATCTGGCCTGCCATCGAAGCCTTGAATTCGCCTTCCTAAATTGATTTGTGCCAACTGGCCTCCATGCGCAAAGCAAACCCGCATATTAGGATACTTGTCTGGATAGCCATTAAGGGTGAGGAAGTGGTAGGCATCAGCGCATTGTGCCAGCATCCAGATCAGGTGAAAACGCCAAGAGGTGTTCTCCAGTTTGATAAACTTTTCACCATCATAAGGATGGACTTCAACCGCCAGGTTGTATTTACTGGCCATTTCAAAAATCGGCTCATTTTCTTCATCAAAGATACAACGCCAGGTCCCGATACTATCCATATAGTGAGTAGGCAAGCAAAGTAGTCTCAAACCCAATTCTTCAACACAACGCTCGATTTCCCATAGTGCTCCGCGGACAAATCCGGGATGCACCACAAACCCACAACTAAATTTTTTAGGATGATCATGTTGAATTCTTGCATTGAAATCGTTTTGAAATCTTAGGGCTTTTTTCATCTCTTCCACCCTAAGGCCATTACCGTAGAGTTGAGATAAATTTAGAACAACAGCATGATCGATGTTGTAGCGCTCCATCCACTCTAACTTTTCATTGAGAAAAAAACTAGAATCGGTCACAGGCCGTTTCCAACCCTTCTGAAGCATAAACTTTTTATCCTCATCGATCCAAAAGATTTCTTTTTCTCGCATGAAATCCGGAATTTCTTCCGGGTAAGGAAGAAGATGGGAGTGACCGTTAATCCTTAGTTTTCTTTTCATCTGAACACGTTTATGATTTCCAGGCTATCCATATTTCACTATTCACTATTTACTACTAACTAATTCTCGATCAAATGTTTCATTTTCCAAGCTTCAAAGGTATTAAGAATTAAGCCAGCAATGGTCATTGGTCCTACACCTCCAGGTACTGGGGTAATGTAGCCTGCTTTTTTAGAAACTTCTTCAAAATCACAATCGCCTACTAATTTACCAGATTCGAGTCTGTTGATACCAACATCGATGACTACAGCTCCTTCTTTGATCATGTCTGCGGTCAAAAATCCTGGTTGTCCTACAGCGACGATGACAATATCTGCCTTTTGAGCTTCCTCTTTCAGTAATGCTTTAGGAGTATTGATATCGCAGGAGGTCACGGTAGATCGCCCGATTTCAAAATCATTGCCAAGCATAATGGAGATGGGTTTTCCAACGATGTTGGACCTTCCAATAACTACCACATGCTGACTTTTGGTTGTGATATCGTAATACTCCAGTAATTTTAAAATGCCGTAGGCTGTTGCCGGTCGCATCGCCTTCTGACCCAAAGCCATCTTACCAAAATTGAGCGGATGAAACCCGTCGATATCTTTATAGGCACTAATCTCGTTGATGATAGGTTTTGGGTCGATGTGGTCGGGTAATGGCAATTGAACTATAAATCCATCAAAATGTGATTTATTTAAAATCTTGATTTCAGAGATGAGATCAAACGTAGAAATCGATTCTTCAAAGCGTATGATTTTGTGATTGATTTCGGCCCGCTCGCAAGCTTTAATCTTACCTCTGACGTAAGATTCACTAGCTGCATTATGTCCTACCATGACAATAGCAATACTCGGCCTCGATAAATTATAGCCTAAGTGTTTTTTATCGATATAAGCATCGATATCTTTTTTGACTTGTTTTAGGAGTTCTCTGGAAACTGCTTTCCCGTCTAATAGCTTCATGATAATGGGTTAAAGGTCAAACACCAATTCGTTTTCTTCCACTTTTTTGGTAATTTTTCGCACCAAATTTAGTTTTTCTTGTAGATTCATTTCAGAATTAAGTATGTTTTTTCTGATCATTTCCTGTAGAACCAAATCCTGAGCCCTTCCTTGTTTGATCGCTTTAGAATAGGGGACATCTTCTCTGAAGGTTACTAAAGAATATTTAGAAAAATAGTCTTTTGGAAATTCACTTTCAAATTCCAGCTCGAGCTTTCGCTTGGCTAAAAACACATCTTCAGCCGTATGAGACTTCATTTCATGAAAATTATCAAGCGCTAAGTCGGCGATGGCATCTGCATTTGTTTTTCTGGTTTTTCCAAAGATTTCGAATGCTTTTTTCATATTGAAGTCAGCATCATCTAAAACCTTATCAAACTCCACCACGTCTTCAAAAGACGCATTCATACCCTGACCGTAAAAGGGAACGATGGCGTGAGAGGCATCTCCCATCAGAAGTGTTTTACCATAATTCCAGGGGAAGCATCTAATAGTTCCTAAAGGAGCGGTTGGGTTTTCAAAAAATTCAGTTTTCAAATCTGGCATTAACTCGTAAGCATCTGGATACACTTCTTTAAAATAGGTTTCTACGATAGCTTCATCCGTGAGGTTATTGAAATTGTAGTCTCCACCCTCATAGGCCAGGAACAAGGTTACTGTAAAACTTTTGTCCATGTTAGGCAAGGCGATCAACATATTTTCGCCTCTAGGCCAAATATGAAGTGCTCCTTTTTCAGTAGCGTAATTGCCTTCCTTCGTCGGTGGAAAAGTTAATTCTTTATAGCCATGGGTTAGAAACTCCTGAGAATGGCTAAAGAGAAATCCTCTTTCGGCTTCCATCTGTTGCCGAACTACAGAACCCGCGCCGTCGGTTCCTATGATGTAATCAGCTTCTATGTTGGACACTGAATCAGAATGTTCTGACTTAAAGCTAGCCTTAGGCTGCTTCAAATCAACGTGGGTACAGGCGTTTTCAAATTGAAGATCCACATTCGGGTAGGTTTCCAACTTATCTAAAAGCAGAGCATTAAGTCCTGTTCTGGAAATAGAATTGATATATTCACCTTTACGACCGCTGTAGCTCGATAATTGAGTTTGCCCTTTTTTATCGTGAAGCATTCTACCGTGCATAGGAATGCAAAGATTTTCCACCTCTTTTTCCAGACCTACCAGTTTTAGTCCTTTCAATCCGCGATTGGACAAGGCTAGGTTGATAGATCGTCCTGCCGACAGATCTGCTTTTCGCAGGTCTTCTCGTTTTTCGGTGAGGGTGACTTTATAGCCCAGTTGAGCCATGCGTAAGGCCAGTAGCGAACCGCAAAGTCCAGCACCAATAATAAGTATATGTTCTTTAGTTGCCATGGAGATAGTGTTTTAAACGTTGTACAAACTCAAATACATCGGTAAATGAATTATAAAGTGGAGCAGGAGCGATCCGAATCACATCAGGTTCGCGCCAGTCGGCGACGACGCCCTTAGCAGTGAGCTGATCGAACAAGGAACGATCTGCATTTTTCATTTGTATAGAAAGTTGGCAGCCTCGATCTTTGGGAGTCCTCGGCGTTAAGATAGAAATACTAGTGTCATCCAACTCATCGATCAGGAATTCCAAGAATCCCGTTAACTCAATCGATTTTTTTCTCAGGTTATCAAATCCTGCTTTCTCAAATAGATCTAATGAAGAGCGTGTTCCAGCCAGAGATAAAATTGGTGGGTTGCTGAGTTGCCAGCCCTCTGCAGTAGGGGTAGGATCAAAACCCACACGCATATTAAAACGGGAGTCTTTATTATGTCCCCACCAGCCTACAAATCTGTTGATATTCTGACTTTTAATATGTTTCTGATGTACAAAGCAGCCACCGATACTTCCAGGTCCGGAGTTGAGGTATTTGTAGGTGCACCAGACAGCAAAGTCGGCGCCAATGTCATGTAAGTTAGGCTGAATGTTACCCGCTCCATGAGCCAAATCAAAGCCTACGGTAATGTTGTCGTCCTGGCATGACTTAGCAATGCGCTTTAAGTCAAACGCCTGACCGGAGTAATAGTTTGTGCTTCCAACCATAACAAGCGCTATCTCATCCTTATGTTGCTCCAATAGCGCCTCAAAATCTTCATGCCGACATACATGCTCACCTTTTCTAGGTTGCCATAAAATTAAGCCTTTCTCAGGATCGATATTATGAAATTTGAGTTGAGATTCTACCGCATATTTATCTGAAGGAAACGCATCACTTTCAATTAAGATTTTAAACCTCTTTTTGGTAGGCTTATAAAACGATACCATCATCAGATGAAGGTTCACCGTTAAGGTATTCATGACGACGACTTCCTCTGGCAAAGCACCTACAATTTTGGCCATGGGGGCAGATAAATCTTCATGAGAAGTGAGCCAGGGTGTCTTGGCATTTGTATGACCTTCAACACCGTACTTCGCCCAATCGGTTAATTCCTGCTGAACATATTCTGAAGTTTGCTTTGGTTGTAAACCAAGAGAATTACCACAGAGGTAAATCTTAGGTTGGCCTTCCGCATTTACAGGAAAATGAAATTGATCTCTAAACTGGTGTAAAGGATCTTTATGATCCCGTTCTTCGGCAAAGGCTCTGGAATTGATATATTTCATAAATTAATAGACGCTTATATCGGTAAAGAAGATTTTGAAATTTCCCTCTTTAGTGTCATGCATTCTGGCGATTTTTACCCCATCAAAATCCTGGTAATCTTCCCAGGTTGTAGCTAATCTGGGAATATCACTACCTTTCGGCGTGTAGCTCCATTCCTGTATCATTTTATTTTCATCCACATAAATATGATAAGTATCCCCGGGAGTGTACCCAGCTTCATCCTTATACATGATCGCGATCTCTTGCATCAATTTTCCTGAAATGGGAGCCTTTACCTGTTCAGCAACTTCATAGTCAAAGTTATCGTCCCAAACCAATTGATAAGGAAATAAAAGCCAGTATTTATCGTTTACAAATCCACGATCGGCAAAGGCGATTTCTTCACCAAAATCATTGATGTTATACGTGAGTGTGGTGTCCATGGTGGTCATGGTCACTTCTCCAGTTTTTGGCATCCATTTCCAGCTTCTGCTAGAAATGTTCTCACCATTCTGCGCGTTGAAGGTGTAGGCGATAGAATCTACTTCAGACCATTGATCGTAGCCGTTGGCGTAAGCAATCTCTTCCAACAGGCTGAGGTCTTTGTTCTCATTCATTTCGGTAGATGTTTCAGGAGATCTTTCTTTCTTCTCTTCTTGTTTAGCATTACATCCTACGATGAGCAGGCCCAAAATTAATAGTGTTGCAATATATTTCATGGAGTAATATTTTCAGGTAAAGTTAGGTGTTGCAAAAGGTATCTACAAATTATACCTATCAAATTACTTAATTTAGGATTTAGTTATTAAAGTGTGAAAGGCCAAGTTGACCTAGGTCAAACTTCATGAGTGAAATAGCTGAACAAGTATATATGAGATGCATAAAAATTTAGCGATATGGATATACTTAAAGCATTGATTTAAAAAGACAAGGAGTAGAAGAAGTTCAACAAATGAATAATTTTTTTTAAGATCTTTAAAAAAAGGTTTTATTTTACAATTTCAAATTCAAATAAAATCCATGGGATTTAAACAGAGAATTAATCGGTTACGAAAAAAAGCTACTAAATCAATTACTAAAGGACTTCTGGATCCGCAGAATATTAGTCTTCCTGACCAATCATCAATTCAACGTATATTAATTACCCGACCCAATCATAGGCTAGGAAACCAGTTGCTTATCACGCCATTAATAAAAGAAGTTCACAAGCAATTCCCTGATGCCAGAATTGACCTGTTTTTAAAAGGTAATCTAGGACATATACTTTATCAAAATTATGAGTATATAGATAATATAATGTCTTTGCCTAAAAAGCACTTTAAACAGCTTGACCGATATATATTCGCTTGGATAAAATTAAGACAAAAAAAATACGATTTAGTTATTAACGCAGATGCATCTTCTTCTTCAGGTCGATTATCCACTAAGGTAGCCAGAGCCAAACACAAATTTTTTGGTTACGAAAAAGATCAAAATATTGTTGAAGTAGAAGATTCTGATCATATATCAAAATATCCGATTTACAGCTTGCGGCATTATTTGAGGCAATCGCTTTCTACAATGCCAATTCCTGATTTAGAAATTAAATTGACCGATGATGAACTGATGGAGGGCCAAAAAATTTTATCTCAGTATGCAGACTTAAGCAAGCCTACCTTGTGCTTATACACTTTTGCGACTGGTAAGAAGTGTTTCGAGAAGCAGTGGTGGCAAAATTTTTATAATGATCTTAAGAAAAAATTTCCAGATTACAATATTATTGAAGCCCTACCTGTGGAGAATGTCTCTTCTTTAGATTTTAAGATTCCAGCCTTCTACAGCAATAACATCAGAGAGTTGGCATCTTTCATTGCTCAAACCAATGTATTTATTACTGGAGATTGTGGTATCATGCACTTAGCGGTTGCTAGCAATACTCCAACCATTGGTTTATTTAGTGTTACGGGGACAAAAAATTACGGTCCTTATAATCTTGGGAGTTTGAGTATTGATACAAATCATGTGAATACACTTCAAATTTCTGAGATGATTAAAACTCAAGTGGAGCGATTAAATTTATCAGCAGACAAGCAAAGCTGAAAAAATTAATTTTTTCTAATTTATCAACTCGACGGCTTTATCAGCTATAGTCTCGACAACCTGCTTGCCAATACCAATGTGATTGCGATCCGCTTACAGGAGACCAATGCTCAAATCAAGTTAGTATCAGTAGTATGAAGGTGAATATAGACTAGATTTTTTTTAGCGTGTTAGAATGGCTATCTTCATCATTATTGCTATATAAACAGTTACTTGTTTAATTACATTTTTTTTGCTAAAAAGTACGGTTTAACCGTACTTATGTTACGGGAAAACCGTAAATATTGACGATATTTTAAAATTTAACAGTTGAATTTTATACGGTACTGTTTTTTTTTAGGTTTATAGCAAATAATAGAAAACTATGAGAGTGTTCTTCTAGCTAGAAAAAAAGGAAGCGCTTTTCGTGATGAAAGGCGCTCCACAGATTCATACCTAAAATGATAATTTGAGTATCTACTTAGGTATTAAGACATGAGAATTCATATCTCGCTTGCAATGCAAAGATATAATTTTTCATGAAGATGTGTACAGCCTTTGTGCTGAGACTCGATGTCAACCATCGAAATTTGATTACATTTAAAATATAATATCATGAAAAAAGTATTTTCAATTATCGCTTTAAGTGCGATGACCTTAAGTTTAA
>JGI11876J12873_1000012_pt1 | contig 99193 bp, 76 predicted proteins | sample ElkSloMetagenome_4_FD_12873 | JGI IMG/M metagenome (IMG submission 12873) | reverse complement strand
TAAAGATAATCAATTCCAAGCTTTTCAATGCCAATCAATTATATATATTTACAAGAAATTGAGTTGTGCAACAGGCACAACGGCTATAAGTAATGCGGGCTGAATCGCTAAATTTGAACTCCTTCCTTTTTTATCCGCTCGCAATTTGTATCTTTATTCGAGAAAATAATAAACCTAAAAATGGCTCGCTCAAGTCAGTGCTGGATTGAAACTAAATCGCTTACTTTGACCCGCACTACACATAGCCTTAACCGCTTATTTAATCAACAAAAAACCCTAGCTTATCTGTGTTGTTATCACTTATAGCTAGGGTTTAATAATGTTTTTGAATAGTTATAAACGTTTCTATTTTAAGCTACTATATCCTAAAACCGACTTCTTCTATTGTTGGGGTCTTTCCCTCCAAACTTGCTCAATTTATAGGTAAAGCTCAGCATAAAGTAACGTTCTAGTATCAGCTGATCTGTGTCTTGTACAAAATCTTCTCCTGTCTGTCTTCTTGTCCCAATATTTTGATCTAATAAATCATAGACTTTAAACTTCAGTGTTGCATTATCCTTTAAGAACTGATACCCTAAACTCATATTCCATTGCAGGGATGTATCTCTAAAGTCTGCAGCGACATTACCAAATTTAAAATAAGTGATATCATTTCCAAAGACTACATTTTTAGGCCAATAGGTTGTGGTTTGAAGTGAAAAGTTTAGGTTTGTGAACTCTTCATTTCGGTTGGCATTGATGTTATAGTTTCTCAAGTTATAATCAATGCTCACTCCTGGATTAATAGTTACAATATCACCCTTTTCATAAGTTAGTCCTAAGCCTGGAGAAATGACATAGTTCTCACTCTCAAACTGGATTCCATTAGTAAATCCTAAGTTTTTGGTATATTGACCAGAAATATTACCTCTTAGACGGTAGGTGTCTTTGTTCTCTGCTTTAAGTTGTTTACTGTAATAGAAATTTAAATAAGCATTTTGCCCTCCGCTTATATTGTCATAAGTAGTTGTTCTTAATAAGTTTTCATCGGTAAAGGTCACAGAAACCACTTGATCCTGAATGTAATTGTAAGACATATACATTCCATAACCGGACCTGGATTTAAAATCAAAATTATTAAAGCTCAAATTAATATTTTGATTGAACGAGGGTTTTAAGTTTGGATTTCCTTCAATAATATTTAGTGGATCGGTTTGTATGCTAACTGGCTGCAATTGTTGAATTGACGGAATGTTATTACTGTTTCTATAATACAGGCTGATACGTTTCGATCTCTCAAATTCATATCTAAAATTAGCACTGGCAAAGAGGTTGTTAAAATCATTATTGAATTCAATGTTCTGAATCAGATTTTCGGTTCTCAATGTGGTGTTTAGTAACCCAACATTGAAACCTGTTCTCAATTTATCACCTTCGTAACGTAAACCAACATTAGGAATATGGGTTTCACCCTTGACTTCAAATTCATTACTCAAATCTTGGTTGAAGTTCGAGTAACTATTGGTAGTTTCATCAAAATCTAAAACATTTCTTTCGTTACTGCTAGATTCTATCTCATATGAATAAGCAATATCCAGAAACAAATCGTCTGTCATGACAGAACGATATCTCGATCGGATCTCGTAAGTATCTGAAGTATTCTCTTCCGATATTAATTGATCTTGAATTTCAGTGGTTGGATTATCGCCAAAAGTCTCTCTGCTTGAGAAGAAAAAATTATCACTCTCGCTTTTATTATTTTCGTTTTCAACAGAAAAATTTAGAAAAGCACCTCTATTACCAAACTTCCTGGTGATGGATAAATCGTTGGTAAAGTTAAAGTTCAAATTATCATTCCTGTTCTCAATTTCAGAGGTATTAATCAAATTTCCATCTTCATCCAGAGATTCATTTACACTAGAGCTTTCGCTTATGCCATTGCTGATATTGATAGAGGGTCTGAGGTTTATTCTGGTAAGCGTATCTGGCTTGAATGTAAAGTTGATATTCCCTCTATGGGAGTTGTTATCTCGAGTAGAATTACGTTCAGAATTGGTAAAGAAAGTACGGTCTGGAAGCAAATTTTCTCGTCTAGTTGATGTTCTAGTATCCGTCACGTTACTTCCAAAAAAATAATCTCCAGCAAGTTCGTAAGCTTCTCCCCACTCATTAACAAAATTCAGTCCAGCCGTTTCAGACTTTGTAATACCAGTATCATTTCCAAAATTGATGCCATTTATCCCAAAACTACCTCCACTGGACCTTGTAATGGTTCTGGCTCTTCTTCCCATAGCATCAAAAACTTCATCGAAGGTGAACCCACTACTGTTGATGTTATTGGAACTGGCCAAGACACTTAGCCGCAATTCATCTTCAAAATAGTTAGCAATACCACTCATTTCATATCGATCATCGGTTCCACCTCCAGCAGTAGCTCTGGAAAAATATCCTCTATTTTTATCTTCGTCTATAGTGATATTAATGGTTTTATTTTCAGAATCTCCCTCTTCACCAGTAAATTCCTGTGACTCTGTTTTGGTGTCGACTACTTGTATTTTATTGATGATTTCCTTTGGCAAATTTTTGGTTGCAATTTTAGGATCATTTCCAAAAAATTCTTTCCCATTGACCAGAATGCGCTGTACAGGTTTTCCATTAACTGTGATATTTCCCTGAACATCTACTTCTACGCCAGGAAGCTGCTTGAGAGTTTCCTCAAGATTGGCATTTGGCCTGGTCTTAAAAGATGCCGCGTTAAATTCTAAAGTATCCTTTTTAATGGTAATAGGTGACCTATTTACATTAACAACGACCTCATCTAGGTTATTGGCTAGTTCTTCTAATTGTATATATCCAAGATCTACATTTTCTCCTCTCAGCTCTAACACTCGATTGTAAGGTTGCATTCCAGTAAAACTAATATTAAGCCTAACCTGTTTTGCTTCAGTTTTAAATTCAAGTTGAAAGTTTCCAGATTGGTCTGATATGGTATAATTAAGTAATGTGGAATCTTTTACAGTTTCGACAAACACAGTAGCAGAGCTTAGAGCTTGAGAAGATTTATCTTTAATATTGCCCTTAACAACAAAGTCCTGGGCCGAAGAGACTATTGCACATAAAGCAATAGCCAACAGAAGGATGTTTTTATTCATAATGAAAGATTGAGTTACCTCTCTAAGACTTCAGGAAACTAAAATGGTTTGATTGAATAAGCAAAAATTAATCACTTACACATTAAAAAGCTTAATTTAATTAATGACCTTCAATCGCTTCATTTTATTATTTCCTCTAAATTGATCAAAATACATGAGTTGAGCCTTAGCAGGATTCAACTGATAGCTTCCTTGATATCTAGGCATTAACTCAATGCTAAATGACTTAACTCCTGGCTCAATCGTTTCTAAGAAAATACAGGCCCTTTCTTTGAAGTATTGACGATGAGTTTCATTTGGATACTGTTTTTTATTAAGATAACTAAAACCAGAAGGAATAGGTACTTCGAGCATAAAATAATCAGCATGTTTTTTGACATCCAATTTTACTACTAAACTCACAGGCTTTCCAGCCTGTATTTTATCTCTCTGAAGTAATTCTCCAAATTCATTTTCAAAATGAGTATTCACTTTAAATAAATCGTCGCGCTTTTCTGGATTTGCATCAAAGAATTTGTGCACAAAATTCAGATAAATAGGAAATGAGCCAGAGTTTAATACTTTTAGGCTATCGGTTGCCTTGAAGGCCTTAGAATAAGAATTTCTATCATATGTTTGCCAGGTATTATTATTTATTTGAATACGATACTTAGCATTGGCTTGAGAATTTTTAAGCTCTCCTATAAGTGTTTCAATAACTTGCATAGATTCAAAAGTATTGGCAAAGCCACCATAGTTTCTCTGCATAACTAAGTAGTCTTTGAACTTTTCAGCTACTTCTTCCTGATTATCCATCTTTTTCAAGATACGGTAAGCAATTAAACTGGCTTGGGTTGAGTTTTTATAGGGGTGGAAAGCATATTTTTCTTCTGCTTTAATATATCGATTACCTAGAGCTGTTTCTTTATGAAATTTCATTAATTCAGACAAACGTAAAGTTCCATTGTATTTTTGATAGATTTCCCACAATTGAAACCGCTCTACAACAGATAGGCTTTCTTCTTCAAGCAGACTTTCAATTTCTTCTCTGTAATTGAGGTCTGTTTTTAATGCATCCAATATCTGAAGTAATTTAATCCTTGAACTAAACTGATCTTCCAAGAATAGACGTTGTGTTAATAGTCGCTGGATTTCTTCTTGATTCCATTTCACTTTAAATTCTTGATCATTTGCCATGAGTAAGGCTTCTATAACATTTAAACTAACCCATAAATCTGATGATGAGTTCGACCACCACCCCCAAAGTAAATTGGAGTTTTGATTCTTTAGAAGCAAACGTATCAGTTTATTGATGTCTTTATCATCTTTAAAAGGGCGATTAGTCTGTTGGTAGATTTTTCGCTTGATGAGTTGTGCTTTTAATCGAGAAGCCATTTGTTCATTACAGTTATACAGGTAGTTGATTACAATATCAAGTTCCTGTTCTAAAATAGAATTTAAACTAGCATCAATTTTTAGTTCTACTTCACCCAAGTTACTGAATGAATTTAATCTTAATGTATCATTTTGATAGAGCTTCACAAATTCACCCGTTGCTTTTTCAACTCCGCCTTGAAACACAGGAATAATGAGCTCTTCTCCATCTTTATAATTATTATCTATTCGTGTAACCTGATAGTTGATTTGCAAGCTATCCAATCCAGAAGCGAGGATACTCAACTTGTCTGCATCAAAATCTAAAACTTTTTTTTCTTTACTAAATTGAATCTCTTCATTAATACTAAATTGAGTTTTAATTGAAATTGAGTCCTTTAGATAATTCTTGATTTTCCCAATTCCTGAAATGCTATCGCCCAAAATCAAAAATTTAGGAATACTCAACTGTGAAACTAAAGGTCTATATGATTTTACAGTTTGATGGACCTGTCCTGTTTCTTGACCCTCGGTAGCTACAAAAAAATGTGTATCCCAGCTCGTCACATTATCCGGATAAGTGATGTTGAAATCCACTTTTCCCTCCTTGTTGGTAGATAAGTTTGTTTTCCAAAAAGCCTCATCGTTAAAATTGGTTCTGATGCTATTAGCGCTTCTATTTTCTACTGCAAAATCAAGAGCTGACTCTTCTTCAGTTGTACCTAGCTGCAAATCTGTTTGAGTTGTTGTAATCAACACAACGCCATTCTTTCCTCTACTCCCATAAATAGCAGTAGCTGAGGCATCTTTCAAGATGGTAACATCCTGAATCAAATCTGCCGAAAGGTCAAGCATATTGCCGTCATAAGGAACTCCATTAATCACAAACAAAGGCTCAGAAAAACCTTCTAATGAATTGATTCCTCTTAGCATAACTAAATTACTATTACCCGTCGCGCCTGTATTTATTGAAGTCTGTATTTCTGGAAACTGTCCTGCTAGGGTTTGAGTAAAGCTTGCGTTAGGTTGATTTCTTATTGAGAGTTTTCCTTCTAAAAGTTTTATCAACATTGAATAAGGCAAATAACCAATATCATTTCCGCTATCGCTATTTTCTATTATTTCATTTTTCAAGGTGACTTTATCTCTTTTTTTTCTGGCTGAATAACCCATCACCACGACTTCATCTAGGTGGTCTGAACTTTCCTTCAAAACGATTTTCTGGAAGCGGTCTTCAGTAATGTTCAATGTCAATGTTTCGTATCCAACGTACAAAAACTCTAGTTTATTAAATCGTTTTGGAATGCGAAGCTGAAAGTTGCCATCAAAATCTGTTTGCGTTCCATAACTTGTACCACTCACCAAGATATTTACACCTGGTAATGGCAAACCATTTTGATCATACACGACCCCGTTAAATATACGACTTTCTCCCATAAATTGAGAATTTTGCTCATAAACCTGCTTGATTTGATCCTTATAAAGCCGAGCGTTATCTCTATCATTGTTTATAATAAAATCAGTTAATATTTCTGAAATCTTATCGCTGAATGAATCTCTTTTCCTTACTTCTGCATTCTCAATTTTGTAAAAATTCGTTCCATTTGGCTTTATCAAAATGGAATCTATAAGACTGTAATTTTGACTAGGATATATCAAAATCAAACGGTATTCACTAGGTTTTAAATCATATATTTTATTCACAGAGCCTTTATAAACTCTGAAATCGTTTTCATCATTCAAATTAATTAAAACAATAGTTGAAGCATTCTTTTCGTGTTTAATATGTAAAGTTCCTCGATTCATAGAGGTTTCACCAGCATAAGAAAATAATTTTGATCTTTTTTTCTGTGCTGTTATATCCAATTCCATTAAGAGATCTATTTTTTCTTGTGTCAGTACTAAATCATAAAAATTCGGAATATCTTTTTGACTTAAGAAAGTGGGGTAATCTTCTTTATGAAAAGGTTTTTGCTTTAAATGCATGGGATTAAAGTGGTATTGATAATAGCTTTCTAAGTTAAAGCTTAACTCGTACTGCTTATCTTGAAAAAACTTCAGGCTTTTATTATGAATAGGTCCAATAAATTGATTACCTGAGTAATTGTTTGCAGAAGACTGCAAAACATGAAACCTATCTATGTTTTGAAGAAATGCAAATCCTTTATTTCTTATACGATAAGGCATCACATAATGAAGTAATTTATTTCTTTCAGTTTCAGTTAAAGTTGGTGGGACTTTTTCTATTTTAACTCCGGGATAATTTTGATTAACATCTAAACTAATGATGGTCTTATTTCCAGGCGTAAACTGTACAGAGTCCAGAGTGATAAAATAATCCATAGTTCTAAGTTGAACTTTTACAGGCCTGCTATCTACAGCAAAAGAATAGGGCTGATTATTGGTCATATCGCTGAAATAAACAGGCTTTCTATCAATATAGATTATATGCACGGGCAGTAGCTCTCCATTGTCTACAACAAAAGGAGCAAATTGTGTCGGCTCATTTGCCAATTCGAATTCGTGCTCAAAAATTTTGGTTCCTGGATAAATCAATTGATAATAATTCAACCTTTTTAAATTTGTAAAATCATTCCAAAGAGAGATATCAAGTGGTTTTTCAGAAATATNATCTATCACCTCATCTAGCTTAAATGAATTTCTTAACTTNCGATTATTGGGTTTAGTCGAAAAGCTTTTTATCCCATTAGGTTCAAAATTGAATTTACTGGTCATCCCATAAGACAATACATCTGCATTTTCAACAGGTTGTTGTTTATGATCGAGAACTTCTATTTCTACATTCACTTTCTGTCCTGGATAGATCAATCTTGGCTGATTTATATTTAGTATCAAATTTTTATCTGCAATCGGCATTGTAAAATTTCGCTCTACAACTTCACCTCCCCATACATAGTTGAGTGTTAAGTAATAATCTGTAAGTGATTCTTCTTTTTCAGAAAAATTCAACCCAGTTGTAAAACCATTTTCAATTTCCCTGTTTTCTCTGAAAATATGATAGTGAAAAGGATGTTTGTAGGGATTACTCACCTTGATGTAAACACTATCGATTGTCCTATATAGTTGAGCACTAATTCCTGTTGGAACTGATTTTAACTCCACTTCTTTTTCTAAGTCATCAGTAGAAATTCTATAGGCTTTATGTAAAGGTTCAACTTGAAATTTGAAAGGTGTAGTTTCTTTAAAAACTTGGCTTGCATTACCAAAATGATCAAGGCTTTCAATATCAATATCAGAAGCTATTTTCTTACCATTTTTAAGAAATTCAACTAAAATACTATCCCCTATAATTTGATGATTAATTTTTTCAGATTCAAAGTAATAGTCAATTTGCTTATTAGCTTCAATATATTCCTGATCACTAGTTCTTAGCTTAACTAATAGTTTATATTTTAAGTTAGCCTTAGGAAAAATAGTGCTTGGGATTTTAAAATTTGTAGACGTAGTAGTCTCTAAATTCAACTGATGAGACCAAAGCGTATCTGGTATAAACACATAATTTTCTGCTTGAAAGTCAGATTTTAAGCTAAGCAGCTGTATTTCCACATTGGCGTCTAATATTCGTAAATCATTTTCATCTCTTGCTTCCAACGAAACCTTCAATTCTTCTCCCTTAAATTGATCAATTGACTTTACTTGAATATCAAGATTAATTCCTTTCAACTCATAATTTTCAAAAGAAAATTGATTTTGAGCTACATAGTTTCCTTTATTATCCAGTAGTACGATAGTGTAACTTTTATCTAAATCTAAATCCAAAGAATCATTTAAATGAAGCTTTAAATTATAACTCCCTTTTCTAAAAGGAGAAATCTTTCCAAGATTGACAATTTTTTGGTAGCTTTTTCTTAAATTTATGGATAATTCTTTATCAATTGGATTGCCCTTTTCATCCCAAATAAATGCTTTCCCTTTTATGGTGTCATTGGGTTTAAACTTCGGCTTATTAAATACAAAGTAACCAACATCGTAACCTTGAACGTCTTTTCTACAACGATAATCTTCCGCTCCAAACCAACAGATAATTTTTTCGTATAAGTTGATAAAAAAATTTTTGGTTTCATGTATCGTTCCCAAAGCATAATTTTGCTGTAAAGATTTGACTCCATCTACAGGAAGCATAGCTATATATTCAATTGGCAACCATAAGTACTTAGTTGGATAGTCATAGGCTAACTTCTTAACACTTCTATTTAAAAGTGAACTGTTATACCCTCTATTCAAATTATAAAATGCAGTAAAACCCTGATGTTTTACTTTAAGAATTCCTCTTTCATTTGACTTCTGATCAACAAAGGCCATTTGCTTGCCATTAAACGAAAGTAATTTATTATCTATCTTTACTTCTACATCACTAAGTGCCTTCCCCTTTTTGTTATAAACCTGTATAATTAAATCTTTTGCATTATTGAAGACAAAAACTTTGAAGTTCTTAACAGATTGATAATAAGAGTATTGAATATTTTTATTTGCATTGGTTTTTATGTAATGACCTCTTGGTAGATCTTTTTGATAGTTTTCAGAAGCTGGAAACGAATCAATTAGACTCTCATAATAGGTTTTATCAAGTTTACTTCCATTTTTTTTAAATAAGGAAAAAGCTTGTTTTTCTGAAATTTTAAAAATGTAGGTGTATTCACTTCTTTTCTGTTCAAAGTTTTTTTGGGCAAATGAAAATTGTAAACTCACAAAGAAGAGAACTAATGATAGGATGATGCAGGGTTTCATAAAAATATAGATGTCACATAAAGTTAAGCAATACTTGAAAAGCACAATTAACTTCGACTATTTTTTTTTTAATCTTTCCAGCACCTTAAACTCAAGGGGGCTAAATCACAAATAGCATAAGCTGTTATTAAATAAAAAACCCTTAAAAGCTTAACTAAACTTACTTCTTCCTCATATAGATAGAAATTGGTACCCCTTTGAAGTCAAAACGCTCTCTGAGCTTGTTTTCTAAAAATCGCTTGTAGGGATCTCTAACGTATTGTGGTAAGTTACAGAAAAAAGCAAACTGAGGCTGAGGAGTTGGTAATTGAGTAATAAATTTAATTTTTACGTATTTACCTTTAAGAGCAGGTGGTGGATTTTCTGCTATGATTGGCAGCATCACATCGTTGAGTTCTCTGGTTTTAATTTTTTTACTTCTGCACTGATAAACCTCAACTGCCGTTTCTATGGCTTTATAAATTCTTTGTTTATGAAGAACTGAAATAAAAACAATTGGAACATCTACAAAAGGGGAGATCTCCTTTCTGATTTTAGCTTCAAAGTCTTTCATGGTATTGGTTTCCTTTTCTACCAAATCCCATTTATTCACTAAAATCACAATGCCTTTTCTGTTTTTTTCTGCCAGCCAGAATATACTTTGGTCCTGACCTTCAAATCCACGTGAAGCATCGAGAACAATCAAACAGACATCTGCATTCTCAATAGCTCTCACACTTCGCATAACCGAGTAAAACTCTAAGTCTTCTTTAACCTTGGCTTTTCTTCTGATCCCTGCGGTATCCACCAATTTAAAGTCGAAACCAAAACGGGTATAACGGGTATCAATAGAATCTCTGGTTGTACCGGCAATATCGGTAACGATATAACGGTCCTCACCTATCAAAGCGTTGATGAAAGACGATTTTCCAGCATTAGGGCGACCTACCACAGCAAATTTTGGGAGGTCTTCATCCTCTTCAATTTCACGTTCAGGAAGCTTTTCGACAATCGCATCGAGTAGTTCTCCAGTTCCACTTCCACTTGTTGCTGAAATGGTATGGTAATCTCCAAGACCCAAGTTATAAAATTCAAGTGCGTCTGTCCTGTTTTTATTAGAATCTACTTTATTGACGCATAATACTACAGGCTTATTTACCCGTCTAAGAAGTTTTGCAACATCTTCATCCATGGGAGTAATCCCTGTGATAACATCAACTACAAAGACAATAACATCAGCCTCATCGATCGCCAGCTCGACTTGTTTGTCGATCTCTTTTTCAAACACATCATCACTGCCTATGACATAACCTCCAGTATCGATAAGGGTGAAATCACGACCATTCCAGTCTGATTTGCCATAATGTCTATCTCGGGTAACACCACTTACAGAATCCACAATGGCTTCTCTACGCTTAATCATTCTGTTAAAAAGGGTAGATTTCCCTACGTTTGGTCGTCCTACAACGGCTACAATGCTATTCATCTTTGTATTTTAATATTTTGCAAAGGTACGATTTATTACTCATCCATTTTATTTGATTGTTTCTAACTTAAAAACTGACATTTGCTTTTCGTTTTTATCTTTTTTAGAAATATATTCACCTCTTAAATCAAAACCGATCAACGTTCTGTTTTTATAAAACCTTTTTATTCTATGCCTGAATTTATTGCTTTAGAAAAATTAAACGAGCAACTTCAATTGAAACCGCGTTTTAAAATAAAGTGTTCTAAAACTGGTCTCAGCACTAAACTTCAGTCAGCAAAAAACTCAAACAATTATGAGGGTATTGTTTTAAAACAAATGGATGAGCACCTTTGGTTTTCGATCCCAAAATCAGAGCGTTCTTATTACTCCCCCAGACTACATGTAGAAATCGAAAAAAAAGATGGTGATTTTCTTCTTCACTGTACGTTTGGACCAGAACCCAACTTTTGGACCTTATTCATGTTTATTCATTTCTTCTTAGCTCTAGCTTTTTTAAGTTTAGTGATATCGGGTTATACCAATATGGTCATGAAAGGTTCAAACACATTGGTATATATCTTTAGCACAATCATAGTTTTAGCCTGGGTAATGCTATATATCATGGCCAGACGCAATCGGAAAAAAGCCTCGCCTCAGTCTCAGCGACTTTTAAAAGCTTTAAAACACCTGGTGAGTTAATTTTGGTTGTATCCAAATCTCCGCAACTGCTTATCATCGCTCCTCCAGTTCTTATTCACTTTGACGTAAGTTTCCAAGTGAATTTTTTTATCAAAAAACTTCTCCAGATCTTTTCTTGCTTCAGTACCCACACGTTTTATAGCAGATCCTTTATGACCAAGTATGATGGCCTTTTGAGACTCTCGCTCTACCATAATTACAGAACGAATGTGAATGATAGAATCTGATTCTTCAAAACTTTCGGTTTCTACTTCTACACTGTAAGGAATTTCTTTTTTGTAGTGCATCAATATTTTCTCCCTAATCTTTTCATTAACGAAAAAGCGTTCGGGCTTATCGGTGAGTTGATCTTTAGGGTAAAAAGCAGGAGATTCTGGCAAAAGTTCCAGAATACGATTAAACACTTCGGTTACTCCAAAATTTTCAAGAGCTGAAATGGCAAATATCTCTGCGTTGGGTAATTGCTCTTTCCAATGCGCCTGTTGTTCCAACAGGAGTTCTTCATTGCCTTTGTCAATCTTATTGAGCAAAAGCAGCACAGGCATCTCTGCATGTTGTAATTTTTGAAAAAAAGCTTCGTCTTTTAGCGCTTTCTCCCCCAATTCGACCAGGTAAAGCAACACATCAGCATCCTGAAAGGCAGATTTCACAAAATCCATCATTGAGCTTTGTAATTCGTAGGCAGGTTTAAGGATGCCAGGTGTGTCACTAAACACCATTTGAAAATCATCTCCATTTACAATTCCTAATATTCTGTGCCTCGTCGTTTGTGCTTTATTGGTGATAATTGAGAGCTTTTCTCCAACAAAAGCATTCATAAGCGTCGATTTACCAACGTTAGGATTACCTATGATATTTACAAATCCAGCTTTATGTGTTTTAGTTTCGATAATATTTAATTTTGATTTCAACAAAAATAAGCAATTCAGCCTTACAACATGCTCATTAACTTCGCATGATATTATATATTTGCTAAAAATCGTTTTTATGAAAAGATTACTTATCGCAACACTTTTATTTTGTTCAATCAACACTTTCGCTCAATCTGATTCTAGCTTTTCTTATACAGAATTTCATGAGCCAAAAATCAACCTTGGATATTTGATTCTTGGTAATTTCGATGCCACATACGAATACCTTATCAGTGAAGAGTCTGGTGTTGGTGTTAACCTAATGATCCCTTTTGACGATTACATCGAATGGAATATCAATTACAACCTTACAGGATATTATAGATTCTACTTTGGAGAAAAACGTGCCGATGGATTTTTTGGGGAAGCCTTTGCCAATTTAAATAATGTAGAAGATAGAATAGATATTGAAGGATCGGAACCCGTACAAAGAAGAGATAAAGACATCACAGATCTGGCGTTAGGAATTGCTGCAGGTTATAAACTAGTCTCAAATGGCGGTGTAGTCTTAGAAGTGTTCGCAGGAGGTGGTCGCAATCTCTTTAGTGAGTTTAATTCTGAACGTAACTTCGATTTCATCCTAAGGGCTGGACTAAATGTAGGATATAGATTTTAAAACCCTGGAACACTTTTGAGTCAGACAGATTTTCAAAAAAATTCTAAAATTTTCAGCCTTCTATTCGAGGGTATTTCTGAAGGTATCATTGTTGTAGATGAAACTCAGCACATTGTAGAGGTGAATTCATCTGCAGAATCTATGTTTGGATACACCAAAGACGAATTGATTACTAAACACCTGGATGTTCTTATTCCTAAAAATTACAGACCCAACCATCATAAACACGTCAACCAATTTATAGATCAATCTGAAAAGCGACAGATGGGACATGGCAGGAATCTTTATGGCCTCAAAAAAAATGGTAATATTTTTCCTGTAGAAGCTGGTCTTAATCCATTTCAATTTGAAGGCAAGCGCTATGTAATGTCACTGGTTACTGACATTACAGAACGACAAACCCAGAAGGAACAAATTGAAGATCTTAATAAAGATTTGGAAGAAAAGATAGACCAAAGGACTGAAGAATTAAAATTGACCATCGAAGAACTGCAAGTTTTAAACGCTCAGTTTGAAAAAGAAATCAAAAAACGCAAACAAGCTGAAGCTAAAACCAAAAAAGCCTTAGAAAAAGAGATTGAACTCAATGAGCTTAAAACTAAATTTTTATCGCTGGTATCTCACGAATTTAAGACTCCATTGAGTGGTATTTTAACTTCTTCAACTCTGGCCAAAAAATACACCCAAACCGAGCAGCAAGATAAAAGGGATAAGCACCTCAACACCATCAAAAACAAAGTACATTATCTCACAGGGATATTGAATGATTTTTTATCTATAGAACGTTTAGAATCTGGTAAAGTCACATACAAGTTTGAGGAATTTAGCCTGATTACCCTGGTCAATGAAGTCATCTACAATGCTAATGTGACTTTAAAAGATGGACAGGACATTATCTATCCCAAAGATCTTAAAGACATTACCTTTAAGCAAGACAGACAAGTCCTAGAACTTGTTCTATCCAATTTATTGAGCAATGCCATAAAATATTCCTCAGAAGGCACTACAATACACTTTGATGTTGAACTTCTAAGCGATAAGAAGATCAAATTCAGCATTAAAGATGAAGGGATTGGAATACCTAAAAGCGATCAAAAACATATCTTTGAGCGTTACTTCAGGGCAGAAAATGCCTTGACCAATCAAGGAACTGGTATAGGTTTAAACATCGCCAAAGTCCACCTGGAAAACTTAAACGGAACCATAGGTTTCGTCTCAAAACACAATGAAGGCACTACGTTTTTTATAGAAATTCCTATTAGCTATGAGTAAGAAGGTACTTTTAATCGAAGACGACAAAACCGTAAGAGAAAACACAGCAGAACTGCTCGAATTATCAGATTATGAGGTCGAGACTGCATCCAACGGAAAACTTGGTGTACAAAAAGCACCAAACTTTCTACCCGATATCATTATATGCGATATCATGATGCCAGAGATGGATGGCTATCAAGTTCTGGACAAGCTGTCCAATACAGAAAACTTAGCTCGAATTCCTTTTATATTTCTTTCTGCAAAAACAGATCATAAAGACATTCGCAAGGGAATGAATCTTGGAGCAGATGACTACCTAACCAAACCTTTTGAAGAAGACGAATTGATAGATGCCATTGAAAGCAGGCTCGCCAAATCTGAAATACTAATTGCTCAAAGAAATGAAGCTGAAACAGCCCTGAATTCTTTCGATGCTTTAAAAGAGAGTTTTAGAAAAGAAAAACAGTCATACTATGGAAAAGATGAGCACATCTATAAAAGCGGTCAATCTTCAAATTCTATTTATCTCATCGATAAGGGAGTCGTCAAAACTTACAAACTGGATGAAAATGGCAAGGAGCTCATCACTGCAATTCATAAAGTGAATGATGTATTTGGTAACCTAAGTTTTACGAAAGAGAATCAACTCAATGAGTATGCCTCTGCCATGGAGGACAGTATTGTATATGAAATTCCAAAAGCAAAAGTTAAGCAGCTTTTCAATGAGAATCCTCAGTTGATGTTTGAATTTATAGATCAACTCGGAGACCACCTTAGCGAGGCAAAAGGACAGCTCATGGACATGGCCTATAGTTCTGTAAAACGAAAAACAGCCCAAAGCATTTTGTTATTTTCTGAACGTTTAAAGAAAAATAAGCTAAGCCAGATTCGTATTTCCAGAGCAGATTTAGCAGCTGTTGCGGGTATAGCTTCAGAAAGCCTTATCCGTACCTTATCCAGCTTCAAGAAAGAAGGAATTATAGAAGTGGAAGGTAGAAATATCAAAATAAATGATTTTGAGGCTTTGGAGAAAATTGTTTAAACATAAATAATACTCATCTGATTTTTATCATATTTTCAAAGTAGAACACACTCTACATTTGCACTCATAGAACATGACGTATGAATGTAGTTTTGTTATCAGATTTTTCTAAAGCCTCTTTGCACATGCAGGATTATGCTGCTATGCTGTTTAAAGATCAAGACATCACCTACACCATCTTGCACATTAAAGCACCGTGTAAAGGCGAAAGTTGCAGTGGAAAATGCGGAGTTATTTTTAGCCAGAAACTGAAAAAAGAGCAAGACTGCTTAGAGGCGAAGACTTCTCACCACAGCCATGTAAAAACTAAATTTATAGAAGGGGCTTACATTGAGAGTATAAGACGCTTTATTTCTGAAGAGCAGGTCGACTTGATTATGCTAGGAAATTCTACCAAACACAATTTAAATCAGAATTTATTTTTCGATAGAAAAACCTTAGAAATTATCACCAAGGTGAAATGTTCTGTTGTATTAGTTCCAGAAGAAGCAAGTCTCAAACTGCCTAAAACAGCTTTACTGCCCACAGACTATTCTGTGACGTTAAATCAAAGTATTTTCAATATTTTGACATCGATGAGCTTCATCAGCCAAATGGAACTCTCGCTACTTTCGAAAAAGAAAAGCAAATCTGCCACCAACAAAGTCTTATCCAAGGATTTTATAAGTGACTTCGTGAAGCCCTTAAACTTTAAAACCATAAAGAACAACCTGGCCAACCAAGAGTTTAAGTGTATCAACGGCTTTGACTTTATTATGGTTGTAGCAAAAAACCTGAGCATATTCAAAGATTTATTCAGCGTTTCTACCAATGCTAATTGCTCCCAAGAAGTTCCTATACTTTTTCTACACGATACAAGGTTGGTTTGAATTTTCAGAAATAATTAAACTTTTTTCTGTATTTTCAATATTCTAATCAATCTGTAATGAAGACTTTTTTTAAGTATGGCTTGGCCATTTTTATATTGATAATCGCGGTTTTTTTTATAACTAATTATTTTGTCGCCCAAAAGATCGAAGGCTTATTAGCTAAAGAATCTACACTTTCCTATGCCGATATAAACGTAAATGCTTTTGCTGGAAGCATGAGTTTAGAAGACGTCATTTTTGATGAGTCTACCAATAAGCTTGAAATCAAAAACATAAATTTAAATGTAGATATCATTCGTTATTTACTGCATAAAGAGATCAAAATAGAAAGCATAGATGCTGAAGGCTTGGATCTCAAGTTAAAACTTGCAACCAATTCAAATCCAAAACCAAAACGTAAAAAAATCAACATCGTTGGTATTCAAGAATTAAATGTAAGTGATGCGCAAATCACAGCTGAAAATGAAATAAAAACCATTCTAGTGACCGAAAATGTAAATCTATATGCCACAGATATATCCTGGCCTTTGGATGAACATTTAAATTGGTTAAAAAATAAATCCATCACTATAGATGCTAAAAAATTGACTTACAATCTAGATCAATTACATGATTTAAAATCAGAAAGCTTTTCCTACGCAGATAAATCCATAACCTTTAAGGGATTCAGTCTTAAACCTAAGTTCTCTAAAGCCAATTATATAAATCAGATTCAAAAACAAACAGATCTGATGAATCTAAACACTAAAACCTTAGCGATTTCTGGATTTGACCTTAAAAAAGAGGATAGTCTATACAGCATTATGGCTCAAAAAATTGACATAGACTCTACAAATTTTAATATTTACAGAGATAAAACTATTGCTCCAGACACTAGTCTAAAAGCATTATACAGTCAAGCCTTAAGAGATCTAAAATTTCGCTTAGCCGTGGATTCTTTAACTGTTGCTGATATGAATCTCGTCTATCAGGAATTATTAAAGAAAAACAGGAGCCCTGGCGAGTTAAAATTAAATTCAATAAACGGGCAAATTACCAATATACATAATACCTTAAATGCTCCTGAACCAGACATTGAGGCAAAATTTAAGGCGAAATTCACCAAAGGTTCTGATATTTATTTCAATTGGAGTTTTGTTCCAGACCATGACTACTTTTCCTTGTCTACTCTACTACAAAATGTTGAAGACGAGTCTGTAAATAATTTTTTTGCCCCGGCAATGAATATGAAAATGGATGGTACTATCAATAAAATTGAAACCTCATTTTCAGGAAATAATACTCAGATGAATGGCGATTTCAAAATTGCTTACAAAAAATTAAAGCTTAATATTCTCAAAAAAGATGGCTCTAAGAATAATTTTGCCAGCCTTCTTAGCAACGTATTTGTAAACAACAGAGATGTTGATAAAACTTATCAGTTGAAAGAGGTTAAAAGAGACCAGACTAAATCCTTTTGGAATTATGTATGGACCTACCATCTCAATGGTCTTAAAAAGGTTTTGCTGTAAGTCTGTTGATTAGATTTTAAAAGTGACGACAGGTCTTTTGATATGATTAATAATGTCTTCTGCCAGACTTCCACTCATGAAATGAGAAATTCCTTTTCGGCCATGTGTACCAATACCAATCAAATCTGCATCTAATCTTGAGGCAGCATTTCGAATTCCTTTTTCTACTGTTTTATCATCGTAAACATGAAAGTGAGCCTCAGAAAATTTGATGCCTTGAGTAAAGCTTTCAAATCTTTGATTTAACTCCTGGGTAGTTTTAAACTTGTGTGGTGTGTTGATGTAAACGAGTTGCAAATCTACTCCAAACTTTTCGGAGAAATCCAGTGCGGCTTTGAAAGCACTTCGGTTGGGCGCAGTAAGGTTGGATACAAATACGAAAGAATCAAGCTTAAAAATGGGGATTTCTTCTTTGATCACCAAAACCGGAATTCTTGAATATCTTACTACTTTTTCTGTGTTAGAACCAATGAAGATCTCTTCAAGGCCGTCGGCTCCATTAGAACCCATCACAACCATATCACAATTATATTTTTTGGTAATATCCATAATACCTTCAAAAGCTTCATTAAATTCAACCGTTTCATGAACGTTGATGCCTTCCAGATAGTAGCTCATCTTATCGAACGTTTCGGTGAATTTTTTATGAGCTAACTTCATGAAAAAAAGAGATTCTGGCAAGTCTTCGCCTACACCCTCGTTATGGGGGTCTATAAGTTGCAAGGGGAGTTCCAGAAGGTGGAGAAGATAGATTTCACTATCGTATTTTTTTGCGATCTGTGCAGCTACTTTTAAAGCATTGTTAGCACGCTGAGAAAAATCTGTGGGAACTAGGATTCTTTTCATGGTATCTGGATTAAAAGTTATTTAAAATTACTTTAAACTTTTAAAAAACACCTCCTTTTATAACTGATAAATTATTATTATATTTGCAAAGTTTTGAATATGAGGGGACAATTTAGTCCCCTCTTTTTATAAGTATAGAATGGCTTTAGAGAAAGAGCAAATTTTAACCCTTGTAGAACAGGGCCTTCAGGAGGATGAGAGTCTATTTCTAATCGATTTACAAATTTCAGGAGATAATAGCATAAAGGTGATTATAGATGGAGATCGTGATCTTTCTATTTCAGATTGTGTCAATATAAGTAGAGCTATTGAACACAATCTGGATAGAGAAATTGAAGATTTCTCTCTAGAGGTAGCTTCCTGCGGAGCAACAGAACCCCTCGCCTTTCCTAGACAGTTTAAAAAAAATGTTGGAAGAAAATTGTCAGTAAAAACTACGGAGCAGGACATAGAGGCTGATTTGATAGATGCAGACGATAAGGAAATTCATTTGAAGTGGACTACAAGAGAGCCAAAACCTGTTGGAAAAGGAAAACATAAAGTAGAAAAAGAAAAAAAAATAGCTTTCGAAGACATAAAGAAAGCTCAAGTTATAATCAATTTTAACAAATAAAGATATTATGGAAAATATCGATTTGATCAACTCATTTTCAGAATTTAAGGATGATAAATTAATTGATCGAGTAACCTTAATGGCTATTCTGGAAGATGTTTTCAGAAATGCCTTAAAAAAGAAGTTTGGACAGGATGATAACTTTGATATTATTATCAATCCAGATAAAGGCGATCTGGAAATATGGAGAAATCGTGTCGTTGTCAATGATGGTGAAGTAGAAGACGACAATGCAGAGATTTCTTTAACTGATGCCAGAAAAATTGAACCTGACTTTGAGGTTGGTGAAGATGTTTCTGAAGAAGTGAAATTGTTTCAACTTGGAAGAAGAGCGATTTTAGCCTTAAGGCAAAACTTGATTTCAAAGATTCATGAGCATGATAGCACCAATACCTTTAAATACTTTCAGGATTTAATTGGTGAAATTTATACGGCTGAAGTACATCACGTTAGGCACAATGTTGTTATCCTTCTTGATGACGATGGTAATGAATTGATCATTCCTAAAGAACATCAAATCCCAGCTGATTTCTACAGAAAAGGAGATAGCGTAAGAGGTGTAATTGATAAGGTAGAATTGAAGGGGAACAAGCCTATGATCATACTTTCCAGAACATCTCCTGTTTTTCTTGAGAAACTTTTTGAACAGGAAATTCCTGAGGTTTTTGATGGATTGATCACCGTGAAAAATGCAGTAAGAATTCCAGGTGAAAAGGCTAAAGTTGCTGTAGATACTTATGATGATAGAATAGATCCTGTAGGAGCCTGCGTGGGAATGAAAGGATCAAGAATTCATGGCATAGTAAGAGAGCTAGGGAATGAAAACATCGACGTGATCAATTATACCAATAACCCACAATTGTACATTCAGCGAGCATTAAGTCCCGCTAAGATTGTCAACATCAAGTTAGATGAAGAAAAGCAATATGCAGAAGTAACTTTGAAACCCGAAGAGGTCTCTAAAGCTATTGGACGAGGCGGACATAATATTAGACTCGCAGGGCAACTCACCGGATACAGTATTGAAGTCTTTAGAGATGGTATTGAAGAAGAGGATGTAGAATTGACAGAATTCACAGACGAGATTGAGGACTGGGTAATCAAAGAATTTAGCAGAATTGGTCTGGACACTGCTAAGAGTATTTTAGAACTAGACGTAAGTGATCTTGTGAGAAGAACGGATCTTGAAGAAGAGACGATTTTGAACGTGATCAAAATTTTAAAAGAAGAGTTTGAAGAATAAATTATTTAAACTCATCTTTGTAACAATATTTAAGAGGTAATTTTAAGGCAATTTATGGCTGAATCAAAACAAACAAGATTAAATAAAGTACTGAGAGAATTTAACATTTCACTAGATCGTGCTGTGGAATATTTAAATGCTCAAGGCTACGACATTGAAGCAAGACCTACCACAAAAATTTCTGCAGAAGTTTACGAGGTCTTATCAGACAAATTTGAAACTGATAAGAGTAAAAAAGTGGCTTCCAAGGAAGTGAGTGAAGAGCGCAAGAAGGAGAAGGAGGAATTGCGTCTTGCTAGAGAGCAGGAACTTGAAAAGAAAAAAGAAGAGGAGGCCAAAAGAGAACGTGAAGCCGAAGAAAATAGGAAAAAAGCTGAAGCAGAAAAAGCTAAAGTAAAAGAAGAGGAAGAGAAAAAAGTAGAAAAGGAAAATAAAGTTCCTGAGAAAAAAGAAGAAACTATTAGGTCTAAGTCCAAAATCTCTGGCTTAAAACAAGTGGGGAAAATTGAACTTGACGATGCCAAAAAGAAAAAAGATAGCAAAAAAGCATCTGAAGAGCCTAAAAAGTCTGAAAAATCAGCTAGTCCAGCTTCAAAAGAAACCTCAAAGACTTCGGAGAGTAAATCTAAAGATGATAAGAATAAAACAGAAGAAGAGGTCAAGCACGAAACTCAGTATACTAAATTATCTGGCCCTAACTTTACTGGTGAAAAGATTGATTTAAATCAATTCAAAAAAACACCAACAAAAAAAGAAAAAGAGAAAGAAAAGGAAAAAGAAGCCGCTTCGCGAAGACGAAAACGTAAGCGTATTTCTAAAACTAACTCACCTTCAGGTGGAAATAAAGGCGGTGCTAAACGCGGTGGTCAAAAATCTTCAAGACGAGGTGCAAAACCAGTTCAAAAAGAGGAGCCAACTCCGGAGGAAGTACAAAAACAAGTAAGAGAAACCTTAGAAAAACTTCAAGGTAGATCTTCTGGTAAAAAAGGTGCAAAATATAGACGAGATAAACGAGATCAACATAAACAGCGTTCTCAAGAAGATCTCGATCAACTAGAAAAAGAAAGTAAAACATTAAAAGTTACAGAATTCGTCAGCGTAAGCGAAGTTGCCACGATGATGGATGTACCTGTAACCAAAATCATATCCGCTTGTATGTCTTTGGGCATGATGGTAACTATGAACCAGCGTTTGGACGCTGAAACCTTGAGCGTTGTTGCCGAAGAATTTGGATATGATGTAGAATTTGTAAGTGCAGAAGTTGAAGACGAAAAAGAAGAAATTCAGGACAGTCCTGAAGATCTCAAGCCTAGAGCTCCTATCGTAACCGTTATGGGTCACGTAGATCATGGTAAAACCTCTTTACTTGATCACATTAGAGAAGAAAATGTTATAGCCGGTGAATCTGGTGGAATTACGCAGCACATTGGTGCCTATAGCGTTAAAATAGGAACCGGTGAAACCATATCGTTCCTGGATACTCCTGGTCACGAAGCCTTTACGGCGATGCGAGCCAGAGGTGCACAAGTCACTGATATTGCGATCATTGTAATTGCAGCAGATGATGATGTCATGCCACAAACCAAAGAGGCCATCTCTCACGCTCAGGCAGCAGGTGTCCCAATAGTGTTTGCCATCAATAAAGTGGATCTTCCTACAGCTAATGTAGATAAGATCAAAGAATCTTTAGCCAACATGAATCTCTTAGTAGAAGATTGGGGTGGTAAAGTCCAATCTCAGGAAATTTCAGCTAAAAATGGTACAGGTGTACCAGAGCTACTTGAAAAGGTATTGCTTGAAGCTGAATTATTAGATCTTCAAGCCAACCCAGATCGATTGGCTAAAGGAAGTGTTGTAGAAGCCTACTTGGATAAAGGTCGAGGTTATGTATCTACAATATTGGTACAAACAGGTACCTTAAAAATTGGAGATTATGTCTTAGCTGGAACAACTAGTGGTAAGATAAAAGCCATGCAAGATGAGCGAGGCAACAAAATAAAAGAAGCTGGACCTTCTACACCAGTGTCCATATTAGGACTAGATGGTGCGCCTCAGGCAGGTGATAGCTTTCAGGTGATGCAGGATGAACGTGAAGCCAAAGACATTGCTTCCAAAAGAAATCAGTTGCAGCGTGAACAAAGTGTAAGAACACAGAAACACATTACACTGGATGAAATTGGAAGACGTATTGCTTTAGGAGACTTTAAAGAACTCAACATTATCCTTAAAGCGGATGTGGATGGTTCGGTTGAAGCCCTAACCGATAGTCTACAGAAATTATCTACCGAAGAAATTCAAGTGAATATCATTCATAGAGGTGTTGGTGCCATTACCGAAAGTGATGTGCTACTAGCCTCAGCTTCTGAAGCTGTCATTATAGGATTCAATGTACGTCCAGCTGGAAATGCCAGAACATTGGCAGATAATGAAGAAATAGACATCAGAATGTATTCTATCATCTACGATGCCATTAATGACATCAAAGATGCAATGGAAGGCATGCTGTCTCCTGAGCTGAAAGAAGAGATTACCGGTACAGCAGAAATCAGAGAAACCTTCAAGATTTCTAAGATTGGAACAATTGCTGGTTGTATGGTATTGACAGGTAAAATTTACAGAAACTCTGGTATCAGATTGATTAGAGATGGAATAGTTATTCACACTGGAACCTTGACTTCTTTAAAACGATTTAAAGATGATGTTAAAGAAGTGTCTAAAGGTTACGATTGTGGAATGCAGTTGAAAAATTATAACGACATCAAAGAGGGTGATATTTTAGAAGCCTTCCAGGAAGTAGAAGTTAAGAAGAAGTTGAAATAATACTTAAACTTTATAGAATAGAAAGCTCCGTTAAGACAACGGAGCTTTTTTTATGATTTGATATACCTAATAACAGGTATTGACTTGACTTAGCAATTGAACTAAATTTGGATTGTAGCATAAAAATATAAATCTATTATGCTTCATCCAATGTTTGAGAAGTCAAACCACTTAATTAAAGCTGATCTCAAGGATCAGCTTTTTTTGATTTAAAAAAACAAATTAATTGAAAATACTCAGATTGATTACGATCTTTAATGATTTACAGACTGTTTCACTGGAGACATTACTTATAGTTTGTAGGTAAATTGAAGTAAAATAATCCGTGGCTGAATGAGTTGGCGTTGGTCTGTAATTACAAATTCTGAAACATTACTATTTCTTCTAAAGCCGGTATTAAGAATATTTGTTGCTTGCACAGAAACTCGCCAGGCTTTATCAGGATTCCAATATTCAAAGCTTGCATTTCCTATATCAAACCGGTTAATACTGTTAGTAGACTGATTTTCAAAATAAGTCAATCTGTAATCAAATTTGACTAAAAAATCCTCCCAAAAATCAAATTCCAGACTGGCAAAAGGCTTTATTTGCATGATATTAGTTTCAAGAGCAGGTGCCTTTAAACGATTAAATTCCTGAGTAATACCCACATCAAGATTGGGAAAATCATCATAAACACTATTGGTCTTAAGTGTGTAGGATATAAAGTCTGAAGTATAGTCAATTGGATTATCATTGATAATACGACTGTAATTGTTTCGTGTTCCAGACACAGATAAATCTACATACCATTTGTAAAAGCCTTTGTTTAGCATCATTGTTCCTAAAAATGCATCTTCAGGTAAACTGGTATAAAACAACTCCTGGATTTGGTCTATACCATCCAAATTTGTTCGGCTTCTTATTGAACGCTCTTGAGATCTATAATTAAAATTTGCGCTATAAGTCAATTTTTTTCCCAACTTAAATTTAAAATACCTAAAGGATAAGTTATGGTAAAGCTGATTTTCTAAGTTTTCATTACCACGAGAAAGTTGGTTAAAGGAAAGTAAGCGAAGTCGATTGGCAAACTGCTGGGCGTTTGCAAAATTAGATTCTAATGCATAATCTAAACTATAATTGCCACCGCTTTTACTTTCATAGTCCATATTCACTGCGGGTAATAGCACCAATTTCTGGGTATCAGCAATACTTGAACTGAACTGTGAAACATCCCAATTGTAGTGGTGTAATTGAAGTGAGGGCTTGCCTATGAAATCATCAATCTTAAATTTATATTCAAAGCCCATATAGGCATCGGTGAGTTGATAATCCAGTTGATTATTAAAACCAGCCTCTTCAAAGCTGGAACGAATACCGTTGTCAAGAATTTGTGCATCAATAGTAGAAAAATCAGTGTTGAAATAATTAATCCCAGCAATAGGATATAGATGATTGAAATCATTCATCACCCAATAGTGCTTAGCATTAAACTGAAGTAAATGATTACTTTCCTGACTTTCCTGAAATAAATTGAAATCATTTTCTGAAGCAACTAGTGGGATGATTTCTGAAAACAAAGGCTGATTAAACAACCAATCTTGTTGATTGGATTGATTATTATATTGATATTTCAAATTTAAACTTGTAGTGTGCACATATGAAAATTGCTTGTTGGCTGATACTTCCTGGATAAAACTGAAGTTATCTGGATCTTGCTCGCTTGTTAATCTAAAAGCGTTATTTTCAGATTCGGTTTGCGATCTTAAATTCTCTCGAGTAGCCGCCTGGCTGATTTTAAAAATGGTATTTGACGTGTAGTTGACTGAACTTAAATCATCATACTTTAGCATCAATTTTGATATACTGAAATCTGCTTCTTCTCTACTTGTTTGGGCACGCTGTTCTTGGTTGGCAGTTTCTGAGAAATAATCAAAATTGGTGGTTTGATCTCTACGGGTCAACGAACTATTAACAATACTGTAGGCATTAAACTCTAAGAAGGGTATTAATTCCTGATTGATACTACCTGCTAAAAATTGATTGCGCTGAAACTTAAAATTATCCTGACGTAGAAATTGGTAAAAGTTATCCCGCACTAGACTTAGCCTATTGGTATTTGTCGCTGCCGAATAGCCACCTTCAAAATTGATATAGTCTTTAAGCGTAAAGGCTTTTTGACCTGTATTATTAAGATCACCAATAAAATTGACGGCTGTTTTAGGACTGTAATAGAACAAAGTTGGGTTTATCTTATACCGCTCTTCTACTCCACCAGCCACAGCAATATCTCCAAATAAAAATCGGTTTTTACCCTCTTTTAGTTTGATGTTTAAAGCCATCCGATCTGAATCTTCTAAGCCTTTTAAAAAGGCAATTTCACTGTAATTATCGAGTGCTAATATTTCATCGACGGCATCAGCAGGAATATTATTAACGCCTAACTTTTCATCGCCAGTAAAAAAAGTTTTACCATCTACCATCAATTTAGAGACCGGTTTCCCGTTCACAGTGACATTACCCGCTCGATCAACCTTCATACCTGGTAATTTTTTTATGATATCACGTAGCTTACGTTCTTCACCAGTTTTAAACTGGTCTGTGCGGTAAGTAATCGTATCTTCTTTTACGATCACTGCCATTTCAGCTTCAATAATAACTTCATCTAAAGCATCTGTACTGTTTTTTAAAACAAAGTTTCGTTGTATATCTTTAGAGAGACTGATGGTGTCTATTATTTTTTTAAAACCAATATGGGTGACGCTAAGCTCGTAGCTAATGCTTTGCTGTAGAGTTAAGTCATATTGACCGTCTGAATCTGTGATCGCAAATTGAAATGTAGCTTCCTCAACTAAAGGTCTCGCAATTACATTGGTATTGGCTAAACCCTGGTTTAAGCTGTTTGTAACTTGCCCTGAAAGTTTAAGCTGCTGGGCTTGTGTACTCATTACAAAAAAAGCAAAAGCAAAGAAGCCTACTAATCTGATTTTGAAATTCAATTAGTTCTTTTTAAATGGGTTGACTTTAGCCGTCATAGCTTTATATTCTTTAAGACTGATTTTAGGTAAATCTGCTGGCGGTGATTCTAAAGCAAATTCATCAACCTCTTTTAAACTGACCAGATCTGCATTAAACATTTGACTTTCAATTTTTATGAGCAATCCGGGTAAATCGCTGTAATTAGAGATATTAAAATTTCCAGGGATATCTGGGGTGTACCAAAATTTTAAATAGTTTTTTGGTGAATACTCAGTTTCAGCAAGAAAACACTGGTACTCTCCTATCTGTTTTGTGTCGTTTAAAAGTGAAACAGGTTTTGGATCCACATTAAGTAAAAATTCATTTATATCAAGATACGAACGTTTGATGTGCATCAATGTAGAGTCTTGGTCTTTTACCCTATAATACTTGGTCGTACTTCCAGCATACTGGACAGCAGGATCAAACTTAAGTTTGTTATCTCCAATGCTAATACTTTGAACGACTTTATAAAAACTACGCTCGGTATTAAAAACAAATATTGCTTTAGCAGGTCTTGAATTAAGATATTGAGCAAATGCCTTTTTAAGTAAAGTGGGGTCTGTACCCTCAGACGTCTTTTTCTTTATGTGTTCTCTAAAGTGTTCTTTATTCACTTCAAACTTGTAAGTTGCTTCATAAGTTTGAGCATTGCTAAATTGAAAACATACTAGAATAAGAACTAAGTAGCGCATAACAGATAGATTTAATTAATTTAAATATATGAAATATATACATAACCGTATCCAACTTTTTAAAACGAGATTGACTTTAATTTTTGACTGAAAAGTAATGATGAGATTAATTATACCAATAATTTAAAAAGAGATTCAAATTAAAATTACCTCTAGATCTAAATTCCCATGAATAATAAAATTTTAGTATTAAATAGAATAATGCACAGCTTTCAAAGCTTAGCAGAATTCGAAAAATATCTATCCTTCTGAACGGACGGGCAGGTTCTCGCCCTAAAGCACTTCCTGCTAGAACTAAAAAATCCGATCTCAATTAAGAAATCGGATTAAAATAAAGTTGGCCTACTAGGGCTCCCCTCGATCCCGATATTCATCGGGACTCGGGATAAACTTCTCGCCCTTGAACTGTATATCACAAATAAAAAATCCGATCTCAGTTAAGAAATCGGATTAAAATAAAGTTGGCCTACTAGGGCTCCCTTCGATCCCGATATTAATCGGGACTCAGGATAAACTTCTCGCCCTTAAAACTGTATATCACTAATAAAAAATCCGATCTCAATTAAGAAATCGGATTAAAATAAAGTTGGCCTACTAGGGCTCCCTTCGACTTCGCTCAGGATAAACTTCTCGCCCTTGAAACTGTATATCACAAATAAAAAATCCGATCTCAATTAAGAAATCGGATTAAAATAAAGTTGGCCTACTAGGGCTCGAACCTAGACTCTTCTGGACCAAAACCAGACGTGTTGCCAGTTACACCATAGGCCAATAATTATTGGAGTGCAAATATAAAACTAACTTTTATATGAGCAAACCCTTTTCAAAAAATTATTCGATAAAATTTTCAGCCAAAAAGAGAGTCCAATAATATTCAAAACTGTTCGTTAATAAGATTTCATAATTGTTTATTTTCGTTCAAAAATTTTTTAATGACAAAGCATGTTTTTTCTCTCTGGAATAAACTATTGGGCTGGTTTGCCTTCTTAGTAGCCTTCATTACCTATTACCTTACTGCCGAGCCCACGGCGAGTTTTTGGGATGCAGGAGAGTATATCGCCACTTCAGCTAAGCTACAGGTAGGTCACCCTCCTGGCGCTCCATTTTATCAAATTTTTGGTGCTTTTTTCTCCATGTTTGCAAGCGATGAAAGTCAGATTGCCTTTATGGTAAATTTGATGTCTGGAGTATCCAGTGCTTTCGCTATTCTGTTTATGTTCTGGTCCATCAGCTTATTGCTGAAAAAGCTTACAAAAACCATAGAGGTGTCATCCAAAGCTTCAGATATAGCTATTCTAGCCAGTAGTATGGTGGGTGCACTTACCTTTACCTTTACCGATAGCTTTTGGTTTAGCGCCGTAGAAGCGGAGGTTTATGCCATGGCCGCTTGTATCATGTCGGCCATGTTTTACGTTGGGTTACTCTGGGAACGAGATATGCATAAACCCAGAGGTAATCGATGGCTGATCCTAATTTCCCTTATTGTAGGCCTATCCTTTGGCGTGCATTTTATGGGCTTATTAACTATACCTGCTATTGGATTCCTTTATTATTTCAAAACTTACAAAAACATAACCGTCAAAAATTTTGTTGTTGCCAACCTTGTTGTTGTGGGAATTTTGTTATTTATTTTTAAACTACTTCTCCCCTATTCACTCACCTTTTTTGCAAAAATGGAAGTGTTTTTTGTCAACAGCATAGGTTTACCTTTTAATTCTGGAACTATCATTGCGGCCTTAGTAGCGATAGCTGCTTTTTATTTTGGGCTGAGGTACACAAGGCAGAAAAATTACATCCAGATCAATACCGTTTTACTTTGCATTCTTTTCGTGTTTATTGGCTTTTCAAGCTGGGTTATGCTTCCCATAAGAGCTAATGCAGGCACGGTCATCAACGAAAACAACCCTAGTAGTGCACAGCAACTCCTAGCTTACTATAACAGAGATCAATATCCAGAGACTCATTTATTTTATGGTCCTCAGTTCACCGAGATTTTCGCAGGTTTAGATCCTGATAATCCTTATCTGGATGAAGACCCTATCTACGAAAAAGATGAAGAAAAAGGAGAGTATGTAGTTATTAACGACTACAAAAATGCCAAGCAAAATTCTGACGCTAAGCATAAAACCGTGCTGCCAAGGATGTGGAGCACGCAACATGCCTCCAATTATATGATGTTTACTGGCCCTTTAGAATTCTCGATCAAACCCGAATTTCGAGGAGAACGGGAACTGGTATCTATCGTGAATACCTTTAGATCAGATTATAGTAAAGGAGAAGTCTCTTCAGACGGTTACATCAGCTTTTTAAAGCGTTTCAATCAATACCTGGACATACAAAAACCCTCTACAGCTTCCAACTTTAATTACCTGTTTGAATTTCAAATGGGTTATATGTATTGGAGGTACTTTATGTGGAATTTCGTAGGTAGACAAAATGATGAGCAAGGCAAATACGGTAGCTTTGAAGGTAATTGGCTCAGTGGTATTGATTTCGTAGACGAGAATCGATTAGGCTCTCAGGACAATCTTCCGTCCGATTTAGCTGAAAATAAAGCTAGAAACACTTATTACTTTCTGCCTTTAATCTTAGGACTCATCGGTTTATTTTTTCACGCCTCCAAAGACGTGAAGCGCTTTTGGGTGCTAACTGTATTTTTTCTGTTTACAGGGATAGCTTTAAAGATTTACCTCAACGAGAGACCTTTTGAGCCCAGAGAACGAGATTACGCCTTAGTCGGTTCTTTTTACGTCTTCGCCATTTGGATTGGGCTAGGTGTTTATGCTTTATTTCATTATTTGAAGGCTTTTATAACGCCTAAAATTGTTGCTCCTGTGGTAGGACTGGTTTGCCTACTAGCAGTTCCAGCACTGATGGCTTCAGAAAACTGGGATGACCATGACCGATCGGGCAAGTACACTACACTCGCCATGGCTAAGAAGTACCTGGACTCGGTTGATGAAAACGCCATTTTGTTTACCATAGGCGATAACGACACCTTCGCCCTCTGGTATGCTCAGGAAATTGAAGGTTACAGAACCGATGTAAGAACCATCAACACCAGCCTTTTTGCAACAGATTGGTATATTGACCAGATGAGGCGAAAAACTTACGAAAGCGAACCGATTAAAACCACCTTGGTTCATGATGATTATAAATATGGGACTAATGATGCCATTTGGTTTCAGGAAGACCCTCGAATATCTGACACACTGGAGGTTGGGAAATTCATCCAATACATTAAAAGTGATAATGAAACTACCAAAGCTGAACTTCAAAGCGGTCAGGTCGTCAATACCTTCCCAACAAAAAACTTAAGAGTTCCTGTTGATAAGGAGAAGATTTTAAGGAATGGTATCGTAGATTCAGAAAATGCAGAACTAATAGAAGACAGCATCTACATCACCTTAGAAGACAACCTACTGTATAAACCTAATCTGATGATGCTAGACTTGCTCGCCAACAACGACTGGGAGCGACCGATTTATTTTACAGGGGGTAGCTTCAGAGATGAGGATTACCTGTGGATGAAAGATTACCTGCAATTGGAAGGCGTCACTTATAAATTAGTACCTATTAAAACTCCTGTTGATCCTAATAATCCGTTTGATATGGGACGTATTGATGAAGATAAAATGTATGACATTGTTATGAACTGGGAATGGGGTAATAGCGGCAGCGATGATATTTATCACGATCCTGAAACCAGAAAGAATGCGATCAATTACAGAAGCAATTTAGCTCGACTAGCCGATAAGCTGATCAAAGCAGATAAGTTTGACAAAGCTAAAGATGTCCTCGATTTAGGTATGACGCATATTCCAGTAAAACACTATCAGTTCTATCAATTGGTAGAACCTTTTGTCACGGGGTATTATCAAATCGGTAAAGATGAAAAAGCAAGAACTATTTGGAATCAACTGGCCACCAATTATCAGGAATGGCTCACTTATTATGCAGGCATGTCCTACGAAGAACAAATCGATCATGCCGATGAAATTTTTACAGAAATCGAAAAGTATAGAAGCTTAGTCGATATTTTGATTATACACCAGGATAATGAGATGGTCAAGGAAAAGGCTGCTGAGTTCAATACCTATCTGGAAAAATTCAGTCATTTCTATCAGGATTCTGAGGCAGATAGTGTTGACCAGGATTTGCTGGATGAACTTGGAGAAGGAGAGCTGCAAGACACCCAAAAAGATACGGTGGAAGATTTACTCTCACCCGATCAAATTCCTAATCCTTAAACCAAATTGAACTCCAATGCTTTTATAAAATGGTTATTTCCAAAACGGGTGTGGAACCTATCAACTGAAAAAAAAGAATTGTTCCTCACTTTTGATGATGGTCCGATACCGGAAGTCACTCCCTGGGTCCTGGAAACCTTAAAAAAATATGGAGCTAAAGCCACTTTTTTTTGTATCGGGGATAACATCAGAAAGCACCCGGATGTCTTTAAACAAATCATTAAGGAGGGACATGCAGTGGGGAATCATACTTTCAAGCATCTCAATGGCTGGAAGACTTCGGCTCCAACTTACTTAGAGGATATCAAACGTTGCCAGGAAGCTATGGCAATCCATTCGGGATCGTCTACTCTGTTTAGGCCCCCCTATGGAAAATGCACCTCAGCTCAGGCCAAAGCGATCTTTGGGCAGAATCAGCAGATCATAATGTGGAGCATCATCAGCAAAGATTATAAGGCTGGTTTGTCTAAAGAACAGTGTTTCCACAGAATTAAAAGTCAGGCGCAACCAGGAAGCATCATTGTTTTTCATGACAGTTTGAAAGCGGAGACCAAGATGAAATACGCTTTAAAGAAAACCTTGGAGACGTTTAAAGATTATGAGTTTAAAAAAATTGAGCTATAGAAAATTGTTCGGTTAAACTCTCAGTGTTCTCCGTGCCTCCGTGGTACAAACTTTACCACGGAGACACTGAGATCACAAAGTTGGATCGTACTTACACCAACTTCACAAACAAACCTTCTTCGGTTTTATCGACAGTAGCCTGGTCTTTTGATCTTAAACCTTTGATGGCCTTGTCCCATTTCTTGTTGCTTAACTCAGAAGCAGCTTTAATAGTATCCAAAACCTGTGGAGATTCCTTTTTCAATAACTCCAACACCACTTTTTCTTCTTCGGTGAGTTCTACTTTTTTCTTCTCTGGTCGCATTTGCGGGAAAAACAACACTTCCTGTATAGAAGGGTTATCGGTTAAGAACATGATCAATCGATCCATCCCAATACCTAACCCAGAAGTGGGTGGCATCCCGTATTCCAAAGCGCGTAAGAAATCGTAATCGATAAACTCAGTCGCCTCATCATCTCCTTTCTTGGCTAATTTAAGCTGCTCTTCAAAACGCTCACGCTGATCGATTGGATCGTTAAGCTCTGAATACGCATTAGCGATTTCCTTACCACAAACCATCAATTCAAAGCGCTCAGTCAGATCTGGATTGTCACGATGTTCTTTACACAAAGGACTCATCTCCTTAGGATAATCAGTGATAAAGGTTGGTTCTATGTAGTTGCCTTCGCATTTTTCTCCAAAAATCTCGTCGATCAGCTTGCCTTTTCCCATGGTTTCATCCACTTCCAAGCCCATGTCTAAAGCTGCTTTTCTCAGCTCTTCTTCAGACTTGCCCGTGATGTCAAAGCCTGTAAACTCTATAATAGCATCGGTCATAGTCACTCGCTTATAAGGCGCTTTAAAATCGACGTGATGCTCCTTAAACTTAGCTTTGGTTGTACCGTTCACCTGCATCGCACAATGCTCTAATAAGTTCTCGGTAAACTCCATCATCCAGTTGTAATCTTTGTAAGACACATAGATTTCCATCGCCGTAAACTCAGGATTGTGAGTTCTGTCCATGCCCTCATTTCTGAAGTTTTTAGAAAACTCATACACCCCGTCAAATCCACCAACAATCAAACGTTTTAAATACAATTCGTTGGCAATTCTCAAATACAAAGGAATATCCAAAGCATTATGATGGGTGATAAACGGGCGAGCCGCAGCACCACCTGGGATGGATTGCAGAATGGGCGTCTCCACCTCCATATAGCCTTGCGCGTTGAAGAAATCCCGCATCGCTGTAAACAAAGCCGAACGCTTTTTGAAAATCTCTTTCACCTCAGGGTTCACCGCTAAATCAGCGTAACGCTGTCTGTAGCGCTGCTCCGCATCATGAAAACCATCATACTCATTCCCTTCTCTATCTTTTTTGGGTAAAGGAAGCGGTTTTAATGACTTGCTTAGCAATTGAAAATCCAAAACTTTGATGGTTTGCTCTCCTACCTGAGTGGTGAACAGCTCCCCTTCTATACCAATAAAATCGCCGATATCCAGTAGTTTTTTATAGACCTCGTTGTACAAGGTTTTATCTTCTCCAGTACAGATTTCATCTCGGTTAAAATAGACCTGGATACGGCCTTCGCCATCCTGCAACTCTGCAAACGACGCTTTCCCTTGAATTCTTCGGGAGACCAGACGACCTGCAACCACGACCTTCTCCCCCTCTTTAAAATTCTCCTTTACCTGTTTGGAGGTATGAGAATACTCAAATTGAGCCGCGGGATAAGGGTTGATTCCCATTTCCCTAAGCGTTGCCAGTTTATCTCGCCTTACGCGTTCCTGTTCTGATAATTGCATGAGTCTATAATTTTAAAGCCGCAAAGATAAAGACAATCCAACAATTTATTTTATAATCCTAAGATTTAAGCTCGTAGATTTTAAGAAATGTTCCCGATCTGCTAGTCTTTTTTGGTTTCTTCTGATTTTGTGAAGAGTTGACTTGATGTTTCAAGACAGTCAGCTTAAAACCTTTCAACTGACTTTCAAAAAGCGTCTAAAGTGAGGAAGTTTATCTGAAGGATTTGAGTTAGCTTTAACTTAAAGAAAAACCACCTTATTCGGTTATGTTCTTTAAATTAGTCAAACCAATTTAATCATCAAAACAAAATGAAAAACCTTCTTATCTCTTCGCTGCTTATCATTCTTTTTAGCGCCTGTCAAAAAACAAATACACTTGAAAAAAATCTTGGTATTCAGAAATACACTGAAGAACAACAAGATATTATTGACAAATACTTAAATAACTGTGCTTATACGTTTAACTATACATTTAATCATCATCAGTACCAGAATTGTCTTGACAAAGGTTTAAATGAGGACCCAACGATTTCTTATTTATGGCAGCAAAAATCCATGCCATATTTTAAAGCAAGAAAATATGAGGTTGGTATGACGTATTTAGATAAGGCTGTAGAAATTAATCCTATGCGTTATCTATCTTATCGTGCTTTCATTAAATGTATTTTTTCAAAGGACTATTCTGAAGCCATCGAGGATTTTGATGCTATCAAAGCTCTTGAAGGCAACTCTATAGTCATGGATCATTCTTATGATTTTTACACTGCTTTATCTTATTTGCAACTCAATGAATTTGATAAAGCTGAAACGCTTTTTAATAATGATATTGAAGCTCAAGAAGAAGAGTGGGGCTCCGGTGAATATCACTTTTTAAGTATGTTTTATTATGCTGTAACTCTACATGAATTAGAAAAATGGGAAGCTTCTGTTGATGCCTTCAATAAGACTCTGGAAAAATACCCTAACTTTTCTGAAGCGCATTACTACAAATCAGTATCCTTAACTAATTTAAAAAAGTTAGATGAAGCGACAGAATCGTATGCTTTAGCAAGAGAAAACTCGGATAAAGGAAATACAATCAGCGAAGATAATTCACTCTATGAGCTTTATCCGTATCAATTAAGATGGCATTAAGCAGCCTTTACTTTCAGTTTAGATTATTTAAAGTCGCAACGAACTCACAGTTAACTAAACAAAGCATAAATTATAATTTGGCTATCCAAAAGTGTTAAGGAAACAAGGGGAAATGCAAATTGAAACCTAGATCTAATGGATAACCCCTACCTTTGTATTCGAATAAAAAAGTTATGAATAAAGCCATCAAAGTCCTAGAGCTGGGACAACGCGATTACAAGGATACCTGGGATTTTCAGGAAGAATTATTTCAGAAAGTACTCAACATAAAAGTACAGAACCGCAGAGAATCTACTGATTTACCTACCGAAAATCATCTGATTTTTGTTGAACATCCTCATGTCTATACCTTGGGAAAAAGCGGTGACCTGGCCAATTTACTCCTTGACGAAAAGCAACTCGCGGAGAAAGGCGCGACCTTTTATAAAATCAATCGTGGTGGTGATATCACCTATCATGGCCCTGGTCAAATCGTAGGCTACCCTATCTTGGATCTCGAAAATTTCTTTACCGACATTCATAAATACCTTCGTTTTCTTGAAGAAATGGTCATTCTCACCTTGGCAGAATACGGACTTAAAGCCGAGCGTAGCCATGGAGAAACGGGTGTTTGGCTAGATGTAGGAACCCCGTTTGCCAGGAAGATATGCGCGATGGGTGTAAGAGCATCCCGCTGGGTCACAATGCACGGCTTCGCTTTGAACGTTAATGCGGATTTGGGCTATTTCGATAATATCGTCCCTTGCGGAATCAAGGATAAATCTGTGACCTCCCTTAATGTTGAACTGGGCAAATGCGAAATCCCTGTAGAGGAAGTCAAGCAAAAACTTAAGAATCATTTTGCCGAGTTATTTGAAGCAAAATTAATGGAGTCGTAATTGTTTATACCCACACGAAGATTATAAACTTACTGCTATAATTAAAGCTAAACGATAATATTCCACAACTTTAGACTACGCTTTGGAGATAAATTCACTTTAAAGGATTTTCCTGCATTAGTCTTAAAGCTTTTTATTGTAAAGTAAAACCGCATTGTCATCTCCCTTCACTACAAAACTGATCTCATTTGGAGCGGTTAAATCTACATCTATTTGTGAGTTACCAAAGACGGGGAATCCCGGAACAAGTTCGGCTTGCTCATCAAAAACATAGACTTTACCCGCCTGCTGATCAACAACACTAAAAAAGGTTCGATTGGCTTGTTCGTGAATTTGAGGGGGTAAATACAATCCGTAGTCCAAAGTTTTACTCAGACCATTTATAGTGAGAATGTTTTCAGACAAAGTGACCACGTGCTCTGGACTTACACTAATATAATGACCTTCTGATAAATCCAACTCTGTGGTTTGTACCATTCCATTTTCAGAAATTTCAACCAGACTGCCTTTTGAATTTGTGCCCACAAAACTCTTGTTATGCAGACCCCAGGAGTTTCCAGATGGGATAATGTTTTGCTTAGGTTTGACGCGTTGCTTCCCAGTCCTGCTTAAGATATTAAGACCTTTCTCATTGTCGACCAAAATATAATCTTTACGACCAATCCTAATATGGCGTGGTGTATGCTTAATTGATCCCTTGGTTTTATAATTAAAGCCTTTAACCTGCCTCCCCTTTTTATTAAACATCAATATCTCCTCATTTTGAACCACAACAAACCTGTATTTACCATTGTTGTCGTAATCAAAAATAGCTAAGCCTTCGGTGATGAAATCATTAAAATCCAGTGGAAATGGATCAACATCATTTCCATTTTTATCGATGACATAGAGTTTATTTTGAGTATTAAATGCCATCTGAATTCTTGTATTTCGGTAGATATCAAAACTTAAGACTTCGCCCATTATACGACTATCTAGAGCTTTAGTCCAAATGGTTTTTCCATCTCTACCAATTAAATGCAAACGGTTTTCTTCATCTTGTACGACAATATCTTTTTGCCGCGTCCTCCAATTGACAAAGAAAGTTGGATCTGAAGTGATGGTGTTGTCAAGCTTTACTCGTTTCACCTGTATAGTCTCTTCTGAGCTTGCTGTTGATTCTATTTTAGATAAAATTCCATTAACAAATGCAAAATCATCTTCGTAGGTGGCCTGCATAATAACAGAGCCATATCCTTCTGTATCCAATTTATTCAGATTTGATTTGAAGTCTGAGGTAGCAGATTTTTCTAACTGATTAACAATCGCATCCAGCTGTCCGCCCCAAACCATATGAGCAGAACTATTCATTTTGCCTAAAGCAATTTGAAAACTAGAAGACTCACTCAAAACAGAGCGGTTATTGATATTGACTAGAAGATTCTCCAGCACCTCCTGATTTTTGGCAAATAGAAAATGACTGTCATATACAGTAAATACTGAAAATTTGTGATTGGACAACAGCGGCGAAAAGTCGGCGAACACATTTTCTGTCTCAAAGCTATAAATGGTCTGATTCCTAAAATCACTTTGTTGAGTGGTTTTTATCATCAGCGAATCTAAGGTTTGGGTCACGTCGTCACTCAATAAATCATAGACCAAAGCACCATTTTCAAGCTCTATGGCTCCTACTTCTCTAGCCTTTGTAAAAATAGATCTGAAGGCTGAGGTTGCGGTGTGTTTTTGATCAAGTCGGTTCTTTTGAAGGGTTTCAAAATCTGAAAATGATAAACTCATGAATCCAGTAGCATTCACTGGGGTCACCTCATGCAATCTTAAAGCCGAAGGAGACGTGCTACTAAATAAACTCAATTTATGAGAAGAGTCAGCACTTAAAGTTGCTCCAGACCAACGATAACTCCCATCCTTCAAATCTAGGTCCAGGCTTAACCAGTCGCCTAAGCCTTTTAAAGACTTTGAATTTAAGGCCTTAAATTCATTTTTATAAAGGTAATCAGCCTCTTTCAGATTGATAAATAGAGAGGTTTCACCTGTTGCCGCCTTATGTGCTCGATAGAAGGTTTCTTCGAACTTAAATTGATTATTGTGAGCCCTGATTACATTTTCTATGATTAATTTAGATTCTGAAGCAATTCTCACTTGGTTGATGAGTGTGGTATAAAACGTAGATTCATCGAGATTAAATTCAGAAATGACCTTTCCCGCATAATCGATGTTTTGTTGTTTCTTGAGCTGAATGGAGTCTAATGTCAGGAACTTGTCTTCTATGATGAGTGATGTAGCAAGTTCGTGTTCTCCTATGGGAGTTACGGCAAGAATAGCTTCGGCGTCCTTTTGAAAATAATTGAGAAATTTGAAATTATCCTGTATCGATTGAAGGACTGGTAACGATGCCTTTTGCTGAAATAAGGGCGTTGTAGTCAAGTCCTCTATAGAATTAGATAAGTTTTCAGACTCTAAGACCAAAATTGATTTGGAAGGAATAAAATCGATGAGTTTTCCCTGGGTAAAATCAGAATCGTTTGAACAGGACATTAAACCTATTGATAAACAAATCATTAAAAAACACTGGCGCATAGTAAGACGAATTTTCAAGACACAAAATTAAGTTGAAAATATAGAATTGTTGGGCATAAAAACAAGCGTTTATAATTTTAATTCCAACTGCTCGGGTAATAGCTTAAAGCTTTTTCTATGGTATTTAGTAATTCCATACTGTTTTATAGCTGCTCGGTGGGCTTTGGTGGGATAGCCTTTATTTTGCGCCCAGCCATACATGGGATATTCTTGGTCTATTTTTTTCATAAAAGCGTCTCGAGCTGTTTTGGCTAAAACTGAGGCTGCAGCGATACTCAAAAACTTTGCATCTCCCTTAATAATACACTTGTGTTTCGCTTTCTGGAAGGGTTTGAACTTATTACCATCCACTAAGATAAATTCAGGTGTGGGTTTAAGCTGCTCGATAGACTTATGCATCGCTAGGATAGAGGCATTCAAAATATTGATTTCATCAATCGTGCTCCAACCGATATGCGAAATTCCAAAACTAAGAGATTCATCTTTTATCATGGTTTCTAAGAGATCTCTTTTTTTGATGCTGAGGAGTTTGGAATCATTTAGCAATTCATTTTGAAAATGAGGCGGCAGGATGACTGCTGCAGCGGTTACAGGGCCTGCCAGACAGCCTCGACCGGCTTCATCGGTACCGCATTCTAAATACTGGTCCTGAAAGTTGAGTTGGAGCATAATGAGTACAAAAATAGAAATTCTAAAATCTAATTTGATTTTACTAAACACATAAAACCAAAGTAAACTAAAAATGATACTTTTGTTCACGTTTTAAAATTGCTAATGAAGTCTACATTTTGTCTTTTTTTCATCCTCTTATTCACTTGCTGGTGTCAAGCTCAGGACTTGAGATTACGTCAGGGCAATGCGCCTCAACAAGGACAGAATCGACGAGGTGAAACCACTACTTCTGTAAAAGACGATCGAGAAAAACCTCACATTTCTAAATATAAAATCATCAGTATCGAAAATGATACAACCTTTGTGGATACCACTTTAACGATAAGAAAAGATTACGCCTATAACTACTTAAGAAAAGATGTGTTTGAGCTTTTGCCTTTTTCGAATGTAGGTAGACCATACACTGAACTAGGTTACAATTTTGACAACCTCAATGCCCTCCCGCGTTTTGGAGCAAGAGCAAAACATTTTAACTATCTCGAAGTGGAAGATATTCCTTATTATGAAGTGCCAACTCCACTCACAGAGCTTTACTTTAGAACTGTTTTTGAGCAGGGACAAAATCTTGATGCCAGTTTTACTACAAATTTAAGGCCTAACCTCAACCTTTCAATTGCCTATAAGGGCTTGAGATCTTTAGGAAACTACCAGCGTGAACTTGCCAGCACTGGGAATTTAAGACTTGGATTGAATTACAGGACTCCTAACAATCGTTATTTTGTTAGATCTCATTTTGCAACTCAAGACATATTGAATCAAGAGAATGGTGGACTAACCGACCGTTCCAATCAGCAATTTATCGATGAAATAGAAGAACTTCAAAACAGAGCTACTGCAGAGGTAAGGCTTAACAATGCTGAGAACAAACTAGATGCCAAACGTTTTTACATCAATCAATATTACAACGTCAGACCCGGAAACGATTCAACTCAAAACGGACAAATACGACTAAATCATATTTTGGATTTTACAGATAAGGAATATCGATATACACAAGCAACAGCTACTCCACAATTTTTTGGAGCTACCTTTGAAACGACTGATTTAAAAGATGAGGTTGAATACCAGAATGTGGCGAATGCCATGGAGCTGTCTTACTATCAAACTTATTTAGGAAGAATTGGTTTTAAAGCCCGACACAATAATATCAATTATGGATACAACAGCATTTTGATTTTTGAAGACAAGTTTATCCCCAACCGCTTAAAGACAGATGTCATAAGTCTTGGAGGGACTTATCAAAAGACTTACAAATGGTTTCAATTGAATGGTGAAGCGCTTTATAATATCACTGGAGATTATAGCGGTGGGTATGAAGTCCATGCAAACGCCAGAACTGTAGTTTCGGATTCCTTACAATTTTCTGCTCATGTGGATCTAAGTTCCTCTGCTCCCAATTTTAACTGGATCCTGAACCAAAGTGATTATGAAGGTTATAACTGGTATAATCCAGATTATGATAACGTCAACACCCAACACCTCAAGCTTGAAGCTGAATCTAAAACATACGGCAAAGCTAGTGCATCACTCACACAAATCGACAATCATGCTTACTTTGGATTTGAACCTGCAACGGAGGGGTCTGAAGTCGATAGCCTCATCACACCTCTTCAAACCAATTTACAGGTGAGGTACTTCAAACTAAAAGCTGAAAAAGATTTTAAATACAGAAATTTTAACCTTGCTAATACGGTGATGTATCAAAACGTTTTGGAAGGAGAATCTGTATTTCCAGTTCCAGGGTTTACTACCAGGCATTCTTTGTTTTACGATGACTATTTGTTCAAAAGAGCTCTATACTTGCAAACGGGCTTTACCTTCAATTACTTTACCAGCTTTATGGCTAAGGCTTACGACCCTATTCTTTCTGAATTTGCAGTTCAAAATTTTCAAGAATTGGAGGGCTTTTATACTGCAGATTTTTTCATCAATGCCAAAATAAGAGAAGCTAGGATTTATTTTAAGCTGGAAAATTTTACGACTCTAATTGAAGGCAACTCCAATTTTGCGGCCCCAAGGCAACCCTACAGAGATTTTGCGATCAGATTCGGGCTAGTTTGGAACTTCTTTTTATAAGTTGAGTTGAATGGCTAAGCAACTTCATTAGGAAAATATTTATAATGACAACTTCAATAGAGGAAGAATACCGATTTTCGTATAAAATCAAATACTGGATCTATGAGTAACTACAAATTGCTTGTTATCGGATTTGTCTGGCCGGAACCCAACTCATCTGCCGCAGGAGGAAGAATGATGCAGCTTATCGATTTATTTCTAAAGAAAAAATTTAAAATCACGTATGCTTCGCCAGCTAAATTTTCTGAACATGCAGAAAATCTTGACCAATTGGGCATTGCTCAACAGCAAATTGAAGTCAATAATTCCGCATTTGATGACTTTCTTAAGGAAGAGCAGCCAACCCATGTCCTGTTCGATAGATTTATGATGGAGGAGCAGTTTGGGTGGAGGGTTTCAGAACATTGCCCCCAAGCTATCAGAATACTTGATACCGAAGATCTTCACTTCTTAAGAAAAGCAAGACAACAAGCTTATCAAGAGCACAAAAACTTTAGTAAAAGTTACTTGTATTCAGATATCGCAAAGCGAGAAATCGCTTCTATATTACGCTCAGATTTAAGTTTGATTATCTCTAAATCAGAACTAGATTTGCTGGTGAATCAGTTTAAGGTCAGCACTAAAATCTTACTGTATTTACCCTTTTTACTCCGCCCTTTGAAGGAAGACGACATGGCATCACTTCCAGCATACGAGGAACGCCAAAATTTTGTGAGCATAGGTAATTTTTTACATCCGCCCAACTGGGATAAAACTCTATTTTTAAAAGAAGACATCTGGCCAAAAATTAAAAAAGAACTTCCAGAGGCAGAATTACATATTTATGGGGCCTATACCTCTCAGAAAGTGGAACAACTCCATAATGTCAAACAAGGCTTTCTTATCAAAGGAAAAGCTCCAAATGCAATTGACGCCATTAAACAGGGACGCGTTTTATTGGGACCGCTTAGATTTGGCGCTGGTCTTAAAGGAAAATTTATTGATGCTATGCAAGCTGGAACACCATCGGTCACAACTACGGTAGGGGCTGAAGGACTTTGCGGCGACTTGCCTTGGTGTGGAGAAATCGCTAATACTGCAGACGAAATCGCCAAACAAGCTGTTTTGCTTTATAAAATGCCTAAACGCTGGAAGATCGCTCAGCGTAACGGATTTTCAATAATCAACAAGCGCTTCCAAAGAAAGGTATTTGCTGCCAATTTCTTTAAGCGTCTGAAGCTATTAGAGAATCAACTGACAGAACACCGACAACAGCATTTTATCAGTCAAATTCTAATGCACCATTCTACTCAAAGTACAAAATACATGTCTTTGTGGATAGAATCAAAAAACAAAGGCACTTCAAAAGAAAGCATTTGATTACATTTACTTTATGAATCGGTGGTTAACAGTATTTCTTGTTGTATTAACGCTTACATCCTGCCAGGAATTTGATCTTAAAAAGCAGTCTGCTGAAGATATTCTGGAGGAAGAACTAAAGTCCATCGACTGGAAGGAAGTCGACTTTTATCCCACTTTTGATTCCTGTGGGAGTGTTACCTCTAAAGAAGAAAGCAAATCCTGTTTCGAAAAAACCATCAAAACCAGCATAGAAAACAAACTTTTAAAAGAAAAGGTCATCACTTCAAAACAATCACAAGACACGGTCATGATCGCCTTATTTATAAGTGCGAAAGGAGAAACTGAAATCAAAGATTTACAGATACCAGATCAGGTCTTAGAAAAAAACCCAGAACTTCAAGACTGGTTAACAGAAGTCATTACTGCATTGCCGAAAGTTTATCCAGCTCAAAAGAGAAGCGTTCCCGTAGATTTGCAGACGCAATTGCCAATCATTCTGGAATAATTATTTAGAATACTGACGACCTTTCCAGTCGAATTTTCCGAATAAGCTTGACGAGACAAAAATCAGAGTGAACACAGGATATACTAAGCTTACTTTCAAAAAATCCATCCAACATATCTCCAGGTGTTGAAGTTTTGCCATCCTCTTCAAACTCAAGGCATCTACACAGAATTTTAAAACAAAGGCGTTGATTAAAAACCCAAGATATAAGGAATTGAATCCTGTAACTAAAAGACTTACAACTAAACTTAGTTGCATCAAGACCACCAGAACCCCTATACTTTTAAAATAAAGACTGTCTACAGCCACTGACTTTTTGGCCCAACGTTTTCGCTGCTCCAACAAGGCTTTAAAAGATTCTACTGCTGAAGTCCAGACTAAGCTATTTGGGTCATATAAGTATTCAATATGAAAACCCAAAGCTCTAAATTTCTGCAAGGTAAATACATCATCACCGCTGGCTATATCTTCTTTTCCTTGGTGGACTCCGGCCTTTAGATAGGATGTTTTTTTATAACATAGATTAGCTCCATTGCAAATCACAGGCTGTTTTCTTTCAAAGCTACCGTATCCAAACAACTGTAGACTCAACATGTCATAATGCTGGTACTGCGACAAAAAAGAATTCGCCTTGGCGACCACTACACCACCAGCAATAAGATCTGCATCACTGTCTTGAATTTTGGCATCATAGGATTCCAACCATTGCGGAGGTAGAGTGACATCGGCATCTGTTGTAACCATATAGGGAAAAGAAGCTAAAGAAATCGCTTTGTGAATGGCTCTTTTTTTAGGCGTATATTTTGCCACCAAGCTGTCTTGCTGACTATTTTTTACTGAATTAGACAGTAGAAAGATTGGAATGTTTCGATGAGTGGACTGAAATGTTCTCACCAGAGTCCAGGAGGCGTCCTGAGAATCGTCATCGATAAAAAAGAACTCCATTAAATGATGAGGGTAAGACAGGGCTGAAATAGACTGAAGCAATCGAGGTAAATTTTCAGCTTCATTACGCATCGGGATAATAATAGAAAATCTGGTTTTTGGGTTATAGTCCTGAGTCCTCAAACTCGTAAATGCTTTAGGCAACCCCCATACAATCCAGAGAATAAAAATCAGATAAATCAGAAGTATGAGATACAATAGAAAAAGAAAATTCATAAGAAATTCTGAAGATTAACTCTGAAATGTTTTGGCTTTAAGAGCAATAGATTTCCAACCACAGCTGGTATTCCAAAGTTGAAGATCCACATCAGCAAGCTCACTGTAAGTATAAATTCAGAAGACATATAACTGCCCAGAAGCATAAGGCCTAGTCCTGCTTTTATGCCTGCATCCAGAATCAAAATTGTAGGAACAAAAGAACTGATAAAATAAATTGAAAATATAATAGGCATAATTTGAACGTAAGATACATCCGGTTGAAACATCCAAAGGAAGAGGTAATACTGGTGGCTAAAACAAATATACCTGAGCATGGAAAGCGCCAAAACTTTGGTATTTGCAATGTGGGATAGCCTAAATACCGACTGTACATAAGCTTGAAACCTCTTCATCCATACTTTCTTGAAATCATACTTATAGATAGATAGGACTAAACCTACTAAAAGCAAGACTACAATCAAACTAGACCATTTCAGATAGTTATCGAGATGAGAAAACACAAAACACAATCCCAGCAAACCAAACACACAAGTCGCTAGCAATTGATGCACTTGTCCAGTAAGTGTCGATTTTAAGACCTCAGACCTAAAAGCTCTGGGATAAAAACTTGCTTTAGCGCCAAACTCCCCTATTTTATTGGGCGTAATTATACTTACGGCATGCGCCTTTAGAGTTTCAGCGAAAGCATTTAAAACTGAGATGGATGTTGTATCCTGAAGCAGTGTTTTCCATTTTACACCTTCCAAAAACCAATTCAATAGAGACAACACAAAGCCAATCCAGATTAAACTGATCGTTTGGGAAGAGTCAAACATCAATCGCCACTGAGCGGAATGAATGTCCTGAACCGCCAGATAAATCACAAAAAAACTAAGACTAACCACCAGAATTTTGATGAGTGATGTCCAGAATTGATTAGTTTTGCGAAGTAACTTCATTGCTACAAAATAACAAATAAATAAGCTATTGGCGACAGAAAGAATTATTTTAGGTATTGACCCAGGAACTACCATCATGGGTTTTGGAGTCATTGAGGTCGTCCAGAAGAAAATGAAGTTCGTTCAATTAAATGAATTGATGCTTAAAAAATATGACGATCATTATACCAAATTGAAGCTTATTTTTGAACGCACAATTCATCTCATAGACACCTACCACCCCGATGAAATTGCAATTGAGGCTCCATTTTTTGGTAAGAATGTCCAGTCGATGTTGAAATTAGGGAGAGCACAAGGTGTCGCTATGGCTGCAGGATTATCCAGAGAAATACCCATTACAGAATATCTGCCTAAAAAAATAAAAATGGCCATTACTGGCAACGGGAATGCGAGTAAGGAGCAGGTCGCGAAAATGCTTCAGCAGATGCTGAAAATAAAAGAACTACCCAAAAACCTGGATTCAACCGACGGTTTAGCGGCGGCGGTTTGTCATTTCTATAACAGTGGCAAAGCAGATGTGGGAGCGTCTTATTCTGGTTGGGATGCCTTCGTGAAAAAAAATGAGAAGCGAGTGAAGAAGTAGAGTAATCGGTAGTCGGTAGTCGAAATTACATTCCTATTCTTAAACATCATAAAAATGACATTTAAGCTCTAGGGATTAATCGTAATGAAATCTACATTTAGCAATTAATATTTCTTTATCTCTAAATTGGTAAATTAATCTATGCTCACTATCTATACGTCTTGACCAAAATCCAGTGTATTTATGTTTCAGTGGTTCAGGTTTTCCTAGACCATGAAAAGGATTTCGAGCTATATCTTTCAGTAATTGATTTATTTTTTTTAGCTTCTTTTTGTCTGTTTTTTGCCAATACAAATAATCTTCCCAAGATTCGTCAACAAAAATATATTTCATCTTAGTCTTCTATCAAGTCTCTGGTAGACGAATTTCCAGACTTCAACTTTTCAATTGCTGAATCGAGTCTTAATTCATTCTTTCTAGATGATAATTCATGATTGGTTGCCATCAAAGAATTATATTCCTCAAGAGACATTATGACGATTCCTGAATCCTTTCCGCGATTTATGATAAGAGTCTCAAAGTTTTTAACAACACTATCTAAGTATTTTTTGATATCCTTCCTGAAATCTGAAACCGTAGCTATTTGCATTATAATGTATTTAAATATGTACAAATATAAGTACATTTTATCTATTTTAATACTACTCTACAATATCCATTTTCTTGAGTAAGAAAGAAGCGTTCATATTTTGACAAATTCCCTGTTTTAAAGTGTAGTCAAAATGAAGCTCGTCATTGATGATTTCGGCATCAAAATAGTAATTCTGAACCTGAGGCAACTCTTCAGCAACTTCACACAAACTCAAATCGTGTGTGGCAATAATTCCAATAGCATTAGCTTTCACCAGGCGTTCGACAAATTTTCGAGAGCCAATAGCCTTGTCGGTTGAATTGGTCCCCTTTAAAATTTCATCCAAAACGATAAAGTATTTATCGGTTTGAATCTCATCTACAATATATTTTAAGCGGGTCAATTCTGCAAAGAAATAAGACGCTTCATCGGCAAGAGAATCTACGGTACGCATGCTGGTAATGAGCTTGATTGGGACGTACTCACAAGACTTGGCACAAACAGGAAGGCCTACATTGGACATAACAATCTGCAGAGAAACAGTTCTTAAAAAAGTACTCTTCCCTGCCATATTAGCTCCCGTGATGATGAAAAACTCGTTGTCCCTTATTTCAAAATCATTTCTCACGGCATCTTTTGGGTCTATAAGGGGATGAACAGCTCCTTTGGTTTTGGTAAGACTCCCTTTGGTTTTAATTTCTGGGAAAATATAATCTGGGTGATTAAAATGGAAATTGGCCAACGAGTTGTAAGCATCCACCTCGGCAATAACCTCAAACCAATTCTGAACCTGGCTGGCATGCGACTTGATCCACTTCTCAATCTTCAAGGACTGGGTGAGATCCCGAAGCATAAAACCATTCAATACAATTCCTAAAAGGACATTATTACGCTGGTCTAATCCGTCGATATGTTTAGAGAGCACCTTTAAAATCTGACTTGCTTTTATAGATTTTGACTGAATTTGAGTTTGAAACGATCTCAACAACTCGGACTTAAATTCAGCGTCCTCAATCAGCTTCAATAATTTAAAATACTGCTGAAAGGTACTTTGGGCCTGACTCACATGACTGGATAATTTATTAATGCGCTTCAGAAATGCACCTGTAACTCCCAAACCAATTAAAAACCATAACAGTAATTGAGCTCCGGAAATAAGGTTGAAGAAATAAGCGCCAATAACCACAACAGAAAGTACCGAAAACAAACCAGGAAACCAGGACATCCACTTAGGTACAAAAGCCTTGTAATTTAGGACCCAATCAACGATACTGCTGGCTTTGGTATCTGTATCAACCAGTTGAGCATCTGCTGTAAAATTTTGCCTTAATTCTATATGTGTTGAAAGTTCCTGTATCGCCTGCTGCTTTAGTTCGATATGATCTATCGCATTAGAGCTTAGTTTTGAGGCTAAATTGTCCTGACCCTCCTTTAGCGCTGTCCTATTCAGATATTGAAAAAACGAATGTTGACCAAAAATGTCAATATCCTGGCTAAACTCATGCTCAGGGTCTTTATAAGCTTCACCGGCAGGAAGATCAGAAAACTCTCTTTTCAACACACTAAGCTCGGTTTCATTGAGCTCAAGTAGGGCTTTCAGTTTTTCCTTTTTGTATTGGATTTTAGAATGCCTGGTCACTAAAATGAGAAAGATAACAATTCCAAGGATGATGGAACCAATCACGATTCTGGTGGAGGACCAAAACAAATATACCGAAACGGCTAGGGCGAGAAAAACAGTCAATCTCAACATGCTTGACCAGAATAGTTGAGTCTTAATTGCTTTTAAATCGGTGGTGTATCGAGAAATAAATTCAGAATAAATAGATCCTGGAGTTGGCATATATCAAAAATTGAAATACAAAAATAGAGTTATTGATATATCTGCCGCTAAGAAAATGAGAAGTTTATCTTCCCACTTATGGCAACAGACCCTGGCGTTTTGATTTTGGAAGTTTACTCACTACCAGTTCGTAACTATGGGTTATCAAATGCTGAATAAGCTTCGAGCTTAGTTGAGGCCCGTCCACGACAACTGTATTCCAATGTTTTTTATTCATATGATAACCTGGAAACACCTCATCCGGATAGCGTTCTCGATACTCTACAGCCTTTTTTGGATCGCATTTTAAGTTGACACTATGATCACCAGCTTCCCACTTTTTAAGGGAGGTTAGGGCAAAGAGCTTACCTCTCACTTTAAAAACCAGCGTATCTTTATCAAAAGGAAAATCCTCTGTAGCTTCTGTTTTATTGAGGCAATAGTCACGCAATTCTTCGATATTCATTTTCAATAGTTTAAAAGAAAACTACTTTAAATTTAGCATAAATAATTCAGAGGCGATACCGTCTGATAAAAACTTACCATCGCCTGTCACTTTTAGAACATCTCCCTCTTTCTTGATCAAGCCTTGCTGCTGAAACTCTTGACTTTGTTCCATCAGATAGGCTGCATAGTTTAGTCCAAATTCAGTTTCAACCACATTTACATCTACTCCCCATTTGGTCCTAAGTCGGGTCATGATGTATTCGTTATAACGATCTGTTGTGGTAAGATGTTCATGGTCTGCAGGCAGCTCTCCAGCCTTTATAGCTTTAATGTACTTTGGATTATTGTTGATATTCCAGCTTCTGGTTTTGTTGACAAAACTATGAGCCGAAGGACCAATACCCAAATAGTATTTGCCCGTCCAGTAGGCTGTATTATTTCTGGAGAAGTAGCCAGGCTTTCCAAAGTTGGAAAACTCATAATTTTCAAAACCTTCTTCTTGCATGGTCGTGACCAAAATATCAAAATGTCGTTTAGCCAGGTCATCATCCAGCGGAGGAATAATCTCCTTATCTATAAAATGCTTCAGTACAGTATTAGGTTCTACGGTAAGCGCATAACTGGAAATATGAGGAACCTTCAGTTCCAACGCTTTTGCCAAATTGGCTCTCCAGCGTTCATCAGTCATTTCAGGAATACCATAAATCAGGTCTATAGAAATATTATCAAACAAGGGTCTGGCCAGCCTGATACAGGCTTCTGCTTCTTTGGCATTGTGCGCCCGGTTCATCAACTTTAAATCCTCTTCAAAAAACGACTGCACCCCAATACTCAATCGATTCACTTTGGTTCTGGACAGCATCTCGAGATAGTCCAGATCCAAATCATCTGGATTGGCCTCCAGGGTAATTTCTGGATCTTTTAAGACTTTATAATGTTGATAAATCGTATCAAAAATCAGGTTCAGTTCGTCCTCAGAGAGTAAACTCGGCGTTCCGCCTCCAAAATAGATGTTCTCAACTGCCTCTGGCAATTCCTCTTTCCTTAGAATAAGTTCTCCGCAAATGGCTTTTACCAGATCTTCTTTATATTTCAATGAGGTAGAAAAATGAAAGTCACAGTAATGGCAGGCCTGCTTACAAAAGGGAATATGGATGTAAAGTGAACTCATCAAATTTATTTCTCCAAAAGTAAGATTTACTTCCTCGAATTCTTTATGTTTAATATCAATTTTGGATAATTACAACATATGAGTATTCTTCTTATAAGTATAGGCTTTATCTGCTGTTTGGTTGGTATTGTAGGTAGTTTTTTGCCAGTTATGCCAGGTCTGCCAATTTCCTGGCTGGGTATCTTGATACTATATTTTGTTCCAGAAATCGACTTGAGTAGTCAGCTACTCTGGATCACCTTTGGCGTAAGCCTGCTGATTTTTGCATTGGAATATCTCATCCCTTTATTCGGCATCAAAAAATTTGGTGGCAGTAAATACGGCGTTTACGGAGCTGGAATCGGCCTTGTTGTAGGGCTATTTACCCCGATACCCTTAAGCGCCTTAGTGTTTCCGTTTCTAGGAGCCTATGTCGCAGAAGTCACCTTTTCCAAGATGGAAAGCAAGCAAGCCTTAAGAGCGGCCTTTGGATCGTTTATTGGATTTCTAGCATCGACATTTATTGAAGTTGTGGCTGCCATTATTTTCGCCTTCATATTCACCTATCAGGTCCTTCAGTTCAGAACTCATTTATTTTGATTTTGTGAAGAAGTAGCTTAAATTTTTTACAATACATTGCTTTATGCTCATTAGTATTATTATACCAGCGTTAAATGAAGAAAAGTCTATTGCTGAAGTCCTCAAACACACCTTAAGGCTTGAGGGTCATTCTGAAATTATCCTTGTAGATGGCGGAAGTAAAGACAACACTATAAAACTTGTAAAACGTTGTAAGGAAGTAAAGATTTTATCTTCAGAAAAAGGCCGAGCTAAGCAAATGAATATGGGGGCATCGAAAGCTAAAGGAGACATCTTTCTTTTTCTGCATGCCGATACCTATTTGCCAGACAGCTATAACGACGATGTGAATAAGTTAATGCAAAATCCAGAAATTGTTGCTGGGAGCTTTAGACTCAAAATGGATATGACTCATCCTATTTTTAAATTTTATGAATGGTGTAGCCGGTTTAGTGTGGAGTTTTTTACTTATGGAGACCACGCTATGTTTGTAAGAGCTGATAGTTTTAAATCTATAGATGGCTTCAAACCAATTCCCTTTATGGAGGATGTTGAAATACAGAAACGATTACGGCAAAAGGGTTCCATAAAAAAACTAGACACATTTGTGACCACCTCCAGTCGAAGATTCAAAAAAAACGGAGTCATTGTACAGCTCATTATAGATACACTGTTAGTCCTGGGATTTAAATTAGGTGTTTCTACAAAATTATTGAAACGATTCTACCCTGATAATTAATCGATTAACTTTTAATTTAATAAAACATTCACTCTTTTTAACTTAATGATAAGTTGAAAGTAATGGAAGATAATGGCATTTTCACGTTATTTACCCCAATAAACTAAAATTAGATCTATGAAAACTCAGAAAATAGTATTAGCAATAAGTGCTGCTGCACTTATGACAGGTTGTGTATCCAAAAAAAAGTATACCGAACTAGAAAACAATCTGGATGAAACCAAATCTGAATTAATGGAGACTCGTGTCGAGAAAGAAGAACTCGAAGATCAAATGAATCAGATTGAGATGCGCGTAGAACGCTACAACAATAAAATTGCCTCCCTCCAAACCGAAAAGGATGGTATGATGGTAACTGTTCCTGGAGAAAATTTAGTGCTTTCGAAAGAGAACAAAGAAGCTATGAGAAAAACATTAGAAAATGTACCAGCAGCTAAACTTGCAGGAGCAACTTCATTGAAAGATTCATTGAATATTGCTATATCTTATAATATCTCCAAAAAAATGTCAAATTCTGAGGAAGACTTAAATGTTTCTATTGAAGAAACTATGGTTAAAATCAACATCGACGACAATCTTTTATTTGGAGATAGTAGCTTTAGAGTTGGTAGTGATGCCGATGATATCCTATCAAGAATCGCTGAGGTAGTTAAATCTGAACCTTCTCTTGAAGTCTTGGTAGAAGGTCATACTGACAGTAGAACTGTAAAGAAAGACAGCTATATCGTCGACAACTGGGATTTAAGTGCTCGTCGTAGTGCAGCGATCGTGAGACGTTTAGAGACCAAATTTGATGTCCCATCAGAGCAACTCATTGTTGCAGGAAGATCAAGTTATGATCCTATTGCGCCAAACGATAATAAAGAAAATATGGCTAAAAACAGAAGAACCCAAATTGTTATTATGCCAAATCTGGATAAGTTTTTTGCTATGTTAGGTGATGACTAATCATTGCTATAGCAAACTATAATTTAAAGCCTGATTATTTATTTAATCAGGCTTTTTTATGGAGTTAGATTAAAAAATCTATGAGGGTTTAAACTTAAAAAGTTTCGATATAAATATAACATAGGAAAGAAAATTGTCGATTAAGTTTACAAGGAATCAAAATCTATCAATCAATGGTAAGCATCAATCCAAGAAAAATGTTTCTTGATAATATTTTCTTTTTCTAATTCTAAATAATCTAAGAAGGCCTTAGCTACGGGAGTTAATTTTTTGGATTTTAACCACACCACCTGCCATAGAGTTGATATAGGAAGTTCTTCCATGGGAATAATTTGAACATCTTTCTCATTTAATTCATTCTTAATACCTATAAGCGGCATGATAGAAATCCCTAAACCTGCCATTACTGCCTGCTTTACAGCTTCATTAGAAGTCAATTCAATTTTCTTTTTGACATGAAAATTCTTTTTAGAAATGTATGTTTCCATAGCTGCTCTTGTGGCAGAGCCTTCCTCTCTCAAGATAAGCGGAACATTGGCGAAAAAGTCTTGCTTATTTGCCAGTTGCTCTTGGGTTAATTTTGAACTACCAACAAGAAAAAGTTGATTCTTCATCAATTCAAGACTTTTGACCTTAAGCTTTTTGGGGAGAACAGATATCAAAGCAAAATCCACTTCATTTTTCTCCATACTTCTAATCACCTTTGTTTTATTGGTCACATCCATTGTAAGATCTATACCCATGTGCTTGTTCATAAAATCTGAAAGAAAAAATGGCATCACGTATTTGCCTGTAGATGCTATTGATATTTTGATCTTTCCAGATAATTCTCCTTTATAAGCATTAGATTTATAATTTATGGAATCAACTTCTTCCAAAATTTTTTTGGCTGCTAAGGCTATTTCGTTTCCAAAATCAGTAATAAAGAGTTGTCGCCCAACAATCTCTGTTAAAGGAATTGAAAATTGATCTTGAAAATTTTTTAATTGTATTGATACTGCAGGTTGAGTAAGGTGAAGTTTCTCTGCAGTTCTAGTAATACTTTTGCTATTAGCTATTTCTGAAAAAATAACCAATTGATGTAAGGTATAATTCATTAGTTTTAAATTTACTTATTAATTAAATAAAATTAATTAATACATTAAATGTAAAGTAATTCAATCGTTAATCAAAATTTGAGACAGTAATAAAAGAGTATTTAGTTACTATTATCAACTAAAAAAATTAAGTTAGCCAAATATGGTTTTTGATGAAATTATTACTAAATCGGTGGCAAATTAAGACCTACGAATTCATAAAATATAAAATCTAACATTTAAATTTATTTATGATTTTTAAAGCAACAAAAGAAATAATTTGGATTCATAATATTTATCTATCCAAATTCTCAGCTGAATTAAGAAGGGCTTCGACTTAAAGTTTATTAATTAAAATAAAATGGCTAACTTGATTTCAATTTAAATAATTCAAACGCATGAAAGAAACTACTCTTTCCGATATCAATAATGAAACTGTACCAAACCAAACCATTCCTTTTATATCTAAAATTTCTTCAACATTACTTTGGGCTCTTTTCATAGCCAGTATAGTTGCTCTAGTGTATTATAAATTATATTCTCCAGAATGGAATTATAAAGAATTATTTATAATAAGTGATTTTACTTTATTGATATGGATTACAGTTCTTTTTTTTAGTTCTATCGTAAGCAGCTACTCCAAAAATTATTTGACAGGCTTTAGGTACCAAAAGCGCTTTTCTATTTTAAGTTTTGGATTCACAGCAGCAGTAATGCTATTTGTTGCTTCCAATCATCTTATCGCTTTACTTTTTTCTTGGTTTGCGATGGGTTTTTTAATGGCAAAATTGATTGGGGTGAATACGAGCTGGGAAGAAGCAAAACAAGCAGAAAAATTTTCCTCAAGGTTTTTCTTTTCAAGCTTTCTACTGTTAGCTGTAGGCTCTCTTACTTTGGCTTATAAAAGCGACACTTATATTCTGTCTGAACTACTGATAAATCTTAAGAATGAAGAAACAGTTTTAATAATCTCAGCATTGCTGATTATCATCGCAGCTATAATTCAATCTGCAATTTTTCCTTTTCATAAATGGTTACTTTCAGCCATGACCTCACCGACTCCAGCCTCTGCCTTAATGCATGCGGGTTTTGTTAATGGTTCAGGAATATTGCTTACGCTTTTTGCGCCCCTACTCCTTATATCGCAAACTCTTTGGATCTTGTTTATCGTTGGCGGAATTACAGCGATTGTAGCACAATTTCAAAAACTCATACAAGTAAATGTAAAACATAAATTGGCTTGTTCTACTATAGCGCAAATGGGATTTATGATCATGCAATGTGGCTTAGGTTTCTTCAATGCCGCAGTGGCTCACTTAATACTACACGGCTTTTATAAGGCCTATTTATTTTTATCTTCTGGAGAACAAGTCAAACAAAATTCACCAAACCAAACTCATAAAATTAAAATCACCTTCTCACAATCCATTATCGTTGGAATCTTTGGGTTATTAGGGGCGGTTTTATTTGCATACCTAACGGGTAAAACTTCTCTTACAGATAGTAGTATTTTCCTTACACTCATCGTTGCAATAACTGTTGGCCAAGCAACTTATAATATTGTGAAAGAGAGCAACCTTTCAAACTTACAAAAACTTGTTACCTCATCAGTTCTGTTTATTGTCGGTATTGGTATTTATGCCGGCTTTTTTAATGGAGTTTCAAGATTGATGGAAGATCTACCATTAATTCAGGCCCCTCAAAGTCTAGATCCACTTCATATCGTATTTGGAATAATTTTCTTGATAGGATTTTTTATAATGAAACTAGGATTGCATACGAGATCTCCTTGGCTTTACGTTCAACTTTTGAACTTATCACAACCTTACAAAAAAACCATTCATTACTTCAAAAAATAAGTTCATGGAACGAGACTCAGTATCTCATAAGATAGAAATTGCTGCCAACAAAATTGGTAATACCTGGCCTCTGTATGCTTTTGTGACATCCAATCCATTATCTGGATATGAAAAAACACATTTTGAAAAAGCAACTTTAGAAGCGGAGCAACTTAGAGGAGGACACTTATTACCCGAAGCATCGGTCCTAAAAAAAGCTCTGGATAACAAAGAAATAGACCGTAAGCTTTTAGAGAATCTTTTTCATAAAAATGAAATTGATATTACTGTCGAGGAAAGCCTGAAAAAAATAATGACACTATCCAGATCGGCTTTAAAGAATCCGTCTCACGAAGTAGACCGAATCCTTATCAAATGGCTTATGGCATTTATGGATGAAGGACTTGCAGAGTGGAGCTTCCCCAATAAAGAAAGAGGGTTTTACAAAGCCTGGAAATCCTTAGCAAAATATGATAATGACCTCAACTTAAATGATTCACTAGAGCTACCCAATAATGCTTTAGATCTACTCAATTACCTTTTGAAAGATTATTCTGAAAAAGATCAATTGAAAATACTAGAATATCATATTGCTAGACTACCAGGCTGGACTGGTTATATCAAATATAGAACACAAACCAATTCAGAATGGAATCTAAGATACAGCATTACTTTAGAAGATTATTTGGCTGTTCGTCTGTGTATAACACAACATTTAAATTTTAAAGTTTTACCACTAGAAACAGAAATTGATAAAACAAACAAAGAAAGACGCCTTCAATATTTATGGCTTAAAGCTTGGGAAGCTTCTTGGCAAAATAGAATGTCGAAACAGTTGGAAGATTTACTACAGGTAGAACCCCCTCCAACCTCAGATTCTAAAGATATACCCAAAGCTCAACTTGTTTTTTGTATCGATACACGTTCGGAATTAATAAGACGACAGGTTGAGTCGCAGGGAAATTATGAGACCTTCGGATATGCAGGATTCTTTGGCATTGCCATGGATTATGAAGACTTAAGTACTAGTATACTTAAAAAATCGTGCCCACCCATCCTAGCTTCTACCTATAAAGTAACAGAAAAAGCCAAACCAAATCATCAAACTGAAGTCTTTGATTATCATAAGCAGAAACAAAAAGAAAAATTCAGTTCATACTTTCTGAAACGAATGAAGCACATGCTTCCCTCAGCATTTGGTTATGTTGAAGGTTCTGGATTTTTTTATGGCATTTCTTTGTTCCTCAGAACTATGGTACCAGAACGGTTATACAATTCAAAAAAAAAGGAAAGCAATTCTTTTGAAAGTATATGTGACCCACAAATACATAATGCAGATACAAAAAGCTCCAAAGAAGAGATCAGTCTAAAGGAAAAAACTGCTATAGTTAAAACTGCGTTTGATCTTACAGGTTGGAAGAACTTTTCAAAACTTATTCTTTTTGTAGGACATGAGAGCCATACGGTCAATAACCCTTTTGGTTCGAGTCTAGACTGCGGAGCTTGTGCTGCAAGCCCAGGTAGACATAATGCTCGAATGCTAGCGAAACTAGCCAATGAACCAGAAGTCAGAGAAGCACTTAAGACATTCAACATACATATCCCAGAAAGCACTTTTTTTCTTGGGGCAGAACATAATACCACGACAGATGAGATTCTGATATTTGACACAGATATACCAAATGCTCATCAGAAAGAATTATCTGATTTAAAAAGAGACCTTTCTAAAGCTCAGAATTTTGCGATCAAAGAGCGTTTAGGAACACATAAAAACAACCTAAAAAGAGCTTATAAGAAAACAAATGACTGGTCTGAGACAAGGCCCGAGTGGGGACTTGCTAAGAATGCTGGATTTATTATTGGTCCAAGACGTTTATCTGAAACTATTAACTTAAATGGAAATTGCTTTCTACATTCATACGACTGGGAAATGGATCCTGAAGGGCTGGCCCTAGAGGGTATTATGCAGGGTCCTATGGTAGTCACTCAGTGGATCAATAATCATTACTATTTTTCAACTGTAGACAATGAAAACTACGGTGCCGGAACTAAAATTACTCATAATGTTACAGGAACATATGGAGTTATGCAAGGTAACGGAGGTGATTTGAAAATTGGCTTACCACTCCAATCTGTAAACTTAACTGATGACACATTCTACCATCAACCCCTAAGACTTTCAGTATACATCAACGCACCAAAGACCATGGTCATCAAAATTCTTAAACAAAACGAACACCTAAAATCTCTGCTCGACAATGAGTGGATTTATCTTCTCGTCATCGATCCGAATGAGGATCATAAAATCATAAAATATGTGTATGATTTAACCTGGGAAATAACTTAAAATTCATTTCGTAGGCACGAAAGTGACTTAGTTATGAAATCTTTGAATAAACTTAATGTAGATAATATGGTCCAACCCGGGAATTTAAGGGTTGTTTGATAGATAAATTCTTTATATCAAAAAAATGAAATACCCCCATCAAATTAATCTACTGATTATTTTATGTTGTAAACCGGTATCAACTTCAACTTAACCTAAGTGATATATTTTCAGTAATTCATGTCTTTAAGAAAAAAAGTTTAGCATTCAGACGAGTTTTCTTTCTTTGTTAATGTCTTAAATAAGAAACCATTAAGTTTATAAAATAAATACCGTATGAGGCTCATCTTAAGAGTAGTGTCAATGGAATTTTGATAAATAACCCTAGTAGAAGATTATAGAAATTTTAAAAACCTGCCTTATCTCTTATAGTTTAATTATCAAAAAATATATTTTAGTAGAACTAACTAATTCTATACTATTATGAAATTAAGACTTACCACTTATCTACTATTCATTTTTATTTTATTCTCCTGTACTGATGATGACTCTAATGGAACAACTTCTTCAGACACAATTTCTGACGCTGCAGAAGACTATTTAAATGAGATTTTAGACCTGATGGAAATGAATTCCATCAACAAAAATGAAATTACATGGTCCGATTTTAGACAACAAGTGTTTGAAAGAGCTGGAAATGCCCAGACCATAGAAGACACCTATCCGGCCATTAGAAGAGCATTACGTCTTCTTGAGGACAACCATAGTTCTTACAGAGGAATAGATGGAACCAACTTATTTGAAGGCTCAATACGCTGTAGTTTCCAAAGTATTGGTGAAGTTTCTACACCTGAGACTGTTGGATATGTGAGAGTCAATGCATTTTCAGGCTCTGCGAATAGTTCGGATGCTATTTCATTTGCACAGGATATTCAAAACCAGATCAAAAGTCAGGATAGTTCAAATACCCAAGGCTGGATTATTGACTTAAGAGGAAATATCGGAGGAAATATGTGGCCAATGTTAGCAGGAATAGGCCCTGTATTAGGCGAAGGTATTGCTGGCTATTTTATCGATGCAGATGAAGTTGAAAATTCCTGGGGCTATCAAAATGGTGCCTCTCTTTTGAATGAGGATCCTCGAACACAATTAGATGATTTTTATACGCTAAGTTCTGAAAATCCAAAAGTGGCTGTATTATTAGACGACGGTGTCGCCAGTTCTGGAGAAGTTATAGCGATAAGTTTTATAGGCAGAGAAAACACAAGAAGTTTTGGTTCTCCTACTTGTGGCATATCGACATCGAATGCGAGATTCACATTAAGTGATGGTGGTGTTCTTAACTTAACAACAGCATTTTTAGCCGATCGAAACAAAAATAAATTTGGAAATGAAGTTGAGCCTGATGAGGATTTGGCTGATGAAGATCTAATTCAAAGTGCAATCGATTGGGTTTTAAATTAGGGAAAAGCTTTCAAATACATTTTAAATTAAAAAAGAAGGCTGCTCGTAAGAGCAGCCTTCGATCTTAAGAGGTATTTGGTTATAAAGCCTCTTCAAAGGTTAGGTTGGATTGTTGGCCAATACTTATGGACAATTTTCATATAAACTTGACGTATTTCCCGTTGGTGTAAAATTGGTTTGGAAATTGTTGCCATAGACTGTTCTGATGTCTACTCCATCTACAACCCATTTCCAATCTTTGGTTGTGATCAATCCATTTTCTAATTCCACTCCGTCTTTGATGAATGTTGATGGCGCAAACATGTTTCCAATGGTTAAGTCATAATTTGGACCACCATTGACATTGAGATTAGCATCAAAAGGATTTAAAAGATAGAACACAAAATCGTTGGGAGCACTTTCTATCACAATGTTTTTAACGACACCACTCCCTGCTGTGCCATTACATTTCGTATTGACAAAATTTCCGTTAGGACTGAAAGCCTGGTTGGTGTTTGGATACACCTCAACCATGGTATTGCCAGAGATTTCCTGAACACTAGAAGCATCTCCAGAAATCACATAACCAGTACCTGGCAACCAAAATTTGAAAGCATGGCTATAACCACCTCCCCTAGCAATAGGTTCAAATCTGAAGTTTAAGTGACCTGTTGTAATATCGGTAGATGTTGTAGTCTCTAAGATCAAATCATTATAATCACAATCATTTTGAGATTCATCATCGTTTAAATCCTCCCAAGCAATGTTATAGGTATTACTAAAAATATCAAAGTCGCCGTCACAATCTTCATTTAAGTGAAGGTAACCATCCTCAGCATTTATTTCATCTACTCTATCCAATGGCATACTTCCTTCAAACAAAATACCATTGACATAAAGTTCAATAAAGTAAGACTGATCTTCGGTTGGGACGCTAGGATCGTAAGGGAATTTTAAACACAATAATTCGTTAGCATCATCATCGCTGTTATAATCTCCATCAGCAGATCCTGTCCAGATTAAATCGTCTTCAGATGTTTCATTTTCGTTTGGATAAATAAAAGCTTCGAGTGTAGCTACTTCATGACCAGAATCTGGCTCACAGAAATTAGCAAAGACACAAAGGTTTTTGATTTGTTTGATGTCTACATTCCAGAATACAAAACCAAATTGTGGTGGTGTAAAATCTTCTATACAAAGCACTTCTATATCATATTCCAATTTGCTGTAGTTCTCTACTGTGACATCAAAAGGAAGGGGCTGGCTTACGAAGGGGCCAAATTCACTATCTTCCATTGGGGTTGCATAAAGTGGATTATCATCTGCATCGTAGATTTGAAAACTGGTGACCTGATAAGTTCCCGGATCTAGTTCTATCAAATCTGTTTTATAGCTATCTCCCCAGGCTTGCATATCTATGGTATACGTCTCGCCGGCTAGTTCTAAAACAGCATAAGAAGCAAGAGCCATATCACAGGCATCAGCATCTTTTTCATCAGCAGCTTTGGTGTTAAGACCTTTCATTTTTACATCATCGACACGATGACCAGATAAAATAAATTCTACACCACCTTGTTCGTCAGGTGTAGTTTCTTCCTCTTGACAGGAGTACATAAATACCAGGGCTAGACCTAGCACTAAATAATTTAAATTTTTAATTACATTTTTCATGATTAATAAATTTTTGGGTTAAGTGGTTTTGTTTTTAGGTGAATAATTTTTTTACTGGAGATCTAATGTTGAAAAGCATGGTTAATCTGTTTACTTTTATGATAAAATTATGATATCAGATTTAATTTAGCTAAATATTTAACAAATAAAGAAGTTCGAAAAAAGCAATTTACATTAACCTAAACATCTTAATTATAGATATATAGTCATAATTAAATAATTTTTATAGCATTTATAATGAAATAATAAATTAATTATATGTTAATATAAAGTGAAATATATTGCTTCATTTTTTGAAATGCTGTCATTTCATCACATTTTTAACGACTTCAAAGTTTAAAAAACTGATAATAAGACGATTAAAATAAGTCTCAGGATAAATTGACTTTATTCTGATTAAGAATATTTTATCCCTTATCCATTTTAATTTTATGTTTACACCTCGTTAAGTTAATATAAGGAATAAAAAAACCTTGAATTTAAGGGGGGTCTGACACTTGATATTATGCAAAAGAAACAAGCACTTTTTAGGCATGCATGATGTGTTTTAGGTATCAGATTGAAGACCGATATCGTCAACTATAAATCATAAATATTATGAAAAACAAGACAAGGTTTCTCTTAGATTTTGGCGAAATTATTTTACTTCTGGCAATCCTTTTTTTCTGGTAAAATATTTATGTGTGATATTGAAAACAAACTTATTGTACTTAGGATAGCGCTTTTTTTTAGCAAAAATTTTAATGATTAAAAAAAGAATTAAAATGCCTTCCCGCGATTCAAAGTTTAGAAAAAAGGAAGACCTTTAAATGGTGAAAAAGATAAATAAAGCAAAGCTTATTTCTTATGTGGCGACTATAACCTTAGCCCTAATCATTCTAATGGATTTTAGTTTGTCAGGCAATGCTTTTAAAGAAGAGATTATTCATATTGATAAAGGAAAACAAACCTACAACAATGCTGGCGGTAATTATCATTACTTCTATAAAGTCAAAACTGCAAAACGAACATTCTCGGTATCAAAAGAATTTGCTACCACATCTAAAGATAAAATCATTTATTACACCACTTCTTCAATTTTTAATGAAATAAACTCCTACGGTTCTCCTCATAGAAAAAATTTGAGCCGATATTCTTTAAGAACAGCATCAGGATTAATACTCCCTCTTGTTGTTATTTTGATCCTTTTAGTGAGTCTTAAACTTAAAAAAAGAATAGACACACTAGTCTTTGTACTTCAGGCTGTACTGATCGCAGACTTGATATTTCTATTACTTTGAGGCTTAAAAAGTCATTTTGTTATAAAAATGACAAAACAATTTATGACGTTTTTAGAACAGTATGAATAAAATACTCAGATGAATAATTAATGACTTTCTGCGATAAGAAAGACCATTTAGACTGATCTAATTTGAGCCACAAAAATTGTTAATATCTTAGATATCGAATCTATATGTTAATATAATATAAAAATTATCGTTATTTTAGGCTCATATTAAGAGTAATGGCGATGAAATATTCACAAAAACATATTTAATCGTTAAGCTCTATCGCTTTTGAAGTCAACAACGATTCAATCAAAAAAACACAAGATTTTTTATGAAAAGAAGAAAATTTGTTCAATTAAGTGGTCTTGGAGCTGGAGCTTTAATGATGCCTTCCTTAATGATAGGGAATAACATTTCTGCAGATCAGCTCATGATGCCAGGTATGGATATACTCACGAAGCGTAAGCTTTCTGATGTCGCCCTAAACACAGCAAAATCTCTCGGTTCTACTTACGCCGATGCCAGAATAGGCCGTTATCTCAATCAGTATGTCTTTACTCGCGAAGATAAAGTTCAAAATGTAGTCAATACCGAGTCTTTTGGTATTGGTATTCGAGTTATTGCTAACGGAACCTGGGGCTTTGCCTCTACCAACAATGTCACAGAAGACGGCATCAAAAAAGCAACCCAACAGGCCGTAGCTATCGCTAAAGCAAATTCTAAAATACAACAGGAACCGGTCAAGTTAGCTCCGGTAGAATCTTATGGTGAAGTTTCCTGGAAAACTCCCATCAAAAAAGATTTTAAAGATGTTCCTGTCTCCGACAAAGTAGATCTGTTGCTTAGTGCAAACGCAGCAGCTATGGAAAATGGAGCTAATTTTGTCAATTCTGCCTTGTTTATGGTGAATGAGCAAAAATATTTCGCCTCTTCAGAGGGGTCTTACATTGATCAGGACATCCATAGAATATGGCCAACTTTTGGCGTTACTGCTATCGACCGTGGTGCCGGTAAATTTAAAACACGGCAGGCCATGAGTGCTCCAATGGGTAAGGGCTACGAATATATGGACGGCCTAGAATCTGAAAAACTCGATGGTCCTTCTGGATTAAGGTTGTATCGAAATAGTTATGATATTGTAGAAGATGCTACTCTAGCCGCAAAACAAGCTAAAGAAATGCTCACAGCAAAATCTGTTCAGCCTGGAAAATATGATTTAGTACTTGAGCCTAACCACTTAGGATTAACCATACACGAATCTGTAGGGCACCCGCTTGAACTTGATAGAGTACTTGGCTACGAAGCCAACTACGCAGGTACAAGTTTTGCTACTTTAGACAAATGGAAGACTGGTGACTTTAAATACGGTAGTGATATTGTCAACCTGGTAGCTGATAAAACCCAGCCTGGGTCACTTGGGGCTGTTGGCTTTGATGATGAAGGGGTTAAAACTAAGAAATGGGACCTTGTAAGAAACGGAGTGCTGACCAATTATCAGGCCATTAGAGATCAGGTGCATATGATAGATCAAAATGAATCTCATGGCTGTTGTTATGCTCAAAGCTGGAATGATGTTCAGTTTCAGCGTATGCCTAATGTATCTCTGGAACCAGGAAAACAAAAATATTCAATCAGAGATATGATAAAAGATGTGGAAAAAGGCATCTATATCGCAGGAAGAGGGTCTTACTCTATAGATCAGCAACGCTACAACTTCCAGTTCGGTGGTACTGTATTTTATGAGATTAAAGATGGTGAAATTGTAGGAATGCTCGATGATGTTGCTTACCAGTCTAATACTCAAGAATTCTGGAACTCATGTAGCAAAATCTGCGATGAAAGCGATTACAGAATGTTTGGATCATTCTTCGACGGTAAGGGTCAGCCCTCTCAGGTAAGTGCTGTTTCTCATGGCAGCTCTACCTCCAGATTTAATGGTGTGAATGTGATCAATACTGGAAGAAGTGTTTAATCTAAGTTTACTTTAAAAAGAAATTCAAAATGGCAATATATACCAAAGAAGAAGCAAAGCAAATCATGGAAAAAGCATTGAGCTTTTCCACTGCAGACGCTTGTATTATTAATATAGGTGGTAGCGAAAGCGGGAATATTCGTTACGCCAGAAATACTGTATCTACCTCAGGACATCGTTCCAATCAGACTCTAGCTGTCGAAGCTAGTTTTGGCAAAAAATCTGGTGTTGCTACTGTAGATGAATTCGATGATGAATCCCTAAAAAGTGTAGTGCAAAGAGCTGAAGAACTTGCAAAATTATCTCCAGAAAATCCTGAATTCATGCCACCCTTAGGACCTCAGACCTACGATGATTCTGTGAGTTATGTAGAGGCCACCGCCAAGGTACAACCTGAGTTTAGAGCAGAAGTTGCTTCAAAAAGCATCAATCCTGCCTCAAAACAAGACGTTACAGCTGCAGGATTTTTGGACGATTCCTACGGATTTAGCGCCATGATGAACTCCAATGGGTTATTTGCCTACAATAAATCTACCAATGTAGACTTTACTGTCACCATGAGAACTAATGATGGTACAGGTTCTGGCTGGGTTACACGTGATTATAATGACGTCAATAAATTTAATCCAGAAGAAGCTGCAAAAGTGGCTATTGACAAAGCAGTAATGTCTCGAGATGCAAGAGCTATTGAGCCGGGCAAGTATACAGTGATCCTGGAACCAGCCGCTTCTGCAGACCTACTTCGCAATATGTCTGGAGCCTTCAATGCGCGAACAGCCGATGAAGGGAGAAGCTTTATGTCCAAAGATGATGGCACCAAAATGGGAGAAAAAATTGTGGATGAACGCGTGAATGTATGGAGTGATCCATTACACCCTGAAGTTCCCACTTCTACATGGAATGGAGAAGGAATGCCTCTAAAAAAAATGAATTGGATAGAAAATGGTGTCGTTAAGAATTTGGCTTACAGCAGGTACTGGGCAGATCAAAAAGGTGTAGACCCTGTCCCTTTTCCATCCAACTTTATCATGCAGGGAGGAGACGCCACTCGTGACGAACTCATCAAAAGCACCAAACGTGGTATATTGATAACCAGACTTTGGTACATCAGGAGTGTAGATCCACAAACCTTACTATATACTGGCCTTACTCGAGATGGAACATTTTATATCGAAAATGGGAAAATAAAATATCCTGTAAAAAACTTTAGGTTTAATGAAAGCCCGATTATCATGCTAAATAACCTTGAGGCTCTCGGAGAACAAGTGAGAATCAACGGGAATTTAATTCCATATATGAAAGTAAGGGACTTTACCTTCACCAGCCTTTCTGACGCTGTGTAATTAGAAGTCAACCCTTAAAGAAAACTGATTGTAATGTCTGACTTTACAATCAGTTTTTATTTATTTTAGAAGCAGATAATAGGAATTAAGAAATAGGTAATGTTTTTTTTACATTTTCACTTGACATGAGTCAAATTATAGTTTGCTTGTATCTCGATCATTCTGCAACCAATAAGTTAACTAGGATTCAAATTTTAACTTAGTAATACATGAGTAGTTTTTTCTTTACAAGACTTCAATATGAATCAGGAGACTGGGATGTAGATCAACGTATGCCCTCCAATTTGCTGAATTCACTTGTAGAGTACACTACTCTGGAAGTCAATACGCTAGAAAACATCATCCCTCTGAGTAGTGATGAAATCTACAAATGTCCGTTTTGCTATATTTCTGGACATAAATTGGTTCAATTTACCAAGAAGGAAAAAGACCATTTTAAAACATATGTCGAAAATGGCGGCTTTGTATTTGCTGATGACTGTAATCATGACATAGATGGATTATTTGCAAAGTCGTTTGAACGCCAAATGGATGAGATTTTTGGCCCTCAGTCGCTCAAAAAAATCCCTAATGATCATGAGCTTTATACTTCTTTTTTTGAATTTGAAGACGGACCACCAACCACCTCACAGGAATTAAATGGCTGGGGGGATGATTTGGTACATGAATACCTTAAAGCTATTGAGGTTGAAGGAAGGATAGGTGTTTTATACAGCAATAAGGATTATGGCTGCGAGTGGGATTATGATTTTAGAAACAAGCGATTTTACAAGATAGACAATACAAGGTTTGGGGTCAATATTGTCATGTATGCCCTAACATCTTAAATTAAAAAATTATGAAAGAGTCATTGGCTGAATTAGACCAGGAATTAAAACAATTATACCAAAAACTTAAGGATCTTAAAGCTGAAATATCCAAAGTCATTATAGGTCAGGAAGAAACAGTAGACCAATTGCTGATCACGTTTTTGGCCGGAGGTCATGCCTTATTGGAAGGAGTTCCTGGCTTAGCCAAAACACTTATGATTCGAAGTCTATCCCAAGCCATTGCACTCGATTTTAACAGAATACAGTTTACCCCGGATTTAATGCCCTCCGATATCATTGGGACTGAAATTCTGGAAGAAGATCACACCACAGGAAAGAAGTTTTTTGAATTTAACAAAGGACCCATTTTTGCCAATATCATTCTGGCAGATGAAATCAATAGAACCCCTCCCAAAACTCAGGCTGCGTTATTAGAAGCTATGCAGGAATTTGAAGTGACTTATTCTGGAAAAACCTATATGCTGGATCGCCCTTTCTTTATACTAGCTACCCAGAATCCAATCGAACAATCCGGAACTTTTCCATTACCAGAGGCTCAACAGGATAGATTTTTATTCTATATCAAAATAGGCTATCCTTCTGAAAATGAAGAAAACCAAATCTTAAAACATACCACCGGATCTAAAAGTGAAAAAATCACGGCAGTTTTAAAAAAAGACGAACTGTTAAGACTGCAAGAATTGGTTAGAGAGGTTCCCATAAGCGATGAATTGATTTCTATGGTTAATCAATTGATACGATCTACACGTCCGGAAAGCACATCACATGAATATGTCAAGGAATGGGTAAGCTGGGGAGCAGGACCTCGGGCTGGCCAGGCCTTGATTCTTACAGCTAAAGCCAGAGCATTGTTGCAAGGCAGACTGGCTGTTACTCCAGAAGACCTCGAGCATTGTGCATTTCCAGTATTACGCCACAGAATTATCGTCAATTTCAAAGCAGAAGCAGAGGAAATTTCGTCAGATCAGGTAACCACTAAATTATTAGAATCGGTAATTCAAATCAAATCTTAATCAGGTGAAACAGGATTACAGACCATTATTAAAACCAGAAGTTATCAATAGCATAAGTGGTTTGTCTCTTATTTCAAAAGTTATTGCCGAAGGGCATTTATCGGGAAATCATAGTAGTCGAAGGCTAGGGTCCGGAATGGAATTTAGTCAATACAGAGGCTATGAGGTTGGAGATGACTTGCGCCTTTTAGACTGGAAAATGCTAGCCCGTTCTGGTCGATATTATATCAAACAATCTGAGGTCGACACACACATCTCTGTAAAATTTATTCTTGATGCCAGCAATTCTATGCAACACCAGGAAGACGGTATGATCAAAATGGATTTTATAAAAGTGATTACCGCTTCCATAGCCTGGCTTGCACAATCTCAAGGAGATGCTATTGGTCTATTTGCTTTAAATGACTCTGAATTGCATGCGTTGCGACCTAAAATCCAAGACAAACATTTCAATAGATTTTTGCAGGAATTAATCTCGATTAAACCAGATGGAAAGTGGCCAAAAAACTCGTTAAGCCTTGATAAAGTCTTTGACAGAAATCGTAAAGAGCTTATTTTTTTCATCACCGACCTGCATGAAGAAAACTCAGAGTTAAGCCAGGTCATTACCAGGTTAAAGACACCTAAAAACGAAGTTGTTGTTTTTCACATTCTTGGCAAACATGAAGTGGAATTTGACTATAAAGGAGCGTTAACCTTTGAAGATCTTGAAACAGAGGCCACAATAAAGATCGATGCTGATAAGGCCCGATCGATCTACCTGAACGCCATACAGGATTCCTTAAAATCTACTAAAGAGCGTTTATTGAGCCATGGAATAAATTACCATCTATTGAGACTAGATGAACCTTTAGGAAACTCTCTTCAGGTCTTGCTGAAATTACGCCAAAAATTGATGTAACATGGTATTTCTGAATCCTACGCTTTTATGGGCTTTACTAGGGCTTGGTATTCCTATCGGCATTCATCTTTGGAGTAAAAAACAGGGAAAACGCATCAAAATAGGAAGTATAAAGTTTTTACAGGCTTCAGATTCTCAAAAAAGTAGATCAATTAGGCTCAACGAATTGGGCTTACTTCTTTTAAGAATGCTTTTGACCACAATCTTGGTTCTCATTTTAGCAGAGCCGCGACTTACAGGGCCAACTGAAAACACACCCCTAACCTACTTCGTCGAAACTTCTCTTTTAGATTTTCCAAGTCTAAAGAAACAGATAGACAGTCTTAGTCTCGAAGCTGATGTGCGTTTGCTGTTACCTGAGTTTCCGCCTTATGCTCCAGAACTTGATGAAGACTATACCCAAAGCCAGGTCAATTACTGGCAACTAGCTAGTGAAATGCAGGACTTTAACACAGACAGTCTTGTCGTATTCACGAATGCCTACTTAAGAAACGTAAAGGGCAAACGACCTAAAATTCATCAAAATATCCACTGGATTGATTTAAATAGAAATCAAAGCGTGAACCAGGTAGTAGGAGTTCTCCAGAATAGAAATAAATATGAAGTCTTCTCGGTAGAAAGCGATCCAAACCTGTTGAGAGTCCAAAAGCAGTTTACAGAATCTATTTCGGCCATAGCAGATTCGATTGCTATCTCAGATAAGGATACGATTCACGTCAGCATTTTCGCCGATGAACCTTTAAGTTCTGAAAGCCGAATTATCAAAGCTTCACTTTCAGCGATAGCCAGTTATCTGAATCATCCTATTGACATTTTAGAATACAAATCAACTGATCTCCTAACACCATCTGATGCTGTGGTCTGGCTGAGCGAGACACCTGCTCCACCAACTAAAGCAAAAATTTTAAGATTTAGAGAAAATCCTTTAGCTAAAACTCTCGTCACACAAGGAGATTCTTCCGATGAATTCTATCTCACCACAAAACTAGACACAGAAAATATTGTGCAACAGGACTTGGGTAATCAATTAATCAATTTTTTGGATGTTTATCCTGAAATTGAACTTCAGGTAGAACGATACGACCAGCGTGTCATAGACATAGAAGAGTTGAAACCGAGCCTGGTAAAAGCATCTGCAATGAAGATTCAAAAGGAAAAGAAGGACATTTCACCTTACTTGTGGTTGATTTTTTTTACTTTAATACTTGCGGAACGATACATCTCAAAGCGTAGGAAGCAATGAAACCAGCAGGAAAACATATTTTGGTTCGATTCCAAAAGCATTGGAAGTTACTTGTATGGCTTGAAGTTGCATTGTACACGGTAGGAACAATACTAATGCTATGGCTTCTTTCTTTGAATTGGATCATTAGTGGTATTGGAGGCGCCATTGCTTTTGGTGGCTTGTCGTTGCTTAGAAAGCCCTGGACCATCGATCTTATAAAAGTGAGTCGCCATATTGATCATAAATCTCAAAAGCTTGAATACAGCAGTGGTTTATTGCTCAAACCTGTCGACAATCTTAGCTCACTGGCATTACTTCAGCAGCATAAGATTTCGGGTATCTTAAACACAGAAATCCAACACATAAAACCTCAGCATCAGTTAAACAGGGCCATCTTGATATCGCTTTTAGGTTTAGGCATCGGGTATGTGGGATATCAAACAGATATATCAGACCATTTTAAAAATGATCAAAACTCTAAAGCTGAAAAAGAAACTATTCAATTTATACCAACAGACTCTGCTTCGAATTCTTTAAATCCCCCTGTTTTAAAATCACAGGTGGTAAGCATCAGGTATCCTGCTTATACTGGTTTAGAAAACTCAACCTCAACAAAGATGGCTATAACAGCAGTTGAGGGTTCTCGAGTAAGCTGGAAACTCACATTTGAAGGGGAAGTAGACAGTGTAAGTATTGAAAGTTCAGGGAAAGCACGACTTTTAGATCAAAAGGAAGCGGCTTTCTATGGAGGAACCAGGCTTGAAACTTCAGGGTTTTACAACTTCAAATTTAAGGACACAGTGGGAAGAACTTATATCTCTGATGTATTCCCTATTAAAGTGCTTCAGGATAAAGCACCTGAGATTCGCCTTAAAAAGTTGAAACAATTTACGTCGTTTGATTATAATGAAAAGAAAAATGTAAGTTTTAGCGCATCAATTTCAGATGACTTTGGTATAGCTGAAGCTTATATTATTGCAACGGTAAGTAAAGGAACCGGAGAATCTGTAAAGTTTAGAGAAGAGCGTTTAAACTTTAACTCCACTGTGGAAAAAAACCAAAAACAGATTTCGCTTGAAAAATTCATCAACCTGGATTCCTTGGAGATGAGCGTCGGCGATGAATTGTATTTTTATGTGGAAGCAAAAGATGCTCGGCAGCCACAGCCAAATACGGCCAGAAGCGAAACTTACTTTGCAGTTATCAAAGATACCACAGATTATGGTCCTGGAGTAGATGCTGGCATGGGTGTAGATCTGATGCCAGACTATTTTAGAAGCCAGCGGCAGTTGATAATTGACACCAAAGAGCTGATTAGTAAAAGGGGTAAAATATCAAGCAAAGAATTCAATACCACCAGCAATGAGCTTGGTTTCGACCAGAAATCACTTCGACTAAAGTACGGTCAATTTATGGGCGATGAGACCGAAGGACTTATGAGTGATGAAGAGACAGCAACCGATGCTCATGACCATGATCATGAGCAGGATCCCTTATCTGAATATACCCATGATCACGATGGTGAAAACGAACATAACCTGATTGCTTCAGAAGAGGAGCACGACCACGATCATGACCAAATATCAGAAGGAGAAAAAGATCCCTTAGAGCCCTATCTTCACGATCACGGCGACCCTGAATCTGCCTCCCTATTTACCGATAACCTTAAAGTAAAATTAAGACGCGCCCTCAACATCATGTGGGATGCAGAACTGCACTTAAGGCTTTATGAACCAGAGCAATCATTGCCTTATCAATACGAGGCTTTGGAGTTGATACAAGATATTAAAAATAGTGCTAGAATTTATGTGCACCGCATCGGTTTTGACCCTCCGCCAATCAAGGAAAAATCACGACTTACAGGAGATATCGAGTCCGTTTCCAGTAATAGAAAACAAGAAACGAGAGCGATAACTGATGCGTTTGAGCGTATTAAAGAGAGTATTTCCAGGTTAGAAACCATTAAAACATCAAAGCTTAATTTGAACGAAACAGACAGAACCCTCTTAAAACAGGCAGGTAACGAACTAGCCAATAAGGCAATTGAAGAGCCTGGAAGGTATTTAAAAACCTTACAACAGTTGAAAAAACTCACCGAACTCGAAGAAACAGATCCGGAATTGATTGAAGAAGTTCAAAAAGGCTTACTCGAGTGCCTTCCACAATCCCAATCTCAACCTCAGAGGCAACTTGAATCCCTTAATGAACTTGATACTCTAATTTTAAAAGCCCTGGAATGAGTTTTAGCCTAACGTTTTTAAATTATTCATGGCTATGGCCCGTGCTTTTGGGTGGTCTAATTTTAGGAAGCGTATTTTTTTGGAAAGAATGGAGAACTTCAGGACAACATCGCTTGACAATCAAAATAATACTTTCTTTTATCGCCCTTATCTCTCTGGCACTCATCATCTTAAAACCTGCAGTATTAGGAGATGGTAAAGAAAACGTTATCTTCATCCTTACCAAGCATTTTAAACAACAAGACCTTGACAGCCTGAAGAAATCATACCGTAGATCAACTCTTATAGATTACCGCAATACTCAAGATTTGTCCAAAGTGAAACAAGCCAGTCAAGTATTTTTACTAGGAAGTGGTTTGCCTTCTTTTGAGTTATGGCGGCTTGAGGAAACCCCCGTAACTTATTTACCAGGAAAAGAGCTAAGTGGAATCGTAAAATTAAATTACAAGACACAGAATCTATCTGGCAAGAATCTTGAAGTTGACGTAGAATATGCCAATCCAAAAGAAAATCATCGAGTTGTACTTGAAGATGCCTCTGGGAACGTCTTAGATTCTATCATTTTATCTCCTCTACCCAAACAAAGCTTTAAGTTATCTTCTCCCTTGAACGTTGCCGGTAAGTTTGTTTATAGCATCACTGAAAAAGACTCTACCGGAAAATTACTCAATCGACATCCCTTACCGCTAAGGATTGAGACTGCAGAACCCCTTGCTATTTTGATACTGAATTACTATTCAATTTTTGAGGTCAAGTACCTGAAACGCTTTTTAGCCGATTTCGGGTATGAAGTATCAGTAAAAAACAGAATTACTTCAGGAAGATTCAAATTTGATTTCTATAATCAGCAGGCCAAAAATTTAAGCCGTCTCAATTCTTCTGTACTTGAGTATTTAGATTTAGTTATATTGGATGCTGAAACACTTCAGCTCCTCACAACTTCAGAGCAAAACCAAATTCAAAATTCGGTGAGAAATGAGGGCCTGGGAGTTTTGATCCTTGGTGAAAGTCGCAACTCTGGAACCTTAGGCGACAAGTTCAAATCGGCCATTAGAAGAGATAGAGCAACGGAAGTGATTTTAGACCCATGGCCTGAAATTGAGTTGCAGAAAAAAGCCTTTAACCTAGAGCGTAAACTTGGGTTAGAAGACATTCACGCGTCAGGCTCTAAGCTCATAAGCGCCTACAAACGACTTGGAATGGGCAGAGTTGGGATGACCGCATTGACAAACACCTGGCAATTAAAATTAAGAGGAAGCGATACCATCTATCAGCAAATCTGGTCTGAATTGATTGAAAAAATCAGCAAACGGTCTCAAAAAACCACAACTTGGCTCCCACAGCAAGAGCTTGCGATCCTGGATGAACCCTTTAAGTTTAAACTAAAAACTAAAACAGAACTTCCGGCAGTCAAAACAGGAAACATGCAAAGCATTTCTCTACGTCAGGATATGATTCAGCCAAAATTATGGAGTGGCAGGACTTATCCCAAAAACCGAGGCTGGCAGGAATTACGACTGGAACAGGACACAACAGCTATTTTCCCTTTTTATGTTTATGAATCCACAGACTGGCAAGCCATACAAGAACATAATAACAGAACCCTCAACACTCGTGTTTTCTCCAAAAATTTTAAAAAATCAATTACTTATAAATCTCTAATAGCTATAAACCCTCTATGGTTTTTTTGCTCATTTTTATTAAGTATGGGAGGCTTGTGGATTGAACCAAAATTGTAAAAATGGAGACCATATGCATATAATCTCAACCAGAAAACCTAATTTCCCAAATAGTATAAACCTGAGATGTATCGACAAAATTTAAGACCATGAAAAAACTAATGTTCCTCTTTATTGCATGTTTAACCTCTGGTGTTCATGCCCAAACCATATTCGAAACACTAAAAGATAAGGACGAGCTGAATCAACAGGAAGGCTTTTTCAATTTTTGGTATTCCGAACAGGAGGATAAAATTTATCTGGAGGTCAATCAGCTCGATCAGAAATTCATATATGTGCACTCCCTCACCAGTGGACTGGGATCCAATGACATCGGGTTAGATCGTGGGCAACTCGGGGGTACCGCTGTCGTCAAATTTAAACGAGCTGGGAACAAACTCTTACTCATACAGCCTAATCAGGATTACAGAGCCAATACTGATATTGCACTGGAACGGAGAAGCGTGGAACAGGCTTTTGCTCAGTCTGTATTATTCGGTTTTAAAATAATAGAAGAACAAGAGAAATCTTTTCTCATCGATTTCACCCCTTTCCTGATGCAGGATACACACGGGGTAGCTAAACGTTTAAGACAGCAAAAACAAGGCAGCTACTCTTTGGACCTTAGCAAAAGTGCGCTGGCCATGCAACGCACTAAAGCTTTTCCTAAAAATAATGAATTTGAAGCTCTGCTTACCTTTTCTGGAACAGCTCAAGGTCGCAATATACGATCGGTAGCGCCAGATGCTTCTAACCTTACAGTGGTTCAGCACCATAGTTTTGTGAAATTACCAGAAGAGGGGTTTACCCCTCGAAAATTTGATCCAAAAAGCGGATCCATTTTTATTTCCTTTCAAGATTATGCCACACCTATTTATGAACCCTTAACCAAGCGTTACAGCATTCGTCACCGTTTAGAAAAAAAGAATCCGGAAGCAGAGGTCAGTGAGGCTAAAACTCCCATCATTTATTATTTGGACCCCGGAACTCCAGAACCCGTAAGATCAGCTTTATTGGAGGGTGCACAGTGGTGGAACCAGGCGTTTGAGGCAATTGGATATAAAGACGCCTTTCAGGTAAAAATACTTCCTGAAGATGCCGACCCAATGGATTTGCGTTACAATATGATCCAGTGGGTTCACCGCTCAACCCGGGGCTGGAGTTACGGTGCCAGCGTAGTCGACCCAAGAACCGGTGAGATTTTAAAAGGCCACGTCAGTTTGGGAAGCCTTAGAATTCGCCAGGATTTTATGATCGCTCAGGCTCTTATGAACAAGCCCTTCGCTACCTCAGACGATAATTACGAGCCTATGCTAGACATGGCTTTAGCGAGAATACGTCAGCTATCTGCGCACGAGGTAGGCCATACCCTGGGGTTTGCTCATAACTTTGCCGCCAGCAGCAATTCAGATGCCAGCGTGATGGATTATCCCCACCCAAAACTCAGCATGAAAAATGATCAAATTGACTTTTCTGGAGCTTACGACACCAACATTGGTGAGTGGGATAAAGTCACAGTAGCTTATAGCTATGGGGATCCTGAAAATGGACAAACTGAAGAAAATTACCTAAAATCAGTTTTAAAAAAAGCACAAAACGATGGTCTTCAGTTCATAAGTGACGCAGATGCCAGAGCCAGAGGTGGCGCTCATGCTTACGCTCACTTATGGGATAATGGAGATAAAGCCGCAGACGAATTGAATAGAGTTCTTCTACTTAGAGAAGAAGCCATATCCAATTTTTCCCTGGACAATATAACATCCGGAAAGGCCTATTCTGTCCTTGAAGATGTGTTCGTGCCGCTTTACTTTTATCACCGCTACCAGACAGAAGCTACTAGTAAACTCATTGGAGGCCTGGATTATAACTATGCCACCAAAGGAAGTGGTTTAAAGCCAGTAGAAAGCATTTCGACATCTGAACAGAAAAAGGCTTTAAAAGCCACTTTAAAAACGCTGGATGCAGAGACTCTTACCATACCAGAACGCATTCTGAATTTGTTTCCACCGCGAGCATTCGGCTATTCGAGAAGTCGTGAATCTTTTAAAAGCAAAATGAGTGTAAGCTTTGATGCGCTTGGAGCTGCAGCTACTGCGAGTGATATGACATTAGGCTTGCTGCTGCATCCAGAGCGTGCCAATAGGCTAATTCAACAAAAAGCTTTAGACCCTTCCAACCTCGGCTTAAAAGAGGTTTTGGAGGAACTGGTGAAAAGCACAATCGATGTAACTCATAAGAACGACTACTTGGCTGAGGTACAACACAGTATCAATTATAATGTTTTGAAACACATCATGAATCTTTCTGCCTCCAGCCGAAGTATTCCACAAACCAAGGCCATAGCCAATTCAATTTTGATGGAGCTAAGGGCTAATTTTGAAGGTAAAAAATCTGAGCTGGCCACAGACTTCAGTTACCGTGTAGATCAATTCATGGATAAACCCGAAACCTTTGAAGGGCTACCTTCACCTGCTATTCCAGATGGTAGCCCTATAGGTAGTTTTCATTGTCTACATAAATAATCTAAAGGTTTTTGGATTCTTTAAAAATCTACAACAATACCAATAACTGGAATAGGCGATCCATCTTCTTCCTGAATCTGAACTAGTTCACGAGGTTGAACAATAGCACCGTTCATATTCCGGCTTAAGCCGTATTCTGGAGGCTGTGGTATGTCTTGAAATAGTACGTTTTGCACTTCTAGAAACAAATTAAGAGCGATTTTCTTAAAGTTCCATTTTTTGTCGATCCTGATATCCAATTGGGAGAACACACCTAGATTCTCCTCACCTAAGCGATCATAATTTAATATCAAATCTGGATATACAGCGGTAGAGGCTTCAACATCTACAGGAACAAAAGGAGTTTGCCCGGCAAAACGCCATCTCGAACTTACCTCCCAGTTTCGTTTTAGTTTGTAACCACCAGTAAAGGAAATCAAGTGCCTACTGTCCCATACCGAAGGTAAGAATTCATCTGGATCTAATCCTGAAAATTCACTAAAGAAATAGGTATAAGAAAAAATACCATAGAAGTTATTGGTTAATTTTTGTTGAAATAAAAACTCTGCTCCATAGGAACNTCCTCTTCCAACTGTTGNCACTGGTTCGTTTCCAAGAACTTCGAAGCCTGCCCCTTTATTAGCTAAAGAAACTCCATCGCGAATAGACACAGGGTAATCCTCATAATCTTTGTAGAAAGCTTCTACGGAGACGCTGGCAGATTTACTCAATTCGTTAGACACGCCTATAACATAGTGGTCTGATCGTGTATAATCACTAAATTGATTCACTAAAACTCGATTCTGATCTTTAAAACCAAGAATAGTATAAGGGCTTATTTTGAAATACCTTCCTACAGATGCATTCAGTTTCCAGGACGTTATAAATTCATAAGATGCTGAAATTCTTGGGGAGAAAGTTTCAGTCACCTCTGTATTGGTAAAAGTATCGGCATCTACCCTAAAGCCAGCAGACAAATCGAGTTTACCTTCAAAAAAAGATTTGGTAAGATTAGCAAAAGCACCATACTTGAAAAAATCTATTTGCGTATTGAAGCTCAAGCTATTCCTCTCATCCAAAGTATTATTTTCATAGTACGAGAATTGAGAGTTAAAGCCTCCCTTGAATTTCCAGCCGTTGAAAAATTTATTGTATTCAAATCTTAGTTTGGTCTCAGACTCTACAGCATCATTAACAAAGAAAGGGTCTTGTTGATTTTCATTATCCTCAAACTGGGTAAATATATTTTTCAGCCTATTATTGCTAATAACGGTTCTGTAAAATCCAGAACCATCTTCTAATCGGTGCTTCCAAGACAAGCCAACCGTGTTTGTGTTTTGTTCTATAAAAGGAGTCTGCTCTAAACTAGCTTGTTGTGACTCGTCGAAATCCTCTGGTGCTTCCAAAGAAAAATCATCAATACTTCCAACACCAATGAGATTGATTTCGTCCAGATCTCCAATTTTATGAGTGACTTTATATTGATAATCCCAATAATCTGGTCGAATGGGGAGCCCGATCAATTGAAATAAAAACTGCAGGTAACTTCGTCGAGCGGAAACAATGTAACTGGTATTGGATTCCTCCTGATTAGCTTTTAAGATTGGACCTTCAAGGGTTAAAGCAGTTTCACTGGCGCTCACTCTAACATTCCCTGTAAATTGATTTCGATTTCCAACACGCTGATCAAATTGAAGCACACCAGATAGTGGATTGTCGTACTGGGCTCCAAAAGAAGAGCTCGATAAGCTTACATCCTTGATAAAGGAAACATTCAACAATCCTACAGGACCTCCAGAGCTACCCTGAGTACTGAAGTGATTGATGTTTGGAACTTCTACACCATCTAAATAATAAACAGTTTCGTTGGGAGCTCCACCGCGAATAATTAAATCATTCCGAAAACCACCAACGGAGGGAGATACGCCTGGCAGAGATTGAGCCACTCTCACTACATCATTATTGCCACCAGGATAAGTGGCTAATTCTACAGCAGACAATCGCTGAAAAGATAAAGGAGTTTCCTTGGGTTTGGATACCTGGCTATTTGAAATCACAACGGCATCTAATTGATTTGAGGCCTCTTTTAATTTGAAACTTAGAGGGACATTACCCACTGATTTAACGATAACATTAAATTCAGTTTTGGTTTCGAAGCCTATATAACTTGCCGTCAAATTATAAGACCCTGGAACAATACCAGAAATCACAAATAAACCGTCTATGTTAGTAGTTGCCCCCTTCTGAGTACCCTCTAGGACCAGGGTGGCTCCAGGAAGCGGCAGCCCCGTGTTATCATACACGTATCCTCTTAATTCTCCAGTTGGAGTTTGAGCAAACAGTATTGAGCTGTAAAGCAAAAGCGATAGAAAAAAACGAAACTCCTTCATATAATAAAACGAATTGTGTTAAAAGAGGTTGTTAGTTAAAACAATAAAACTACTTCTAAATTAGGATTTTTTGCATATTATTTAATTAATCTCATTCCAACTTCGTCGATATAAAAATAAGGTAAGTGCCTTAAATTTATGTTCACAATTTGATCTAATGGGATTAGGATTTAATTCCTATCTTGGTTGAATTAAAAAAGGATTAGAGTATTATGAAAAATTTTAGCCTGTTTTTTATTTTAACATTATGCATTCTGTTTGGCTGTAACAAGGCCAATGACTCAAAAGAGTCGCTTACCACATCCATCAACCCTGAAGTTTACTGGGGAGACAATCCATGGCCAGAAATCAGAACACAACGGATAACAGAGTTGCTCCCGCAAGCCTTAAAAGCTGCTGAGGTAAATTGCTGGTTGATAATTTGTAGAGAAAATAATAATGACCCGATTGCCGATCATATTGGGGGAGAAAATGCAGGTGGTACGGCGGCCTTTTTATTTTATAACGATGATGCTGGCTTTCATTCCAGAGTATTTTCTCCATCTGGGGAAGCCACAGCACTGGCAGACTTAAAAATTCACGATACTGTTGTACCGGTTAAGCGCGGTACGTCTGCCATAAAAAAGGCAGCTGAATTTATCAAAACACAGGACTTTAAAGCCATAGCAATCAACTCGTCATCTACCAATTCCATTGCAGATGGTCTCTCCTATTCCCAACGTATGGATCTTGAAGAACATCTTGGTGAAGCTTCTGCACTTCTTGTCCCTTCTACAGAAGTGGTTTATGAATGGTTGTCTATTAAACTTCCTGCAGAAGTTGAAATTTTAAGAAAAGCAGCTCAACTGACGGCAGATTGGCAGATTGAAGCCTATAAACAAGTTATTCCTGGAACCTCAACTGATGCTGATATCGCCAGATTTTTAAAACAAAAAATGGCCGCCTATGGAGTGAAAGATGGCTGGTCTCCAGATCAGAATCCCAACGTGAATTCGGGAGCAGATCGAGGACACTCCCACGCTACAGATAAAGTTATAATGCCGGGAGATGTCATTCAAATTGATTTTGGAATCAAAGTTTACGATCGTTGGGTAAGTGATATACAGCGCTTTGCTTATGTCTTAAAAGAAGGAGAAACCGAGGCGCCTGAAGATATTGCCTACTACTGGGAGAGTGCTAAGGCAGGTAACAGGGCAGCGCTAAATGCTATGAAACCTGGAGTAAAAGGAGTTGATGTGGACAGAGCACAGCGGATTCTTATGGAAAAAGCAGGATCTGACTATGTCATGTGGAGCACCGGGCATCCTGTAGGCTATGTTGCCCACGACGTTGGACCTAATCTTGGAGGATCCCAGTCATCTCATGTAAGACCAGCCTCACAGAAAGAAATCAAAAAAGGGATGACCTTTGCTTTTGATGGATTCCATTCCTGGACACTTGAAAATGGTGGAGTTAAGACCATTTCTGTAGAAGAAATGGCGGTAGTAAAAGATGAAGGAGCAGACTATTTAATATCGCCTCAGGAAGAATTGATCTTAATCCCTTAGGAATTCAATCCGAATATCTCATCAGTTATTCTGACTAACCTTAGTTTCTATTTTTTAGCAGATAAGAATTAAAACTTTTCCCTTCAACCTCTGTATACTTAAAATCTTCGTCTCCATTAAAATTTACATTTTTCATAGTAAAGGGTTCAGAAAATTCAGAATATTTAAAATTAGCTAAATCTTGAAAAGTGGCCCCTTCAAAACTAACCCCAGAAGGAAATTTAGCATATTTAAAATTAGCTTCCTCAGTAAAGATAGTCCCTGAAAAATCTGGTTGATCTTTAAATTTAGAATATTTAAAATTAGCTTCTTCTTCAAACCTTGACCCTCTAAAATATGGACCAGCATTAAATTCAGCATATTTAAAATTAGCATCCTCTTCGAAGCGAGTTTCAGCAAATGAGGCGAGGTCCTCAAACTTTGAATATTTAAATTCAGTATCCTCTTCAAAATCACACTTGTCAAAAATAACCGGATTGGAAAAATGAGCGATATATACTGCATTATCTTCGTTATAATAGGCTAACACATCATCTTCGAAAGTACAATTGATAAATTCAATTCTTACATCAACCTGACTTTCAAACTTTTCGTTTTCACCTCCAAACCAACCAAAAAGACCTCCACCTTCTTTGACCTGATCGCGAGAATCGATAGCAGTAAAATCGAGAACATTGGAGATGGTTACATTTTCATAACGTACGTCTTCACCCCTGTTGATCTGATTTAAAATTTCACTGGCCTTTACTGATTGTGCATTCGTCTGCAGGATTGCAGCAGTCATAATTAGCATAGAAAAAAATATAGATTTCATGGAATAAGATGATTATTATTCAAAGGTTTAATATAACTAATTATAAATAATGCTGCGATTAACCTGCAACTGCCTATAAAAGTAATATTTTTAAGAGGTTATGTGATTTATTTAGTTGCTAAAAGAAAAATTTAAAACAAATCGTGTTTTTAAGGTCCATAATTCACATTATTCAGATGCTATTTATATCTTGGGTGTTTTTATAAACATGCATTTAGCACGATTTATTTTCAATTCGGTTTTAGGCTGGTCAATTCAGGGTGGTTTTGATAAAAACACTTTAAAGACTGTGGTTACAGTAGCTCCACATACGAGCTGGCACGATTTTTATATCGGTGCCTTAGTTAGAAAAATCATTAATCTACCTATACATTACGTCGCTAAAAGGGAACTTTTTGATTCACCTTTTGGCTGGTATTTTAGGTGGATGGGGGGCGAACCCATCGAAAGATCCTCCAATCAAAACAAAGTGGAACAGATCGTGAGTCTGTTCAAATCCAAAAAAGAATTTAGGCTAGCCATAGCCCCAGAAGGGACTAGAAAAAAGGTAAACACCTGGAAAACCGGTTTTTATTATATCGCTCATCAGGCTGAGGTACCTATTACCATGGTCGCATTTGATTATGCATCCAAAACTGTTAAAATATCAAACCCTTTTTTAACTACAGGTGATTATGATAATGACATGATTGAGATACGTCAATTTTATCAGGGCGTTGTTGGCAAAGTTCCTGAATTCACTTAGTCGGTTTTGCTGGGCTTTCAGTCGAAACTACATGAGGTGGTCTTAGCCAGAGATAAAATCCTTTTACTAAAATCATTATTTAAGGATGTGAATAACAAATGGACTTGAGTATTTTTAATTTCAAATCAAAAAAACAATGAAGACTGAACGTCACGAGTATTGGATGGAAAAAGCTATTGTACAGGCCAAATTCAACAACACTCCTTTTGGAGCGATTATCGTTGGTCCGGACGAAAACTATATTGAAGCTTACAACACAGTAAAACAGCATGGCCCAACAGCTCATGCTGAAATTAATGCCATTCAAAACATGAATCAACTGGAGTATCAAGAGTCTCAACAACTTACACTCTACTCTACTGTTGAACCCTGTCCCATGTGCATGAGTGCTATCGTATGGGCTGGGATTGGTAAAGTAATCTACGGGGCTTCGATTGAGGATGCTGCTGAATTTGGAAAGCAACTCCACATCAGTAGTCATAATATTGCTGAACTTGCCTGGTATCCTGTGCGTGTAACAGGCGGAGTCTGTAAAGAAGAATGCAAACAGCTTTTTAATTAAAATATTGAAAAAAGCTCATCTAGTGTAGGTTACACCTAGTGATTCTCTTTGAGCTCTTCCAGATAGTTTCGCCAGATTTCTTCGGCCAGTTTCATATTGTCATTTCGATGCGGATGGTGCTTGGAACGTTGCTCCATCGTGACACAGATTTGTTTAGCATGGTTCACAGTAATTTTATCCTCTGCAACTAATCGTTTCACTTTATCTACGCTCTCTTCTGCTGTATTTTGATCTTTAAAACCCAAGCCCTCAACGGTGGTTTCTGGATTGTCGTCGGTATATAAATTATCTGATTTTTCCATGATATATAAATTTATAATGAGTGATTTAAGGAACTTCTATTTTCTTTATGTGTCTGATATATAACCATATAATGCCATCAAAAAACTTAATAATAAAGTCTAAAGTCTAGTAATTTACAAAGTTTGTAATGCTTTTGGAACATATGTTCTACTACTTCCATCAAATCATCATTTTCGTAAAAAAAACTAAAAAACACACGATCTATGGTATAGGCGCTGGACATGCTGTTGGAAGGAAAGCCATATCCTGATACTGCTCTGGCGCCAGTAACATCCAAAAAGTACTGGCATTCCTCATCGGTTAGGTCCAATACCTTAAGATTAGCAAAATGAATCACTTTTCCTTTCATTTTACCTTCAAACAATTCGGCAATTTCTTCTATGCTATAGTAGTAATGGTTGATCAGTATATTATTGGCTTCTCCAGGAAGCACCAGATAAATAATTTCATAGTCCTGAAAATGATGGTCATCATAAAGTAGAGCATTCAGGCTTTCTTCCAGGCCTTCTATGGTATCACAGGTTTTGTAAATACTTGAAATCTCCTGGGTCAAAGCCATATCCTCAAGAATATTGACAACCTCGGTGGTTTTGTTTCTATCTACATCCTGAACCGCTTCAAGACAGTAGATAAAATTTTCGGATTCCATCATAAGGTTTATTTCTGTAGAATTCAATTAAGTATACTATACTAACTAATTAGTATGATCACAAAATTAATCTGTCATAAAAAAATGAAGCCTTAACAGATGATAAGATATGTATATATGGTAATAAATACCAATCTGGCCAAGTCTTCTAAAAATTAATGTGTATACAAGCCTATGAATTCATAGCTTATCTTTAATTTTTAATTTAAAATTGAAATTAAAAAAAACAATAATTTAAGCTTGGGCTTATTGAGATTTCTTCCTTAAAACTTTTATTGTCAAACGTTTACTAATCTGTCGACAATACGGTTATCAATATGCAGTCTAAACTCTCACCACACAATTTGATTAACACCAGTATTAAAGTAGGCAGTAAAAACGAATATGAGCCTTCTAAAGAAAGGGTGTTACTAATGAATGAATAAGTCTAAAATAATTCATAACAAAATGATTTTGTCGGTATTTTACAATACCTAACGTTTGGTTTAAGATTAAATTAGCATTATTAAGAATAATTTATGGATTTTATTAACGATCCCAATTTCAATCATTCATTTATTAAAGATGTAGTTCGAATTGACTACAGATCTGAAATGCCTATGCAATGCATCAATGATTATGGCTATAGTTATATCATGTTTCGTTTTGGCAAATTTGAAGCTTTTGACCACAAAAACGCTCCGATCGAGATTCCTAAATTATTTGTTAAAGGAACTGGCGACTTCTTTAACGTTAAAGCTTATAAAAACAGCACCTGGCTTTCTGTAGAATTGCCCAACCATTGTTTACATAACATCACAAATCGTATGGCAAAAAAATGTAGAAATCAACTGATTGATTTGTACGACTATGTAGATTCTTCCATCTTAGACCAATTGTACTACGAAATTTTTGACCTCACAGATATTTCATCTATAACTCAGACCCTGGATAAACATCTTCATCAATTTTACGGTAGATGGAACAAGAACCTGGACTCTACCTTACTCGTCAACTACATTTACAAATGTAAAGGCCTACTTAGCGTATCAGATTTAAGTGAAAAGTTTCCCTTTTCAGAACGGAGCATAGAACGTATGTTTTACAGAGAAGTAGGTTCCTCACCTTATCGCTTTATTTGTTTGGTAAGGTTCAATTTTATCATACGGGAGCTGGAACAACAGAGCTATTCGAGCTTAGAAGAACTAATCAGCAAATACAATTATTATGACCAGTCACATTTTGTCAAGGATTTTAAAAAATTCTTGGGGCAAAGTATCCATACCTATAAGAATGATTTCAACCCTTTGTTATCCTCGGCGTTAAGCAGAGAGTATAACAAGATATAGAGACCTGTATGAAATATCATTTAGTAAGCTTAATGACTTAATTTTTAATAACCCTCAATTCACTTAATTATTTTCTTATGAAACACATTTACTTATCAATTACTCTATTATTCAATTTGATCTTAATAGGTCAAAATAATCCGCCAACTGTTCAAAGTCAGCCGAGTTTAATTACTTTAAATTCTATACCTCAAGCTGTAGACGTCAACGAATTTAACTTAATCATAAATGATATTGATGGAGATAATGTTACAGTATTATCTTCGGTAAATCAATATGATTGTAATAATATTGCTCTGCTGCAGAACTCCTCACGTTATGGTAACGGTGGAGTCAATACCCTAGGTGCGGGAAATGTACAAACCTTTAAATCGATTAATAACGGTTTTATAACCAAACTCGAAGTTGAGTTTAGAGGAAGTACAACAAGTACTACTCAGTCTGTAATCGAAGTGTATCAAAACAATAATGCTGATCCTAGCCAAGCTACCGATGTAGAACTTATAGGCACAGTAACTTTGGATATACCAGCAGAATTCAATGCGCTTGGAGTAGGTCATTTTGAAAAACCGATTTATGTTGAACAAAATAGAATGTACGTTTTTAGAAAAATATCTGGACCTGGAATTAGAATGCGACAAGGTTCATTTTACACTCCTGGAAGAACATTTAATCATAACTTTGATAATCCACTGGTTGTTAATGAGAGTGGTGGTTTCAATAATGATTGGAAATTCTTTATTACACAGTTTGGTACTAATGGCACTTCACCAACATCTATTGCCTTAACTGCTAGTGATGGTATCGATGACAGTAATGCCAATGTAGATGTATTTCATCTATCCGAAATTACACCTACTGCTATTACAAAAAATATAACAGTCAACTTGGATGCTAATGGGAATGCCAGTATTACACCACAGCAAATCGATAATGGTTCAACTGCTGCCTGCGGAGGTAATTTGAATCTTAGTTTAGATATCAATAATTTTGATTTCAATGACTTAGGAGATAATGTAGTAACTTTATTTATAACAGATGATAGCGGGAATTCTGCGTCAGCAACTGCAATAGTAAATGTACAAGATAATTTACCCCCTAATATTACCTGCCCAGATAATATCACGACGACGGCAACAAACCCTAATGTTAACTTTAACAATCCAACAGTAACAGATAATGTAACGAGTACTTTTCCTCTTGTTTCACCGGGCATGACTTATATTGGCAGTAATGGCGGTAAAAACTTTTTTATTAGTGACCAAAGTTTTAATGGGGCTAATGCTTTTGCTGATGCATTAGCTAGAGGAGGATTTGTGGCTACAATAAGTGATGCTACTCAAAATGCATTTATTGCAAGTGCCTTACAAGACAGTGGAATACCTGAAGCTCACATAGGATATTCTGATGCAGCTACAGAAGGAAGCTTTGTATGGCAAGACGGAAGTCTTTCAACCTACGAAAACTGGCGCCCAGGTGAACCTAATAATACCGACGGTGGTGAAGATTATGTTACTATTTCTGCTGGAGGTAGCTGGAATGATGTTGGTGCCAGAGGGACTGGAAATGCAAGGTATATCCTTCAACTCGAGCAGACTGATGGTTTCCTTATTCAAACCAATGGTCTCGCTTCTGGAAGCAGTTTCCCTATAGGAGTTACTACAAATACCTTTGAAGCTTACGATGCTAGTGGAAATAATTCTAGTTGTAGTTTTGACATCACTGTCACTGATATTCCAGTGGTGAGTACTCAAAACATAACTGTTGAATTAGATAGTTCCGGAAATGCAACTATCACTGCAGCAAGTATTGACAACGGAAGCTCTTCTGTATCTGGTATATCAGATTTAAGCTTAAATCTTTCAACCTTTGACTGTTCCAACTTAGGAGAAAATACAGTAACTTTAACCGTAACCAGTAATTCTGGAGACACAGCCTCAGGAACATCTGTGGTTACTGTAGTAGATAATTTATCACCTTCAGCGGCTACTCAGGACTTAACTGTGGAGCTAAATGCTAACGGCGAAGCATCGATCACGCCTGCTCAAGTTGATAATGGATCTGCAGATAATTGTGGTGTAGATACACTAGCCTTGGATATTACTTCATTTGACTGTTCAAATCTTGGTGAAAACACCGTAACCTTAACAGTGACAGATGCTTCTGGAAATGAGGCTTCTGCTACGGCTACTGTGACTGTAGTTGATAATTTATTACCAACTGCGCTGACTCAGGATCTAACTGTGGAGCTGGATGTTAATGGCGAAGCATCGATCACGCCTGCTCAAGTTGATAATGGATCTGCAGATAATTGTGGTGTGGATACACTAGCCTTGGATATTACTTCATTTGACTGTTCTAATCTTGGTGAAAACACCGTGACCTTAACAGTAACTGATGCTTCTGGAAATGAGGCTTCTGCTACGGCTGTGGTTACTGTAGTTGATGTAAGTGGTCCAGTTTTAATTACTCAAGACATCAAATTGATCTTAGATGAAGACGATACAGTAAGCATCTTGCCTGAAGATGTATTAAACAGTGTTGAGGACAATTGTACGGCTAGCCAGGATATCACTTTAGCATTAGACCAAGATACATTTACTGCTGCAGGCGTATATGTGGTGAATCTAACAGCTACAGATGCATTAGGAAACAGTACGACTGTTTCTGCAGAAGTTACGGTAGATAGTGTATTAAGCATTGACGATGTAGACTCAAATCCTGTCATCAAACTTTATCCTAATCCAACTTCAAGCGATTTATTTTTTGAAGTTTCAAACATCGAAGTCGAAATGATCAGTATTTATGATATGAATGGAAGATTGGTTAAGACCAGTCAAGCTTTATCTTTAAATGTAGGCAATTTGGCTTCTGGCGTCTATTTTGCAAGGCTCACAGGAGCTAATGGCAAAACGTTTAAGGTTTTAAAGTTTATCAGGAAATAAATATTTAAGAATCTTACTATTTTAAAGCCTCTCTATTCAGGGAGGCTTTTTTGATATTATACTTTTTTTTTGAGTTCAACTTTCACCGAATAAATGTCATTTATTCTAAGGCGCTTAAAAAACTAAAGCTAATAAGATAATCTATGATGTCTTCAATTTGAACAATAGGTTGCTAAAACAAATTTCAGCTACAGCCAAATCAACCCTACTCCTTGAGTTGGCACATAGTAACATGTATAGGACATATGCAAAATTCAAGGATCAAGATTAAAAGATTACATAGCTTTTACAGATCCATTTTAATCTGTAATGACTATTTTTATCTCATTATAATTGAAAAATTCAGTGCATCAGCAATGAAGAAATTGATCCCCGACAAACTACCAAAAAAAGAAAACAAAAAAACGACAGAATCTTTAGTGTCTTTGATCTATTACTTTGCTAAGGATTGGATGCGTCCATCCCCTAAACAGCCTCTTGTTATACAGATCCTCTTGTTTATAATAAAATTACCTGCTCTGATTTTATTTCTCACCTTATCTCCTGTCATTTTTATAGTGATGTTCATCACATTGGTTATCGGACTATGAAGAAGGAAGGACCAGTCATCATCCTTGTTAGTGTCTCAGCAGCAGTATTTCTACTCCATCAGTATTTACAATGGATTCTTGAATACCACCTGGCTTTTCTAAACAATTATTTAGACCCTGCAGTTTTAATGCCTTTATTATTGTATGCCTTGGTCTGGGAACGCAGAATTTTTACGGGAGATCACAGCCTTGTACTGCCCTACTCCCATGTATTGGGTTATTTTCTCTTAATGCTTCTGCTTGGAGAAGGTCTCCTGCCACTCCTCAGTGATAGATTTACAGCAGACTTTTGGGATATCCCGGCCTATGCTTTAGGAAGCATCGGTTACCTACTCACTAGAATGGCTTCAAAGTTGAAAAGTACGAGCTTTTAAAAGCATTTTCATTATCTCAACTCTAAACCTAAATTTATAATGCTTTTACTTTATTTCATTTGAATGAGCTACTCTGCTGAATAGATTATTCATTAATATCAATCGTTATTCAAAATAAACTTCAAAAATTTTAACTCTACAAATGTAGAAATAAAATTTTATTCTACATTTGTAGAACATATTCTAATTTCGTAGAGCATGAAACTATCAAAATCAGAAGAAGAATTAATGAGTCACCTCTGGGCGAAAGAGAAAGCTTTTATGAAAGATCTCTTAGAGGCTTATCCCGAACCAAAGCCAGCTACAACAACAATCGCTACACTTTTGAAACGAATGACCGATAAAGGCTTTGTGGGGTACACCCTTTTTGGTAAAAGCCGCCAGTATTATCCGCTGGTAGAGAAATCTGCATATTTTTCAAAGCATGTCAACGGTATAATAAAAAGTTTCTTTGATGACAGTGCTTCTCAGTTTGCATCCTTCTTTACCAAAGAGACAAATCTTACTAAAACCGAATTAGAAGAACTCAGAAAAATTATAGATCAGCAAATTAAAAATAAATAGCTATGGAACATTTCCTCGTTAACTCATCGGTTTGTCTATTTGTGCTTTGGCTGTTTTATAAATTAGTTTTAGAAAATACGTCCTGGCATCATTGGAAACGCTTTTACCTCGTAGGAGCGATTGGTATTTCTTTAATCATTCCATTTATTGTAGTAGAAACCATTATCATTCCCTTACAAAATAACGCCTTAGTCGGCCTTGGTGACTTAAACTCATCTGAGGCTATTATTGAAGACAAAAAAATTGAAATGAATTGGTTGTATGTCTGGGTGGGAATTTACTTCTTAGGCGTAGCTATCATGCTTTGGAGGTTCGGAAAAAACATCTATTCATTTAGAATTAAAAATGATGACGAAGTTAACAGCTACAGTAGCTATCAATTGATATTAAGACAAGGAATTACGGTGCCTCATTCTTTTTTTAACCGCATTTTCGTGAGTGCAACCGATCGCAAAAAAGATCTTATCCCAGAAGCAGTTCTTAAGCATGAGAAAGCGCATTTAGACCAAAAGCACAGTATTGATATTTTATTAATCGAATTGCTGTTGGTATTATTTTGGTTTAATCCTTTATTCTACATGATCAGGTATAGCATAAAGCTAAACCATGAGTTCCTGGCTGACCGAAGTGTTATTCAACAGGGCTTTTCGACCCATCAATACCAAGAATTGATATTACAACATGCCTCCAATAGTTATCAGCAAAGCGTGGCTAATACATTCCATTTTCCAATCATCAAAAAAAGATTTAGCATTATGAAAACGAGAACCTCTAAAACCAGCGGACTCATGAGAAGTCTTGCCATCATCCCCGTTCTTACACTCCTAATATTGAGTTGCGGAAAAGAAGAAATTCAGCTTGAAAAACAAAAAGAAGCTTCAATTATAGAAAAAGAGTTCAAAGATAAAATTATTGTTCTCGAAAATTCTGAGCTGGTAACCATCGATGGACAAGAGTATGCATTTAAAAATGAAGATGGTGAATATCATTTTTATGACAATAAAGGCCATTTGTTTGATTATAAAAGTAAGGGCTATAAAGTCCTATTCGTGAACTATGTCCCTGAAGAATCAAATTTTAATCTCCCTCAGCAAATTGTAAAATTTGTCGATAACAGCATAGACGATAATAAAACATTTCTCATTGATGGCAAGGCGTATTCTGTAAATGAAATGATAAAGCGGCTAAATAATTATCCAAACGCTACTGTGAATTTTGGATTTAAATACAATGAAAAAAGTATAATTAATATAGAGACAAGTCGATTCCAATCGGATAAAAGTCTACAAAACACATTAAACATATTAATTGAAGAAACGAAAGGAAAGCCTTTTGCAGAGCAAGAAATACCAGAATATAACCGCCTGGCTAAAAAGCATAAAGCCTATATGGATAAATATAATACGCTGATTGTATGGAAAGATGAAACACAACGCATGCAAGATATTTATTATTCCATGACCAAGGAACAACAATTAAATAACGAACCCTGGCCCTATTTAGGAAGAGCAAATGATGTAAAGCCAGGGCAAATCCCTCCTCCTCCACCTCCTAATCAATCAAAGCCAGCCCCTCCTACCGGAAAATAAGTTGGAGCTTATAATGTCTGGGCTAAAAAGATACAGAGTGAAACTAAACAGCTTTCCAATAATGCAAAATTATTACCACTTGTTGATGAACATGACTTAAATAAATTTACAGAAATCTATAAAAGAATGTCCCCACAACAAAAAAGTCAATCTCTTGAATTTCCTTTTCCAGGTCTTTAAGTAAAAGAAAGCGAACACCTGTCAAATCGTGGTATTTTAAGCGACCCTTTTTATAAAGATTGCCATTGAGGAGAGTAGTAAGTGGTTCTGCCTCCTACTTTCATTTTTTCAATTTTGGCACCCGTATGAAAGCAAGTCGCTCCTTCTTTCCTAAAATGCATCAAGAAATACTCTGGAAATTGGCTGTAGCGTGCTTCTCTCTCGATGGCTACTTCAATAACAGTTTTCATCGCCTTAAAAACGTTTTCTATATCTTCTTCGGACATGTGTTCTAGCTTTTTTGCAGGATGTATTTTGGCTTGGTATAGGATCTCATCTGCCATCCAATTGCCTACCCCAGCTGCAATACTTTGATCCATCAAGATCTTTTTGATGTCTGTTTTTCTACCGTCAATAGACCGCTTGAAATCTTCAAACTTTAAGTCTCTAGCATCATCACTTAATTTATGCTCAGCTTTAAACTTAGCTATAGAGTCGGTAAGGTTCCACCAACCAAATTTGCGTTTATTTTCAAAAGCAAAATGAAATCCATTTGCAAACGTCAAAACCAAATGTCCAAAGCGAGGTCGGTCTTTAGGATCTTTATAGTAATGAGGACGACCAGTCATCCCGAAATGAAGCACGAGTACCTTCTCCCCTGTGGTTTCAATAAATAAATATTTACCAATACGATGGGTAGCGGTCAATTTCTGTTCCAGCAAATGCAAATTAAACTTCTGTAGTGGTTTTTTTAGCAATCGCTCATCGCGACAATCTATAGACGTTATCACCTGGTGTAGTGCAGTAGCATCGATGTAGGTTTTATATCCGTGAACTTCTGGTAGCTCGGGCATAACTTTTTATTTAAAGTTATAAAAAATTTGAAACTCTTTGAATGAAACCTCATCATGGATAGAATTGAGACTGGGTTATTCTATTCGATCAACAGTTCAAATTTCATTATGATGCTGGTAAATTTTAACCCTTTGCCCTTGTTCTTTTAGAACTCAACTTAAAGTAATCATATCTCATGAGGCGATGTATCTATTGTTTATAGGTTTATTTCTTTAAAATAAATTCATCTAAAAAAGCAAACCAAAAAACCTGAATCAACTAAACAGTGACCTAAAGATTCAAAATATATTCATACCTTGACTATTATAATCAACAGAATACTAAAATCATGAAAGGCATTATCATTGGTATCGTTTTAGCAATTGTTTTCTTTATCGTATTCTACTATGTTTTAAAATTCGTATTGATTACTTCGCTCGTAATCTCAGCTTTAATAGTGATCATTCCGATAATATATCTGGTGATCAAAGCTAAAAGTGATTGAGGTAGTTAGATCATTCTGAAGATATCATAACTCATTAAAATATTTGAAAACAAAAAAATATTTAAATTAGTTTAAAAACAATTCAATTTTAACTTGGATAGCTGCTGAAAAAACGATGAAACTCATAAGTATCTTATTATTTTTTTTTGGATTTTTATCCTTTGGGCAAGACATAGACACACTATCATTTTACTCTGAAGCCTTTGAAGAACAAAGAACGGTTTACGTTCATAAACCTGAGTTTTATAAATACAAATCTGACTCTATTAAACTTCCTGTCATTTTTTTATTGGATGGGCAACATGAATGGTTTGTTGATCCTATACTTTCAGATATAAGGTTTTTGCAGTATACTCATGAAATACCCATGGCCATCGTTGTGGTTATCCCTCATAAAAACAGAAATAAAGAATGTCGACTACCCTCAATGCATACCGATTTGCCGCTTGATACATTTATAACTCAAGAAATAAATAGAGAGCTATTATCATACAATCCAAGTGACTTTAAAATCATCATAGGACATTCTTTTTCTGCATCATTTTCGCTCTACACCTACCTTAAACATCCCAATTACTACACCGCAGTAATTGCAAATACACCACTTGAAAAAATGGAATGGCTAATCAAAAGCTTTCAAGAGGATTATACCCTAGATAAAAGTAATATCTCGATAAGTATAGGTGGTAGTTCTGTAAGTAAGGACTACTATCATAGAAGAAAATATAATGAGCTTAAAGAAAAATATCCCAACTTTTTTAATACTATCAACACATTTGAAGCTGATAATTCTGCTCACAACGCAGTTCCATTGGTATCAACCCCTTTACTTTTAACCAATATATTTAAAAATTTCAAAGGGAGGTACTCACATATTGCAAAGGTTGATGAAGACTACAAACTAATCTCCAAGCCTGAACCTCCAGAAAAAGAAATTGAGAAAATAAAACTAGCTTCCAAAATTGAAACTTCTACTTATCCGCCTGAAATACCAGAAATTAACGGAATTGCCTCAAGATATTGGAATAGCGATTATGAAGACATAGCGACTAAAATATATCAATTGGGAATTCAATATTATCCCCATTATTATGATTTTTACCTGTCACTTTACGAATTAACAGCTCCAAAAGATAAACTTAAAGCAAGAGAATATTTAGATGAGGCTGAGTTACTTTTAAAAACATTTGAGAGCCAGTGGGATGGTAAAAACAAAATTATTGATGACATTAAAGAAAAGAAAGGTTGATGACACTCAAACAACAATATCTTCAAAGATTCTGACCAGGGTTTTCTGTTGACTTTTAAATTTAGCGTTGAAATCCTGAAGATTCGCGTATTGCATTTACATCAAGCATCATTTTAATTTAATAATCAACATTGCCCGGAAATTCCAACAAACTCAATAATTTATCTTTGAAAGGAATTATAATTCTAGGTCTTCATAGTCTACCTTATTCATAATTTCTTTCGTATCCGAATTAACTTTTGGACTGAATAGGTCACTGCTAACGGGATAATAATTCAGTAAATCTTCATCATAGTGAGTGTTCAATAAACCCTCAATTTTTTCTTGCTTCAGATCATTGTCTAGCCACCGACTCACTTGCTCATCATTCAGAATCACAGGCTGCCGATTCTTTTTATTATGAATTTTGGCAAATAAGAGTGAAGCTTCCTGAGTTAGAATCGCAAAGGTGACTTTATTCTCTATGCGGGTATAAATCCCTGCCAAAGACAAAAAAGGCTTGTCTTTAGGCATAAAAACAAAAGGATATTTATGACCATCTTGATCATGCGGCTCAAAAAAAGCCGACACAGGGACAATGCAACGCTTGGAGAAAATAGACTGCTTGTATAAAAAATGATCAAAAGCTTTTTCGGATCGGGCATTGATTCCACCTCCAAATTTCGCCGCTTCTTTGTAATACGCCTTTAACTCACTAACCTTTTTACTCTCAGGAGCTATGCCCCAGGTAGCTGCTGCCAAGACGCTGGGCTTCTCCTGCGGAATAATCAACATCTGCGCGTGGGTAAAACCTATAATGTGATAGCTGGGGTGATCGAATCTCTCACGCTGACTTTCGTCGCTAAGTGTCACCCGATACTGCTCTTCGAGTTGATTTACCTTTTGAATTTGTGACGTATGAGCGCACATAGATTTGTTTTGAGTGGAGTTCTAAAAGTTCTAGCTAGAACTTTTTTAGAACTCACTTGATGAAAAATGTCGAGCTTTTACAGCAAATTTATTATTGTCCCAAGTTAGTCATCGCTATTTCGTTTTATAGCCCAGATAGCAAGTCCTGCAATGGTAACTAAACCACCAACAAATAAAGCTATATTTCCATCGCGTTGTACTTTTTTAGCTTTGCTCAACTGTTTTGAACCTATGCCTTTTTCTGCGATAAAATCCTCTAAATTTTTTATTCGTCCTTCTAATTCTCCTTTAATCTTTTCATTAAATTCCATACTACTTAATTTTGTTATAATTTTTAAGGTAACAAAACTACCTGAAAATGAAAATGTTTTATAATTATCTTAGGAATAGGTTGTGGAACTTCTCAATTCTCGGTTACCACAAATCATCTCTAGTCGATACGAGTTCACAAATTATGGTTTAAATAAAATGGCTTTTACGCTTTGGTTCAGTAGGTTTCTTATAGCAGGCGATAACCCTGTAGATCCCTTTCTCATACCTGGCGATGCACACGTCTTTATTATTGATCACTTCTTTATCTGTTACGCAATGTATTCTACCATTTTGTCTGGTAAAATTCCAATGGTCTGATACTCTGAGGCTTCCTTCTGGCTTAAAACCCCAATCGATTTGGTCACTGGAGTAAAACGATTCACTGTATGGCGATTTGGTGATGACATACCAGTTTTTCATCAGTTTCTTGATGTCTTCTGGGATATGATACTCGTCTAAGTCGACCCTATTGAGATATAGTTCTTTGTTACGTATCAAATCTGGTTTATAAGTTCAAAATTATACAGTGGATTTTTAACATACTAAGAGGATCATCTTAGGTTGATAAGGTTAGTTTTCAATTAATCATTAGAGTTGATCTAATATTTTAGTTCCATCAAATCCTCTGTGAATATTACCCTCTTAATGATTCAACTTCAGTTTATTAAACCTATCAATCTATGTCAGCATAGCCTTTCGGCTTTGATAAAATTGATAATGTATTTAAATATAGTTTATACCTTACTTCTTACCCCTCAATTCTAAGGATATTTTATTGTGCTTTAGCAGTAACTCTTCATCTTCTTTATAGCTTTTTAATAACTGAATGACCTGCTGAAATTGCTCTTCAGTTAAATATTTATAAGCTGGAGCTGATATGACATCCTTCCATTTGGCTGATAAGGTATTGTCTAAGGCGATACGCCAGTAGCAATGATTTTCAAAATTTAAATGCTTGTGTAACTCTGCTAATTCATTACCCAAACTAAAATACAACGCCTTACGTTCTAAATTCATAACTCTTTTTATGTATCTTATTGTTGACTAGTCAATCATTTAAAAATAATGTAATAACAGAAAAAACAGGCCTAAACAAATGATGTTATTTTCAAAATTTGCTTTAATAAAGACATTAACTTTCAAGTAATTACTTTTAGAAACAAGAAACTACCTATCATAAAAATCAGTTTTATCGTGTAGCTTATAGCTAGGGTTTAGGTAGGACCGAATTTTTTTGTATTTTTAAAAAATTTTCATAAAGTCATGATGATTTATGAATCGTCTCTACATCCAAACACGAAGAACGCTGGCTGCAATTACAAGCCACTTCGTAGATTCGATTGGATTATAACATAATGTGAATGGAAGATACGACAGGAGTTTTAGTGTTGCTTATTTTATTAGTGGTTGGAATTATTTGGCTGATACCTCTACTGGCCATCATAGCTTCGAGAAGGACTTCAGGAAGTGAAAAATTAGCCTGGATTCTCGCAGTCTTATTCGTCTCATGGTTTGCTTGGGTTTTTTATCTTTTATTAGCTCCTATCAAAAAAAAATAAATTTTAAACCTTAATAAGGAGGTAGACCTTTGAGTAGAAGATTTCGGTTTAACAGGAAGAATGACCTTCCGAACTTAGTAGCTAGACAGGCTAACCTTCGTTAAAAAATGGTCCCCGGTTAAGAGTTTAGCCAAAATACTAAATTTTAAAGTTTTTATTTTTATCTATCCTAAACCGTGAACCGAATCGGGTACTGCGATTCACAGAACATAAAATCAACTTTAAAGGGCCCGATACTTTTATAATTACGATTGAAAAATACACTAAAAATATTCAGAAAATAACCTTGGCCTAAAATTCAAACACATCAAAGAACAAACGAACGATAAGAAATAAACTTAAGGCTATAAGGAGGGATTCTACACTTTTTTATATAGTAGAAAAGAACAGGCTAATATAGGATTACTCACAAGCAGATATCCATGATCATAATTGTAGTATAAAGCCTAACGCTGACCAACACTTTTTTAAAGTTTTCACCAACCATGGGTATAGATTATGGTCATACTTTAAATGGTTGAAATTGAATATGCAATTAAAAAATTAAGATATTTCTGTAATTAATTTCATTAAATGTGTATTTTTAGATAAAAATATTTAACTAAACACTATTAATAGAAATAATAATGTTGCACTTAAAAAATTTTAATATTCCAAATTATCCAATTAATTTAAAACTTTAGATTATGAAAAATGTAACGCTCTATGCAATCCTTATGCTTTTTGGCTTGTTAATAACGTCATGTTCATCTAATGACGATGACGAAATCGCTATTGAAAATTTAAAAAATGTAACTGATTGTTCCTTGAGTTTTTCAGCAAATGCTAACGAAGATTTTGTTGGGATATGCCTCGACGGGACACCATTTGCATTACCCAACGAAACCATAACTTTTGCTAGTAAAGCGACACCCAATTTTTCAGAAATAGTCTGGACTGTTGAATCTGGAAGTATGGAAATACTAAATATTGAAAATAGTATTGAAGATGATGAAGAGCCTGGCCGTCTAAAAACCATTGCAACTATTAAATTTAATTCTGACTTTTCTGGAGGTGTTATAAGAACAGATGCTGCAAATGATGCCGGGGAGACTGCTGGGATGAGACATTTCATAGACCTAGGAAATAACGAATAAAGTAAACCTTCCCTGGTAAATAAATGGTTTAGTAAGCTATTTAACAAATTCCGACAGCTATCAACGCTGGTATTCTGATTGGTTTGTAATTCTAACTCAACTATCAAGACAAGACCACAACTCTGAAACAAAAAGGAACATTACTAGTTTAAATAGACCTTACAGAGAAAAGATGATTTGAATTTAAAAGAAAAAGTGAGTATGAAAACTCATTATTAGATTTAAGAATATAGATCATATAAACTGATAGGTAGCCTTCACAATCTAATTATTGAAACGCTGATTATGAATTGGATTACAAAAACCAGTGACCAAGATACTCTACAAGTGAAGGCTTCTATACACTTCACTCAAACTTTGTTATAATCAGAATTTATAAGTTAAACTGTATGTTAAACAAGTATTTGCAGGCCGCTGGATAGTCTGAACATCCACTTTAGTAATATCACATGAAAAGAATTACATTTTATATAGCCATCCTCTTGAGCTTGAATTGTTATTCCCAAAACTTTAGCGGGGAAATAATTTATGATTTTCAGATAGTTCCAAAAGTCAAAAGTGAACTTGTTGACTCACTAATCACCGATAGCAAAGGGGTTAAAATTCATTATTTGATTACAGATAACTTTTACAAATCGACGAAATATAAAAACGGAAAAACTATCTACTCCTACACTTACGATCAAGTCTCTAAGAGGATGTATGATGATTATGCTAATATGGAATACATCACTTATCGGGATTCCAGAAAGTCGAACACAGAATATTACGGGTCAGAGGTTTTTAAAGACAGCATAGAAGTAATTTCTGGATTGCGTTGTTTCATGGTGAAATACGACGCTGAATATGGAAAATCAATCAGCTATTATTCTGATGAGGTTAAGGTCAATTATGAGTCGTTCAAAGATCATAACATTGGAAATTGGTATGAGAGTCTTAAAGAAGTGGATGGATGTATTTCAATTAAGAATATAACTGAGTATGAAAATTACTCTGCAGTAAGGAAAGCCATCGATATCACATCTAAAGAATTAAAGCCTAAAGACTTTGAACTCCCCAACGACAAAATTATCGTGGCCTCCTATTTAGCATTGGATGAGAGGGCTGAATTAATACAACCCACAACACAACAAATAGAGCTGTTTCAAAACCGAGTCCAAACTGCATCAAAAAAGTTAAATGATGGTGAAAAATACTTGTGCTACCTTCGATTTGTGTTGACCAAAGATGGAGAGATCAAATACTTGGACACTTATAAAAAGGGCTCCAACTATTTTGATAAAAAAGCAATTGAAATATTTAAGGAATGTAATTTTAAGTTTATTCCAGGAGTCATTGATGGAAGAGACGTCAGTTCACAGGTTTATTTTCCTATTGAATTTAAAGCCTGATTAAGATACATCAATACGCATAAGGGTTTTATTTCAGAATTTCCTTCAGAAAATGATGGCAAGAGCATTATCATGAGTGCTTATTCTAAAACTTCATGACAGATCTTCTCGCCCCTAAAGCTTACCATAAAACCTTAAGCTCGATTTTAATTATTGGAACGACAACAGCTTATATTAATTTACTTCAAATAGCAGGTATCAACTATCGGAACTATAGAGCTAACCTCCATAGCACTGTTAAAAGTTTTTCAAATCACCGTTGCAAAGTAAGGCAACGGGATAATACAAATAAAAACAGATGTTTATCCCGTAACTGTTTCAGATAAACATGTATTTTTATAACAATATATTGAGTTGTGGCACATTTGACAAAAAATGAAACCGAAAAAAGATTATAGCGAAAGGAACGATATTGAAAAAATTCAATCTAATTGGACCAAAATAAATGGATTATTCAAACGTAAAGAATGGTCTTCAGCAATTTTAAGAGCATCTACTGCGGTTGAAATATCAGCGAATTATGTTGTGAGGCAAGAGCTGGAAAACAATAAAAATCTCGAGCCTGACTTTGTTAATCATTTACTTAAATGGGCAAATGGAGTTCAAGGTAAATTTGACAAACTTCTAATCCCAATTTTTAAAGGCTCTGAATTTCAAAAAGAACTCAAAAAACTTAATAAAAAAGTAAGAGACATTAATAAAGAAAGAAACCTTATAGCTCATAGCGGACAATTTAAAAAGAAAAGTACTGCAGAAAAAGTAATTAAGGAAAGTGAAATCGTCATTAATACCTTGATTAAGAAATACGAAGTCGAATTCGAATTAAAGAAAAAAGATGAAAACAGATAGTAAAGGAAATATTTATACAGAGATTAAGAATATCCGATTGACTTATGTTAAAAGTGCAAATCGAGCACCTGATAAAGATTGGCCAGGTTCAGATGTAATTAGAATACAAGCATATCGTGATGGTACAAGTAAATCATTACATAGAGGAGCTGAAATACCAGTTGATAAAAAAGAAGACGTAATTGATATTGTAAGTGAATTGTTAAAGATTCACAAAGCATTATAAATAACTACCGTGATTGAAAAATTAACCATAGGTGAAATTAAAAATGGAATAGAATTATCCATAGAAAACGCATTCGAATTAATTGCGGATGCTGAATTGCTGTTTAAAAATGAACGATTCGCACGAAGTTATACTTTGAGCCAATTAGCTCAAGAGGAATTGGGAAAGTCAATTATGCTTTATGATTTTTATATGAACTTGAAAATGGGTGAACGTTCTGAATATGACTTTAAACTTTTTCGCAAGAATTTTCGAAATCATAAATGGAAAACTTATGAATCAATTTTCATTGACCTTGTAAGAAAAGGCATAGGAAAAACTAAATCAGAAGAATTTAAGAATATTGCTCTATCTAACTTCAAGAATATCCAGCTTAATAAATCTGGTCACTATGATAATTTAAAAAATGAATCATTATACGTTTCATTGAAAGGCGGTTCTTTTCATAAACCGATTGATTTATTTACTAAAGATGACGTAGAGAAGTTTATGAAAGAGTCGAAAGCTAAAATTGAATTTTCGAGCGAACACACCCTTAAATGGATTAGGCTGGATGAGCAACTTGGAATGGACAAAGAAGGTGTTTTAGCTGAATTTAATACTAAGAATAAATGAGAAAAACGTGCCACAACAACGGTAACCGTTGCACAAGCCACTAAATTTTAAAAATGCAAGTCATTTTAAGCCCTTTTAAGGGCTTTCATATTTTTAAATAAGTTNNA